>OBZE01000083.1_pt1 | contig 77351 bp, 64 predicted proteins | sample 1476901 | NCBI WGS metagenome assembly OBZE01 (sample SAMEA2580235, study PRJEB22360) | human gut metagenome | biome: human gut; feature: human-associated habitat; material: faeces | place: Denmark | collected 2008/2010 | reverse complement strand
ACTTTCATTTTTCGGCTTTTATTTCTATAAATAAAGTTTAAAGATGCTTTATTATAAAAGTATAAAAGCATTTAACTTTTTGGAGTAAAAATGCTCTATAATGGAGGTTAGAAACTAATAATCTTTGCTACTAGTTCTAAATTAGCAGTACAAAACAGATGAAAAATTAAATAATTATTTCTTTCTATAGAAAACTTTAAAACAATGATGATTTAATAATAAAATTATGCAATTTATTTTTATAGATATCTTAAAAACTTTACATTTTCTATAGAATTTTCGTTGGTAAGAGAGTTAAAACAAGGTTTTTACAAACATCTTGCAAAATAAATTGAACCACCACATATTTATATTAATCTTTATCAAATTTCGATACAGTCTTAACTATAAATTTTTAATATTTACCAAATTTATTCATAAATAAAGCTTAAATTATAGGATTGTTTGGAAATATGAATCATGGAGAAGACTATTAGCTGTAAGTGCTAGAAACCTCAAAATAGTGATAGTCAATTTTATACAAAAACTCTATCTAATTTTTCAAACCCAAAGATAAAGCGATTGAGCTAAATGATTTTTCTTTCACAACTCTCCTGTAGAAAATCTTTAAGTTAAGAAATTTTTGAAATTATCTAATACGTTTAAAATGATATCTAGTCAATCTCTTGAAGAAGATCCTAAGAAATTTGAGGAATTCGAGTGATAAAATTTGTTTCAATTGAGAGGATATTCTATATATTTATTCATTTTAAAAATAAACCTTTCTCAACACCAAATATTTTCTAAACTATTACAAAAATCTAATTGCTTTTCATTTATTAAATAATACAACAAATTATATTTAATCAAAAGAATTTTCTAATTAGATTATTTGAAATTATAAAAAATATACAACCTTTAACTTTAATAATAAATTAAACGTAATTTATCATACAATCTATATCTCCAACATTTAAAACTGTTGATAGCAAATAAACAGCTATGATTGTCACACAATTCTGTAAATTATACACATATAATCCAGCTGCTGTGGATAATTACACCCTAACTTAAAACGTTGCTATAACAACTTTTCTATTTTTTACCTATCTAGTTATCCACAAATCACTTCTCATCTTTAAAAACATTAATAATTTTTTAATCTTAATTTTATATTGAATTAATGACCTTGGATTACGATTGAAAAGAAAATGAAAATAAGGGATGAAAATATGGATTTCGTTAAATCAAAAACTGACTTATTTAGACTCATAGACAATGAAGCGCAAACATCGACATCTAAGATGGTTTTATTCTTAATATTAGGAACTATATTTTTAGATGCATATGATATTACTATTTTAGGTACAATGACTGATCAACTCACTCAACAGTTTCACTTATCACCATCAACGCTATCTATAGTAATGACCTCTTTACCTATTGGTGCATTATTTGGTGCATTACTTGGTGGTACATTAGCACATCAGTTTGGACGCAAGCATATTTTATCAATTGCCTTACTAACACTCACTGTAACCTCTCTTGGTGCGGCACTCGCACCAAATGTAATTATTCTAATAATATGTCGTTGTATAATGGGGTTTGCTATTGGAATGGATAGTCCAGTTGCTTTCACTTTTATTGCGGAAATAAGTAATTTAAAGCACAAAGGAAGAAATGTTAACTATTGGCAAGTCGTTTGGTATGTTGCAATAGTTACTTCTGCTTTAGTGGTCATTGCGTTCTTTATGCTAGGGGCTGGTGCACATTTGTGGAGATATGCAATTGGATTTGGTGCACTTATTGCTTTTGTCTTGTACATCTTGCGAATTAAATATTTACACGAAAGTCCGACATGGGTGATTAATCATTATTCTTTAGAAAAAGCAACTGAATTTGTAAGAAAATATTATCATAAAGACATCCACCTAGAGGGAACGCTTGAAGATGATTTAAGTTCTGATGTGACTTCGCCACATAATTCTTGGACAGACTTATTTAAACCGAGATATATAAAAAGAATTATCCTGGCGACTGCGATTTCAACATTACAAGGTATGCAGTACTATGGTGTCGGTTTATACATACCTATTATTGCAACTTATCTTATTAGTAAGGATAAAATAGGTGTATTATTAGGTACTGCTATAGTCAATATAGCAGGTATTCTAGGCGCATATTTAGGTGCTCAATTGACTTATAAATTAGGTACACGCAAGCTTACAATGATAGGCTTCACACTTGTATTACTTTCAATGGTATGTGTAGGACTCTTTTATCATCATCTACCAATGCTTCTTAACACTTTCCTTATTGGATTATTTTTATTTGGCCATTCAGGAGGTCCTGGTACTCAAGGAAAAACAATTGGTGCCTTATCATTCCCGACTCATTTACGTTCACAAGCTACTGGCTTTGTAGAATCTGTAAGTCGTACTGGTAGTATCATAGGTACTTTTGTCTTTCCAATCATTCTTGCTGCAGTAGGTCTAACGAATACTATGTTAATCTTGTCCATTGTCCCTTTACTCGGAATTATCATAACAGTATCTATAAAATGGGAAGCTGTCGGTAAGCATATTGAAGTAGAATAAGCATTAAAAAACCCCTTAGTACGTATGTCATTGAAAATATGCACTAAGGGGTTTTATTTAATTAGTTAGGAAATGTTCCAGGATTAAAACTACCGCCCCACCGATTAAATGGCCAGTATCTCAAAACTACTTTTCCAACAACTTGATTTTTATCTAAAAGACCTACTTCATCCATGCGACTGTCAATACTGTTTTGACGATTATCACCTAAAACCAAGTATTTACCACTAGGAATTTTCATATTGCCATTCGTACCCTTAAGATCTTTAGACTTAAAGTTTTCCGTTAGATATTCTCCAACTTTGTGTTTTTTATTTTCACTTAAATAAGGCTCATCTACTTTTTTACCGTTTAAATATAGTTGATCTTTTTTATATTCTACTGAATCACCTGGTTTACCAATAAGTCGCTTAATATAATCTTGCTTCGCGTTAGCATGAAAAATCACTACATCTCCTGTATCAATATGATCAAGCGTTTTTGCTATACGACTTACTATCACTTTTTCTCTATTTTCAAATGTTGGATGCATAGACGCTCCTTTGACTGTATAAGAAGCAAATAAAAACTTTTGCACAAGTGTGACGATAACAATTGCAACGATTATGGCTACAATCCATTCTATTATTTCTTTCTTCATTATTATGGCTCCCTTGATATGTTTTTATGTCATTTATCACTGAGCTTACATGGGCTCATAAAAGATTACTGAACAACACCATTTTTAACTTTAATGTGTTTTCCTTTTTCAATTTTGTCATATTGTTTTTTAGGTACAACAACGACACGCTTTCCTTGTTTAGTCTTTACAGTAACAGTATAAAGTTTCTCATGAGGCTTCATTTGTTGTTTCAACATATTAAACTGAGCATCTACACTGTTTTTCTTTTCATGTTGATTTAAAAACGAATGTGCAAAAATATAATAGAATAACCAATTATTATAATAAGTTGTAGCAATATATTGAGATGAGTATGGTGCACTTGAATCATAAGGTCTTTGAGACGGCATCAAAGAACGAGATTGTGCTTTTTGTCTTGATACACTTTGTTGTCCTTTATTTTTGGTTGCTGTTACACGACTTGATTTTGTTGCTTGTTGGGCAGCACGCTGACTAGATTGTTGTGCATTGCGAGACGCATTTATTGCACTAGAACGACTCATACTTGTACTTGAAGAAGTTGAACCTCTAGATGCAGAAGCTGCACTGCTACTTGAACTAGAACTTGCCGAACTGGAACTACTCGTTCCTCCTGACGTTGTTGCATGAGAATATGTACTGACAATACTTAAAGAAGACGTGAGAAGTACCATTATTACGCAACTTGTTTTAAATAATAGCTGTTTCATTTTGTCACCTTTCTTTTACTTCGTAACTTCATCTTTCGAAACGGCTTTGCCTTCAACATCATCATCACCATAAATCATATATGGTGGTCGATATACATGAATTTTCTTCCCATCCTTTACAATATATGGTTTTTTATTACCATCACCTAGTATATGTTCATACACGTGATCTAAATCAGCTTTTTCTATATGTGATTTACCTTTTTTATCTTTATATTTAATCTCAACATTTGGCGTTTCAGAATCTCCATCATTTAATATTTCATAATAAACATAATCATATTTATCAGATTTTTGACTTTCCTTAGATGGCTCTTTTTGTTTTCCAGAACCTCCACATGCACTTAAAGTAACAGTTATGGTAAGTATACTTATGATCATAAATACTTTTTTCATATTAATACTCCTTTTCTCCATTCATAAATTCATAATAAATTATAACAAACAATTTTTAAATTATTATTAATGATTAACTAAAACCTTATTTTTAAAAATTCAGTTTAAATTAAGCGCCATGGATAATCCGAAAAATTAAACCAAAAGCATTCACTTATATGTATTTTGATAAATTATAAAACAAGTATCTTTCAAACATGTAAGTTTCATGTCTATAAATGTAAGTTTAGATAAAGGCAAGGATATCCCAACCATCCTACAATTTAAATATAGATAACTAAAGGAGTGAGAGGATGGCTATTTTAACAGCAAATCAATTATCAAAAGTATATGGTCACAAACAAAAATATCGAGCTTTAAATAATATAAGTTTTTCAGTTGAAAAAGGGGAATTTGTAGCTGTCATGGGTCCTTCTGGATCAGGTAAAACGACTTTACTCAATGTGTTAAGTTCAATAGATACTATTTCAGAAGGAACTGTGGAAGTTGAAGGCAAAGAAATTAATAAACTGAGCCACAAAGAAGTGGCAAATTTTCGAAAACAACATCTCGGTTTTATTTTTCAAGATTATAGCGTTTTACCCACATTAACAGTAAAAGAAAATATTATGCTACCACTCTCAGTACAAAAATTCCATAAATATGAAATGGAACAAAATTATAAAGAAGTGGCTGAGGCATTAGGTATTTATAACCTGGGAAATAAATATCCAAGTGAAATTTCTGGCGGTCAGCAACAACGTACGGCGGCAGCCCGGGCATTCGTCCATAAACCAACGATTATTTTCGCAGATGAACCTACTGGCGCATTAGATTCTAAAAGTGCTCAAGATTTGTTACACCGTCTAGAAGATATGAATAAACAATTTAATTCAACCATTATGATGGTGACACATGATCCTTCAGCCGCTAGTTACGCTGAGAGAGTCATTATGTTGAAAGACGGTGATATACACTCAGAAATCTACCAGGGTAACGATTCAAAACAAACATTTTACCAAGAAATTATGAAACTTCAAACCGCATTAGGTGGTGTCAGTCATGACATTTAACCAACTTATCCTTAAAAATTTAAGAAAAAATATTAAGCATTATGGAATGTTTCTATTTTCATTATTGATTAGCATTATACTTTATTTTAGTTTCTCAACTTTAAAATATTCACATAGTATTAATAACTCAGATTCTTCAACTATTATTAAAAATGGTGCCACAATTGGTGCCACAATTCTTTTTATCATTATTGTTGTTTTCTTAATGTATGCAAATCATTTATTTATTAAAAGGCGTACAAAAGAGTTTGCCTTATACCAACTGATAGGTTTAACACGTGGAAATATTCTAAGAATGCTCAATATAGAACAACTAGTATTTTTTATTGTAACAGGAATTTTAGGCACTTTAATTGGTATTTTTGGTTCAAAACTTTTACTTGTTATCGCTTCTAAATTAATGAAGTTAAACACACATATCTCTATTGGCTTTGAACCCCAAGCTATACTTATTACTATCGTAATGTTAGCTGTCGCTTTTTTATTGATAATGATACAAAATTACATTTTCTTAAAAAAACACAGCATTTTAGCTTTGATGAAAGACAATTATACCCCGGAAGCTACCCAAAAACGGATAACTACGTTTGAAGCAATCGGCGGCATTTTAGGAATTATAATGATAGTATTTGGATATTATATGTCTACTGAAATGTTTGGTGTTTTTAAAGCCTTAACAACTGCTTTGATTACACCTTTTAGCATACTTTTCTTAACTATTGTTGGTGCTTTCTTATTCTTTAGAAGTTCTGTATCACTTATTTTTAAAACACTAAAACATATTAAACATGGTCGTGTAAATATCACAGATGTTGTCTTTACATCATCTATCATGCACAGAATGAAGAAAAATGCGATGTCTCTCACAGTTATTGCTATCATTTCAGCTTTCACGGTTAGTATTCTTTGCTTCGCGGCAATTACACAATCTAATACTAATACAACTTTAGAAATGACCTCTCCAGATGATTTTAATATAAGCCAGAATAAAATAGCTGCGCAATTTAAACATAAACTAGATCAAGGAAATTTAAAATATCATCAGCGGACTTATGAAGTAATCAATCCAAAAACATTAAGCGACCACGTCATGAAGAGTAAAAATGGTTCTGATATGTCTACTAATACAACATCACTAATGATGAACTCACATCTCAAAGGTCATGAAGCTAAAATAACGAATATACAATCATCAACAGGATTAATAGATATTCATTTAAATCATAAGATTACAGTTAAAGGAAAATCTAAACAATCTATTATCGTTAAAGACAAAGATAACTCTAAAATATATCCATCCCAATTATCATTTGGAGCTCCTATAGTTGAGGTGAGTCCGGAGGTATATAACACATTAAAAACTGACAATATTGTTAATAAGATGTACGGTTTTAATTTCAACACTCACAAAGATGTGAAAAAAGCAGAAAAAATTGCCTCAAAAGTTAATCGTAATATTGTATCGCACGATGAATATAAAAAATTTATAAACCAAAGCAATGGCATACTTATCTTTGTAACATCATTCTTAGGAATAGCATTTTTAATGGCTGCTGGTTGTATTATTTACATTAAACAAATGGATGAAACTGAGGATGAACTTGATAACTTTAAGATATTACGTCGTATAGGATTTACCTACACTGATATGTCTAAAGGTTTACTATTAAAAATTGCATTTAATTTTGGATTACCGCTTCTTATTGCTTTATTACATGCATTATTTGCAGCACTTGCATTTATGAAACTTCTAGGAAATGTCTCAATGTCACCTATATTCATAGTAATGATTATATATACAATTGTTTATTTCATTTTTGCTATGATTTCATTTATACACTCGAGTCGTATGATTAAGCATTCTATTTAGTAACTCAATTCACAAAATTATTTTAATAAAGGACGGTTTTTATTATGAAATTCAAAGAATTAATCAAACAATCATATGAGGATTTAAAAAACTTAACAATTAATTGGTTTAACGTACTCAGTTTAACTGTAATCATATTTATTTTAAGTAACATTGTCACACCACTTATTGGTATACCTGTGGGTTTACTCGGTGGTGCATATATCCTAAAGAGACGTGAAGAGAAAAATAAATAACCATAATACAAAAGCCCTCAACATAGAGGTCAGTGTGACCTCCCTATTGAGGGCTTCCTTACACTATAAATTTATTTATTTGTAATACCGTCTGCTTCTTCGATTCTCATGATATTATCCATAATACCTAGATAGAATTGACCTAATTCTCTACCTGTATGTGTTAAATCAAATGCATCCATACCTACTAAATCTAAATGGTCCCAATCATGTTGAACGGGTCTCACTTGCCAAACACCTTTATCAGTAGCTGGTGTATGATCATCAACTTTTTTAAAGGCTTGATTAGAAGGATGTTGTGATGATATAACTGGAACTACACCATCATTCGGTCTAATTTCTTTGTTTGCATCTTTACCAATAATACGGCTGGTTAAGTTCAACAAAAGAATTTCACTAGAATTAGGTAATTCATTACCAAGAGGTCCTGTGTGAGTCGCTGACCCTGTATAAGTAGTGTAGACAATATTAGGATTTAGACTTGTTTGTTGATTAATTTTTTCAGCACCTTGCGTTGTCAGATCATTAACAGCTTGATCTTCAGTATTCCAAATCTTACTTTTGGATACACGTTCCGCGTAATCAATGTAGCTTTCATTTGGTTGTTGTTTTAATCCCCATTGAGAAAAACCTAAATCTATATCTACATCTTTACCACCACTTAATCTACCAATACGATTAATCGTTTCTTTTACAAGTTTACGTGTGCCAATTTTATCTGCAGCAGGTGTACCATTATGTGGTGTGCCAAGTGTAGTAATTGAAGCAACCATATTATCTTTACCACCTGTAAATAAATCGGATATAGTACCCCCATGTTGACGTTGATATTCTATTTCTTCTTGGTTACCATTTCTTAAGAATTCTTCCATTTGACGAATGGTTTGACCACCCATACTGTGACCTATAAAATGAATTTTTTTGCCAGGTTCCCAATCACGCATGATGCCCTTGTATGTTCGACCATAGCGATGATGACCATATTTAGCTGCATGCGCTGCACCGTAATCAACACGTCCTCCTTTGACATAGTAATACAATTCTACTGCGCGATCATAGTTACTACTAAAAGCACCAATATTTGCCTCATGTACATTGTATCCCTCATTAGTTAAATTTCTGTCAATATTGTATTTTGTACCACCCCAATATTTTGGAGCTAAACTAAATTGATTATCACCTGCAAAGCCTAGGAAACCATGGACAAATACTACTGGATATTGGTTTTTGAACTGTGCTTGATGTGTAGACTGATGATTTTGATTAGCATTTGCTGATTGCTTTTGCGTCTCCCTTGTTGTACTTCTATTAGATTGTTCTTTTGTAGCTACTTGATGATGATTTTTTTGTGATGTTGATGTATCATTTTTAGGCTCTTGAGTATGTTGTTCAACATTTTGAGTGTCATTAGCTTTTTTAGAATCAACTTTAGTTGTCTGTTCATTTTCAGTTGTTTGGATTTGACGTTTTGTTGTTTTTTCTTGAGGGAGCTGTTTAGAACTATCTTGTTTAGCTTTTGATTGTGTTTGATATGTAGAATCATTAGACGGCTTTTGTAATTTCACTAATGGTTGATCGATTTCTTCTGAGTCGCTGTCTTTTGTTTCTGTTGATTGATTATGACTGTTAGAACTCTGAATATGTTGATTGCTTGTCTTTGAAGTTTGACCTTCACCTTTTATGTCAATATTTTTTCTCTCATTTGATTGAGTAGCTGCGTCTTGTTGATTTACATTTTTAGATGGTTGGACGTCTTGTTTTACTGAACTACCTTCTTCTTTTTTTGGCTGATTAGCTGTCTCATCACTTTTCAGTTGTTCACTTTCAGCTACAGAATGTTGGTTGTTTTGATTTGTTTTAGATTGATTAATTGTTTGTACTTGTTGACTATAAGCAGTACCTTGTTTTGAAGCTTTTAACGTTTCTTCTACCTTATCATTTTTTAATTGTTGTGTTGTTTGCGAGTCTTCTGGGTGTGCATCCGCATGTTGCACTGAAGTTTCAGCTGCTTGAGCTTGTTGCCCTCCGATGAAAATTGTTACACCTGTAATAATTGATACTACTCCCACTGCGTATTTTCTAATGCTAAATCTTTTTATTCTATTATTATTTGTCAAAGAAATCACCTCTATAAGATTTTTCCCTTATAAAGAATGAAAAAATAACTGCTAAATTCAAAATAACATAAAAGTTATTAATTTTTTTAACTAATTTGGTTAAATTTTTGTTAACTTTTTAGTTTTTAAAACATTTTATTGATTCTATTACAGCATTTAAAATAATCTAATACATTATTTTCGATTATATTTATCTATTTTATCGCATTAATCACAATTAAAATTGATAAAATAATCTTATTTATTAATAACAATTCAAGTATCATTAAATGAAAAAAGTAGCATGCGAAACATTTTTAATAACTAATCTTACTTTTTGAGTTGAGTCTACTCAATGTTTAAAGTTATATATCATCTCAAATTTTCAAATTACCTTTCTATATTTCGCTCGATAGACAATACTCTTGTATATCCTGCAATAATGAGTTTTTACCTTACAAAATCAAAACCACCCGTACAAACGGATGGTTTACTTTGCATCTATAATTTTTTCTATTGATCAACCACTATTCGTGCGCTGATAGTAAGCTAACTACATTAACCTTTTTATTTTTCCTGCAAATAATTATAAATACTCTTCTATAAAAATTTAATCTACATCAATATTTTCTAATAATTAATTACGCATATAATGTTGAAACACTTTATATTTCCATATCCATATTTTAAATTCATATTATAAATTAATTAAAGATCGTGATAATTTTAGTTAATACATATACTGCTTTTTATATTTTTTATTCAATTCATGAAAAAAATTTTTACATTCTTCAACTGATTGATAGATAGTCAGAAATAAGTATTCACATATATATTAACCCCCTCTACTTGTAACAGTGAGGGGGTATAGGTGATAAAGGCTAATAACTACTATGCTTTCAAATTATCGCGTGTACTTAACCATTGAGTATATAATGCAACAATATAAACACTAATAGCTGTGTTAACAAGAATTTCGACCATATAGTACCTTACGATAAATCATTCTATGCTATAGATTATTTAATAATATCAATTAATTCTTTTTTAGAAGCTGAACGTGCAGGTATCCAACCGAAAATGATGCCTATCAATGTTGATACACCTACAGCTAGGATGACGGAACCTAGACTGACGGAACTCTTAACCATTTCAGGTGTCACGAGATCAATCAATGTAGCAATAATAATACCTAGAATTAATCCGATGATACCACCTATGAGACATAACACAACACTTTCTACTAAGAATTGTATTTCAATATCTCGACCTTTAGCGCCAAATGCACGACGAATTGCAATCTCTTCTGTTCGTTCAGTGACTGAAATATACATGACATTCATCACACCAATACCTGCAATAAAGAGTGATATTCCCGCAACAGCTGCGACAAAGTAAGTAATCGTGTCTAAGACTGAACCTATCGTTTTCATCACCGCTTCATTATCTTCATAACTATATTGACCTTCAGATACGCCAGTTCCTTTTTTATTCAACACTTTTTCGACCTTTTTACCTACGTCTTTCTTATCTGAACCTTTTTCAACTGTAACTAATAATTGAGGCATACCTTGTGTCAAATTGCCCATATATTTATTAAATGTTTTTGAAGGTATTTGAATTAATGACTCAATAGGCATCCCACTTTCATCGACTTCTGAGCTTTCAGAGACGCCTACGACTTTAAACCCTTCTCCATTTATATAAATAGATTGACCCATTGCCTGATTATTGAATACTTTTTTAGCAATTTTTTTATCTATAACGGCTACTTTTTCTAGCACTTCATTATCATCATTCGTAAATCCTTTTCCTTCATCTACATCTGTCAGTTTATCAACCTTTTTTAAACTAGCATCACTACTGCCATGTGTATTCGTAATTTTGACTGAATATGTGCTATCCTTATCCTCTTTTACTTTAGCACTCTTAACACCATTAACCTGTTCAACAACACTCATATCCTCTTGCTTAAATGGATTATTTTTAGGCGCTTCCATATTTTCTGTCATGTAAGAAATTGAAGCTTGATTTTTACCAGCACCAGCATCATTGAATTGCTCAGTCGTTGACTTCTTAAAACCGTTCCCCAACGACATGATAGTAATTACTGATGCAATACCAATAATTATTCCAATCATCGTAAAGATATTACGTCGTTTGTTTTTTAAAATGGAACGAATAGCAACTGATATGACATTTGAAAAGTTATTCACGTGTCAACACCTCTTCCTCTTGCACACGCCCATCCAAAATATGGATAATACGATCAGCTTTTTCCGCCACTTCACGATCATGCGTTACCATAATAATAGTTGTATTCTGTTCTTTGTTCAGTTTTACGAAAAGCTCCATAATATCTTGAGATGTCTTCGAATCAAGAGCGCCAGTAGGTTCATCGGCAATAATAAACTTAGGGTCATTAATAATTGCCCGGGCAATAGCTACACGTTGTTGCTGCCCTCCTGACAATTTATTTGGTAAGAGATTCTCTTTACCTTTGAGACCGACGTCATGAAGTCCGTCTAAAACTTTGCTTTTTCTCGCTTTATTACTCAAACCATTATAAATTAGCGGAATACTTACATTTTCTAAAATAGTGTTATTTTGAATCAATTTAAAATTCTGAAAGACGAAACCTACAGTATGATTTCGAATTTCTGCGAGCTTATTATCTGAGCTTTTTTGATAATTCTCATTGTTAAAAAAGTATTCTCCTTCATATCCACGATCAATAAATCCCAAGATATTAATTAACGTACTTTTACCTGAACCAGACGGACCCATGATAGCAATAAATTCACCTTCATCAATATGAATATCTATGTCTTTCAAAATATGATTTGATTCATTTCCATTTTTAAAGTGTCGATTGATTTTTCTCAATTCAATCATGATGACACCTCTACTTTTTCTCCATCATTTAAATTACCTTTTGGACTTTTAAGGACTTTATCGCCAGATTTCAATCCTTTTTTCACAATGATTTCACCATTATTACGTTCAATTTTAATTTCACGTTTGTGAACTTTATTATTTTTATCAACGACAAATACGTTATTATCTTTTGTTAACACGTTATTTGGTAGCTTTTTAGTTTTAAGAGGGATTTTAGCATCCATAGAGAAGCCTGATCTCACGGGTATATCTAAATCACCAATGATAACTTTATATTTTGATGTTTCGCCACTTTTACCACCTGTTGGCTGATTAATTGTAGGATTAGATGTCGTCATTTCAGTTCCTTCTTCACTATCACCTTGTGCCCCTGCTTGTGCCGATGATGCTGTACTATCGTCACTTGTATCATAGCTTGTAGGAAGTTCATCTATTTTAAGAATTTTTCCTTTTCCTTTTTTACCTGTGCTATTTACAGTGACATTTACTTCATCGCCTTCTTTAATTTTATTAATATCAAACTCTGTGATAGTTGCGTTAATTTGAGGATTTGAAGAAATTAATTGCAAAATAGGTTGCCCTTCGCCTACATCTGAATCATTTTTAATGTTAATTTTACCATCAAATGATGCATTCATGCTGTCATTGAGTTGTCTGTCATATTGTGACAATGACTGCTGAGCTTCATTTAAAGCACTTTGATCTTGAGTCAATTTAACTTGTAATTGATGATTGTTAGGACTTTGATTTACTTTTTGATAATCATCATTAACTTGAGATTGTGCTTGATTCACTTTGTTCAATAGTTGTTGGCGTTTATTCCCATTTGTATCATAATTGATGATACGTTCACCTTGTTTAACTGTTTGACCATCTTGTACTGAAACACTTAAGAAGTTACCCACAGATTGATTATTGTTATAAGTTTTCACAGATTCTGGAGACGCTTTACCTTCTAAACTAATAGGTGTTTCTTTTCTTACTGTATATGTATCGTAAGCATTACTATCTTTACTACCTGAACCATTAACTTGTTTTAATATAAAAGCAGCAATGATTAATACGACAATAATTACAATACCAATGATGCTCCACAATAGTTTCTTATTCATATATATTCTCCTTGTGTAATAGATTCACAAGGAAATGATAACACATTTGTAAAATTATTAATCTTTTATATGTAAAAAAATTACTAAATCTTATAATTTTTAATATATTATCAATCATTTTGTCTTTAAATTAGTATTAGTAACTATATTTAATTAAATTTAAGGATTTTGCATTTTATATTATGTAATAAAATGTTACCATCAAACTAACCTTAATAAGTAAAGGAGATATATTACATGAGTACACAGGAATTAAAAGAAAATGATATTCAAAACTCAAGTATTCCATTTGTTAATCATTTTAACAAACTAAGACATCAGCCAAAATGGATACTTAAATCAATCATAGTGATAGTATTAGCTATTATTAGCGCTTTCATCACATATAATACTAGTAATGAACTATTAGATAACCAATCGATAGCTAATAGCCAAATGGATGAAAATATGTTTCGTATGTCTACAACTATAGGCGCTTTCATAGGAACAATCTTTAGTGTTGTTGTAGTATTTTTAATCTTTCTAATTATTTCTAAAATATTTAAATCTGACGCCAAAGCGAGCAGTTTATTCTCAGCAGCACTCTCTTATTCAATCATTATTTTAGGATTTACAACTATTATTTCTTTAATTCAAATAGTTTTTGGACTAAAGATAACAGACTATAAGCTTGATAGCTTAAACATTTTTTCAAAGGATAATAAAACACTCATGGCTTTCAGTTTAACTAATCTTTTAAAAGCCTTTTTAACAGGTGTTGTTTATTACTCAACAAGTCGTTTATCTAAAAAAGCATCTGTGATATTAGGAATCGTTGCACTCATCATATTAATAGGATCAGGTATGATAGGTGGAATGAATGGCTAAACGCTGACTATTAAATGCAATAAAAACTAGGTAAGGAAATATTTATAAAAACATTAATCATAATGGTTTGTATTATATGTTGTTTCATATTTCCCATTATTATTATGAGTGGACAAAATAATAAATAATCATTCTTAGAGTAGGCTGGGTGTCAAATTCAATAGGCATCCAGTCTATTCTCGTTTTGTTTTTATAAAAAGTAATCAGTTAAAATGATACTTAAGTAACTTATACCGATGATCACACCAACAAAGAAAATAAAAGAAATTGAGGATGTCCATATATCTCTAAACTTACTTTTCTGCACCTCTTTAGGATCTTTACCATTAATAAATGCTAATATCCTGTCGTATGTTTCAATATCATTTTTGATTTTAATTTTTTCTAATTTTGTAGAAGCAATGATACCTATTAAAAATACTAAATATGTTATTCCTATTCCTAACCAATGAAAGTAATGAATCATAGGACCTATGAGAACACTTCCTAATACCATTGGAATTATCATCATCCATGTCCAAAAGTCTAATTCTTTTTTAATATTTTTGATTTGCACGTTTTTCAAATCATCCTCCACTAGTTCGTCTAGAGATACCTTGAAGAGTTGACACATAATAAGTAAATTATGAATATCCGGATAACTTTTATCATTTTCCCAATTTGAAATGGTTTGTCTTGAAACAAACATTTTCTCAGCCAAAAATTCTTGTGAATACCCATCTCTTTCTCTAAATTTTTTGATTTGATTGCTAACATTCATTACGTTAAACTCCTTAATTATGATTTGAAATCATTTAATATTATTATTAAATCAAATCAGGTTTTCTCTATAAAAGCTATCAAATAGTTTTTGCGATGTCACCTTTATCATTGTCAAAATGCTTTGACATAGTATGGTTAAAGGTTTTAATAGACTGACCTTAGGCTAACCTGTTACATGAAAAACAAAAAACGCTCCTCGAAAGGAGCGTTTTTCATATCAATGATATATACGTAAAACTTGATTCAACATCTTTTTAATGTAATTTTCATCCAGAGTTTCAGGTTTAATTAATATATTAAAATAGATGGGTGAGAAGATTAAATCAATAAACAAATCTTGTTCTTCCTCTTGTATGTGCTTACGAACAATCTCTTTTAAAACTTTGCGATTATGATTAAAGTAATTAGTCATAAAAGTTTCTCTAGCTTCCATTTGTTGATGACTAATTAATATTTCAATCACAGCACTACCTAGTTTTGTTTTATAGATATCTTTTATTTTTACTAAAAACTGGAATAAATCATCATATAAATTATCTTGATTATGAATCGCAATATATTGAGATTGTTCAATAAACGCGGACATGATAATTGAAGATTTATCCTTCCAACGTCTATAAATAGTTGCTTTAGAAATACCAGTATTCTCAGAAATTTGATCTATAGTAATATCTCTAAAATGAGTCGTTTCCAATAAACGTTGAATCTCAGTATAAATTTTTTTATTGATTGTTGGATCTTTTGGTCTTCCAGCCATGTTTATCCCTTCTTTTATGTGCTATGAATTCCACAATTTCAAAAATAATCAATGCACTTACAAACCAAGCTACAAAACCACCAATAATACTCAATAGCCACATATGTGTAGCTTGTAGTAATCCCCAGGTTGCTAGTATACTACATAAAACTCCTATCATACCGAAGACTGCACCTCTGCTCACATGCATAGCTACCTCATTGCCAAATTGCATACCAGTAATACACATTGAAACTAAAAACACTGCGGGAAAGGTTGCAAATATACCTCCAAATTCCTTCCATGGAAGCACGACAGAAACAATATAACTAATTAAAACAGCTAAACCACCAACTGAAAATTTAATAATTGCTAACTTCATTTTTAATCCTCCAATTTAAATATGTCTGACTAAGAAAATCGCAACAGAAATCACAAACCAGCAAAGAATTGCAAATACTGTTCCACTTCTATAATTTTTCTTACCAATAAAAATTGAAGTAAAGAACACAGTTACAATACATGAGACAATCCCAACAATTGCTCCTGTACTTAAATGAATTGACATTTGAATAAGTTGCTGTCCTTTATGGTCTATAGCTAACGCTATAATAGCTGCAAGGTAGACTGCCGGCATAGTGGCAATAATACCACCTAATTTTCCTCCTACTTTATCAGCCATAATTGATGCAAGTGCAACAGCAAATCCTCCGATAACGAAATGTAGTATAGCACTAGAAATTGATATACCAAACACAATAACCCTTCTCATCCATATTTATTAAACGAAACGTATCGTTTACTTTTAGTTTATAGCGTAAATCAATTGTTGTAAATATATTGTTTAAATCACCTAATTTTCTAAATAATGATAATTTTTGTTTCACGTAAAACATTTTAAAGTCACTTTTTCATCATTTAAAATATTATACGTTTATCTAATATAACCGCTCTTTCATTGAGTGACGCAATACAAGTTTTCTTTGCTATGGTTAAGATGTTATTAGGTACATTTAATATGATTATTAATGTTGATATTTGCTATTTGGATATTTTATTGCACAGAATTTTCACCGTTATACTATTAAAGATAATGCACTGTAATACGATAAAAAGAGCCTAATACATCATCAAAATATGTACCAGACTCTTATAATTATTTCTTATATATCTTTATTTTAATTTCATAATAATCTTCATGTTCTTTATCTTTTTGTTCAACGCGTATACCTGATTTTTCTATCGTTTCAATACTCTTACCTAGTTCTTCTTTTGCTTGTGTTACATCTTGAGAAAATTGGAAAGTCTGCGCTTTTACTTTCTCTGGTCCAGTTTTCTGACGTACTCTATCCTCAGTTTGTTTCACATTCAACTTCTGACTAATAACTTGCTCGATTAATTCTTCTTGTGTTTCATCAGGTAATACTAATACCGCTCGTGCATGTCTTTCTGTAATCTTACCTTCACGTAATCTCTTAATCACATTGGGTGCTAACTTCAATAATCTAAGTTTATTAGCAATGAAGCTTTGGCTCTTGCCTAGACTTTTTGCTAATTCATTTTGAGTCGTTCCCCCGATTTCAAGTAACTTTTTATAAGCTTCCGCTTCTTCGACGACAGATAAGTTTTCACGTTGAATATTTTCAATCAATGCAACTACCGCTGTTTCTTCATCATCCATATCTCGAACAATGACATCTACTTGAGGTTTATGCAACGACTGTAATGCTCGAAATCGTCGTTCGCCGGCTATAATTTCGAACATATCTTCTTCAATTGGACGTACAACTATAGGCTGTAATAATCCATGCTCTTCAATAGACTCTGCTAATTCTTTAATCTTATTTGGCTCAAATACTTGTCTAGGTTGATAACGATTGGGTACGATACGTTCAATATGAATGGATTCTACATTATTATTACGTTCTTCTTCAGTATAACCAATGATGTCATCTTTATTTTTTAAACCAAATAATTTTGAAAAAGGTTTCTTCATTATCCATTCTCTCCCTCTCAATTATTTATCATACTATGATGTCTTAACTTTCAACTAATGGAGATTTGTTTGGCGTACCTGGTTTTCTTGGGTATTTTTTTGATGTCTGTCTACGTTTATCAATAATAATCATTTGTCGCTCACCGGCATTTTCAGGTAATTCAAAAGTATAAGTCTCTTTCACATTACCACCTAAAATGTTAATAGCAAACGTCGCTTCTTGCAATTCTTCTTTACCTTTTGATGATTTAAGTGCAAGGAACTGTCCACCTTTATTTACTAAAGGTAAGCACAACTCACTTAAGACAGTCAATCTCGCTACTGCACGAGCTGTAACAATATCATAAGACTCCCTGTAGACACCCTTGCCATATGTTTCTGCTCGATCATGCACAAAACTAACATCTTCAAGACCTAGTTCTGCAGCTAAATGATTTAGAAATTGTATTCTTTTATTTAGAGAATCTACAATCGTTACTTTCAATTCAGGGTATACTATCTTTAAAGGTATACTTGGAAAACCTGCACCAGCACCGATATCACAAAGACTTAATTGACCGTTAAAATCATAATAGAAACTAGGCGCTATTGAATCATAGAAATGTTTTAAATAAACATCATGTTCATCAGTAATACTTGTCAAATTCATTTTTTTGTTCCATTCAACAAGTAATTTATAATATTTTTGAAATTGCTCTTTTTGCGTATTAGATAGTTCTATGCCTTGCTCGCTTAATTTCTCTGATAACCATTCAATACTCATTATTGTTTCACCCTTTGAAGTTTACCTTGTTCTAAATAAACAAGTAGAATTGAGATATCTGCTGGATTCACACCTGAAATTCGTGAAGCCTGTGCAATATTTAATGGTTTAACTTCAGCTAACTTTTCGCGTGCTTCAGATGCTAAACTATCTACCTTGCTATAATCTAAATCCTCAGGAATTTTTTTCGCTTCCATTCTTTTAACTTTTTCTACTTGTTGTAAAGATTTATTGATATAACCTTCATATTTTGTTTGAATTTCAACTTGTTCCTCAACCGCTTCAGGAAGTTGATGTGATTCTTCTAAGATTTCTAAAATTGTTTCGTAGTTCATTTCGGGACGACGTAATAAATCAATCGCTAATATGCCATCTTTTAATCTTGAACCACCCTTAGCTTCAATAATTGCTTGCGTATGTTCATTTGGTTTAATACGTACATCGGTAAGTCGTTGTATTTCATCTTTGATTTGTTGACGCTTTTCATTAAATCTTGCATAGCGTTCTTCTGATATTAAACCTAATTCATACCCCATATCAGTAAGACGTAAATCAGCATTATCATGACGTAGTAATAATCGATATTCCGCACGTGAAGTTAATAATCGATACGGTTCATTTGTACCCTTAGTGACTAAATCATCTATAAGTACACCAATATATGCGTCTGAACGGCTGAGTATTTTTTCACCTGTACCTAAAACATTACCAGCAGCGTTAATACCTGCCATGATTCCTTGTCCCGCTGCTTCTTCATATCCTGATGTTCCATTAATCTGACCTGCAGTATACAAGTTTTTAATCGCTTTTGTTTCTAACGTTGGCCATAATTGAGTAGGCACGATTGCATCATATTCAATAGCATAACCCGCACGCATCATATCTGCTTTTTCAAGACCTGGAATGGTTTCTAACATTTGACGTTGAACATGTTCAGGTAAACTAGTAGATAATCCTTGCACGTATACCTCATTCGTATTACGTCCTTCAGGTTCTAAGAAAAGTTGATGTCTTGGTTTATCGTTAAAGCGGACAAATTTATCCTCAATTGATGGACAATATCTAGGACCTGTACCTTTAATCATACCGGAATACATAGCAGATAAATGTAAGTTATCATCAATGACTTGATGTGTATCTCCATTTGTATAAGTTAACCAACAAGGTAATTGATCTAAAATAAATTCGGTTGTTTCAAAACTAAACGCTCGACCTATATCATCACCTGGTTGGATTTCAGTTTTAGAATAATCGATGGTTCTCGCATTTACACGTGGTGGTGTACCCGTTTTAAATCTAACGATATCAAATCCTAATTTTCTTAAATTATCCGCTAGAGTTACAGATGGTAATTGATGGTTAGGGCCACTAGAATATTTTAAGTTTCCTAGTATAATTTCTCCACGTAAGAATGTACCTGTTGTAATAATGACAGCTTTAGAACGATATTCTGTACCAATATTAGTACGAACACCTTTAACTTCATTATCTTCTATAATGAGTTCATCAACCATACCTTGCATGATGTCTAAATTATCCTCATTCTCAAGTACACGCTTCATTTCTTGTTGATATAATACTTTATCTGCTTGAGCACGTAAAGCTCTAACAGCTGGACCTTTACCTGTATTAAGCATACGCATTTGAATGTGAGTTTTATCAATAGTTTTTGCCATTTGTCCACCTAAAGCGTCTATTTCACGTACAACGATTCCTTTCGCAGGACCACCTACAGATGGATTACATGGCATGAAAGCAATATTATCTAAATTAATTGTTAACATCAGTGTTTTAGCACCCCGGCGAGCTGAAGCTAGACCTGCTTCAATACCGGCGTGACCAGCACCAATGACTACTACATCATATTCTTGAACCACTCTTTTACCTCCCAAAAGTCATAAAATCTTGAATTTTAGACGTCTTACCGTCTTGTTTATATTTTTATATCATTATTTTCCTAAACAAAATTGACTAAATAGTTGATCTATTAATTCATCACTCGCTGATTCTCCAATAATTTCTCCTAGAATTTCCCAAGTACGTGTTAAATCAATCTGTACCATATCCATTGGGATACCAGACTCAGCAGCATCAATCGCATCTTGAATTGATTGTCTCGCTTGTTTCAACAATGAAATGTGACGTGAATTAGATACATAAGTCATATCTTGATTTTGTACTTCGCCACCAAAGAATAAATCTTTAATTTGTATTTCTAATTCATCAATACCTTCTTGTTTAAGCATCGATGTTTGTATAAGTGGCATATCACCAATCATCTCTCTTAGTTCGCTAACATCTAATCGCTGTTCTAAATCTGTTTTATTAATGATTACAATAACATCCTCATTTTTAATGACTTCGAATAAAGTTTGATCATCTTCCGTCAGAGGTTCATTGTTATTAAGCACAAATAAAATTAAATCTGCTTCACTTAAAGCTTTCCTAGAACGTTCTACACCAATCTTCTCTACGATATCTTCAGTATCCCTAATACCCGCAGTATCTACAAGTCGTAACGGGACACCTCTAACATTGACATATTCTTCTAACACGTCTCTTGTTGTACCAGCGACCTCAGTCACAATTGCTTTATTATCTTGAATAAGGTTATTTAGCATCGAAGACTTCCCAACATTAGGACGTCCTACAATAACTGTAGATAACCCTTCTCTCATTATTTTACCTTGTGCTCCTGTTTCAAGTAACTGATTGATTTCTTCTTTAATACGCTTAGACTGTTCTAGTAAGAAGTCCGTCGTTGCGTCTTCTACATCATCATACTCTGGATAATCAATGTTAACTTCAACTTGGGCGAGTATCTCTAATATGGATTGACGTTGTTTCTTGATTAAGTCACTTAAACGTCCTTCTATTTGATTCATCGCAACCTTAGAAGCTCGATCAGTTTTGGAACGTATAAAATCCATAACCGCTTCTGCTTGAGATAAATCTATACGACCATTTAAAAATGCACGTTTTGTATATTCACCTGGTTCTGCCATACGTGCACCATAAGTCATAGTTAACTCTAATATACGATTAATTGTTAAAATACCACCATGACAATTTATCTCAATAATATCTTCTCGTGTGAAAGTTTTAGGGGCACGTAATACAGACACCATGACTTCTTCAACTGTTTCATTTGTTTCTGGATCAATAATATGACCGTAATTTATTGTATGCGTCTCAACTTCAGATAACTTTTTCTTACCTTTATATAAGATATCTCCGATTTCAATAGCTTGTGGCCCAGATAATCTCACAATTCCAATAGCACCTTCACCCATCGGTGTTGAAATACTTGTAATCGTATCAAAATCCATAAGAGTCTCGCCTCCTTATTAATGTAAAAATTCATTATAACATTGTAATTTGTTTCTTTTAAAAAAGCTAATAAACTGTTCAACATTCATATGTAAGACTTCGGTTTGTGTAACGTTAGACTTCGGTTTCTCTAAGTCCCCTGCCCTACTTAATCTTTTTATTAAACACTTTTGCAATTTTAAGCACATGCTCTAAACTACTTTGAATCTCCAGTGTATTCATATCTTTTGCTGGTTGCCTCGCAATAACTATAATATCTTTAGCGATAATATTTTGCTTATGCACTTTAAAATTCTCTCTTATCGCTCTTTTAATTCTATTTCTTGTAACAGCGTTGCCCAGTTTTTTTGAGACACTTATTCCTAAGCGAAAATGTTTTAAATCTCTATTTTTATAGGTATAGACAACAAATTGTCTATTTGCAACAGACTTCCCATTCTTGTATATCGCTTGAAAGTCTGAATTTCTCTTAATACGATATGCTTTTTCCATTAAACATCACTCGCTTATTCTAATCTATTCATTTTAATAGTAACAATTATCTATTAACAAAACATACGTATATATTATTTTGAAAATGATATCAGAACAATACTTAAATATCATTTTATTATTTAAACAAAAAAAAGACCACTGATGATTCAGTGATCTTATGCAGATAAAACTTTACGGCCTTTACGACGACGACGCGCTAAAACTTTGCGGCCATTTTTAGTGCTCATGCGTTTTCTGAAACCATGAACTTTACTATGTTTACGTTTATTTGGTTGATAAGTACGTTTTACCATGCAAAACACCTCCATCTGAATTCAATTACCAATATTTCCAACTTCCTACCTAGAAATTGGTTCATATAAATAGATAAATTAACGAAGTATTTATTAGCTTCAATTACTAACATACTTCATCTGAGCAATTGCTCTCTTATTGTGTCTGCTATTAAGAAATTTGTTCTATAGCTTATTATTATCTAGTCATAATTCAAGCAACTACTACAATATAACAAAATACCTTCTATAAAGCAAGATGAATTTACGAATATAACGATTGAAAATGACTTGTTGTGATTTAATATAAGCAATTTTTTTCTTCACCAATTTTAATAATAAATTGTCATATACATAGTTCATGCAATCCATATAAATTATTTCCCAAAGTAAAAAAGAAGAAATTGTGACGCTTATTTGAAGTTATCCACTTATACACATAATTTCTCGCAAAAATTGTGGATAACACATGCGCTATACACACAGTTATTCAAAATTTAACAACATATTCACAGCCATTTGACATCACTTGGAGTTAAAAAGTATAATTATGTGGATAAGTCGTTCAAATTATGATTTTACAAGGATTTATTTATTAAATTTATATACATAAATGGTGTGCATAAATCATAGTTATGTTTAAGTTATCCACTGATTGTGATTAACTTGTGGATAATTATTAACATGCTGTGATTATTTTTATCCACCTATGTTATTTCTGTGTATAAGTCTAAAATTTTAAGAAAGATGGAGTTATTTATGTCAGAGAAAGAAATTTGGGATAAAGTTTTAGAAATTGCCCAGGAAAGAATTTCAAACACTAGTTATCAAACGTTCATAAAAGATACGCAACTCTACTCACTTAAAAATGACGAAGCCATTATATTAGTAAGTCTGCCTTTCAATGCGAGTTGGCTTAATCAGCGATATTCAGAAATTATGCAGGCTATTATTTATGATGTCATCGGTTATGAAGTGAAACCACATTTTATTTCAGAAGATGAACTTGCATCCTACAACAATGTAAATACACAAGAAGTTCAAGAACCCCAAGTACAACATTCTTCTATAGATGATAAGACTTGGGGAAAAGAACAATTTAATATGCACAATACATTCGATACATTTGTCATTGGACCTGGTAACCGTTTCCCACATGCTGCAAGTTTAGCTGTTGCAGAAGCACCGGCAGAAGCTTATAATCCATTATTTATATATGGAGGCGTAGGTCTAGGTAAAACACATTTAATGCATGCAATTGGGCACCATGTTCTTAGCAACAAACCTAATGCTAAAGTCATTTACACTTCTAGTGAGAAATTCACAAACGAATTTATTAAATCAATACGTGATAATGAAACTGAAGCATTTCGTGAAAAGTATCGTAAAATTGATGTTTTATTAATTGATGATATTCAATTCATTCAAAATAAAGAACAAACGCAAGAAGAGTTCTTCCATACTTTTAATGAATTACATCAAAATAATAAACAAATAGTTATTTCAAGTGATCGTCCACCAAAAGAAATTGCTAAGCTGGAAGACCGTCTTCGCTCTCGTTTTGAGTGGGGACTAATAGTTGATATCACGCCACCTGATTACGAAACAAGAATGGCAATATTACAAAAGAAAATTGAAGAAGAAAATCTTGATATTCCGCCAGAAGCTTTGAATTACATCGCCAACCAAATTCAATCAAATATTCGTGAACTTGAAGGCGCATTAACTCGACTTTTAGCGTACTCCAAATTACAAGGAAAACCTATTACAACCGAACTCACTGCAGAAGCGTTAAAAGATATCATTCAGTCACCTAAGTCTAAAAAGATTACAATTCAAGATATCCAAAAGGTAGTTGGTCAATATTATAGTGTAAGAATTGAAGATTTTAGTGCCAAAAAACGTACAAAGTCAATTGCTTACCCACGACAAATAGCTATGTATCTATCTAGAGAATTAACTGATTTTTCATTACCTAAGATAGGTGAAGAATTTGGAGGTCGCGATCATACAACAGTTATCCATGCCCATGAAAAGATTGCAAATGATATCAAGTCTGATCCTACATTTAAGCAAGAAGTAGAAAACTTAGAAAAAGAAATTAGAAATCAGTAATGGGAAATAAATCCATATTGAATAAATTGAAAATTAGCAGATTGTAAACTGTCTTTTAGGGAATAATTACTATGTAAATCAATTCCTAAACACTTAAAAAGATGGGGAGTTGTCCCTCTGAATAACAATAGCAATTGTGGATAATGTGAAAAAATAATACACAACATACACAGTTTATCCACATGTGTATAACTGTGCTATTCGTAAGTTTTTTAGACTTATCCACCAATCCACAGTGCCTACTACTATTACTATGAATTTAAAACCTATATAATTATATATAAACGATTGGAAGGAGTTTAAATTTAATGATGGAATTCACAATTAAAAGAGATTATTTTATTAATCAACTTAACGACACATTAAAGGCTATCTCACCTAGAACAACTTTACCGATTTTAACAGGTATCAAAATTGATGCTAAAGATAATGAAGTCATTTTAACTGGGTCAGATTCAGAAATATCAATAGAAATCACTATTCCAAAACAAGTTGATGGTGAAGAAATTGTTGAAATTACAGAAACAGGATCAGTTGTACTTCCTGGTCGTTTCTTCGTTGATATTATTAAAAAACTTCCTGGAAAAGAAGTTAAATTATCAACTAATGAACAATTCCAAACGTTAATTACATCAGGTCATTCAGAATTTAACTTAAGTGGTTTAGATCCTGATCAATATCCATTATTACCTGAGGTATCACGAGATGACGCTATTCAATTGTCAGTTAAGGTACTAAAAAATATCATTGCACAAACTAATTTTGCAGTGTCCACCTCAGAAACACGACCAGTACTTACTGGTGTAAACTGGCTTATACAAGATAATGAATTAATATGCACAGCAACAGATTCGCACCGCTTAGCTGTAAGAAAGTTACAGTTAGAAGATGAATCAGAAAATAAAAATGTCATCATTCCTGGTAAAGCTTTATCTGAATTAAACAAAATTATGAGTGACAGCGACGAAGATATTGATATTTTCTTTGCTTCTAACCAAGTGTTATTCAGAGTGGGGAATATTAATTTCATCTCACGTTTACTTGAAGGTCATTATCCAGATACGACACGTTTATTCCCAGAAAATTATGAGATTAAATTAGGAATTAACAATGGAGACTTCTATCATGCAATTGATCGTGCATCTTTATTAGCACGTGAAGGTGGAAATAATGTTATTAAATTAAGTACAGGTAATGAATTAGTTGAACTTTCATCTACTTCTCCTGAAATTGGTACTGTTAAAGAAGAAGTTAACGCTAATGATGTAGAAGGCGGAAACTTGAAAATTTCTTTCAACTCAAAATACATGATGGATGCTTTAAAAGCCATTGATAATGATGAAGTAGAAGTAGAATTCTTTGGTACAATGAAACCATTTATCTTAAAACCAAAAGATGATGATTCTGTAACGCAATTAATTCTGCCTATTAGAACATATTAATAAAAATTAGAGTTGCAATCGGATTAGATTGCTAAATCTCTAGTACAAAGGAGCCTGTGCATTTGTTGCATAGGCTTTTTTATATTGATATCAAATCTCATTTCAAACATTCAAAGCTTAAAATAGACGAATGAGATAATTATCGTGAATGTAGAATTAATTTTAAATGTACTGAGCGCTTTTCAAAGCAATAATAAATATATTTGAGTATTCAATTACCCTTGTGGAAAAAGTGTGCTAAAAACCCCTTTAAATTTAAAATTCAGTGTAAGTTTTTAAAATGATTGTAAGTAAATTATAAAATTTGTAGCAGCTTTTGATAAAATAAAATATATATCAAAGTAAACGATTTCATTCTTTATTTTAAATGAAATTCAAAGTAAAAAACGGTATAATATATTAATGACACATATAGAAACGGAGTGAGAAATTTTGGTTCAAGAAGTTGTTGTAGAAGGAAATATCACTTTAGGTCAATTTCTTAAAACTGAAGGAATCATAGAATCAGGTGGACAAGCTAAATGGTTTCTACAGGATTTTGAGGTTTTAATTAATGGACAACGTGAAACAAGACGTGGCAAAAAATTAGAACACAACGACCGCATTGATATTACAGATATCCCTGAAGATACGGGTTCCTTTTTAATCATCCATCAAGGTGAACAATGAAACTTAATACACTCCAATTAGAGAATTATCGTAACTATGAACAGGTGACATTAGATTGTCATCCCGAAGTGAATATCCTTATTGGTGAGAACGCACAAGGAAAGACAAATTTACTTGAATCAATTTATACCTTAGCGCTTGCTAAAAGTCATCGTACGTCAAATGATAAGGAACTCATACGTTTCAAGTCTGATTATGCTAAAATAGAGGGTGAGCTAAGTTATAGACATGGTACGATGCCGCTTACGATGTTTATAACTAAAAAAGGTAAGCAAGTTAAAGTAAATCATCTTGAGCAAAGCAGACTAACTCAATATATTGGACATTTAAATGTCGTCTTATTTGCACCTGAAGATTTAAATATCGTTAAAGGTTCACCACAAATACGTCGACGATTCATAGATATGGAGTTAGGACAAATATCTGCTGTCTATTTGAATGATTTAGCTCAATATCAGCGTATTCTAAAGCAAAAGAACAATTACCTTAAACAGTTACAAATTGGGCAGAAGACAGATACAACAATGTTAGAAGTCTTAAACCAACAATTTGCTGAATATGCACTGAAGGTTACGTTACGTCGAGAGCACTTTATAAAGGAATTAGAAACACTTGCACAACCCATTCATGCAGGTATCACAAATGATCAAGAGACACTGACACTCGATTATGTTCCAAGTTTGAAGTTAAGTAATTATGAAGCCAATCAATCTGAGTTAATTGAAGAAGTATTAGCATTGTTAAATGACAATTTACAAAGAGAAAAAGAACGAGGCGTATGTCTCTATGGCCCACATCGTGATGACTTAAGTTTCAATGTAAATGGCATGGATGCTCAAACGTATGGTTCACAAGGTCAGCAACGTACAACTGCGCTGTCAATTAAGTTGGCAGAAATTGAATTAATGAATATTGAAGTAGGAGAATATCCAATCTTACTTTTAGATGATGTCTTGAGTGAGCTTGATGATTCACGTCAAACACATTTGTTAAGTACGATTCAACATAAAGTACAAACATTTGTGACAACTACGTCAGTTGAAGGAATAGATCATGAAATAATGAATAACGCTAAGTTATACCGTATTAGTCAAGGTGAAATACTAAAGTAACGAGAAAGTGATGGTGAATACATTGTCAGATGTAAACAACACAGATAATTATGGTGCTGGACAGATACAAGTTTTAGAAGGTCTCGAAGCGGTTCGTAAAAGACCGGGTATGTATATTGGTTCAACTTCAGAAAGAGGGTTGCACCATTTAGTATGGGAAATTGTTGATAATAGTATTGACGAGGCATTAGCAGGTTATGCTAGTCATATTGAAGTTGTAATTGAGAAAGACAATTGGATTAAAGTTACTGACAATGGCCGTGGTATTCCTGTTGATATTCAAGAAAAGATGGGACGCCCTGCTGTCGAAGTTATCTTAACTGTACTTCACGCTGGAGGTAAATTCGGAGGTGGCGGATACAAAGTATCTGGCGGTCTTCACGGTGTTGGATCTTCAGTTGTTAATGCACTCTCACAAGATCTTGAAGTTTATGTACATCGTAATGGCACGATTTATCATCAAGCCTATAAACAAGGTGTGCCACAATTTGATCTTAAAGAAATTGGCGATACAGATAAAACAGGTACAGCTATTCGATTCAAAGCCGATAAAGAAATCTTTACAGAGACAACAGTTTATAACTATGAAACACTTCAAAAGCGTATACGTGAGCTTGCTTTCTTAAATAAAGGTATTCAAATTACTTTAAAAGATGAAAGAGAAGAGGAAGTTAGAGAAGACTCATATCATTATGAAGGCGGGATTAAATCCTATGTAGATTTATTAAATGAGAATAAAGAACCTCTTCACGATGAACCTATATATATCCATCAGTCTAAAGACGATATTGAAGTGGAAATTGCACTTCAATATAACAGTGGATATGCAACCAACTTATTAACGTATGCGAATAATATTCATACATACGAGGGTGGTACGCATGAAGATGGCTTTAAACGTGCTTTAACACGCGTTTTAAATAGCTATGGTACGCAAAGTAAGATTATTAAAGAGGATAAAGATAGACTTTCAGGTGAAGATACACGAGAAGGTTTAACAGCAGTCGTATCAATTAAACATGGCGATCCTCAGTTTGAAGGACAAACAAAAACAAAATTAGGAAACTCTGAAGTACGTCAAGTTGTTGATAGATTATTTTCTGAACACTTTGAACGTTTCTTATATGAGAATCCATCTGTAGGACGCATTATTGTTGAAAAGGGTATTATGGCTTCACGCGCACGTGTGGCTGCCAAAAAAGCACGTGAAGTTACGCGTCGTAAATCAGCATTAGACGTTTCAAGCTTACCAGGTAAATTGGCAGATTGTTCTAGTAAGAACCCTGAAGAAAGTGAAATTTTCTTGGTAGAAGGTGACTCTGCCGGGGGGTCTACTAAATCTGGTCGTGATTCAAGAACACAAGCCATTTTACCTTTAAGAGGTAAAATTTTGAATGTGGAAAAAGCACGTTTAGATCGTATCTTAAACAATAACGAAATTCGTCAAATGATTACTGCATTTGGTACGGGTATTGGAGGAGAATTCGATATATCAAAAGCACGTTATCATAAAATCGTAATCATGACTGATGCCGATGTTGATGGTGCACATATACGTACGTTATTACTTACATTCTTCTATCGTTTCATGAGACCTTTAATTGAAGCGGGCTACGTTTATATTGCTCAGCCGCCTTTATATAAACTAACACAAGGAAAACAAAAATATTATGTATTTAACGATAGAGAACTAGACAAGTTGAAACAAGAATTAAACCCGTCACCAAAATGGTCAATTGCACGTTACAAAGGTCTTGGTGAAATGAACGCAGACCAATTATGGGAAACGACTATGAATCCTGAACATCGCTCTATGTTGCAAGTGAGACTTGAAGATGCAATTGATGCAGACCAAACATTTGAAATGTTAATGGGCGATGTAGTAGAAAATCGCAGACAATTTATCGAAGACAATGCAGTTTATGCCAACCTAGATTTCTAGACACTATGAACTGAACTTTTGAAGGAGGATCTCTTGATGGCTGAATTACCTCAATCAAGAATTAATGAACGAAATATAACCAGTGAAATGCGTGAATCATTCTTAGACTATGCTATGAGTGTTATCGTTTCTCGTGCATTACCTGATGTTAGAGACGGATTAAAGCCAGTACATCGTCGTATTCTTTATGGTTTAAATGAACAAGGTATGACGCCCGATAAACCTTATAAGAAATCTGCACGTATAGTCGGGGATGTCATGGGTAAATATCACCCTCATGGTGATTCTTCAATTTATGAAGCAATGGTAAGAATGGCCCAAGACTTTAGTTATCGTTATCCACTTGTAGATGGTCAAGGTAACTTTGGCTCTATGGATGGTGACGGTGCAGCTGCAATGCGTTATACCGAAGCACGTATGACTAAAATAACATTAGAACTTTTACGTGATATTAACAAAGACACAATTGATTTTATTGACAACTATGATGGTAATGAAAGAGAGCCGTCAGTCTTACCTGCACGTTTCCCTAACTTACTAGTAAATGGTGCGGCAGGAATTGCCGTAGGTATGGCTACAAATATTCCTCCCCACAATTTAACTGAAGTTATTGATGGTGTGCTCAGTTTAAGTAAGAATCCAGACATCACAATTAATGAGCTGATGGAAGACATACAAGGTCCTGATTTTCCTACAGCTGGTTTAGTACTAGGGAAAAGTGGTATTCGTCGAGCTTATGAAACAGGTCGTGGGTCAATTCAAATGCGTTCTCGTGCTGAAATAGAAGAACGTGGTGGTGGCCGTCAACGTATTGTCGTAACGGAAATACCTTTCCAAGTCAATAAAGCGCGTATGATTGAAAAAATCGCAGAGTTAGTTAGAGATAAGAAAATCGACGGTATTACAGATTTACGTGATGAAACAAGTTTGCGTACAGGTGTAAGAGTAGTTATTGATGTACGTAAAGATGCAAATGCGAGTGTTATTTTAAATAATTTATATAAACAAACGCCATTACAAACATCATTTGGTGTGAATATGATTGCTTTAGTGAATGGTAGACCTAAACTAATCAATTTAAAAGAAGCACTTATCCATTACTTAGAACACCAAAAAACAGTGGTTAGACGACGTACTGAATATAATCTTAAAAAAGCAAGAGACCGTGCCCATATTCTAGAAGGTTTACGAATAGCACTAGATCATATTGATGAAATTATCACAACAATTCGTGAATCGGACACTGATAAAATTGCGATGGCAAGTTTACAAGAGCGTTTTAAACTAACTGAACGTCAAGCTCAAGCAATTTTAGATATGCGTTTAAGACGTTTAACTGGATTAGAAAGAGATAAAATAGAATCTGAGTATAATGAACTTCTAGAATATATTAAAGAGTTAGAAGAGATTTTAGCTGATGAAGAAGTACTATTACAATTAGTTCGTGATGAATTGACTGAAATTAAAGAACGTTTCGGCGATGAACGTCGCACTGAAATTCAATTAGGTGGTCTAGAAGATCTTGAAGATGAAGACTTAATCCCTGAAGAACAAATTGTTATTACATTAAGTCATAATAACTATATTAAACGTTTACCAGTATCTACATATCGTTCTCAAAATCGTGGTGGTCGTGGCATACAAGGTATGAACACGTTGGATGAGGACTTCGTTAGTCAATTGGTAACAATGAGTACACATGATTATGTTCTGTTCTTTACGAATAAAGGTCGTGTATATAAACTCAAAGGTTATGAAGTTCCTGAGTTGTCACGTCAATCCAAAGGCATACCTATTATTAATGCGATTGAACTCGAAAATGACGAAACAATAAGTACGATGATTGCAGTTAAAGACCTTGAAAGTGAAGAAGATTATCTCGTATTTGCGACAAAACAAGGTATCGTTAAACGTTCATCATTAAGTAACTTCTCCCGTATTAACAAAAACGGTAAAATTGCAATTAACTTTAAAGAAGATGATGAATTAATTGCAGTACGTCTAACAACAGGTAATGAAGATATTCTTATTGGAACTGCACATGCATCATTAATTAGATTCTCTGAATCTACATTACGCCCATTAGGCCGTACAGCAGCAGGTGTGAAAGGTATTTCTCTACGTGAAGGGGATACTGTCGTAGGTCTTGATGTTGCAGATTCAGAAAGTGAAGATGAAGTATTAGTAGTTACTGAAAATGGTTACGGTAAACGTACACCTGTTAGCGAATATCGTTTATCAAATCGTGGTGGTAAAGGAATCAAAACTGCGACAATTACCGAGCGTAATGGTAACATCGTTTGTATCACAACTGTAACCGGTGAAGAGGATTTAATGGTTGTAACTAACGCTGGTGTTATTATTCGTCTTGACGTTCATGATATTTCTCAAAATGGACGTGCAGCACAAGGTGTACGCCTTATGAAACTCGGAGATGGTCAATTTGTTTCTACTGTTGCTAAAGTAAACGAAGAAGACGATAATGAGGAAAATGCAGATGAAGCGCAACAATCTACTACTACTGAAACAGCAGATGTAGAAGAGGTAGTCGATGATCAGACACCAGGCAATGCGATTCATACAGAAGGTGATGCAGAAATGGAATCTGTAGAGTTTCCTGAAAATGATGATCGTATTGATATCAGACAAGATTTTATGGATAGAGTGAATGAAGATATCGAGAGTGCTTCAGATAATGAAGAAGATAGTGATGAATAATTAAAAAGGGAGTAAGACAGAAACACAGAGTTCGTTGTTCTGCCCGGAACTCTTAATTAAACTATCTGTAGATTTTATGAACAAAAGTTTATATAGGGAAGTCGGACTAGAGTTGTAATGAGGTTATTTTCTAACTCAGTCATCGACGTCCAATACGCTAAAATGCATGAGACATAGCTATGCCTCATGCATTTTTTAATTTCTTGCTTATATTAAATTGATTTGTCCTTTATGACTTCTGTAGCACCATGCATTGAGGATAAATGAATAATCATTTCCATACATTTAGACCCCCTTCAATAGAGGGTGTCTAAAATATAACTGTCTCTTTCAACAATGTACTTTCTCAATTTACCACTACTGATAAACACAGTAATTAATTCTGATATCTGTTAACCTTCAAGTTGTTTCATCACATATGGTATTTCACTAATCAGACGTGAAGGTGGAACAACATACATTGTGTCAGATAATTTTTCACCGATAAAACTATGCATGTAAGTTGCACTTGTAACAGCTTCTTTAAAATTATCAAATTGGCCTACGAAGCTTGTAATCATGCCCGCAAGTGTATCACCCATACCACCTGTAGCCATAGCAGGTGTGCCAATAGGTAATTTATAGACATCATCATTGCAGAAATAGATTTCCGTACCATGTTGTTTTAATACTACTGTCGCGCCAATACGTTCTACCGCTTCAAGGTTACGTTCATATGTCTGTTCTTCAATAGGTATACCGCTCAAACGCTCCCATTCCTTTTGATGTGGAGTGAATATAACACGACATGTAGGAATTTGAGGTTTCAACTTACTGAATATTGTTATAGCATCTCCGTCAACAATTAAATTTTGATGTGGTTGTATATTTTGAAGTAAAAACGTGATGGCATTATTACCTTTGAAATCTACTCCAAGACCTGGGCCAATAAGGATACTATCAGTTGCTTCAATCATTTTTGTGAGCATTTTAGTATCATTAATATCTATAACCATCGCCTCAGGACAACGAGAATGTAGCGCAGCATGATTATTTGGGTGTGTTGCTACAGTAATGAGCCCACTTCCACTATAAACGCAAGCGCGTGCAGCAAGCATGATTGCGCCACCCATATTGGCTGATCCACCGATTAATAAAATTTTACCATAGTCACCTTTATGTGTTTCGTCTTTTCTTATAGGAATATTAACAGAATCTAACGTTTTCATAACGACATAACCTCCCATAACATGTTATTTCTTAAAATGTTGTAAGTCTTATGTTTGCTTTTATTTCACGAATCTTTTTATTTATTTCAAACAATTGTTTACATGTGATTTTAAATCATCTCTTCTAAATACAATTAAGAATACTATACCTGTATCTGACATTCGTCAATAGTTAAATGAAACTCTTTTCACATCGTCATGTATCATTCATTATTTTAGTAGACTGATAGCATAATGTAGCAGTTTTATTTATTTAATTAAAAATATTAAATGGAAATAGAACGTAAGGTGACATTACAAGCAGTTAATTATAATAATGTTGAAATTCTCTCGCCTCTCATCCGAGAAAAATTGTATGTATATCGTCACAATGTATCTACTATTACACAGAACAAAATATTTAGTTTCAACAAGTTGTAGAAGCGGGACACTAATTATTTAAAAAGTGTTGCATATAAGCACATCTAAATATGACGTAATTGTTGCAAATTTAAAATAACTTGAAATGTGATAATGACTTTGCTATATTAAAATTAAGTTAATAAAGTATTGTTCGTAGGACAAGTAACATAGATAGTTCGATTTCAGAGAGCTTGTGGTAAGTGAGAACAAGTAATCGACATTCATGTGAATCTACCTACTATATGTGAACAATCGGTAATAACCGTTATTTTAGTTAAGCGCAATTTGAGGTAAATGTTTTTAATTTACTTGAAATTGTTAAATAGGGTGGCAACGCGTAGACCACGTCCCTTGTCTGGGATGTGGTCTTTTTTTATTGTTTTATCACACGAAGTCATCCATAAAATTGAATATATTTTATTTGGGAAAGGATGAAGGTTACATGTTAGACATTCGTTTATTTAGAAATGAACCTGAGAAAGTGAAGAGCAAAATTGAATTAAGAGGCGACGATCCTAAAGTTGTCGACCAAGTTTTAGAATTAGATGAACAACGCCGTGAATTAATCAGTAAAACTGAAGAGATGAAGGCGAAAAGAAATAAAGTGAGCGAAGAAATAGCTCAAAAGAAACGTAATAAAGAAGACGCTGATGATGTCATTGCTGAGATGCGTCATTTAGGTGATGAAATTAAAGATATCGATAATCAACTTAATGAAGTAGATAATAAAATTAGAGATATCTTAATTCGTATTCCTAACTTAATTAATGAAGATGTACCTCAAGGTGATTCTGATGAAGAAAACGTTGAAGTTAAAAAATGGGGTACGCCACGTGATTTTGAATTTGAACCTAAAGCGCACTGGGATTTAGTTGAAGAATTAAAAATGGCTGACTTTGAACGTGCTGCTAAAGTATCTGGTGCTCGTTTCGTATACTTAACTAAAGATGGCGCATTACTTGAACGTGCTTTAATGAATTACATGTTGACAAAACATACAACGCAACATGGTTATACTGAAATGATGACACCTCAATTAGTGAATGCTGATACGATGTTTGGAACAGGTCAATTACCTAAATTTGAAGAAGATTTATTTAAAGTTGAAAAAGAAGGCTTATATACGATTCCAACTGCAGAAGTACCTTTAACAAACTTCTATAGAGATGAAATTATTCAACCAGGTGTACTACCTGAATTATTTACAGCTCAAACTGCATGTTTCCGTAGTGAAGCAGGATCAGCTGGTAGAGATACTAGAGGGTTAATTCGTTTACATCAATTTGATAAAGTTGAAATGGTTCGTATTGTACAACCTGAAGATTCTTGGGATGCTTTAGAAGAAATGACACAAAATGCTGAAGCTATTCTTGAAGAATTAGGTTTACCATACCGTCGTGTTATCTTATGTACTGGCGATATTGGTTTCAGTGCTAGTAAAACATATGATTTAGAAGTTTGGTTACCAAGTTACAATGATTATAAAGAAATCAGTTCTTGCTCTAACTGTACTGATTTCCAAGCACGTCGCGCAAATATCAGATTCAAACGTGATGCTGCTTCTAAACCAGAATTAGTACACACATTAAATGGTAGTGGTTTAGCAGTAGGTCGTACATTTGCAGCCATCGTTGAAAACTATCAAAACGAAGATGGTACATTAACAATTCCTGAAGCATTAGTACCATTTATGGGTGGCAAAACTAAAATTGAAAAACCAATCAAATAATCATATAAACTTAACTAGATGATTACAATATTAAAAAGTTATTTAACTGTCGATAAGATTCTATAAACTTATCGACAGTTTTTTAATATATAAAGGCGAAATTGGTATTTTTATATTCAATTAGGGATGGATGTCTAAAATAGTTTAAAATGATTTTCACGATTTAAAATACTGGTATAAAAGCGATTTTATAGATACGGTTGTCTGACGTCACACAAACGAATGTCTAAAAAATAGTGAATATTTATTGTCATAGATTGAGTTATAAAATCATGAAAATAGTACATGAAGTAGCAAGTATTTATCTTTTAGATAACGCCTGTAAAAATATAAAATAGTGGAAATTGATTTTTTAAACGTTATCATTCATATTCAAAATATTTAACTTAGTTTGTCAAACAACGTTTATTTTTATATAACCATAAAATAATATCATAAAGAAGCTATATGAAATTCGAAGTATAATGCCAATGTTTCATATAGCTCCTATTCTAAATATTAAAATTTAATAATTAAATGTATCAATCGTCCTATTCATTTGATGCATAGCCTGAGAGTGGGTAATGATCTGAGTAATCATTGTATTTGTATGTTTTTCCCCAAGATTTCACGGACCATTCTGGTGACTTCACTCTATGTGTATCATTATGCCATGAGCTTGGTTGTGCATGGTCATGATCTAATAAAATATAATCTAAGTGTTGAGGTTCTAATTTAGGATAATTATATTTCGCAATACTATTACTGCTAGTATCCCAACTATATGCATTACCATCGAATTGAGTAGGTAATGAAACATTTAAGTTATTTGCCATTTGTTGATATTCATCTGAATCTTTAATGACATTTAAGTCACCACCGATATAGACGGGTTCATTTTTAGGGATATTCTTGTCTTTGATAAACTGTTTAATTTCACTCATTTGACTCTGTCTAATGTCTTTATCTTTTCCTTTAAAGCATGTTGGATCTTCAGCTTGTAGATGTGTTCCGATAATATGGTGGTATTTGCCATTCTTATTAATTTTAATGTAGGCAAAGCCTTTATTACCTGCCATATCAGCCCCACAACCTTTTTTATAAATATGTTGTTCTTGTTGTACGATAGGCCATTTACTCACAATACCAACGCCACCACTTACTTTTTTAATTTTTCTATAAGTACCAGAAGTATTTTGCCAACCTTCTGTACCTTTACCAACGATAGGTGTTTGATAAGGGTACTGTGAATGTAGACGTGTTAACAATCTTTTTGAAGCTTTTTTATCAAATAATTCATTTAGAATCACGACATCTTGATTTTGAATGTAATCTGCTTTTGAAATTAAATCAGCGCGCTGAGATTGTCCCCAATTAGGGTAGATAGCAGTAGGTAAGAAATACACGTTATGTGTAGTGATTTTAAGACTGTCTTTAAAATCACGTTCACTCGCATATGTGATAGTCGAAAATACTAAAAATAAACTACTTAAAACCAACAAAGTAGTTAGTATACATTTACGTTGCCAATTCAATATTGTTACACCTCGTTTCATTTGATGGTGTGATTATATCAAACAAAATTAAGTATCTTTTGGAAATTACTATTTCTAAATAAAATTTTAATAAAAAATTAAAAATCAATGATGTTTTAAAAAGTTGCAAAAGTTCAATAACTATTATTTTTTGATAAACTTTAAAAGTAATGTTGTAAACATTTTGATTTTAAAGCTAGAAGTTAAAAAGAGGGTCTAAAAATAAGAAAGAAAATTCTGAAAAAATAAAACCTTTACATGTTCACTTTTTTAGACATCGGTATGTATGACGGCACACATACCGGTCTTTAAATATATTGAATAAAATAATTAAGTGTATTAGACTGATTTTATTATTTTATTGGAGAGACTGGGGCTGATAATATGACTCACCTTACGTTTAAACAAGGTGTGAAAGAGTGTATTCCCACGTTACTTGGTTATGCAGGTGTAGGACTATCGTTTGGAATTGTGGCAGTCTCCCAAAATTTCAGTGTTTTAGAAATTATTTTATTGTGTCTGATTATTTATGCTGGTGCAGCTCAATTTATTATTTGTACATTAGTGATTGCAGGCACCCCTATTTCTGCAATTGTGCTTACAATACTTATCGTTAACTCTCGAATGTTCTTATTAAGTATGACTTTAGCACCTAATTATAAGCAATATGGATTTTGGAATAGGGTAGGGCTTGGAACGTTATTAACAGATGAAACTTTTGGCGTTGCTATAACACCATATGTTAAAGGTGAAAAAATTAACGATCGATGGCTACACGGACTAAATATTACTGCTTACTTATTTTGGACTGTTTCCTGTGTAATCGGTGCCATTTTCGGAGAGTATATTTCAAATCCTGATGCGCTCGGCCTAGACTTTGCAATTACCGCAATGTTTATTTTTTTATGTATATCTCAATTTGAAGGGATTAAGAAATCACGATTGAGAATATATATTGTACTCATTGTATGTGTGATTGTGATGATGCTTCTTCTAAGTTCAATTCTACCTTCATACCTAGCAATTTTAATAGCCGCAATTGTTGCTGCATTGTTAGGGGTGGTGATGGACAAATGACGACAGATTTACATACATTAGTACTTATTATTTTATGTGGCGTGGTCACATTACTCGTTCGAGTTATTCCATTTGTTATGATATCGCGTGTCAACTTACCAGCAATTGTAATTAAATGGCTTTCTTTTATTCCTATCACTTTATTTACAGCTCTTATTATAGATGGTGTAATTCAACAACATGATCATACATTTGGTTATACGCTTAATTTACCTTATATTATTGCAATCGTACCAACTGTGATGCTCGCTATTTTCACACGTAGTCTAACAGTGACAATTATCGGAGGTATATTTGTCATTGCTTGCTTACGTTTAATCTTTTAATCTTTGAAAATCATATCAAATCATTGAACTTACAGAAAAAGTTAGTTAAGATTAAAATAATTAGAAAATTTAGACTATTCGAGACGAAATGCATATCTATATCACAATACAATTAAATTACCTAACCTTATTTTGAGAAGCTGAGGGATTTGGCCCATAGAAGCTTCAGCAACCGACTTTAAATAGCACGGTGCTAATACCAACGAGCAACTCGAATGATAAGTACGATAAGTGCCTTTACATCATTTGAGTAAGGCACTTTTTTAGTTGAAGGAGGTAGGAACTATTATGACGAATTACACGGTTAATACATTAGAACTAGGTGAGTTTAAAACTGAATCTGGTGAAACGATTGATCATTTACGTCTACGTTATGAACATGTAGGACTTCCTGGTCAACCCCTTGTCGTTGTTTGCCATGCACTTACTGGCAATCATTTAACATACGGCACGGATGCACAACCTGGCTGGTGGCGAGAAATCATTGACGGTGGCTACATTCCAGTTCATGATTATCAATTTCTTACATTCAATGTCATTGGAAGTCCATTTGGTTCGAGTTCTAAATTAAATGATGATAACTTCCCAGAACATTTAACATTGAGAGATATTGTTAGAGCTATTGAGTTAGGTATACAAGCATTAGAATTTAAGAAAATTAATATTCTCATTGGAGGTAGTTTAGGTGGTATGCAAGCGATGGAATTGCTTTATAATCGTCAATTCGAGGTGGAAAAAGCAATCATATTAGCTGCTACTGATAAAACGTCCTCTTATAGTCGTGCTTTTAACGAGATTGCAAGACAAGCTATACATATAGGCGGTAAAGAAGGTTTAAGTATTGCACGTCAACTCGGCTTTCTCACGTATCGATCGTCTAAAAGTTATGATCAACGTTTTACACCAGATGAAGTAGTGAGCTATCAACAACATCAAGGTGATAAGTTCAAAGAATATTTCGATTTAAATTGTTATTTAACACTGCTAGACGTCTTAGATAGTCACCATTTAGATAGAGGAAGAGATGATGTTGATGAAGTCTTTCAGTCGTTGGAAACGAAAGTACTAACAATGGGTTTTATTGACGATTTGCTTTATCCTGATGATCAAGTGAGAGCCTTAGGAGAACGTTTTAAATATCATCGTCATTTCTTCGTACCAGATAATGTGGGACATGATGGTTTTCTTCTAAATTTTAATGATTGGGCGCCTAATTTATATCATTTCTTAAATTTGAAACAATTCCGACGTAAATAGGAAAGTTTTATAATAGAACACAATCTCCATGAGCACACATAAGAAATACTAAACAGTGCAGAATAGGTAAATTTTTCTTTAGCATAAAAATAGTCATACAGAGGATTATATAAGCGAACCCTATTTCATATGTCGTACTTATGCATAAACCTGTCACTAAGTAGTATGACTTTACTTTATTGTTAAATTTTAGCAAAGAGGTTAAAATAGGACTTATAGTCAAAAAGTATGGGAGTGGCGTATGTGTTTTCAAAAATACAACCTAAAGCAACTATTTTAGCAATTATTTCATTATTAGTAGTCGCTTTAGTAACACATGTATTACCTGTTCTCGGCTTGATTTTATGTTTATTTGCAACGATTCCCGGTATTGTTTTGTGGAATCGTTCCATACAATCATTCGGAATTAGTGCATTAGTAACAGTTGTACTTACAACATTATTAGGTAATACATTTGTCTTAAGTATGATGGTCTTAATCTTATTATTAAGTGCGATTATCGGACAATTACTTAAGGAAAGAACATCTAAAGAACGAATTCTTTATATTTCAACAGCTTCATTAAGTTTAGTTACACTTATTGGATGGATGTTATTACAAACATTCGATAAAATTCCGACGGCAGCTGTATTAATTAAGCCTTTAAAAAATGCAATGCATGAGGCTTTCTTAAAAAGTGGAATCGATTCAAACTATAGACAGATTCTTGAGGAAAGTTTCCGACAAATGACGGTCCAACTCCCTAGTTTTCTAATTATAGTTATTTTCATTTTTGTCTTAATTAATCTGATTATTACATTTCCAATTTTACGCAAATTTAAAGTAGCAACACCTATTTTTAAACCTTTATTCGCATGGCAAATGAGCCGTAATTTACTATGGTTTTATCTTATAGTACTTATTTGTGTCATGATTGCGAGTGAACCAAGTACGTTCCAAAGCATCGTGTTAAACTTTGATGTTGTGTTATCATTAGTGATGTACATCCAAGGATTAAGTGTCATTCACTTCTTTGGTAAAGCTAAAAGATGGCCGAACTTTGCAACAATTCTTGTTATGGTAGTAGGGACGCTTCTTACACCGGCAACGCATATTGTTGGATTACTTGGGGTAATTGATTTATGTATTAATTTAAAGAAAATAATAAAAAAATGATGATTAAAAAGTGATTAGAGGTGGAAGAATGAACCGTCAATCCACTAAAAAAGCTTTGCTCATACCGTTTATTTTAATGGTGCTCACTGCTATAGCACTTGTCGCCGTGTGGTTTATTTTTAACCAACTAGTGGCAGGTATTGCTACAGCTATACTTATTGTGATGATTATTATTAGTGGCGTGTTATTGAGAAAAGCATTTCTAAAAATGGATAATTATGTGGATGATTTAAGTGGTCACATCTCGGCAAGTAGTAACAAGGCGATTAAGCACTTGCCTATAGGGATGATTGTGTTAGATGAAGATAATCACATTGAGTGGATGAACCAATTTATGACAGATCACATTGAAACGAATGTGATTTCTGAAAATGTCAATGAAGTCTTCCCTAACATATTAAAACAACTGGAAAAAGTTCAAGAAGTAGAAATAGAAAACAACAATTATTACTATCATGTACGATATTCAGAAAACGAGCATTGTTTATACTTCTTTGATATGACTGAAACTGAACGTACAAACGAACTATATGAAGATTCAAAACCGATTATTGCAACAATATTTTTAGATAATTACGATGAAATCACTCAAAACATGAACGATACACAACGTTCTGAAATTAACTCTATGGTGACACGTGTGATTAGTCGTTGGGCACAGGATTACAATATTTACTTCAAACGTTACAACTCAGATCAATTTGTAGCTTACTTTAACCAAAAAATATTGGCTGAATTAGAAGATTCTAATTTTGAAATCTTAAGCCAATTAAGAGAAAAGAGTGTGGGTTACCGCGCACAACTAACATTAAGTATTGGTGTAGGTGAAGGTACTGAGAACCTTATTGATTTAGGTGAATTATCACAATCTGGTTTAGACCTCGCGTTAGGTCGTGGTGGTGACCAAGTTGCAATTAAGAATATGAACGGCAATGTAAGATTCTATGGTGGTAAGACTGACCCTATGGAAAAACGTACGCGTGTACGTGCGCGTGTGATTTCACATGCCCTCAAAGATATTCTTACTGAAGGCGATAAAGTTATCGTTATGGGACATAAGCGACCAGATTTAGATGCTATAGGTGCAGCTATCGGAGTTTCGCGCTTTGCATCAATGAATAATTTAGAGGCATTTATCGTTCTTAATGATTCTGATATTGATCCGACATTACGTCGTGTTATGGACGAGATTGATAAGAAACCGGAACTAAAAGAACGCTTTGTAACATCGGATGAGGCTTGGGATATGATGACTTCTAAGACGACTGTCGTTGTTGTAGATACACATAAACCTGAAATGGTCTTAGATGAAAATGTCTTAAATAAAGCAAACCGCAAAGTAGTCATTGATCATCATAGACGTGGCGAAAGCTTTATTTCAAATCCATTACTTGTGTATATGGAACCTTACGCTAGCTCAACTGCTGAGCTCGTAACGGAATTACTAGAATATCAACCAACTGAACAGAGATTGACTCGTTTAGAATCAACTGTCATGTATGCAGGTATTATAGTAGATACAAGAAACTTTACTTTAAGAACAGGTTCCAGAACATTTGATGCCGCAAGTTATTTACGTGCACATGGCGCTGATACAATCTTAACGCAGCATTTCTTAAAAGATGATGTCGATACGTATATCAATCGTTCAGAATTGATAAGAACAGTTAAGATACAAGATCAAGGTGTAGCCATTGCACATGGTTCAGATGATAAAATTTATCATCCTGTAACGGTTGCACAAGCTGCCGACGAGTTGTTAAGTTTAGAAGGCATTGAAGCATCTTATGTAGTAGCTAAACGTGAAGACAACCTGATCGGTATCTCAGCACGTTCATTAGGTTCCATAAATGTTCAATTAACAATGGAAGCGTTAGGTGGCGGTGGCCATCTGACAAATGCTGCGACACAAATAAAAGGTGCGACAATAGATGAAGCAATAGAACAATTACAACAAGCAATTACAGAACAAATGAGTAGGAGTGAAGACGCATGAAAGTAATTTTCACACAAGATGTTAAAGGTAAAGGTAAAAAAGGCGAAGTTAAAGATGTACCAGTAGGTTACGCAAATAACTTCTTACTTAAAAATAAATATGCTGTAGAAGCAACTCCTGGTAATTTAAAACAATTAGAACAGCAAAATAAACGTGCAGCAGCAGATAGACAACAAGAAATCGATGATGCAAAAGCACTTAAAGAACAATTAAAAGATATCGAAGTTGAAGTATCAGCTAAAACAGGTGAAGGTGGCAAACTATTTGGTTCAATCAGTACGAAACAAATTGCCGAAGCGCTAAAAAAACAACATGATATTAAAATCGACAAACGTAAAATGGACTTACCACATGGTATTCACGCACTAGGATATACGAACGTTCCAGTGAAATTAGACAAAGAAGTCGAAGGTACAATCCGTGTGCATACTGTAGAACAATAATTTAAAGATATGACGCGAGGATAGTACATGATTACTATTATAGGTGCAATTATATAAGATGTATGACTTATATAATTTGTTAACCTCTAAAATATCTGTAGTGTATCTCGTGACAATATCAGATGACGATAAAATAAAAGATGGATTGAAATAAGAGGTGTAAGTAGATAATGGATGGAATGTATGAGCAAAATCAAATGCCGCATAGCAATGAAGCTGAACAATCTGTCTTAGGTGCCATTATTATAGATCCAGAACTCATTAATACTACTCAGGAAGTCTTGCTTCCTGAGTCGTTTTATAGAGGCGCCCATCAACATATTTTTCGAGCAATGATGCACCTAAATGAGGATAATAAAGAAATTGATGTTGTCACATTGATGGATCAATTATCAAGTGAAGGTAGCTTAAACGAAGCGGGTGGCCCTCAATATCTCGCCGAACTATCGACGAGTGTACCGACAACGCGAAATGTTCAGTACTATACGGATATCGTTTTTAAACATGCGTTGAAACGGAAACTTATTCAAACCGCTGATAGTATAGCGAATGATGGCTATAATGATGAATTAGAATTAGATACGATTTTAAGTGACGCCGAACGACGTATTTTAGAACTATCTTCTACAAGAGAAAGTGATGGTTTTAAAGATATTAGAGATGTCTTAGGACAGGTATATGAAACCGCAGAAGAACTCGACCAAAATAGTGGTCAAACACCAGGTATTCCAACTGGTTATCGTGACTTAGACCAAATGACTGCTGGTTTTAATCGTAATGATTTAATTATTCTAGCGGCACGTCCTTCAGTAGGTAAGACTGCCTTTGCCTTAAATATTGCGCAAAAGGTTGCCACACATGAAGATATGTATACTGTCGGTATCTTCTCACTTGAGATGGGCGCCGACCAATTGGCGACACGTATGATTTGTAGTTCTGGTAACGTTGATTCCAATCGTTTAAGAACTGGGACGATGACTGAAGAAGATTGGAGTCGCTTTACGATTGCGGTAGGTAAGCTATCACGAACTAAAATCTTCATAGACGATACGCCAGGTATCCGTATCAATGATTTACGTTCTAAATGTCGTCGACTCAAACAAGAGCACGGTCTTGATATGATTGTGATTGATTATCTACAATTGATTCAAGGAAGCGGATCACGTTTCTCAGATAACCGTCAACAAGAAGTTTCGGAGATTTCACGTACACTTAAGGCGATTGCACGTGAATTAGAATGTCCAGTTATTGCACTGAGTCAGCTATCACGTGGCGTTGAACAGCGACAAGACAAACGTCCTATGATGAGTGATATTCGTGAATCTGGGTCTATAGAACAAGATGCCGACATCGTCGCTTTCTTGTATCGTGATGATTATTATAATCGTGGTGAAGGTGATGAAGATGATGACGATGCTGACGATGCTGGTTTTGAACCACAGACAAATGATGATAACGGTGAAATTGAAATCATCATCGCCAAGCAGCGTAATGGTCCAACAGGTACTGTGAAACTTCACTTTATGAAACAATACAATAAATTTACAGATATTGATTATGCTCATGCAGATATGTCATAAAAAATATTTTTCCGTACAATAATTGTTATAATCTATTTATTGTACGGTTTTTATTTTGTTTTTCTCTTTTTAAAATGTGGGAAGTATGTGTATGTATTTTACTTAGACATCCTTTGAACAACTGTCATAGAAGCGTTTGGAAGTGATTTTACACAGAAAACTTACTGAAAGATGATGCGTTATCGAACGCTGATTAATGTTCGATTTTTATTTGCAAATTCAAAATCATATTGGTAAAATACCTAGTGGTTAAACGAGAAAAACTTGGAGGTGCTCATATGTCATCAATCGTAGTAGTTGGGACACAATGGGGAGACGAAGGTAAAGGTAAAATAACAGACTTTTTAGCAGAGCAAGCAGACGTAATTGCTAGATTTTCTGGTGGTAACAATGCGGGACATACGATTCAATTTGGTGGAGAAACTTACAAATTACACTTAGTACCATCAGGTATCTTTTATAAAGATAAATTAGCAGTAATCGGTAACGGTGTAGTTGTAGATCCAGTCGCATTATTAAAAGAATTAGATGGGTTAAATGAACGTGGCATTTCAACTGACAACCTACGCATCTCAAATCGCGCACAAGTCATTTTACCTTATCACCTAGCTCAAGACGAATATGAAGAACGTCGTCGTGGCGATAATAAAATCGGTACAACGAAAAAAGGTATTGGCCCAGCATACGTAGATAAAGCACAACGTATCGGTATTCGCATGGCAGATTTATTAGAAAAGGAAACATTCGAACGCCGACTTAAAGAAAATATTGAATATAAAAATGCATACTTTAAAGGCATGTTTAACGAAACTTGTCCAACATTCGATGAAATCTTTGACGAATACTATGCTGCAGGTCAACGTTTAAAAGACTATGTGACAGACACAGCTAAAATTTTAGACGATGCAAAAGTGGCTGATGAAAAGGTATTATTCGAAGGCGCACAAGGTGTCATGTTAGATATCGACCATGGTACATACCCATTCGTTACATCTAGTAATCCAGTTGCTGGTAACGTTACAGTAGGTACAGGTGTTGGCCCAACATCAGTGTCTAAAGTGATTGGTGTATGTAAATCATATACATCTCGTGTGGGTGACGGTCCATTCCCAACTGAACTCTTTGATGAAGATGGCCACCATATTAGAGAAGTGGGTCGTGAATATGGTACAACTACTGGACGTCCACGTCGTGTAGGTTGGTTCGACTCAGTTGTATTACGTCATTCACGTCGTGTAAGTGGTATCACAGATCTTTCAATTAACTCAATCGACGTCTTAACAGGATTAGACACAGTTAAAATTTGTACTGCTTACGAATTAGATGGTGAAAAAATTACTGAATACCCAGCAAACTTAGATCAATTAAGACGTTGTAAACCTATCTTCGAAGAGCTTCCAGGTTGGACTGAAGATATTACAGGTTGCCGTAGTTTAGATGAACTCCCTGAGAATGCACGTAATTACTTAGAGCGTATTTCAGAATTATGCGGTGTCCATATTTCAATCTTCTCAGTAGGTCCAGACCGCGAACAAACGAATTTATTAGAGCAACTTTGGTAGAATAAAACGTCAAGAAAGCATGTGAGCTTTGTTTAATTAGAGCAATGAGCGAAATGATTAACATTATTCTTAGTGCTTGCTATATGCATGAAAGTAAAAAAGCTTTCTAATTCATATCTATCAATATTTGCAGTGAATCATCTTTAAACAGGCGGCCACAACATAATGGTCGCTTGTTATTTATTTTGGAGTAGATTAATGACTTTCAATCTCCTTTTGTCCTACTCCAGTTTTATTTTAAAACAGCAATTTGAAATGAGTTTTGAATGAAATCAATGGTTTTATTCTTCTCCACAGTAAGCTTCATAGCATGATTGTGTTGGTTGATTAACGAAACAAAAATATTATTAAATTTATGTAAAAAATATCTTGTCATCAAAAGTAGAGCTATGCTATAATCTATCTTGTGCTTAAGAACGGCTCCTTGGTCAAGCGGTTAAGACACCGCCCTTTCACGGCGGTAACACGGGTTCGAGTCCCGTAGGAGTCACCATTCTAGGTCCCGTAGTGTAGCGGTTAACACGCCTGCCTGTCACGCAGGAGATCGCGGGTTCGATTCCCGTCGGGACCGTATTGCCTACCCAATAGGGTAGGCATTTTTTTATGCTTTTTTACGTACAACAATGTACCTTCACTTTATTAATCTTTCTGATTCACACTACCTATTTTTTTAACATGCAATGAAAACTTAATATTCCTATACATACTTATATTTCTATCGTTACAAACACTGTCATTACTGCACTTTTTACATATACGAAAACGATAAAATATGATGATAAACCTAAACAAAAGCGTCAAGCATATTGCAAAAGTCTAACTTATTTTGCGGAACTGTATTTCAATGGTAAAATTATAAATAATATTATTCTATAATTTTAAATACTAAAATAGAATTAACCGTTCATAAATGGTAAATTATATAATAGGTAGCTATATGTTATATAGAGAACAGAATAATAATGAAGCACTTCGAAAATTTGATATAACATTAGCAATGTAAACGAACGGAAGAACTACACTTTGAGAAAAGAGGTTTATAATATATGGCTAGAAAAGTTGTTGTAGTTGACGATGAAAAACCAATTGCTGATATTTTAGAATTTAATTTAAAAAAAGAAGGTTACGACGTATATTGCGCTTATGACGGTAATGACGCAGTAGATTTAATCTATGAAGAAGAACCAGATATCGTCTTACTTGATATCATGTTACCTGGTAGAGATGGTATGGAAGTGTGTCGTGAAGTGCGTAAAAAGTATGAAATGCCAATTATCATGCTGACAGCGAAAGATTCTGAAATTGATAAAGTTTTAGGTCTTGAATTAGGTGCAGATGACTACGTAACTAAACCATTTAGTACTCGTGAACTCATCGCACGTGTGAAAGCGAACTTACGCCGTCATTATTCACAACCAGCTCAAGAAGTAAGTGGTGCGACAAATGAAATTACAATTAAAGATATTGTGATTTATCCAGATGCATATTCAATTAAAAAACGTGGAGAAGACATTGAATTAACGCATCGTGAATTCGAGCTGTTCCATTATCTTTCTAAACATATGGGTCAAGTCATGACACGTGAACACTTACTACAAACAGTGTGGGGTTACGATTATTTCGGTGATGTTCGTACTGTGGACGTAACAATTCGCCGTTTAAGAGAAAAAATTGAAGATGATCCATCTCATCCAGAATACATTGTGACACGTAGAGGCGTTGGATACTTCCTCCAACAACATGATTAGAGGGAGCGTCTTATGAAGTGGCTTAAACAACTACAATCCCTTCACACGAAACTCGTTATTGTTTATGTACTACTCATTATTATTGGTATGCAAATCATCGGTTTGTATTTTACGAATAGTTTAGAAAAGGAATTACTCGATAACTTCAAGAAGAACATAACACAATATGCGAAGCAATTAGACGTCAATATTGAAAAGGTTTATAAAGATAAAGATAAAGGTTCAGTCAACGCTCAAAAGGATATCCAAGACCTTTTGAATGAATATGCGAATCGCCAAGAAATAGGAGAAATACGCTTTATTGATAAAGATCAAATCATCATGGCAACAACCAAGCAGTCTAACCGTGGTCTTATCAATCAAAAGGTCAACGACGGTTCAGTTCAAAAGGCGCTCTCCTTAGGACAAACGAATGATCATATGGTTCTTAAGGATTACGGAAGTGGTAAAGAGCGTGTTTGGGTATATAATATACCGGTTAAAGTCGATAAACAGACAATCGGTGATATATACATAGAATCGAAAATTAATGATGTATACAATCAGCTGAACAACATTAATCAGATATTCATCGTAGGGACAGCGATATCACTATTCATTACAGTGATACTAGGATTCTTCATTGCACGAACGATTACTAAGCCGATAACCGATATGCGTAACCAAACCGTCGAGATGTCTAAAGGTAACTACACGCAACGAGTGAAGATATACGGTAACGATGAAATCGGTGAACTCGCACTTGCCTTCAATAACTTATCGAAACGTGTCCAAGAAGCACAAGCGAATACAGAAAGTGAGAAACGTCGTCTAGATTCTGTTATCACGCATATGAGCGACGGTATTCTTGCGACAGATCGCCGTGGACGTGTACGTATTGCAAACGACATGGCGCTGAAAATGCTCGGTCTCGCGAAAGAAGATGTCATCGGCTACTACATGCTTGGTGTCCTTAACTTAGAAAATGAATTCTCATTAGAGGAAATTCAAGAAAATAGTGATTCTTTCTTGTTAGATATTAACGAAGAAGAAGGCATTATTGCACGCGTAAACTTTAGTACGATTGTACAAGAAACAGGTTTCGTGACAGGTTACATTGCCGTACTACATGATGTCACTGAACAACAACAAGTCGAACGTGAACGTCGCGAATTCGTTGCGAATGTTTCACACGAATTACGTACACCACTGACATCTATGAATAGCTATATCGAAGCACTTGAAGAAGGTGCTTGGCAAGATAAAGAGCTGGCACCATCATTCCTATCTGTCACACGCGAAGAGACTGAACGTATGATTCGTTTAGTGAATGATTTACTTCAATTATCTAAAATGGATAATGAATCAGATCAAATTACGAAAGAAATTATCGACTTCAATATGTTTATCAACAAAATTATTAACCGTCATGAAATGGCAGCGAAAGATACGACATTCGTACGCGAAATTCCGCAGCAAACCATCTTTGCTGAAATCGATCCAGACAAGATGACACAAGTATTTGATAATGTCATTACCAATGCAATGAAATATTCACGTGGCGAGAAACGTGTTGAGTTTCATGTGAAACAAAATGCACTTTACAATAGAATGACGATTCGTATTAAAGATAATGGTATTGGAATACCAATTAACAAGGTAGATAAAATATTTGATAGATTCTATCGTGTAGATAAAGCACGTACACGTAAGATGGGTGGTACAGGACTTGGTCTAGCTATTTCCAAAGAGATTGTCGAAGCACATAACGGTCGAATTTGGGCTAACAGTGTAGAAGGACAAGGTACGTCAATCTTTATTACACTTCCTTGCGAAATCATTGAAGACGGTGATTGGGATGAATAACAAAGAACATACTAAATCAATTATTTTAGTCCTACTCGTCTTGATGAGTATCGTTTTGACATACATGGTCTGGAACTTTTCTCCAGACCTTTCAAATATTGATAACACGGATAATAGTAAAAGTGATAAACCTAAACCACTTACTAAACCAATGACTGCAGAAATGGAAGGAACAATCACACCATTTCAAATCGTGCATTCTAGAGATGATAAATCTCAAGGAACAGTGGCATCAGGTGCAGTCTTAGACAAGATGATTCAACCTTTAAAGAATCAAGAAGTTAAATCTGTATCACATCTGAAAAGGGAACATAACCTTGTTATACCTGAACTAAGCAACGATTTTATTGTCCTAGATTTCACTTATGATTTGCCACTTTCAACATACTTAAGTCAAGTACTCGATATCGATGCGAAAGTGCCGAATAACTTTAATTTTGATCGCCTCCTTATCGATCAAGATCATAATAACCACGTCGTACTATATGCGATTAGCAAAGACCGTCATGAAGTAGTTAAACTTAAGACAACCATGAAAGGGAATAATGTTGATAAAGCTTTTAAAAGTATCGAACCTGACATGCAGCCTTATACGGAAATCATCACGAATAAAGATACAATCGACAAAGCAACACACGTGTTTGCACCAAGCAAACCGAAAGACTTAAAGACGTATCGCATGGTCTTCAATACGATTAGTGTTGAACGCATGAACTCAATACTATTTGATGATTCAACGATCGTTCGTAGCTCTCAAAGTGGTACGACAACATACAACAACAATACTGGCGTCGCCAACTACAACGATAAAGATGAAATGTATCATTATAAGAATTTATCTGAAGATGCGAAAAGTTCAAGCAACATGCAAGAAACCATCCCAGGCACATACGAGTTTATAAATAGTCATGGTGGCTTCTTAAATGAAGATTATCGCCTATTTAAAACAGATAATAGAACGGGGAAACTCACATATCAACGATTCCTCAACGGTCACCCAACGTTTAATAAACAGAACTTCAATGAAATTCAAGTCACATGGGGGGATAAAGGCGTTTACGATTATCAACGTTCGCTACTTAAGACGGACGTCACATTGAACAGTGAAGAATCTAAATCCGTGCCCACCGTTGAGTCCGTGCGTTCTGCATTAGCCAACCATCCTGATATTGATTTTGAAAAGGTAACGAACATTGCGATTGGTTATGATATGGACGACAAGGCAAATAACGAAGATATTGAAGTTCAACGTAACTGTGAATTAATACCACGTTGGTTTGTAGAATACGATGGCAATTGGTATGCCTATAAAGATGGGAGGCTTGAATAAATGAACTGGAAACTTACGAAGACACTTTTCATTTTCGTTTTTATTCTTGTGAACATCTTTTTAGTCATCGTTTATATTGATAAAGTGAATAAATCACAAGTTAATGACTCGGAAAAGGTAAACGAAGTCAACTTTCAACAAGAAGAAATTGACGTGCCCAAGGATGTCTTGAATCAAAGCGTGAAAGATACTGAACTTGAACAAATTACTGCCCGTTCAAAGAATTTCTCAAGTTATGCGAAAGATCATTCAAGCCTGCAAACGTCTGATTCCGATAAAACACTTGAAGGAGATATTGATAAAGGCGTTCAAGTGAGTGATAAGAACTTACAAGATATCAAAGAGTACATTGCAAAGAAAATTTTTAACGGTAAAGAGTATCAATTAAGTGATTTAACTAAAGATAAAGTCACTTACGAACAAACGTATAAAGATTATCCAATTATGAATAATAGTAAAGCACGCCTAACGTTTAATTTGAGCGATGGCAAGGCAACAAGCTATAAGCAGACAACGATGGATGATATACAAGTAGCTAAAGGTTCAAATAGCACGAAGAAACAAGTCATCACACCACGTAAAGCTATTGAAGCCCTTTATTATAACAGATATCTAAAACAAAATGATCAAGTGCTAGACGCACGCCTAGGCTATTATTCAGTGGTAAAGGAAACAAACGTTCAATTACTCCAACCTAACTGGGAAATTAAAGTAAAACATAAAGGCAAGGATGAAGTTCAAACCTATTATGTAGAAGCTACAAATCATAATCCGAAAGTGATTGATTATTAGAGGTTATTGATGGGTGGCGTGACGTTTGAATGAAACCGCCAAGCTATAGCATAGAAGGTTACGTTAATTTGTACTGTCTAGAGCAAGCTTTGGCGTACTTATGTTAGAAGTCATTTATCGAGCTAACGACATGTGATGATTCACGGATTGATTATGAAGCTATATATGATGATATAAACTAAGCCTGAGACACGATGAGTGATTTCAGGCTTTTTTACGTATTGAAAGTGATTGAGTAATTAAATAGGGTGGATATCAAAAATGATGTTGGTCGATATGTTAGGTCGTTTAAGAGGATGCAATGACAGGCTCAATATCGAGGTTTTTATGAAGCGGTGTACCGTTTTAAGAGGTGAATGACTGTCTTCGATAAACGGACTATTGGAACTCAACTTTTAAAATTGATATAGTATAATATAAAGGAAATTTAGAGGACGTGACGTTTCGATATTTGAATAACTGTATTAAGGAATGTCGAAACTTTAAAATATCTACGCAATTTAGGATAAAAAATCAACATTGAGTGAAACCCAACTTAGTCGAAGCATCTCAATAAAGCGTAAGAAACTTGAGTTCCCCCATACCCCTATAAACAAATAACTATGGTACATATGAGAAAGGATGAGTCGCTTGATACGTATGAGTGTATTAGCAAGTGGTAGTACAGGTAACGCCACTTACGTAGAAAGTGAGAAAGGTAGCCTACTCGTCGATGTAGGTTTAACTGGCAAGAAGATGGAAGAACTTTTCAGCCAAATCGACAGAAACATTAAGGATTTAAACGGAATATTAGTGACACATGAACACATCGACCATATTAAAGGTCTTGGTGTCTTAGCACGTAGATATAAACTTCCGATTTACGCGAATGAGAATACATGGAAAGCGATAGAGAAGAAAGATAATCGCATTCCAATGGATCAGAAATTTATCTTTAATCCATATGAAACGAAATCTCTTGCAGGATTCGATATAGAATCATTTAACGTGTCACATGACGCGATTGATCCACAGTTCTACATCTTCCACAATAACTATAAGAAATTCACGATGATTACTGACACTGGTTACGTTTCAGATCGTATGAAAGGTATGATTCAAGGTAGTGATGTCTTTATGTTTGAAAGTAATCACGATGTCGATATGTTACGCATGTGTCGTTATCCATGGAAGACGAAACAACGTATTTTGAGTGATATGGGTCACGTATCCAATGAAGACGCAGGCCTTGCGATGAGTGATGTCATTACAGGTAATACGAAACGTATATACCTCTCTCATTTATCACAAGATAATAATATGAAAGACCTCGCACGCATGAGTGTTGGACAAGTGCTCAACGAACATGATATCGATACAGAGAAAGAAGTATTGCTTTGCGATACCGATAAAGCACAAGCCACACCGATTTATACACTATAATTGAATAGAGGTAAGACAAACGACCTACTTAAGTATTGTGCTTAAGTAGGTTATTTTTTTGAAAAAGATGTCAGGAGAAGTGTAAGGAATGATTACGTGTTAGTTTAAATGAGCTAATGCATGAACGATTGCTTTAAGAATTTTTAATTGAAATGAAAGCGCATCATGGACGGGGGCGAACGATGTCTTACAAGCTTCGTGATTTATATTACACTTCCTAATATTTCTTAGTTGATAAAAAAGTAATGTTGTAAAAATATGAATAAATAAAATATTAAGACTCTCATAAAAACTTAAGTATAAAGTTAAAATTTAAAAACATTTAGAAATTGTAAAAAAATAAAAATTGACATTTAAATAATTATTGAATATATTGTGTTTAAAGTTAGTGGATATGCTATTTAATAAAAAAGTAAGTTTCTATGTTCTACACATGTATGATTCAACGCAATAAATGATCTACCGCTGCTTTCACCGTTATTTTGTAACACAAAGCAATGTCATGTGAGACTTTATCAAGTCAATATCATCATAGTTAATATGAATTAATTTAATTGATTATATGCTTAATTGAGGTGAAAGTGGAGCACTCTATATTTGATTGAATGTCGTAGTGATGATTGATGAAACTCGGGTAGGGGTGATACATAACTGCTAGATGATAGCTCACTTACATAAAGATAATGATGATATTAATTTAGGGTTAAAAAGATGCGTGTGGAAAACTAGGATATCAATGATGATATATGTAGTAAGTGAGTCTAAAAGGCCTGAAATATAGGGAATAATTGTAAAAATAACGTTAAGACGACCGTAAAGTTATCCACTGATTAAGCAATAGTTATCCAGAAATGTGTACAATACACACATAAATACCCACATTATTCACAGACTTATCCACAAATTCACAAGATATTTCTTTGAATCTGTGTATAAATCTTAAAAAACACTAAGAAAATGTTAATTTAATTGTTATACTAAGAGGGAATTGTGTGCACAAGTGTATAACTTGTGGATAACTCGAATAAATCATGTACTTTTGGAGGATAAAATGAAGATTACTATCTTATCAGTTGGAAAACTAAAAGAAAAATATTGGAAGCAAGCCATTGCAGAATATGAAAAAAGATTAGGACCTTACACGAAAATCGAAATAATAGAAGTACCAGATGAAAAAGCACCTGAAAATATGAGTGACAAAGAAATAGAACAAGTCAAAGAAAAAGAAGGCCAACGTCTACTCAATAAGATTAAACCCCAATCCACAGTAATCACGTTGGAAATCAAAGGGAAAATGTTGTCTTCAGAAGGACTCGCTAAAGAACTACAAACACGCATGACACAAGGTCAAAGCGACTTTACATTTGTCATAGGTGGCTCCAATGGTTTACACCAAGACGTCTTACAACGCAGCAATTATGCTTTATCATTCAGCAATATGACCTTTCCACACCAAATGATGCGCGTCATATTGATTGAACAAATTTATCGCGCATTTAAGATCATGAGAGGCGAAGCGTATCACAAATGATGCGTTTTTTTATACATGTTAATTAAATTTAGTTAAATTTTCATAATTAAATGGCTAAAAAAATTTACATTCTTTGTGTATTTATATTTTAAAGTCTATTATCATAAAGATATACATTGATATTCGATACATAGATATGGAGTGGTAATATGAGTACAAAAATACTCGATGAAATAAGCGAGATATTAAATGAGATGGAAAGATACTGGATAAAAGGAAAATTAGTAAATCAATTGGTAATAGAAGATTTAAGAAATAATGATAGCAAATTAATTTCTAAGCTTTTATCTAATCAAACTATTAATGAAATATATGTTCAAGATGTTGATGGATACAAGTTATTTGATAAAGAAGCGTTTATTTCAATGTTACGCTATAAAAATTATTGGCTGGATAGCTATACTAAATATGCAAATAAAATTGGTCTAACGACTGAAAATCAGTATTTAAATTATAACTCGGATGTAATATTAGATTTTCCATTTAAAGACTGCATACTTGAAGGTGCTGTTACGAAAGAAGATAGTATTTTAAAAAATGATGAGAAATTTTATAATCAAGTAATTGCTAGAGAAGAAATTGATACTTTATTATCAACTAAGGCTTTTACTAATATTAAGAAGTATAATGAAGATGGAAAACATGATGTGAATTATATCGAAGATACCGATAATTTGATTATAAGGGGTAACAATCTAATCACATTACACAGTTTGAAAAAGAAATATGCAAATAAAATCAAATTAATTTACATTGATCCTCCTTATAATACTGGTGGAGATAGCTTTAAGTACAATGATAGATTTAACAGAGCCAGTTGGCTTACCTTTATGAAAAACAGATTAGAAGTGGCTAAAGAATTATTATCTGATGAAGGGAGTATTTTTGTTCAAATTGATTGGCATGAAGCACATTACTTAAAAATTTTATTAGATTCAATTTTTGAGGAAAAAAATTTAATAAATGAAATTATTTGGAGTTATTCATCAGGAGGTAATTATACGAATTCGTTTCCTAAAAAGCATGACACAATTTTTTGGTATAGTAAGTCAGATAATTATCATTTTTATGCTGAAAATAAAATGGTAGGTGAAAGACGCGGTAGAGATAAAAAAAATAATATGAAAAAAAATATAGATGAAAACGGAAGTATTTACTACTCAATCAAGTCTAATGGAAAAGAGTATAGATATTATGAAGATGATATAGTAGTTCCACAGGATGTTTGGGACATACCAATTTTACAGCAAAAAGATCCGGAAAGATTAAGCTTTAACTCTCAAAAACCAGAACGCTTAATATCTAGAATTATTGGTGCCACTACAAACGAAAAAGATTTGATTCTCGACTTTTTTATGGGATCGGCAACTACTCAAGCAGTAGCTCATAAAATGAAACGACAATATATTGGGATTGAACAAATGAATTACATTAATACAATCTCAGTGCCTAGATTACAAAAAGTTATAAAAGGAGATCAAAGTGGCATTTCTAAAGATATAGAGTGGCAAGGTGGAGGCTCGTTTGTATATGCCGAATTAGCAAAAGAGAATCAAGAAATTGTAGATAAAATTACAAATAGTAATACAAAAGAAGAACTTAACGAACAAATTGATGCTCTATTAAGCAATGGTGTGCTTAATTATGAAGTAGACTTTAATGAGTTCATAAATACAAAAAAAGAGTTCAATGAATTGAAGCTTGAAGAACAAAAAGAAGTATTAATTAGAGTCTTAGATAGTAACCAACTATATGTTAATTACTCTGATATTGAGGATACTGCATATAATTTTACAGAAGATGAAATAGCATTTAACCATAGCTTCTACGGAGGTGAGTGATTATGTCAGAAATGCTACATGATCGTATAGAAAACCAATTATTTTTACAATATCCGGATATACCTAATTATATTATTGATAATTTAAATCATCGTTTAAGACCATATCAAGAGGAAGCCGTTCAAAGGCTAATGTATGTCGAGGAACAAGATGAAGATAATTTATACAACAAGTTAATGTTTAATATGGCGACAGGTTCTGGTAAAACGCTCGTTTTAGCTGCTTCAATATTATATGTATTTAAAGAAAAAGGTTATCAAAATTTTTTGTTTTTCGTTAACAGTACTGCGGTTGTTAATAAAACATATGACAATCTAACTAATACAGCATCTAGTAAGTATTTATTTAATCCTGAAGGTATCGTAATTGATGGTAAATCAATCAGTATTCAAGTAGTAGATAATTATCCCGTTTTACCGGATGAAAACACGATATATCTTAAATTAACTACCATTAATGCGTTACATGATAAATTAAATTATCCAAGAGAAAATAGTATTACATATGAAGATTTAGCTCAATTTCCAATTGTATTATTAGCTGACGAAGCTCACCATTTGAATGTGAGTACAAAGAAAAAAAGAAAAAAGAATAAAGAGCAAATTGAAGAAACTAATTGGGAAGTAACTGTAGATAGAATTATGAAGTTAAATCGTAAAAATAAATTATTAGAATATACAGCTACAATACAGTTAGAAGACGATATTTTTGAAAAATATAAAGATAGAATTTTATATCGCTATGATTTAAAGGAATTTATGCAACAAGGATATTCAAAAAATGTAACGCTTCTATATACAAGTGAAGAAAACGAAAAAAAAATATTACATGCTTTGCTAATGAATGAATATAAAAAATATGTAGCTGAAAAAAATGACATTATACTTAAACCTGTTATTATGTTTCAATCTACTTCTATAAAGGGATCACAGGAATTACATCAAATGATGTTAAACCATTTGGAACAGTTGACTTTAGAAAAATTAGAAAAGATTGTTGAAGATGGTTATAAATTTTATAGTGGCCAAAATAGCATTTGGAGTAAAGTCTTTAGTTTTTATAAACAATGTAGCCTAGCAAAAGTATTAAATGACTTAAAGTGGGACTTTAATAAACAAACGACATTGAACGTAAATAATGATAAAGAAAAAGAGAAAAATTCTAAATTACTAAACAACCTAGAAGATATAGATAATCCAATAAGAGCTATATTCGCAGTATATAAGCTTAATGAAGGTTGGGATGTTTTAAATCTTTTTGACATTGTGAAAGTTGATGAGAAGAAAAAAATTAATAAAGCTGCTACAAATGCTGAAGCGCAACTGATTGGTCGTGGGGCTAGATACTATCCATTTACTTATAATAAAGAAAAATCCTATAAACGTAGATTTGATAATGAATTTAGTGATTTAAAAGTTATTGAAACACTTCATTATCATACGATTAATAATTCTTCTTATATTAGCAATTTAAAAAATTCTTTAAAAACAGCAAAAGTCCAAACAAACGAGGATAATAGTGAAGTGCACGAAGGCAAAGTAAAAAGCAAATTTAAAAAGACAGAGCTTTTTAAGAATGGAAAATTATACATCAATAAAACAGTCCCGACAACTTCAGAAGATTATAAAAGTTTAGATGATTATAGTGCGACCAGAACATATCAAAAAGATTTATATAAAACGAGTGAATCAAGTTTAATTCAAGATATTAAAAATATAGCGGAAAACCGTAAAGAAGTAAAAGTACTTCTCAATAAACCTTTATTGCAAAAAGCATTAAGAAGTAATCCATTTTTTAGATATTCTAATTTAAAAGAGTACGTACCAAGTATTACGAGTATGCAGACATTTATTGAATCAAAAGATTTTCTAGGCAATTTAGATATAAGCGTAACTATTCCTAAAGAAATGGATGTCAGTGATATAACACCTAAAATTAAATTATCTGTATTAAATGATTATTTGAGCAAACTGGAAACAAAAATAAAAAATAATTATCTAAAAGTTAAAGGTACAACGATTTTTGAAGGTATTAATATATCAGAATTAATCGATGATTACGTTGTTGAAGTTAATAATATTAATAGAGATGTTTCGGATTTAGAGAGTCAGAAACGACCAAAAAGTATGACCCAACATGATTGGTATATTTATGATAAAGCAATTGTAAATGGTTTAGAGAGTGATTTGATTAATTTAATTAATAATATGATGGAAGATTTACAAAAAAAATATGATGAAGTTTATTTAATTCGTAATGAACGTAAAATTAAATTTAGAGAAATCAATGGTGTTAGAGGATTTATGCCTGATTTCTTACTCTACTTAAAAGATGATAATTATACTTATCAGGTGTTTATAGAACCTAAGGGACAACATTTATTATTAAATGATGAATGGAAAGAACAGTTTATGTTGTCTATTAATAGGAGAGAAGATATTGAAGTACTTGCTGAAAATGAAAGCGTTAGATTAGTTGGTTTATGTTTTTATTCTGATGATGCATTAAAACGTCAAGAATTTAAAGAACAATTTAATGACAAATTGTTAAATTAAATTTATTTATCATAAAAAATTAAATTAACAAGAGCATCCCTCACCGCAAAGTGAAGGATGCTCTATTTTAGTTGAAATTAATATAAGCTTCATTCTGATAGATAGTCATTAATAATTGTTTGTAAATCGTTATTAAGTACCGTTGTTACAGCGTCATCATTCATAAAATCATCATAGATTTTATCAAGAATTTATTCCTCTTACGGACATTCGAGTGAAGTCCATTTCAATTTTATTAGAAGTAATTTAGTTTTGACCCCGCCTAAATGAATATATGAGTCATTTTTTATACTATAAAATATATTCAGATTTCAATAGTGACATAAAATAGGCATCTTTATATTTACCTTTAGTGTAGAATTGCTCTTTGAGTAATCCTTCAGTTTTAAATCCTTGTGATTCGTATATATGCACAGCTTTTTTGTTATCTGTATCAACACATAGATAAATTTTGTGCATGTTTAATATATCGAATGCATAATTTATCGCTTTTTCGAATGCGAATTTTGCATAACCTTTACCACTGAACTCAGGTTTAATAATTATTTGTATTTCACAATTACGATGGATGTAATTAATTTCTACTAATTCAACAATACCTACGACTTGATTTTCATCTTCAACAATAAAACGTCTTTCCGATTCATCTAATAAATGCTTATCAAATAAATGTTGAAGTTCCGTTAAGGATTCATAAGGCTCTTCAAACCAATAAGACATAATAGAATATTCATTATTTAATTCATGAACAAAAAGTAAATCACTATACTCTAATGCTCTTAATTTCATAATTCCACTCCCAAAATTTCATATATATTTTCATTATAAATATAAATAACGAATAAGTCATCATTCACTGTGAACACTTTATTTTAACAATTCATCACATACTAATTCTCATTTTCTTGTTATTCTTGATTTATTACTCTTACTATGAAACTTATAAAATTCTCACATTTTTTTGTATTAAGAATAAATGCATCAATAATAACAATAAAAAAATAAACAATAAAGCATCCCTCATCGTAAAAGTGAAGGATGCTCTAGTTTTATTAGAATATAGTTTTCATTTTGATAGATATTGGTTAATAATTGCCTGTAAATCATTGTTAAGTACCCTTGTTATAGAGTCATCATCCATAAAATCATCATAGATTTTATCCAATATTTCTTCATCTTCAATCGCTGTAAAATGATGTACTAGTTCTTTTACGATAGATATATAATTTTGAGATGCTAAGCAACTAGCAACCGTTCGCCAGTCTGATTGTGTAGTTTCATGGTTCATAGGTAAGCCTCCTTTATTTCAATGTCCATTTTTGACGCGCTTTAGGATTGAGTGGATGCATAATTTCATTTGTTGCTGGATTTATGAGCTTTTTGACTTTCTTTTTGTGAGATTTTAACATTTCCATTACCTGTTCGACACGTTTGACGACAACTGGTCGCTTCGCATAAGCACCATAAGCTAGAATCACTGTTTCACTTTCACTTATCGCTTTCATCAAGTGGATGTCTATGTGTTTATCAAAAGGTTCTTTGATATGTTTAAGGTTTTCAGATGTTTTAATATTAGATAATAGATTTACAAGAAATACAGTGCCATATTGTTCAGAATTTGCTAATTGGTTGAGGATAAGAACTGTAGTAAGATCGAGTGATAATATGCTGTCTAAATGAGGATACATCGTTATCACTGTACATGCGGGCTTCTTTTCATTCCACGTCTTTTTAAGTAAGTATCGGTGTTGTTCATCATCGCTAAATATCACTTCTGTGTGTATTGTACTTTTGATTGTATTCATATATCGTCACTCCTTTTAATATTCTTCTGGCAAAAGCATCACATAATAAAAACTGTCTACGTCATCTTCACGAATGACGTAGACTTTCTTAGATAATGCGTTTTGATTTTTTACATAGTTTGTATAGTGATAATCCACTTTATAAGTGGGCTATTCTTGTTAGCTTATTTTTAGAATTTTAATGTACTACAGATGTTGCAGTGTCTCGATTTAACTATTTATTGTAAATATTTAAAAAACTTTAAAATTATATAGTATTTTAAGGTCCAATAAATTAGAATATTTGTATTAATAATAATTAAAAATAAGGAGCGCAATTTAATGGAATGTTTAGCTTGTGGGGGTAATGTAAAATAAAATCTGGACTTAATCAAGTAAACCAAATTCAAAATGATTATTTAGAAATGGAAGGAAGATAGCGTTAAATGAAATACTGTACAAATTGTGGACATAAAATCAATAACAATCAATCATTTTGTAATAACTGTGGAACTAAGTTACATGATTATCAAAGCAATCAACAAAGTAATCATAATAAAAATGCTAAAGTTAGAGGAGTGAATGATCGATACACATATTATTATCGAGATAATAACCAACATAAACGTTCAGGTTTTGGAAAAGTGTTAATAGCAATACTTGCAGTTGTTATTTTAGGTTTACTCATATATGGTCTTTATTTTGCTTATCATCAATTTATAAGTCATAACAATTCTAATGGCACGACACAAAGTTCAAATACATCAGATGATAATGCTCACGGCGTTCAAATCGATATTTTTAGTGATACATTTGACCAATCATATATTAAAGCACCTTCTAAAGATGGCTATGCAGAAATATATAACGGTATGAGTCGCTCAGGTGTTGAAACGAAATACGGGCAATCTAATGGTACAATCTATTTACAAGGCAGTACATATGAAAAGTATGGTGATTTAGCTGTGATGTATGATGAATATGATGATGTGAGCCAAGTCATTATAACACCAAGTAATATAACGGAAGACGACTATATTGAACATTACGGTGAACCTGACGATAGAGAAGGTAACACCTTTATTTATGATGCATACAAAGATAATGATTTCAGTGTCTTAGTAACAATTAAAGATGGAATGGTATTAGCTATAGAAAATGTTGATCAATTACCAAGCAATTCTTCAGACGATAGCGATAGTAATGAAGTATCAAGTAAAAGTGAGGCAAGAGCCATTGCGAATGATGTGTTAGATAGTAGTGATTGGATACACTCAGTTGATGAAGGTGAATTCAGTTATAGAGTTAATTATGGTAGAGAAAATGAAGATAGAGCACATCGTGCAATTATAGTAGAAAAAAGCGATGGCAGCACCTCAGAATGGGATGGCGATGAGTGGGACAATTAATACAGTCATTGCTTTCTAAGGAATGATTGCAATAGACATACTTTCACATAATCTAGGTGATAATCAATTGAATGCTTTTGTAGTTGAGAGTAAAATAAACAATCAACAAGCGACGCCAAAAGAAACATTTTAACAAATCAATTGAATGGTAAAGTTCAAAGTAATATTTATAAGACTATTGAGAGTCAAAATACTGTTAAAAGTAAAGAAAGTAAAAAGACTTTAAAGGAACTTTAGTATTGTTTATAAGGACGAATTACTTAAATAGCAAAGCAATTTACAATGGTAAATACGCTTTGCTATTTTAAATTTTTTAAATGTCAAAATTTAATTCTGGAAGCCGTTTTGTTTTAATATGCGGAATGAATAATTAAAAAACCGCATCATTAACTGATACGCAGAAGCGTATCACAAATAAAACTAAAAAATAAGTTACGTATAATGTATTCATAATAATTATTTAACATTTTAATTAAAAAAATATTATAGTTGGAAAGGTTGGAATCTATATGAAAAATATATTCATATCATACGCTTGGGATAAAGAAAATGATGAAAAAGTTATTAAATTAGCTGAAATGCTAGAAGAGTATAAAGAATTGAATGTTAAATTTGATAAATGGGACATAAATAAAGGTCAAGAAATACCTTTATTTATGGAAAAAGAGATACAACAATCAGATTTCGTATTAGTTATTTGTAGTAATCGATATAAAGAAAATACTGATAAACGAATAGGGGGGAGCGGTTATGAAGCTAGATTAATGGCTAATGAAATATTAAAAAACATAGATAAAGATAGATTTCTTCCTGTTCTATTAAATGAAAATGATAAAGATCATATACCTAATTTTTTAACAGGGAAACTTTGGACTTCACTTTATTATCAAGAAGGTTCAGAAGAATATAATATAGAAATTAATGATTTATTAACAACTATCGTGGGTCGAAGCAAAAGAAATATAAAAAAAGCAAAAGTATTTATGATCAGTTTGAAAATGTGAGTACTAAATCAGAAAATATTAGTGAGATAAAAATTTTAGGAATTAACCAGGAAGAAGTAACCGTACCTAAAATGGATGGTACTAGAGGATCCGGATTGTATAGTATTCCATTTTTATTAAATCAATGCCCTTCTAGAGAATGGTGTGAGATTTTTATAAATAAATGGGATCATCCTCGTCATTATTCTACAATGCATAGACCAGGTATAGCTAAAATTGTTGAAGATAAAATTATATTAGAGGGTACTACGATTCAAGAAGTTAAAAAATATCACAGAGATACTTTAATAATGTGTGTTAATGATACAAATGAAGAATATAAAATATTAAGAAATAAAGAAATAAAACAACAACAAAATGAAATAAAGAAAGTAAAAGACTTTGAAAATTCATTAAATAAAAATATAAATGATATTAAATTTTAAAAGAATAAAATAGAAACTTTCAATAAAAAATCACAATAAATTGATAGATATGTAGTGAAAGGAGTATTCATATGGAAGACAGAGTAATTGATAAAGTTTATTCTAAAGAAGATATTCGATTAGAGCTTAAGTTAACAACACATGCTTTTAATAAAAGAATGAATACAATAACTAAATTATTTAAAATTAATATGAAAAAATTCACGATTTTAAAGGAGAATCGAAGAATAATCAATATACTTTTAACGGAGTCGGCAAGGAACTATTAGTAGTCCTTTTAAAAAGTGTAGAGTATTATCCAATAGATATTAATTCTAAAAAATTTAAGACACAGCCCAAGAAAGATATTATTGAAGAAATAAGTAGCACCGATTATACGTTATACATAAGTAAGTTAATAGAAGCAATTAACGAAATAAAATATAAGAGGTTAACAGCTCATATTAAAATGAGTGATGTATTTCAAAAAACTAAATCATGGTTTGATATTGGAAATACATTTAGAAAAAAAGAGCAAGAAATTTATCAATTAAAAACTACTATACACAAAAATGCTGGAGTTAATTTAGGAAAACTTTTGGATCATCAATTAATTAAAAATGATAAGACTTGGGATATTATAGAATTTTATTTAAAAGAAAAGGCTTGGAAAAATAGTAAATTAATGGAAAGGAGTAACATTCCATCAGTATTATATTATTATAAAAATAATAAGTTCTTAAAAAAACAACTAAATGTTGTCCAAAAAATAAAAACTATCGATGCACACTTAGAAAATGCTAATAAATTACCTAAATATATACCTCCCCTATTACAAGTCAAATTTGATTTAGAAAAAATACAAAGTGAGTTAATTAAATATAGTACTAATCTTAATCATATTGGTCAATTAGATAAAAACTATAATCGTTATATAATTGAAGATATACATACTGCTATTCAAATTATTGATAAGTATTTAAGTAAAGAAGTTGTGAGAAAAAAATACCCTAAGCTCCAAATGGTAATAAGAAATGATATAAAAGATTATGGGAATATGTTCATAGATAAAACAAATAATTAGAAAGAAAAATTTAAAGAATAAAAAAGATACTATTAAAGTTGTAGAGAAAAAAGAAAGTATTCTCTCTAAGTTACTAAGAACTAAAGTAGATAATGCTTTAGATGAAGATATGAGTTTTGATGATATTATAGATATATGTAATTCGATAACTACCTCGGAGAACAGGGGATGAGAACCTCATCTTGGTGATCCCAATTGGCTTGGTTAAAAAGAAATCGATAACCCTCGTAGAATAGAGAACAAGTATTAAAAATATATTTGGTTTGATAAAATATTCTGCAAAAAAAGAGGAACAAAAAATCAAGATTTAAACTGTAATTCATTATTTTTGCAATTAATCAACATTCAATTTTTAAATAAACAGAAACAAAAATAACTTTCATACAAATAATTTCTTTGCGATTAAGTTGGAATTAGAAAACTAATACTAAACGAATGGAATGTATATTATTGAGGAGTTTGATGCAGTGTGGTCCAATTTCGAGAGCTACTACTTAAGAAAATAAACAATAAGAATTAAATCTGAATCAAGATATAAAAACAAATAGTTTTACCATAACTACATTAGTAAATACTTTATTATTTAGTATACGGATGAAAGCGAAGTGACAGCTAGCAATGCTCCAGATATAGGCATTAGTATTATGAAAGAGCAAGATTATCATTTAGAAAATGTAACTTTTAAAAAAATTGAAGATAAAGTAAACCATTCTGTGAGTTTTTATGTTAATAAGGGTTCTGTTGCAAAGTTGAATTTATAGTATAATTTTAACAAAAAGGAGTCTTCTGTATGAACTATTTCAGATATAAACAATTTAACAAGGATGTTATCACTGTAGCCGTTGGCTACTATCTAAGATATGCATTGAGTTATCGTGATATATCTGAAATATTAAGGGAACGTGGTGTAAACGTTCATCATTCAACGGTCTACCGTTGGGTTCAAGAATATGCCCCAATTTTATATCAAATTTGGAAGAAAAAGCATCAAAAAGCTTATTACAAATGGCGTATTGATGAGACGTACATCAAAATAAAAGGAAAATGGAGCTATTTATATCGTGCCATTGATGCAGAGGGACATACATTAGATATTTGGTTGCGTAAGCAACGAGATAATCATTCAGCATATGCGTTTATCAAACGTCTCATTAAACAATTTGGTAAACCTCAAAAGGTAATTACAGATCAGGCACCTTCAACGAAGGTAGCAATGGCTAAAGTAATTAAAGCTTTTAAACTTAAACCTGACTGTCATTGTACATCGAAATATCTGAATAGCCTCATTGAGCAAAATCACCGTCATATTAAAGTAAGAAAGACAAGGTATCAAAGTATCAATACAGCAAAGAATACTTTAAAAGGTATTGAATGTATTTACGCTCTATATAAAAAGAACCGCAGGTCTCTTCAGATCTACGGATTTTCCCCATGCCACGAAATTAGCATCATGCTAGCAAGTTAAGCGAACACTGACATGATAAATTAGTGGTTAGCTATATTTTTTTACTTTGCAACAGACCCCTTTTTGACATGAAAATGATAACTCTTATTTGTTACCGAATAAATTTTTGAAGAATCCGATTGCTTTTTTAACTAAGTTGATGATGAACATGTGAGCCACCTCCTTGAGTTATTTGTTAACTTTAGTATATAAGCATGAAATATTTGTGTGTTAATTTATCCATACTTCATTAAAAATCATACATATCTGTGATTAATAATCTCTATTACCACAAATGAGAATTCCTTTTTGTTAAAACACTACTTAATAAAAAATACATACAATAATTATTGTTGGTTTAGTATGTTTTGAAGGGACAAGCAGTAGGAAAATGAAGTTCATATCAAAAGTGAGGATTGCAATAAAGGGAATAGTAATATGTAAGTTTTTCCATTCCTAAAAATTGCTTCATCCATTAAAAAATGGGAGTGGACAGAATTAATTTAAATTCCTATCCCACTCCCATACTAGCCAATCTTTGCCAATATGTTTTGTTATTAGACTAAGAGTTCTGTTTTTAAATCATTATTAGTTGAACAAAGCAATGCTTCATGTCTCACTCTTCTCACCCTATGTGCTGCATCTGATATCCAATTCTGGGGTGGGTAATAATTAACTTTTTATCCTTACTACATAATGACCCATCTTCATGTTTATCACTGTAATTTAATTTTTTACGTAAAGAGGCCATATGTACACGTAAAGAGGCCATTTCACACTTGTTTACATATCCAAATAAAGCCTTTAACAATATTTGATAAGTAAGTACTTTACCAACATGCTGACTTAAAATATCCAAGAGTTGAAACTCATAAGGTGTTAAGTGTATAGATTGATTATTTATATAAACCATTTTCGCATTAAAGTCGATTTTCAATGGGCCATTCTCAAAGTTATCCTGTACGGTATCTAACTTCTTAGTAACTCGTAATGCTACTCTTATACGTGCCTTTAATTCATCGATATTAAAAGGCTTCGTCATATAATCATTTGCCCCATAATCTAATGCCTTAACAATTGTTTCTTCTTCCGTACGTGCACTAATGACAATAATAGGCGTATCGACATATTCCCTAATTTGTTGAATCAACTTTAAACCATCGATGTCAGGTAAACCAAGATCTAATAAAATGATATCTGGGTGTTCAGTTCTAATACGAAAGTTCGCTTCTTTCCCCACTTTCGCTTTAATAACTTTATAGTAGTTCATTGTTAAAGCCACATCTATAAGATGTGAAATTGCGTCATCATCTTCAATGACTAAAAGTGTAGTTGTCATAACCTCACCCTTCCATTTCTATCTGTGTAATATCTAAATAAAAATAAAATATACTGCCCTGTGGATGATTAGGTCGATATTTCAATTGACTTCCATGTTGTTTCAAGATTAATTGTACTAAGTATAATCCCAATCCTAAACTATACTTTTTGTTATCTTTAAAGTAATCTCCAGAATAATAAGGATTAAAAATTAAATCTCGTTCTTCATCGGGAATACCTCTTCCATCATCAATCATTTCAAATAATATTTGTGAGCGTTGTTCATTTACGCGCAATATAATTTTTGAACGGGATTCTGCATGTTTTAGTGCGTTATCGACGAGATTAAACAACACTTGTAAGATTAATTTACTGTCGATTTGTACTAACGCTAACGTATCATCATCTTCAATATTTACTTTTTGTTGTTGATGTCGACGCACAAGTCCTGCCTCAAACTCTTCTAATAATTCATCTACTAGGTAAGGTGTGCGCTTAATTTGAATATCTGAACTCTCTAACTTAGTTAAAGACAGGATATTTGTAACTAATGTGTATAGATACTGTGCTTCCTCATATGACGCACTTAATAAATGGGCGCGCTCTTTACAATCTAATCCATCTCCATGATGTTTTACCATATCTAAATTACCGATAATCGATGTTAAAGGCGTTCTAATATCATGTGAAATTGAATGTAAGAAATTAGATCGCGTTGCTTCTCTTTCGGCTATGACCATCGATTGTCTTGTTTGTCTTAGTAGGGCGACATTTTCCACAGCAAGGGTTAAATCGTTCAGCATCGAATCCAATATAAAACTGTCGTATGTGTCGATGTAGTCTTCATCTGTGAACTGAATTAAAACAATCCCTTTAACTGGTCGGGTACCAATAGGAACACATAAAAATTTACTACCTGGAAACGTATCGGTAAGCCTTCCCGCACGGCTTTCATTCTCGATAACCCAACTTAACGTTTCCGCATCTTCGGTTTCATGGCTATGCATACCTGTACTGCTACCAAACGAAGCAGACTGTTTAACTTTTTTAGACTTAATTTGGAATATAGTAACATCTTGCTTTAATAATTGATGAATTTGTTCTCCAGCAATCGTTAACAATTTCATGATTGAATAGGACTCTTTAATTGACTGGTTGAACTGCAACATAACATCCGTACGATATAACTGACGTTCGGTCAGGGAATGTTGATATTTTAAATTTTTCAATATGCCACTCGTGAAAATACTGGCAAATATGCTTGTCACAAATGTGATGGGATATTCAAAGCGATACATTTCTAACGTGAATCTTGGTACAGTAAAGAAATAGTTAAAGACAAAGACATTCAATATCGATGCGAAGAAACCAATCAAATACGACTGAGTACATATAGAAAGCACGATAATACCAATAAAGAATAAGAGTAAGATAATCGCACTTGATTCGTTCTTATCCATATTGTAAATCCACATACCTATTAGCACACATACAATTTGAATGATTAACATTTTCACAATATCGACCGACAATGCTAGTTGATATGGTTGTTTATCTTTCTTTCTGTTACTACGTTCACGGTTCTGTTTATTCGAATAAATGTGATGTATTGGTACAATCTCTAATTTAAAGTGATGCGGCGTATGATTAATTTGTTCAATGAGTGACTTCTTAAAGTACTCTTTCCAACGAGGTTGTTCTGACTGGCCTAGCACCAATTTGGTCACGAGGGATTTATCGCACCAATTGATTAACGTCTTCGCAATATCTTGTGCATACAATACTTTAATTTCAGCACCCAACGACTTCGCTAGCGTAAGATTTTTATGAATATAATGGTCTTGCTTACGACTTTCAGAACGTGTTTCAAAGGTATCGATATAAATCGCCGTAAACTTTGCATGTTCTCTATATGCAGCACGTCTTGCTTCGCGAATCACGCGTTCATTATAAATACTGCCACTTACAGCCACAGCAATATGAGGTGTCACATCTATATGTTTCTTCTTATACTGCTGTTCTTTCTGACTCATGATATCCGCTACAGTTCTTAATGTTAATTCACGTAATTCTGTTAAATTCTCATAAGTGAAAAAGTTTGAAAAAGCAGTGTCCAAACGTTCCTTTTTATACACTTTGCCAGCCTTTAATCTTTGAATGAGCATCTTCGGTGAAATATCCACGACTTCATAAGCGTCTGCAGACATAATAAATTGATCGGGGACACGTTCTTTTACCTGAATACCAGTCATTAAAGCAATTTGACCACTCAAACTTTCAATATGTTGAATATTGAGCGTCGTCCAAACATCAATTCCATGAGATAAAATTTCTTCAATATCCATATAACGTTTAATATGTCTTGTTTTTGAAATATTCGTGTGTGCCAATTCATCGATAAGTACAATATCTGGATGTGCCTCAATAATTTGATTCACATCAATAAAATGAAAGAGGTGACTCCCGAATTTTCGGCTTGATGTCACAATTTCTGGAAGATGTTTTGCAAGAGCATTTGTTTCGGGACGTTGATGAGGCTCAATATAGCCAATCTTGATATCTACACCTTCTTTATAAAGGTTAATAGCGTTTGATAACATTTCATATGTTTTGCCAACGCCAGGGCTATAGCCTAAATAAATGGTGAGTTTACCTCTATATTTATGTGAACTTTCCATGTGCCACCACCTCTTAATTACATCTTAATTAAGATTAATATAATTATCCATTTATATTTTTGTTTCATTTATCATCTTTATATTTCCTTAATAACTTTATTCAAATGTTAATACTTTGATTATGTCACTCTTGCTAAGATGTCCGTGAAAGTGAGGAGGAATCGCAATGATTACATTATTAAGTTTAGTGGTTATCGGATTAATTTTATTCCTATTTTATGCATTACTTTGGAGTGAAAAATTCTAGTAGCGAGAGAAGGAAATATGATGAGTATTATTTTATTTTTAATAACTTTTATCGCGGTTTCATATGTTATGAGCCGATATTTATATACGGTAGCTTTACTCGTACCGTCTAAGATGGACGTCGTATTTTCACCTATTGAGAGAGGACTCTACAAACTGATAGGTACGCAATTAGAGCATATGTCAGGTAAAACATATTTAAAACACTTTTTATGTTTTAACGGTTTAACTGGTGCGTTAGCATTTCTCTTATTATTAGCGCAACAATGGCTATGGTTAAACCCTAATCATAACTTGAATCAATCTATAGCATTAGCATTTAATACTATGGCATCGTTTGTAACGAACACTAATCTACAACACTATACTGGAGAAACAGGATTAACGTATTTCACGCAAATGGGAGTGATTACATGCCTCATGTTCACTTCAGCTGCTTCAGGCTACGCTGTATGTATTGCAATGTTGCGTAGGTTAACAGGAATGACAGATGTTATCGGGAACTTTTACCAAGACGTTGTACGTTTTATTATCCGTGTTTTATTACCTTTGTCATTCATCATCAGTATATTTCTTATAAGTCAGGGAACACCTCAAACCTTAAATGGAAATTTAGTTGTAGAAACACTATCTGGTGTAAAACAGACGATTGCTTATGGACCAATGGCTTCTTTAGAAGCAATTAAACATCTCGGGACAAATGGAGGTGGTTTTCTAGGTGGTAATTCATCTACACCATTTGAGAATCCAACATACTGGTCTAACTTCGTGGAAGCTCTATGCATGATGTTGATACCCGGGTCGCTCGTCTTATTATTTGGCAGAATGTTAAAAACGAAAAATCATATTCATTCCCATGCGTTAATGATATTTATAGCGATGTTTACTATATTTATCGTTTTTTTATTAATCTGCTTACACTTTGAATCAATTGGTAATCCAGTTCTTCATCACTTAGGAATCGATGGAGGCAATATGGAAGGTAAAGAAACACGCTTTGGCATCGGTCAGTCTGCTTTATTTACGACAATTACAACTGCCTTTACAACGGGGAGTGTGAATAGTATGCACGACAGTCTCACCCCACTCGGTGGTATAGTTCCAATGGTTCTTATGATGCTAAATGCTGTTTTCGGTGGGGAAGGTGTCGGTCTTATGAATATGTTGATCTACGTCATGCTTACCGTCTTTATTTGCAGTTTAATGATTGGTAAAACGCCAACTTATTTAGGAATGAAAATTGAATCCCAAGAGATGAAATGGATAGCACTTACATTTTTAGTTCATCCATTACTAATTTTAATATTCTCAGCATTAGCATTTATAGTACCTGGAGCAAAGGATGCACTAACGAATCCACAATTTCATGGTGTATCACAGGTATTGTATGAATTTTCATCATCGTCTGCGAACAATGGTTCAGGCTTTGAAGGGTTAAAAGATAACACTGTATTTTGGAATGTTTCGACAGCAATTGTGATGTTGCTTGCACGTTATATTCCGATTGTATTGCAACTGATGATTGTTTCTAGTCTAGTCAACAAGAAAACATATCAACACACACAACATATACAAGATGTACCTATAAGTAATGTGTTTTTTAGTATGATACTCATTATCTTTATTATCTTGCTCAGTGGCTTAACTTTCTTGCCAGACTTAATGCTTGGGCCAATAGGAGAACATTTATTGTTAAATCCTTAATGAAAGGAGAATTTTAAAATAATGGAAACATCAAAAATATTTGAATCGAGTTTAGTTAAACAAGCGCTCAAAGAAAGCATTGTGAAATTAAATCCAACATATATGATAAAAAATCCTATCATGTTCGTCGTAGAAATAGGCATGTTACTCTCATTCGTTTTAACTTTTATTCCTAATTTATTTATTCAAGAACATGTATCACGTATATATGTATTAAGTATCTTTATTATTTTATTGCTGACACTTATCTTTGCTAACTTTTCAGAGGCGTTAGCAGAAGGACGTGGGAAAGCACAAGCGAATGCCTTGCGCCAAACACAAACAGAAATGACTGCTCGTTTGATTAAAGAAGATGGTAGTTATGAAACGATAGACGCTAGTGACTTGAAAAAAGGTGACATCGTTCGTGTTGAAACGGGAGAACAGATACCTAATGATGGTCAAGTGATTAAAGGCATAGCGACTGTAGATGAATCTGCAATCACTGGTGAATCAGCGCCGGTTATTAAAGAAAGTGGTGGAGATTTCAATAATGTCATTGGAGGTACCACTGTCGCATCCGATTGGCTAGAAATCGAAATTATGTCTGAACCAGGGCAATCCTTCTTAAATAAGATGATTCACTTAGTAGAAGGAGCCACAAGAAAGAAAACACCAAATGAAATTGCACTATTCACATTACTCATGACATTAACCATTATCTTTTTAGTAGTTATTATGGCGATGTATCCTTTAGCGCAATTTCTACATTTTAATTTATCGATAGTTATGTTGATTGCCTTAACCGTATGTTTAATACCTACAACAATTGGTGGACTATTATCAGCAATTGGTATCGCGGGGATGGATCGTGTAACACAATTTAATATCTTAGCTAAAAGCGGTCGTTCAGTTGAATCATGTGGTGATGTGAATGTATTAATTCTAGATAAAACTGGAACTATCACATATGGTAATAGGATGGCAGATGCATTTATACCTGTTGCCACAACAAGCTATGAAAGGTTAGTGCGTGCTTCGTATGAAAGTTCAATAGAGGATGATACGCCAGAAGGAAGTAGCATTGTTAAGCTTGCGAGAGCACAGGGTATTAATTTACCTCAACGAACAGGAGAATATTATCCATTTACAGCTGAAACACGCATGAGTGGTGCGAAATTTGATGATTATGAAGTATATAAAGGTGCACCTAATAGTATGATTAAACGCGTGAAAGAGGCAGGTGGTGTGATTCCTGAAGATTTGGACGAATGTGTCACTGAAGTGTCCAGAAAGGGTGGTACGCCATTAGTTGTTATTGAAGATAATAACATCTTAGGTGTTATCTATTTAAAAGATGTCATCAAAGAAGGGTTAGTTGAACGATTCCAAGAATTGCGCGTTATGGGAATTGAAACCGTTATGTGTACAGGAGATAACGCACTGACTGCAGCAACGATTGCAAAAGAAGCAGGTGTAGATCGCTTTATCGCAGAATGCAAACCCGAAGATAAAATCAATGTCATTAGAGAAGAACAAGCAAAAGGGCATATTGTCGCGATGACTGGCGATGGGACCAATGATGCACCAGCTCTAGCAGAAGCAAATGCAGGTTTGGCTATGAATTCTGGTACAACAAGCGCGAAAGAAGCAGCGAATTTAATCGATTTGGATTCCAATCCTACTAAGTTAATGGAAGTGGTTTTAATAGGTAAGCAATTATTGATGACACGTGGTTCTTTAACAACGTTCAGTATTGCGAATGACATTGCTAAATATTTTGCCATTTTACCAGCCATGTTTATGTCGGCAATGCCAGCGATGAATCAATTGAATATTATGCATTTACATTCACCTGAATCAGCAGTGCTATCGGCACTTATTTTCAATGCGTTAATCATCGTGTTACTTATTCCAATTGCGATGGCAGGTGTTCAGTTTAAAGGAGCTTCTACACAAACGATATTAATGAAAAATATGTTGATTTATGGCATAGGAGGTATGATTGTACCGTTTGTCGGTATAAAACTTATTGATTTAGCAATTCAATTCTTTATTTAAAGGAGGAGAGATAAATGGCAACGATTCGAAAAAGTGTTGGACTCTTAATCATCGTGTTTGTTTTATGTGGCTTTATATTTCCATTAACTGTGACAGCGATTGGCCAAGTGATATTCCCTCATCAGGCTAATGGCAGTTTAATCAAACAAGATGGTAAAGTGATTGGTTCAGAACTAATCGGTCAACAATGGACGGCTACTAAATACTTTCATGGCCGTATCAGTGCTGTGAACTATAACATGAATGGACAACAACTGAAAGCTAACAAGGGACCAGCCTCAGGTGGTTCAAACCTTGCGAATTCTAATCCTTTATTAAAACAGCGCGTTGAAGATATTATTAGCAAAGAAGATAAACGCCCTACGGTCAATGCGGTCACTGCATCAGGCTCAGGATTAGATCCAGATATCTCTATTTCTAATGCACATGCTCAAGTTAAAAGAATAGCAGAAGCGCGTAACATTAAAGCATCAACAGTTGAACAAATCATTCAACAGTATAAACAATCCTCGCCTATGACCGAAGACTACGTTAACGTATTAAAGATGAATCTTGCACTTGATAAAGTGAAATAAATGAAGTGGATAATCCTCTTGCTATGTATAATGGCGAGAGGATTTTATATGTGGTGTATGTCTTCGGTTTGTCTGCTGTAACAATTCGGGCGGTCTAAAAATATAAAATTATTAGGATGGGATTAACTCTGAATTTATAGTCTTATTTAAAGACTGTCGTGGCTTTGTGAAATTTTGTCTGCAAATGCACATAATTAGGAATATTTTAAGATAGACGCAGGCACATTTTTAACCAGGTTAATAATTGCCTGTGCTTGTGTAATAGGTTGTCTGGAAGTATTGTTTGTGTTCTAGCCCTTCTTAAATATTTAAACTAGACCGATGGTAATCAGTATCATTAGCTGACTCAGTATACTTAAAAAGACTACAAATCCTAGAACATCAAATGGCTTAAAATAGAAATCTACTTCATAAAAATTCAAACATAAATTAGCACATATTACAAAAATAAATGTGCCAAGTATTCTACTAACAAACACTAAGAAATATAATATGAAACTTCTTGTTAAGTATCCTAAGATGATTGTTACAATAATGAACGGCAAGTAACCTAATAGTAAACCTGTTTGATAGTCAGTCATTAAACCAATAAATTCAATAGGAATTAACGATATTAAAAATAGAAAAATTAATTTTAATATATTTTTCATATTACATTTTCCTCTCCATATTTAATTCTCCCAATTTAAAATGCGATATTCCTCTACTTCTACTTAAACATAAATATGGGTTAATGTCGTTTCATATTCGCTCACTACTGTTATCTCTATTGTAACTATTCCCTTTAAATGAAATTTATTATCAATTATATTGACAATATTTTCCAATTCAGATACTATAATCTTCAAATAGTAACTGTTACGATTTGTATTGTGCAACTATTTTAAAGATACAGATTGCTATAAATACAATTATTTATCTAAGTAGCTTTAAAAGAGAATTTACATCACAAAGGAGCATCACATTCATCGTAAGTTAGTTGAATTTTCAAAGTATAATCCATCTGGGAATATGACTATTCTTGTTCACTCAAAACATCACCCTAAAGAATATGCAACTATTGCGAATCAGTTAATGGCAACAACTCATGTGTGTTGTGAACAAGTTGGTTTTATCGAATCTACGAATCATATGAATGAAGACGAATATCATTTAGTAATGAGTGGGAATGAATTTTGTGGCAATACGACGATGTCTTACATGCATTATCTGCAAGAACATCAATTATTAGAACGTCAGCATTTTCAATTGAAAATATCGGGATGTTCTCAATTCGTACCTTGTATCGTTCATAATCAGCAATGTTATGAGGTTGGGATGCCTCAGGTTCAAAGTATTACACCTAGACAATTAATGGTTCTGTTGCAAAGTAAAAAAATATAGCTAACCACTAATTTATCATGTCAGTGTTCGCTTAACTTGCTAGCATGATGCTAATTTCGTGGCATGGGGAAAATCCGTAGATCTGATAGACTGACCCCAATTAGTGGGAATTATATAAAAACACTTTCGTTGAATTCATATTAAAATGAATCATACGG
>OBZE01000048.1_pt1 | contig 97403 bp, 85 predicted proteins | sample 1476901 | NCBI WGS metagenome assembly OBZE01 (sample SAMEA2580235, study PRJEB22360) | human gut metagenome | biome: human gut; feature: human-associated habitat; material: faeces | place: Denmark | collected 2008/2010 | reverse complement strand
AAAATTAAACTAATTTATTCATTCGCAACCCCTAAAAATATTTTTTAGCCTTTCTGCGAATTTTATGAGCTAGAAAGGCTTATGCATTAGTAGCGAAGCTATCTAATGCGTTCCTTTATTTTCTGCGGATTTTATGAGCTAGAAAGGCTTATGCAGTTGACTTTTTACGTCCAACTGCGTTCCTCCGTCTTCTTCAAATTTATTTGTTAGAAAGGCGCCCAACTCTCCCTGTTTGTTAACTTTCGTCTCGAAAGTTTCTATGTTGGGACCCTATGCATGAGTTGCGAAGCTATCTAATGTCTTGACCTAATTATATAGAAGAAAAAGTGCATCAGTGACAAATCAAATGAGATTTCTACTCTACCAAACTCTCTTCGAAAGACAATTTTCTCCTCTATTTATTAGCAAACTATTGCATTTCTCCATATAGTACTTTCTTACTTAAAATACGCTGAATGTTCTGAATTAAACGCTTTTTTACATAGTTAACACTAGTTAATCTATTAGTTAACATTAGTTAATAATTAGTTAATTTCCATTTGTATTCTCATGTGATAAATTCTAAAAGCATACAATAAATTTAATATGTAAAAAGAAAGGGAATACACATGAAAAATAAATATATCTCGAAGTTGCTAGTTGGGGCAGCAACAATTACTTTAGCTACAATGATTTCAAATGGGGAAGCAAAAGCGAGTGAAAACACGCAACAAACTTCAACTAAGCACCAAACAACTCAAAACAACTACGTAACAGATCAACAAAAAGCTTTTTATCAAGTATTACATCTAAAAGGTATCACAGAAGAACAACGTAACCAATACATCAAAACATTACGCGAACACCCAGAACGTGCACAAGAAGTATTCTCTGAATCACTTAAAGACAGCAAGAACCCAGACCGACGTGTTGCACAACAAAACGCTTTTTACAATGTTCTTAAAAATGATAACTTAACTGAACAAGAAAAAAATAATTACATTGCACAAATTAAAGAAAACCCTGATAGAAGCCAACAAGTTTGGGTAGAATCAGTACAATCTTCTAAAGCTAAAGAACGTCAAAATATTGAAAATGCGGATAAAGCAATTAAAGATTTCCAAGATAACAAAGCACCACACGATAAATCAGCAGCATATGAAGCTAACTCAAAATTACCTAAAGATTTACGTGATAAAAATAACCGCTTTGTAGAAAAAGTTTCAATTGAAAAAGCAATCGTTCGTCATGATGAGCGTGTGAAATCAGCAAATGATGCAATCTCAAAATTAAATGAAAAAGATTCAATTGAAAACAGACGTTTAGCACAACGTGAAGTTAATAAAGCACCTATGGATGTACAAAAGCATTTACAGAAACAATTAGACGCATTAGTAGCTCAAAAAGATGCTGAAAAGAAAGTGGCGCCAAAAGTTGAGGCTCCTCAAATTCAATCACCACAAATTGAAAAACCTAAAGCAGAATCACCAAAAGTTGAAGTCCCTCAAATTCAATCACCAAAAGTTGAGGTTCCTCAATCTAAATTATTAGGTTACTACCAATCATTAAAAGATTCATTTAACTATGGTTACAAGTATTTAACAGATACTTATAAAAGCTATAAAGAAAAATATGATACAGCAAAGTACTACTATAATAAATATTACCAATATAAAGGTTTGATTGATAAAACAGTTTTAACAACTATCGGTAGTGGCTATGGTTCATACATTAAACCTCTTGAAGTAAGCAAAGAAAGCGGGAACTTAGCTAAATCATATGCACAAGTAAGAAACTATGTAACTGAGTCAATCAACACTGGTAAAGTGTTATACGCATTCTACCAAAAACCAGAATTAGTAAAAACAGCTATTAAAGCTCAAGAAACAGCAACAACTTTCAAAAACGCTTTAACAGGCATATTCAAATCATTCTGGAAATAATCAATCAAAAATATCTTCTCTAGTTTTACATCATTATTTAAATAATTTTCGTAAAAAACCGTGATTAAAAAGAACCGTTGATTCTCAATCGAATCTGCGGTTCTTTTTTCATTTTCCATCAATTAAATGTTTCTTCGCTATTTGTCAGCTCACTTTTTTACCTGCAACTTGTTAAATAATCCTTACATCGTTAACGAATAGTTCATCATTTAGTTGAATCAGCTCAACTTTATTAACTTCAAATTTTCACAAACTATTGCACAATCCATTCCTCTACCACTTCAAGCACCTTAATTAAACATTAATTCAATAGAATAAGACTTGCAAAACATAGTTATGTAGCTATATAAACGCCTGCGACCAATAAATCTTTTAAACATAACATAATGCTAAAACATCATTTAACAATGCTAAAAATGTCTCTTCAATACATGTTGATAGTAATTAACTTTTAACGAATAGTTAATTCGAAAACGCTTACAAATAGATTATTATATATATGAACTTAAAATTAAATAGAAAGAAAGTGATTTCTATGATTAAAAATAAAATATTAACAGCAACTTTAGCAGTTGGTTTAATCGCCCCTTTAGCCAATCCATTTATAGAAATTTCTAAAGCAGAAAATAAGATAGAAGATATCGGCCAAGGTGCAGAAATCATCAAAAGAACACAAGACATTACTAGCAAACGATTAGCTATAACTCAAAACATTCAATTTGATTTTGTAAAAGATAAAAAATATAACAAAGATGCCCTAGTTGTTAAGATGCAAGGCTTCATCAGCTCTAGAACAACATATTCAGACTTAAAAAAATATCCATATATTAAAAGAATGATATGGCCATTTCAATATAATATCAGTTTGAAAACGAAAGACTCTAATGTTGATTTAATCAATTATCTTCCTAAAAATAAAATTGATTCAGCAGATGTTAGTCAGAAATTAGGCTATAATATCGGCGGAAACTTCCAATCAGCGCCATCAATCGGAGGCAGTGGCTCATTCAACTACTCTAAAACAATTAGTTATAATCAAAAAAACTATGTTACTGAAGTAGAAAGTCAGAACTCTAAAGGTGTTAAATGGGGAGTGAAAGCAAATTCATTCGTTACACCGAATGGTCAAGTATCTGCATATGATCAATACTTATTTGCACAAGACCCAACTGGTCCAGCAGCAAGAGACTATTTCGTCCCAGATAATCAACTACCTCCTTTAATTCAAAGTGGCTTTAATCCATCATTTATTACAACATTGTCACACGAAAAAGGTAAAGGTGATAAAAGCGAGTTTGAAATCACTTACGGCAGAAACATGGATGCTACATATGCATACGTGACAAGACATCGTTTAGCCGTTGATAGAAAACATGATGCTTTTAAAAACCGAAACGTTACAGTTAAATATGAAGTGAACTGGAAAACACATGAAGTAAAAATTAAAAGCATCACACCTAAGTAAACAGTTCAATCATTTTATAAAATCCTGGGACACTTCATACTTGTCTCAGGATTTTTTAACATATTGAATCAGCCTCATAACATTAAATTATTTTATCGTACAACTGATTTTTATAAGAGCAAAGTATCGCATCATAGTAGATACACAAATAATAAAAATGAAACAATTTAACTTGAAAGCTTAAATAAATATTCTCAAGTTAATAAATAATTAACTTTTAGATGGATTCATCAAAAATCGCAAAAAAGAACAATTTGTATTTTACAAACATTAATTAAAAATAAAAGCAAGACATTCGTGCAATCGGTTGCCTTAAAATGTTTACAACTGTCAACAATACCAAGGTTTTATTAACTATATTTCTCACAAAATTAGCTTTTAGCATTCCAAACAAAAAAGGTTAAATTGAACGGAATTATGGCATTTTTAACTTAATTGTAAAAAAAGTTGATAATGGTCAATTGTTAATGAACAGTTAATTATAATAACGTCCAAAATATATTATTATTTAATTAAGTTAAATAAAATTATAGAAAGAAAGTGAAAATTATGCTTAAAAATAAAATATTAGCTACAACTTTATCTGTAAGCTTACTTGCCCCTCTTGCCAATCCGTTATAAGAAAAGGCTAAAGCTGCCAATGATACTGAAGACATCGGTAAAGGAAACGATGTAGAAATTATCAAAAGGACAGAAGATAAAACAAGTAATAAATGGGGCGTGACTCAAAATATCCAATTCGACTTTGTGAAGGATAAAAAATATAACAAAGATGCTTTGATCTTAAAGATGCAAGGATTCATTAGCTCTCGAACAACATATTATAACTATAAAAATACAAATCATATTAAATCTATGCGTTGGCCATTCCAATATAATATTGGTTTGAAAACAAATGATAAATATGTTTCTTTAATCAATTATTTACCGAAAAATAAAATTGAATCTACAAACGTAAGTCAGACATTAGGATACAATATTGGTGGTAATTTCCAATCAGCCCCATCACTTGGTGGTAATGGATCATTTAACTATTCTAAATCGATTAGCTATACACAACAAAATTATGTAAGTGAAGTAGAACAACAAAACTCAAAAAGTGTTTTATGGGGCGTCAAAGCGAATTCATTCGCCACTGAATCAGGTCAAAAATCAGCATTTGATAGCGATTTATTTGTAGGCTACAAACCTCATAGTAAAGATCCTAGAGATTATTTCGTTCCAGACAGCGAGTTACCACCTCTTGTACAAAGTGGATTTAACCCTTCATTTATCGCAACAGTATCTCACGAAAAAGGTTCAAGCGACACGAGCGAATTTGAAATCACTTATGGAAGAAATATGGATGTCACTCATGCCATTAAAAGATCAACACATTATGGCAACAGTTATTTAGATGGTCACAGAGTCCATAATGCATTTAAAAATAGAAACTACACTGTGAAATATGAAGTCAATTGGAAGACTCACGAAATCAAAGTGAAAGGACAGAATTGATATGAACATGAATAAATTAGTCAAATCATCCGTTGCTACGTCTATGGCATTATTATTACTTTCTAATACTGCAAATGCTGAAGGCAAAATCACACCAGTTAGCGTCAAAAAAGTAGATGATAAAGTTACTTTATACAAAACTACAGCTACAGCAGATTCAGATAAATTCAAAATTTCACAGATTTTAACATTCAATTTCATCAAAGATAAAAGTTATGATAAAGATACTTTAGTGCTTAAAGCTGCAGGTAATATTAACTCAGGTTATGAAAGACCAAATCCTAAAGACTACGACTTTTCAAAAATATATTGGGGTGCAAAATACAATGTGTCTATCAGTTCACAATCTAATGATTCGGTTAATGTAGTAGACTATGCACCTAAAAATCAAAATGAAGAATTTCAAGTTCAAAACACTTTAGGCTATACATTTGGTGGTGACATCAGTATCTCTAATGGTTTATCTGGCGGACTTAACGGAAACACTGCTTTTTCTGAAACAATTAATTATAAACAAGAAAGTTACAGAACAACATTAAGTCGCAACACAAATTATAAAAATGTCGGTTGGGGTGTAGAAGCACATAAAATTATGAATAATGGTTGGGGACCTTATGGACGAGATAGCTTCCACCCAACATATGGTAATGAACTCTTCTTAGCTGGCAGACAAAGCAGTGCATACGCTGGCCAAAACTTCATAGCGCAACACCAAATGCCATTATTATCTAGAAGTAACTTCAATCCAGAATTTTTAAGCGTACTATCACACAGACAAGATGGCGCTAAAAAATCTAAAATTACAGTAACTTATCAACGTGAAATGGATTTATACCAAATTCGTTGGAATGGCTTCTACTGGGCAGGCGCGAATTATAAAAACTTTAAAACTAGAACATTTAAATCAACATATGAAATTGATTGGGAAAATCACAAAGTGAAATTGTTAGATACAAAAGAAACTGAAAACAATAAATAACTAGTAAAACACGGTCGCCAACAGTAATTGTGACGACCGTGTTTTGATTTATTATCTTAGTAAGACTGCCATTCTTTTTCTCAATATGAGATATAAAGGAATAGCTACAATTAAAGTGAATATTACGCCTGGAATCGCGTTTAATAACACGACCCACACAGGTAAATTTAAAATGACCGATAGTATCAATCTTGATACCAAACTGCCTAATACACTTGCTAAAACTAATGATAGTACATTTATTTTCAATAAATAAACAACTGCAATAGCTATAACTCTAAATATAATAGAAATAATCACATTAATCGGATTAAATACGCCAAATACTAGTAATAATAGGCTAGATAATAATCCACCTAAAAAGTACTTTTTAATTCCAAAGAAAGCTAATATCAATAATGCTGCTGGTGCAGATAATTGAAAATCTAATCCTGGTATAATGGATGGTATTTTCAAAACTGCCAAAATGGTTAAAATCGCAGCAATGACACTAATTTGAGTAATATCTTTTGATGTCATACTAAAACCCCTATACCGTTTCATAAACAACTTGCTTCGGTGTGCTTTCTAAAAATAATATGTAATGATTTAAATCAATACGATCGTCCACAAATATTATTCTGCCTCCATATCTCGTATTAACTGGTTTAATATCAAATAATCGATGGTAACCAATTTTAGCAGAGGCAAAATAACCTGTCGTATACGTTAAGTCATCGGACACGCAAAGTTCTCCTTTGACATACGGATGCGCATTGATACAACTAGCAATTGCTAAGGCATCAGTCACTCTTTCATTAAGATCACCTTTATTATTTATATCTTCAAACGAAAAATGTGTTGCCCTAATCCCCCTATGTCCAAATGAATCTAAACGTTTACCAGATATAGCAGATAGAATAATAGCTCCTGTATAAACCGTTTCATTTTTAATATATGTCATCCCTTGATTTAGCGCTTGTTCAGTGACACCACATTTTTGTGTTAAATGTTGGAGATTCGCTTTATCATCCTCAATAATTTGTAATGCTTTTATTTGTTTAATCGGTTCCATAATTTTTTGTATTTTTATATTGAGAAAATCCGGTTGCCCATTTTCATGAAAAAAACCTTTATTATAAAACCTTTGTACCGTCTGTTCTATTTTGTCAAACTCACAAATCGTTTCAGCACCACTAATATGAATATCTTGATTGCTAGAACGCATTTTTATACTATACATGACGATCACCTCAATCTTCTTGATGCAAAATTTCAAACAACCTATCTATATCTTGTTCAGTATGAAAATACGATAATGATATTCTTAACATTGGCTTAGTCACAGTTGGATACCTTAAATAACTTGTAAACACATGATGCTTTAATAATGTTTGATGAATGTTCTCAGCCGCTTCTATGTCATCAAACTCAATAAACTTAATCGGCGAGTTTGAACTATTATAATTAACATTGAGTGCTTTTAACTTTTGGTTAAAATATTTACTCAAGCTATTTAATTTAGTGCGTCTATCATCAGCATTTATTAACTTTTCAATATTTCTTTTTATAAAATACAAATTATAAATTGGCAAACTACTTGAGTAGATGAGTGGTCTACCGTGATTAATTAACATATCCTTCACATCATTTGAACTTAAAATCACACCCCCGTATGCACCACATGCTTTAGATAAACTAGAAGTGAGTATATCTATGCCTTGATAATTCGAGTAATTCTCTATTCCAAAACTATGTGAAACATCGAGTATCAGTGTTGCGTTATATTTATGCTTTAATGAGACTAATTGACCAATATCCACAACGTCGCCATTCGTTGAAAATACACTATCAGATATGATTATTTTTTGTATATTTTGATTAGGGTATTCCGCTAACCTTTTTTCTAAATCAGCAATATCTAAATGCTTATATATCACTTTTTCTAAACCACTTAGCTTAATACCGTCAATAATACTCGCATGATTTTCTTGATCTGAAAATACGACACAATTTGTATTTTTGAAAATATTAAATAACGCCAAATTAGCATCATAACCACTATTTAAGATAGTACATGCACTATATCCGAGCCAGCCTGCTAACATTGATTCAATCTCTTCATAAACTGTCGAACTTCCACTAATCAATCTTGAACTTGATAAGTGATAACTATACTTCCGCATAAAACTTTCGAAATCATCCTTATCAAACGCTATTTGACCTAATCCTAAATAATCATTAGATGTATAGTTCGTACATCGCTTATTTTCTACTTCAATATACTGTCTATCTATATACCCTACCGATTTAAGCGACCGATATAACCCTTTCTGTTGTAATAAATCAATTTGCTCTTGAAACATCATTCTTGTTTTCCTTATTTTCACAAGTGTCATAATCAATTTCAAAGCCCAAATCATTAATCATATCGTAGTCTAATTGGTTCGGTTGCCCACCAGTAATTAGATAATCACCGACAAATATTGAATTCGCCGCTTTTAATGCTAATGGCTGTAACGAACGTAAGTTGACCTCTCTTCCTCCAGCAATACGAATTTCTTTCGTAGGATTGATTAATCGGAATAATGCTACGATTCTTAAACATTTCATTGGTGTTAAATCATCCATGCTTCCAAACTTTGTACCTTTGATTGGATGCAAAAAATTAATCGGAATACTGTCGGCATCCATTTCTTTCAAAGCAAATGCCATATCAACAATATCTTGATTAGATTCTCCCATACCACAAATCACGCCAGAACATGGTGATATATTATTCGCTTTCATTAGTTCTATCGTATCTGTTCTATCTTTATAACTATGCGTTGTCACGACGTTATCATGGTAATTTTCACTTGTATTAATATTATGGTTATATCTGTCTACACCAGCTGACTTAAGTTTCTTAGCTTGTTCGTCATTCGTTAATCCTAAACATGCACATATTTTCAGTTGCGGGTGTTGAGATTTAATCGTTCTTACAGTGTTACTAATATGATCAACTTCTTTATCGCTCGGTCCTCTACCACTCATAACAATACAATATGTTCCAATATGATTATCATGTGCCACCTTTGCTCCATCAATAATTTGTTCCTCTGGAATTAGAGCATATCGCTGTTTTTGTTTAATTTCTCGTGATTGTCCACAATACCCACAATTCTCAGGACATATACCACTTTTAGCATTTAAAATCATGTTTAATTTTACTTTTTTACCGAAATAATGTTTTCTTAAAATATACGCCTCATTTAATAAATCTAAGGTATCAATATTAGTATCCTCATAAATTTTCAATACAGTCTCTTTTGTTAATTGTTCCCCTTGTAATATGCGTTTAGCCAAATTCATATTAACACTTCCTATCTAAAATGTTATGTACTGCCTTTTTAAAAATACGTACCATCGTTTTTACTTCTTTATTTGACATACTTAACACTGGCACAAACGTAATGACATTTTCTAAATTTCTAATCATTAGCCCGTTTTCTTTACAATTACGTACAATACGTTCTACTTTTTCAATTTCTAACGGCGTTTTACTATCTTTATCTGTAACTAATTCAACTCCAAACATTAAGCCTCGTCCTCTTACATCACCAACATTTCGATGACGCTTCAGCGCATGTAACTGTTTCTCAAGTGTTGATGATGTCGTTTCAATTTGTGACAATAACTTACATTTTTCATAAAGTCTTATATTTTCTAATGCAACCGTACAAACGATTTGATTTCCGGTGTATGTATGACCATGGAAAAAGGTATTCACACCATGCGAATCACTTAAAAATGCATTGTATATTTTTTGAGATGTCAATGTAGCTGCAAGTGGTAAGTAGCCACCTGTAATCGCCTTACCTAAACACATAATATCCGGTTGAACATCTTCATGATTGCATGCAAACATCTTTCCAGTTCTCCCAAAACCAACTGCTACCTCATCACAAATTAATAAGACATCGTATTTTTTGCACAATTTCTCGACTTCTTTCAAAAAGCCTTTAGGATGAACAAACAAGCCTGTCGCACCTTGAATCAACGGTTCCAATATAAACCCTGCGATTTCATCATTTCTTTCAATTAGAATTTGCTCTATATTCGTTAAAATAGCTGTCATCATTTCATTTTCAGTATCGTAATTACTGCGATAGAAAGATGGGCTTTCTACTTGAATATTTTCAAATATTAAGTCTTTAAATATTTTATGAAAGGTCTTGATACCACCAACACTTACCGCACCAATCGTATCCCCATGATAACCGTGATTTAGCGTTATAAACTTGTTTTTCTTGGCATATTTTTCTCTATCAATATTTTTCCAATACTGATATGCCATCTTTATTGCGATTTCAACAGACGCACTGCCTGTATCAGAATAAAATACTTTTCTTAGATTACTTGGCGTGATTTCGATTAATTTTTCCGCAAGTTCTATTGACGGAATATTTGATGATCCTAGCAGCGTAGAATGGGCAATTTTATTGAGTTGCTTTTTAATTACCTTATTCAAGTATTTGTTATTATGACCATGCACATTGACCCACAACGATGCATAACCATCTAAATATTTATTGCCATTCGTATCGTAAAGGTAACTACCCTTTCCTTTTTCAATGATGATTGCTTCTTCTTTGCTATATACACCCATTTGTGTAAATGGATGCCAAACATATTCTGAGTCTTTTTGTTTAAGTTGTTGTGTGTAATTCATTTTTAACTCCTATTAATTGTTTTAAAAATGCTTCTGAGAAATTTTCATACGTGGCATGTTCTTCAAATGTATAGACTGTTTTATTTGTTAATTTTCCAATCGTAATTTGATTGTCTTTTTCAATATAGCTGCCTGTATAGCGATTCATTATTAAAAAATTACTCGCCGATACATTCTGATTAACATAATCTTGGTGAACAATGGCATCGCTAATAGCACCTAATTTTGATGGCAACACACTGATGACACAATCTGCACAATCATTGATTAGATCTTTAGTCATGTAGAAATCATCTGTACCTTCATATATTGGTACGGCAATTCCCCCAGCACCCTCAATTAAGATAAAATCAAATTCCTTATCTAAAACTTTTACCTTATCTAATACACACTGCTTATTTAGAAAAATTTGATTTGCCATTTTAAATGCAAGGTGTGGTGATACAGGTTGCTTAAAAGTATAAAGTGACGTTATGTCATAGCTTAAATCACATTCATTTTTAAATACTTCTAAATCTGGAAATGTCCCGTCTTGGCGTTCCTCAGTTTGAAATGGTTTAAAAATACAAACTCGATGACCACGTGTTTTCAAAGCATGGTATAAATGCTTTGTAACATAGGTTTTGCCTACATCAGTATTCGTACTTGTAATAAAAATCCTCATAAAAAATAAGCACCTCAATCCGAATGTAAACTTTTATAATTAATAAGTTTACATTTAAGGCGCGTGTTTTTCAAGAAAACATGAATTTAAACTTCTCAGTATAACTATAAATTTTAGCAAAATTTTGACCTTGCTATTGAAATGACTAAGGCTTCATACGGAATTCGGGCAGATATAAACAGCGATTCGATAAAATATGTCAGTTAAAATTAATAATTGCATTATTTCTTAATAAAAAGACATCCTAGCTTTACCATGTTGTGAAACAATCCATTAATTGTAATATTACGTTGAGCGCCTTGTTCATCAATGCTATAATTAGTTACATAATAAATTGAACATCTAAATACACCAAATCCCCTCACTATTGCCCTAGTGAGGGGATTTATTTTGCTGTTGATTATCTATCACCCTTTTTATTTCCAAATTCTGATTCCATATTAAACTATTATTTATAATTTCCAGCCTGCTGATTTACTTTTTATTCTTATAAAGTCTTGATACATTCCTGGTTTTCGAATTAATTCATCATGACTACCTTTTTGAATTATTTCACCTTCATTGAGCACTATAATCTGATCTGCATTTTTAATAGTTTCAAGTTTATGTGCAATTGTAATTACTGTTTTGCCTTTACTTAATTCATTAATTGCCGTTTGAATCAGCTGTTCATTTTCAGGGTCAATACTTGCAGTTGCTTCATCTAAAATAATTATTGGTGCATCTTTTAATATCGCCCTAGCAATAGAAATCCTTTGCTTTTCTCCGCCAGATAAATTACTACCTTTTTCATTTAGCATTGTTTGATATCCCTCAGGTAATGACATGATGAAGTCGTGGCAACATGCTTGCTTCGCTGCACGAATAATTTCTTCTTTCGTTGCACCTGGATCGCCAAACAATATGTTATTTTCAATCGTATCATTAAATAAATACACCTTTTGAAATACTGCACTAATTTTCGACATTAACGTACTTAATGTCATATCTTTAATATCAACACCATCGATGCGAATATTTCCATCATCGATATCATAAAAGCGCAAGAGTAAGTGACATAATGTAGATTTCCCACTTCCTGAAGGTCCAATTATTGCTGTTGATGTTTGTGTAGGTATCTCAAAATTCACATTCTTTATCACTTGTTTATCATCATATGAAAAATTCACGTTTTGAAAAGCGATATTTTCATTTTTAATCGTCAAATTTTTTCCATTCTCATCCAGTTCTGGAGCATTTTTTATCTTTTCAATATCATCTATCGTCATATCTATCATTTCAAGTACGTGTGCAGCACTATTAATATTTTCAACACTATCAAATATCACAAATGAAAAAATTGAAATCATAATAAGGGTAGGTAAATCAATACTATGATTCATATATAATAAGCATGCAACTAATACAATCATTATTGAAACAACTTTTAAACTAAGTAAATGCAATAAATTGAATGGGATAAATTGCATTTCTATTTTTGTATTTATACGTTTACTTCCATTGACTGCTTGGTTAAAACTTTTAAGACTCGTATTTTCTTTCGCGAATGATTTTATTACTTGAATACCACGAATAACCTCCAATACCTTTTCCACTAATTGGTTTTGTACATTATGATACGCTGGCGCATTTTGTCGACTCTTTCTTTCTAATAATTGAATCGCAAAAAATGATAGTAATACGCCAATGCATGCTAATAATGATACTTGCCACGAAACTACAAGTAGAGACAATATGAGTACTGTAATTAATATGTATCCATTAACAACAACGTCCACCATTTTCATAGCAAAGTTTTCTAAAAAGGTTAAATCTGTTGTTACTATTGTTGTTAACTCATTTGAATGATGCGAATTAAAATAACCTAACCTTACATTTTTCAATTTATCCCCTATATCTAAACGTTCTTTCGCACTCATTTCATAAGCGATGCTCTCATGGCTTTTGCTTTTGAAATATGCTGTAATAAATCGTCCAATCACTAATAAAACCATGATAATTACAACATTCAATATATCTTTCATATAAATAGGTTTATGAGATAGCACATTATTAAATATTTTTGCAACTAAAAAGATAGGTAACGCAATAAAAATAGCATTTAAAAATGACATGCTAAATCCTAAAATCATTCTTGCTTTATATGGTCTTATCCAGTTTAAAATTTTAAATGTAATTTGAAACATATTTGACCTCCTTTTCTCATTAGTTTAATTATGTCCAGTATTGATTCCCCAATCTTTTGTATGCATGTGCGTATCCCACATTTTCTTATAATTACCGTTTAATTTTAGCAATAAGTGATGTGACCCTTTTTCTAAAATTTGTTGTTTACCTAAAACAATAATTTGATCTGCATGTTGAATCGTAGATAACCGATGTGCAATAACAATCAATGTTTTATCCTGCGTCAACACATTTAATGCTTCTTGAATTTTTTGTTCGTTGTCTGGATCAACGTAAGCAGTCGCTTCATCTAATACAATGATAGGCGCATCTTTTAATATCATTCTTGCAATAGTGACTCGTTGTTTTTCACCACCAGACAATTTATCTCCCACTGTACCAACATTCGTATCATATCCATCTGGCAACTTTTCAATAAATTCATGACATTGTGCTAACTTGGCAGCTTTTTCAACTGCCTCATCCGTAGCTTCTGGATTGCCAAGTTTAATATTTTCTTTAAAAGTAAGATTTAATAAAAAGTTATCTTGTCCAACAAAACCAACTAAATCGTTAAGTTGTTTCGATTCAATATCTTTTATATCTATACCGCCAATCGTAATTTCACCTGAAGTCACATCCCAGTATCGTGATATAAGCTTGGCAATGGTTGACTTACCGCTACCAGATGCCCCGACGATAGCTATGAAATTATTTTCTGGTACTGTAAATGATAAATGCTTAAAGACCAGATCGTCCTTATCTTTGTTATATGAAAATCCAACATTATTAAAAGCAATTTCATAATGTTGAGGCTTCTTAAATTTTGTTGACAATACTAACTCTTCTAGACTTAATATTTGATTCACTTCAGTTAATGCGTATTGTATAGACTTTAAATGATTTACATAATTAGTAAAATTCTTAATCGGTGCTACTACACCTAAAGATAATACGATGCATAGGAAAAATTCCGCATAGTTTAATTGGTTAATAGATATCAAATACATGCCGACCGGTAAAATCCCTAAAAATGTTGAAGGTAATACACTAGCTCCTAAATTCATATACCCCCATGTATTTTTAAACCAATTCAAAGTGTGAATCTTATAATTATCTACTGCATCTTTATATTTTTTATATGAACTTTGAGATTGATTAAATGTTTTAATCACTTCAATGCCTTCGATAAACTCTACAATCGCGCTATTCATATAATTATTCGATTTCATTTGTTCAGCATATGTCTCATTAAATCCAGACATAACTTTTTTAAAAGCGAAAATTGAAATTGGTATCGTTACTAATAAGGCACTAGCCATACGCCAATCAATGAGCATTATGTATAAAAAGATAGCAGCTGACAAAAGTAAGTTTCCTATAACTTCAGGAATCATATGTGCTAAAGGTAATTCTATTGTTTCAACCTTATCGACAAATATATTTTTTAATTCACCTATTTTCTTAGATTCCACTACGCCTAAAGGGAGACGCATTAATTTTTGAGCTAATTTTTTACGAATTTCAGATAAAATTTCATATGCCGTAATATGTGATAGCATCGTTGACGCTCCAAAACAACACACTTGTGAAATATAAGCGATTAAAACAATAAAGATATAAACCATAATCGAATTAATCGTATATGCATTGTTAATCATCATTAAAATAATTTTAAAGACTGCCCAATATGGAACTAATCCAGAAAAGACACTGATGATAGACAACAAAATTGATAACATAATTTTCCATTTACTATCAGAAGCAAATCCGCTGAGTATCTTTATCCAATTTGTCTGATTGTTCATCGTATATGTAACTCCTTTCAATTAATAATCTAAATTAAGCCGCTTATATTATTTATTTCACTGGATGATATACATAATATAAATTTGTTATTTGTTAAAAATTAATACTTATTACAAGTACATCATATATTAGTTGATAACGATTATCAATGTCGCGTGGATTTGTGACACATTTCTTTTAAAAATTCACAAGGTTATGGGGCAGAAATGATAAAGAGCCACTAATGATTTATTATGTAATGATTCTTTATCCTTAGCCACAGCTAATATGTACTTAAAAATAGGAATACATGAGTAAAACTCTGTGTTGGGGCCCCGCCAACTTGCATTGTCTGTAGAAACTGTGGATCCAATTTCTCTATGTTGGGTCCCTGAGTATAGCCTTGTAGAGTCTAGTACATTGATTTGTATCCCAATGTCCCTATAATTGATTATTCGCTTTATCTAATGATCCTATGACTCAACTATTAAATCATTTTTCGAAATACTTAATTCTAATGTAATTAAATCCATTTATTGTAATATTGCAAAAATACATTGCACACCTTGTTCATCAATGCTATAATTAGTTACATAATAAATTGAACATCTAAATACACCAAATCCCCTCACTACTGCCATAGTGAGGGGATTTATTTAGGTGTTGGTTATTTGTCACCTTTTTTATTGTTGCGCGTTCGTAACCAATGTGCAAAAAACGCAACAAGACAGCCGCTTAAAGCTGAAGTCATGATGTCAATTAATAAATTGAACATCCGTCATACACCTCCTCTCTGCGTTAAAGTAACGCCCGAGATGTTAGGCGACCATTATATTATATCATTTATTTATTATATTTCACGCAATATTAAGACCCTTCCAAAGTATTTTTTAGTGGTTTACGCTACTTTAATTACTATCTTTTAAAATCCATTTAGATAATATAAATGTGATGGGTATCGTAATAATTAAACCAGCAAATGGTGCAATTTCTGCTGGCAAATTTAGCCAGGATACAAATACATATAATAAAACTGTTTGTAAGCTTATGTTGACAATCTGCGTAATTGGAAAACTAATGAATTTTCTCCAAGTAGGTTTTACCCTGTAAACAAAATAACAATTCAAATAATACGAAATCACAAAAGCGACTATAAATCCGGTAATATGACTAATCATATATTCAATGTGTAATAATTTTAACAGCAATAAATAGACAACATAATAGTTTAACGTATTAATGCCGCCAACAATGATAAATTTTAAAATTTCAGCATGCGTTTGTGTTAGTTTCATATGTGTAACTCCTCAACATCAAAATATATGTATAACTGCGTTCTCCAACATACTCGAATATGCGAGCCAATCCGCTTCTCTTCAAATATACTTATTTCAGTTTTTATACCCTTTCACAGCAAATTTAGTCTCTTTCCCCTCATCCTTATACGCCATTATAATGTAACTGATTTATCGCGCGACTCATTAGCACTATAGAGATTACTTTAGTTCACTAGTAATTTTATATACAATAAGAGCGACAACAGTAATGAGAGGATGTCTACTATGCAATTACAAAAAATTGTCATCGCTCCTGACTCATTTAAGGAAAGTATGACCGCACAGCAAGTTGGCAATATTATAAAACAGGCATTTACTAATGTTTATGGGAAAACCCTTCATTATGATATCATTCCGATGGCTGATGGTGGTGAAGGCACCACAGATGCTTTAATGCATGCAACAGGTGCTACTAAGTATACAGTCATCGTTAATGACCCTTTAATGCGACCTATTGAAGCATGTTATGCACGCGCAGACGAACAACAAATTGCAATTATTGAAATGGCAGCAGCGTCAGGTTTGGATTTATTAGAAAAAGAGGAACGTAATCCTTTATACACATCATCATATGGTACCGGTGAACTAATTAAAGATGCATTAAATCATGGTGCTAAGACCATTATTTTAGGGATTGGTGGCAGTGCAACAAATGATGGTGGTACAGGTATGCTAAGTGCACTAGGCGTAAAGTTTACTGATGTAAACGGGGACTTATTACAAATGAATGGTGATAATCTTGCTCACATTGCACAAATCGATATAACCAATCTAGATTCGCGATTAAAAGAAGTGACCTTTAAAGTGGCCTGCGATGTTTCAAATCCTTTATTGGGTGAAAATGGTGCTACCTATATTTATGGTCCTCAAAAAGGCGCTGATGCAAAGATGATACCAAAGTTGGATTTCGCAATGTCGCATTATCATGATAAGATAAAAATGTGCACAGGAAAGTCAGTTAATCAAATACCAGGTTCTGGTGCAGCTGGCGGTATGGGCGCAGCATTATTAGCGTTTTGTGAGACAACTTTAACAAAAGGTATTGATGTCGTCTTTGACATTACAGATTTTCATCAAAGAATTAAAGATGCAGACCTCGTTATTACTGGAGAAGGACGCATGGATTATCAGACCATCTTTGGTAAAACACCCGTAGGCGTTGCGTTAGCTGCAAAACAATATCATATTCCTGTCATCGCGATTTGTGGCAGTCTAGGCGAAAATTATCAACATGTTTACGATTTCGGTATTGATAGTGCCTATTCTATAATCTCTTCACCTAGCACTTTAGAAGATGTCCTACAAAATAGCGAACAAAATTTATTAAACACTGCAACTGACATTGCTCGTATTCTGAAATTACAATAATGTCAAAGTAAATCATCAGCTTTATTATTTGCAGTTAAAACTTGAATGAGGTGAAACCCATGAAAAGAACTGATAAATACCGTGATTCATATCAATACGACAATCAAAATCAAAATCATCGTCGTCAATCTGAAGACGCATCGTATAGACAACAATATGCTAAAGGTGATCCTGAAGAACACCCAGAACGATACTATAACGGTAGAGATTATCGAAGAGAACAAATTCTTGAAGAAGAAAACGAGAAATCCCGCCGTTCAAAAAAATGGTTATATATCATTATTGCCATTCTCTTAATTATTGTCGCTATTTTTGTCACACGCGCCTTACTTAACAATGATAGCGATAAAGTTAGTAATGACCCTAAAGTCTCTCAAAATTATAAAAAACAAGTTGAAAATCAAGACGGCCAAATTAACCAGCAAGTCGATAATGCTAAAGAAAATATTAAAAACAACCAAAAAACTGATGACATTATTAAAAATTTACAAAATCAAATCGATAACTTGAAGCAGCAAGAACAAAACAAAGCTGATTCTAAGCTAACTCAATTTTATCAAGACCAAATCAACAAATTGACAGAGGCAAATAATGCACTTAAAAACAATGCAAGCCAAGGTAAAATTGAAAGCATGTTAAATGATATTAATACAAAATTCGACAGTATTAAATCTAAATTAGAAAGCTTATTTAAAGATGACAATGGTGGCGCTAATTAATTATTAAACCTGCTTTTGATGATAAACATTAATTCCCTATACTTTATCTGTATCACTACGTTATTCGTGATGATGCATTAAGAGTATAGGGATTTTTTATATAAACTTGTATTCTAACTACATACAAATACACACAAAACGTATATAATTTATATAATTATATAAATTAAGGAGTCTGTTTATGCAATCTTCGAAAACCAAAACGAAGCATTTTTCATTTTTATTGCTAATCACGTTAGGTGTCATGACCGCTTTTGGCCCTCTAACTATAGATATGTACGTACCATCATTACCTAAAGTGCAAGGTGATTTTGGTTCTACTACATCAGAAATTCAATTAACATTATCATTCACAATGATTGGTCTTGCACTAGGCCAATTTATCTTTGGACCTTTATCCGATGCTTTTGGTCGCAAACGTATTGCTGTATCCATTTTAATCATTTTCATTTTGGCATCAGGTTTGTCTATGTTTGTTGATCAATTGCCATTATTCTTAACTTTACGATTTATTCAAGGTTTGACAGGTGGTGGCGTCATCGTTATTGCCAAAGCCTCTGCTGGTGATAAATTTAGTGGCAACGCACTCGCTAAATTTTTAGCATCTTTAATGGTAGTTAATGGCATCATCACTATTCTTGCACCATTAGCCGGTGGATTAGCTTTATCCGTAGCAACATGGCGTTCTATTTTTACAATTTTAACAATTGTGGCACTCATCATTTTAATTGGCGTCGCTTCTCAATTACCTAAAACACCTAAAGAAGAATTAAAGCAGGTGAATTTTAGTAGCGTCATTAAAGACTTTGGAAGTCTTTTGAAAAAACCAGCATTTATTATTCCAATGCTATTACAAGGTTTAACTTATGTAATGCTATTTAGTTATTCATCTGCATCGCCATTTATTACTCAAAAATTGTATAATATGACACCCCAACAATTTAGTATCATGTTTGCTGTTAACGGTGTAGGTTTAATCATTGTCAGTCAAGTCGTTGCTTTATTAGTAGAAAAATTACATCGTCACATATTATTAATCATTTTAACTATTATACAAGTGGTAGGTGTTGCTTTAATTATCCTGACACTTACATTCCATTTACCACTTTGGGTCTTACTCATCGCATTCTTCTTAAATGTGTGTCCTGTGACGTCAATTGGACCGCTTGGTTTCACAATGGCTATGGAAGAACGAACAGGTGGCAGTGGTAACGCATCAAGTTTACTTGGCTTATTCCAATTTATCTTAGGTGGCGCTGTTGCACCATTAGTTGGCTTAAAAGGCGAATTTAATACATCACCATATATGATTATTATCTTCATTACAGCCATTCTATTAGTCAGTCTACAAATCATTTACTTTAAAATGATTAAAAAGCAACATGTCGCATAACACTTCAACATAATTAGAACCCTAGCAAAGATATCTATCTTTGTCAGGGTTCTTCTTTATGAATTATGAGATTGAATCTTCAACTAAAATTACGCCTTCATATCAAGTACATTTCTATTCAATCACCCTTTAACAGGCATCCAAATTTCTGTAATATATTTTTCACTTGTAGTATCACCATCCTGATACAACTCAAAAAATGGTGCTGATTTTACCGTATCTGCTTGATATTGATGTATGTAGTGATGAACCTCTTCCATTTTTTGTTGAACTGCTTTAGGTACTGCTCCCTGTGCTTCAAATACCATATACTTTGAACTTGCTAATGTTATGACATCATATTTTTCAATATCAGCACTATTATCTCCGGTAACTGCAATCGTATATGACATCTTACCATCTAATTCAGGTATACATAAGCCAAGTATCCCGGCTAAATCACCATTATTTTTTAACTGTAAATCTGCAATTACTCCCTCTTGATAACATCTTTGCCAAAACCCTGCTATATGTTGCTGAGCCTGTCGTCCATTTTCATACGTTTCTTTAATACCTACTAACGTTAACGACGCAAGTTGTTGTAATTGATATTCCATTTTATCACTCCATTAATTTTATTCACTCATGTAAAACATATGTTTAGGACATTTTGCATTGACGCTATATAATTATATTAAATATTTATTGAATCAATGCGAGGACTATATTATGAACCGAAAAATATTACCAGTTAAACCTATCAGTCAGCTATTTCCTATTCCTATGGTCATGGGGTGTGAAGGTGTTTCCGCAGCCATGATGTTGCAATACAATAACCAACATATCCCTGCTACAGAAATTATGAGACATTGGCCGACACATCCGAACAATCCACATAAAGGTTATGTTGGACATCACTTATTCATTAAGCTTGGCAATTATCATCAAACAATATTTCCAGATGCATATGTACCATTTTTACAAAAATACAATCCTAATATCGTAGACGGCACTGGTAAATCCTTAGAAGATCTTAAAGGTATTATCGATCAAGGTCAACCTGTGTTAATATACCATACTAATCTTGGTTCTAAACCATTACTACGTGTTTTCCGCTTTGATAACAAGCCAGCGAAACAAGTTTCAAATATTCACGTAACGTTACTCATTGGGTACGATGATTACTATTACTATTATATCGATCCACTTTGGAGTCATATTCGTCGTGGCCTAGTTTTACCTGCCATCATTCCAAATCGCAAACAAATTATTAAAATTCGTAAAGAGAAAATGGAATACAGCTTTAATTCACCAGGAAGAAAGTGCATTTATGTGCAACCACATTCATATACAATTGAAAATCAGAAACAAAATAAACACACGTAAGTAAACACATTACTCGCGTGTGTAAAACATAAAATGCGCAAACTGGGTCAGGTTTGCGCATTTTAAATTTCTATTATTTGTATCGTCTCATTTATTTCCTGGTAAATATCTTCTGAACGCCATTGTCTTGGATAGCCTAGACACGGACAGAGATAACATCTGCCATCATCCATCACACTTTTCCGAAAATGAACATGGCCCATAATACTATATGGTATATCGAACATCGCATACAAAGGATTGAAATCACTTGTCCCAATAAATGCATTATAAAAATCGAATATACGATGCGGCATAGGAACAATGAAATCAGGGTGCGTCACAACATGTGTGACTAAAATCACTCTTCTATTTCCTACTTCTAATAGATCTTTCTTCACTTGTTCAGCCGCTATTTTAGATAAATTTTGATCTGATGTGCCCCAAGATATTCGTTCTTTATCTTGCCAAGTCGCACCATAATGTTTTCCTCTTTGTAACTCATCTAATGAAAATCGTTGTGCTGCAAAGCTATAATCATACCAACCTGTATGTCCTATGATTGCCCATTCTTCATTTACTATAAATGGTTTTCCTACCAAGCACTGTGACATACTCTTATAATTATTCCAAATGTCTTGCGTAGTCATACTTTCAACTTCCCATAAATCATGGTTTCCAGGAACAAATTTCACAGGTATATCTAATTGTTTTGTCAATTGCGTTATAAATTGGTGCGTCAATTGATAATGATTTGAGATATCCCCCGCAATCAACAATATATCCAAATTTTTATACTTAACTATTTCAACCAATGCCTCTAAGTAATCTTCGGATGTTTTTTTATTATGACGATCAATATGTAAATCGGCGATTGTCCCTATCTTCATACCCATACCTTCTTTACTCAAATTAAAATGTTATTTATTATGCCATAGCTTATCTAATATATATAGTTAACTGCTTCATTTAGATGATTATTTTATATTTTTGCATAAAAACTTATATCTTTTCAAAAAATCGATAAGTTTTAGTTATCATACCCTTAACTATCAAATGTTTTTTCTTATATTTAAAAAAATAATGGATTTCTTTAGTATTTATAATTAAGAAAACGCTTACACACAACTTTTTTATTTGCTTTATCCTGAGGAGGAAAATTATGGCAAGAAAATTGCATAGAGAGTTGAATAACAGACACATCCAATTGATAGCAATTGGGGGCGCAATTGGAACTGGGTTATTCCTAGGATCAGGTCAAACAATATCCTTAACTGGTCCATCACTGTTATTCACATACATGATTATTGGGGTTGTACTATTCGCTTTTATGCGCGCATTAGGCGAATTGTTGTTGAGCAATACAAGATTTAATTCATTTGTTGATATTGCAAATGAATATTTAGGCCCTTTTGGTGGCTTTGTCATTGGCTGGACTTACTGGCTATGTTGGATTGTATCAAGTATGTCAGACCTAACTGCGATGGGACAATACTTTGCATTTTGGTATCCACAAGTCCCAAATTGGATTACCGTGCTATTTATTGTTTTAATCTTGATTAGCTTCAACTTATTAGGTGCCAGATTATTTGGTGAACTGGAGTTTTGGTTCTCTATTATTAAAGTTGTTACAATTATTGCGATGGTTATCGTTGGTCTTGTATTAATCTTTTTCTCATTTAAAACACATTATGGACATGCATCATTCACAAACTTAATCAGTCACGGCGGCATGTTCCCTGGAGGGACATTTGGTTTCTTAATGTCATTCCAAATTGCTGTATATTCATTCATTGGTATTGAACTTATAGGTGTAACTGCTGGCGAAACGAAAGATCCTGAAAAGACTTTACCGAAAGCAATTAATAATGTACCTATCCGTATTTTATTATTCTATATCGGTGGTCTATTAGTAATTATGTCAGTCATACCTTGGAATGATATCGATCCAAATAGTAGCCCTTTCGTTAAACTCTTTACATTAATCGGCGTGCCATTTGCAGCAGGTGTCGTTAACTTTGTCGTGCTAACTGCCGCGGCCTCTGCTACAAATAGTGGAATCTATTCGAATAGTCGTATCTTATTCGGACTGTCACAACAAGGGTTAGGTCCTAAAGTTTTAAATAAAACGAATAGTCATGGCGTGCCTTATTTATCAATGTTAGTTTCATCAATTGCATTACTTATAGCAGCCTTGTTAAACTACATTTTTCCTAATGCAATTCAACTATTCATATACGTTACAACGTTATCAACTGTGTTGTTTTTAGTTGTTTGGGCAATGATTATTGTCGCTTATCTAATGTATTTGAAAAAGCATCCTGAGGCACATAAAAACAGTAAATTTAAGTTGATTGGTGGTAAGCCTATTGCTTACATTATTTTAGCTTTCTTCTTCTTTGTATTCATTTTATTATTCTTTAGTGACGAAACAAGAGCAGCTATTTATATTTCGCCATTCTGGTTTATATTTTTATTTTTCTTTTATAAAAAATACAAAACGAATGCTGAAAAGCTCGCATATGAACAACGACAAAATGACAGCGGTCATTTCAGATATGACAATCAATAATTTAAACATCTCGCTCTAGTATCAGTTCAACCGATACTAGAGTTTTTTTGAAAATAACTTCATTTTATCAATATATCTATGTCATTATGCCTTAAAAGTGATAAAATATTAGCTATTAAAATTTTGAGGAGTATTGTATGGCACTATTAGAAGCATTTTTAATTTTTATTTTTGCTGTGATTATTAGTTCGGTTATCAATAATCGATTTCCACAAATTCCTACTGCCTTTATTCAAATTGCATTAGGTGTCGTTATTTTCATTATTCCAATACAAGTTGATTTCCAATTCAATTCTGAAGTATTTATGTTTGCCGTTATCGCGCCACTACTTTTTGTGGAAGGTACCCACGTCTCTCGAACAAAATTATTAGAATATCGCAAACCTATACTATTAATGTCAATGGCACTAGTGTTTGCAACTGTAGTCGGTGTTGGCTATTTTATACATTGGATTTGGCCTGCCTTACCAATGCCAGCCGCTTTTGCAATAGCAGCAATTTTATGTCCTACTGATGCAGTAGCAGTATCTGCTATTACACGCGGAAAATTATTACCTAAAGGTTCTATGACGATTTTAGAAGGTGAATCTTTACTCAATGATGCTGCAGGTATCATTTCTTTCAAAATCGCTGTTACAGCATTAGTAACTGGTACCTTTTCATTATTCCAAGCTATTGAACAATTTATCATTTCAACAATACTAGGTGTACTTATTGGTGCAATTATTGGATTCGTTGTCGTTAGAATACGTATAGACTTAACCGCTAATAAAGGTTTAAAAGATAACAATACCTTAACTTTTATTCAATTATTAACTCCTTTTGTCGTATACTTTTTAGCAGAAGAAGTTCATGCTTCAGGTATCATTGCAGTTGTAATCGCAGGTCTAATCCATGGTTTAGAACGCGACCGTTTAATTAGAGCACAAACGGAACTACAAATGAATTACCATCAAATTTGGAACACATTTAGTTATGCCTTAAATGGTTTTGTATTTGTTGTATTAGGTTTTATGATTCCTACTGTAGTCATAGATATTTTCCAAACAGAGCCTGACAACTTTTCATTTTTAATAGTGATCACTATATTAATCGCTATTGCAATTTATGCATGTCGATTTGTTTGGGTTTATTTCTGGTACAAAGATTTTTATTTCCCGAAAAATATACAATCTTATCTAGACGAGGAACATGATTCACATGAAACACCACCTTCTCGTGTGCGTTACGCATTTATTATGACGATGTGTGGTATTCACGGTACCATTTCACTTTCAATGGCACTTACATTGCCGTTTATTATTACACAAGGGCAAGCTTTTGAATACCGTAATGATCTATTGTTTATTGCATCTTTCATGGTATTAATTAGTTTAATTTTAGCGCAAATTGTTTTACCTTTAATTACACCATCTGCCGAAGATACTACTTTTAAAGGTATGACTTATCAATCTGCCAAAATTTTCATTGTTCAAAAAGTGATCCAGCATTTTAAAAACGAAAGTAAAAAAGACAAAAACGATACAAATTATCGCCCAGTATTAAACCAATACTATGGAGAATTGTTATTTTTATTAAATTCAGAACCTGATAATCAAAATACAAAAGAACTCAAACGTTTAGAAGATATTGCAAAAGTAATCGAAACATCTACACTTGAGCGTTTAATCGATAAAGGTAAGGCAACATACCAGGATATTAATAATTACCGCAATATTGTCGAATTAACAGAGACACACCGTACTGCATCATTTGTTGAAAAATTTGCAAACTTCTTCAAGATGTTATGGCTTAGACTTAAAGCGATGAAGCACTACAAAGCCTTAAACAAAGAATCTAAGAAGCAAGAATTTGAAAATTCATTCAAAGATGTTCAAAAAATTATGCGTATTGTGAATCACAATATTATTTTACGCTTAAAAGAAGAACAAAATAGTACAAATGTACTTGAGGTTAGCTTAGTCATTAATCATTACTATGATATGAGTCGCTCATTAAAGTGGCGTGCACAACGTCGAAAAGAACGTCAAGAAAACAGCAATCAAATCATACCGCAAGCTATGTTCCATAACCACAAATTGGAAGCATTGTACTTACAACGTCATCTTTTAGATGAATTAATTCGCAAAAATAAAATCAACAATATCGTTGCAGCTCAAATTCGAGAAAATATCAATTACAACGAAATTGTCTTGTCTTTACAGTCCAAAGATTAAGCAAGACATAACAACACCCCCGTACATATGAGACAAAGTCATTATCATCTCATATGTACGGGGTTTTTATAGTCAACATCAAAAAATCGGATTGATGAAAAGTAAATAACCTTTCATCAATCCGATTTGATTATAGAATCTATTTTTTAAGTTTAAATGGAATTGTACATACGTTAACATTCTTTTGATAAATTAAATACAATTTCATACGCAAACTAGTTTGATTGTGTAATAAATTATGCCAACGTTTCTTAGTAATAAATTCTGGTATCACTACTGTAATCATATAGTTTTGATCGTTGGCTTTACGATTAATCTTATCGATAAAACGTGAAATTGGTCGTATAATACTGCGATATTCCGAGTGTAAAATAACTAATCTTACATCTGGGAAATGACGTTTCCATTTCTCTTGGAATGCTTTTTCATCTTCATCTCCAAATGATACATGTACTGCAATAACATCATTATTCGCAAGCATTTGTGCGTAATAAATAGACTTATCAACTGCAGTTGTAATGCTTGTTATCGGAACAATTGCTAAATTACGATCTACTACTTCTACATTATGAACATCAATATCAGAACGTAATTGTTCTGCGATATCTCGATAATGTTTGTTAATTTTCAAGAAGAAAATCACCACGAACGGCAAGAAAATAAGTATCGGCCAAACTTGGCTAAATTTAGTTATGAGTAAAATCATAAAAACAATAAATGTCACGATACCACCAAGTAAGTTCACAGACAACTTACTTAACCAATTCTTAGGACGTTCATGAATCCATTTAATAACCATACCGAATTGTGCTAGTGTAAATGGAATGAATACACCAACCGCATACAATGGAATTAAATCTTCAGTCATACCATCAAATACAATAATTAAAATAATGGCTAATACACCTAAAATAATAATCGAGTTAGAGTAGCCTAAGCGATCACCTCTAACAGTAAACATTCTAGGCATATATTTATCTTTAGACATTGAAGCCGCTAACATCGGAAAAGCTGTAAATCCAGTGTTGGCTGCTAATACCAAAATCATCACGGTCGTTGCCTGTACAAAATAGAAGGCAGCATTATCATCAAATATTTGCATAGCTAATTGTGATAAAACTGTCGTTTCCGTTTGTGGCATAATTCCATAAACGTATGCTAAACCAACGATACCAACTAATAAAAACGCTAAAATTGAACCCATAGCAATTAACGTTTTTACAGCATTATTAGCACTTGGTTCTCTAAAATTGGTTACCGCATTTGAAATAGCTTCAACACCTGTTAATGATGAAGCCCCTGATGAAAATGCTTTTAATAGCAAGAATAATGTTACTCCAGGAACCGCAGTTCCTACTGATGCATGCATATGTGGTTGAATATCACCTGTCGCCACACGGAAAGTACCTATAAATATTAATATCACTAACCCTATAATGAAAAGATATACTGGATAGGATAATACGGTGGCAGATTCAGTTAAACCACGTAAATTTAATATTAAAATAAAAAGTACAAGTAAACATGCAATCAGTACTTTATGCCCATATAAACTTGGGAATGCAGCAACAAATGCATCAGCACCAGATGATATACTAACAGCGACAGTCAGTATGTAATCGACTAATAATGAGCCTCCTGCAAGCAATCCCCATTTTTCTCCTAAATTGGTCTTGGACACCATATACGCGCCGCCACCTTTAGGATATGCATAAATAATTTGCCTATAAGACATAATTAAAGCAGCTAATAAGATCAGAACAGCACCTGCAATCGGTAAAGTATACCAAGTTGCAACTGCACCCACTACTGATAATGTAATCAGTATTTGTTCGGGACCGTAAGCCACTGAAGATAATGCATCCGACGAAAGAATCGCTAACCCTTTAAACTTCGATATCTTTTCGTCTTTTAGTTCTCTGTTTTTTTTAGGTTGCCCTATAATAAGTCTTTTAAATTGATTGAACATAATCTCCTATTCCTTTTTATACTTTTTGATGGATATCACTATACGCCTATCCTTCCAAAAAGTATAGAGAGTTAATTAATATTTTTTATGTAATTATACACCTATTAACATATAAGGTGTCAAAAATAATGGTAAATATACCTCTTTAATTAATTTATTCAATAGAACTGGTATAATAAAATAAATCTCATTAGGCACTTAAGTAAATTTAACATATAAAAAGGAATGTTTATGACTACTAAAAAACTGTATTTTCTATCCATTTCTATTATCATTTTAGTCGCCATTTCAATTGCTATATATATAACATTAAATAGCAATACGAAGACACGGTTAACCAATGATTCGCAACAACAAATAGATACAATTATCGAACATGATTTACAAAAGGGACATATTCCTGGAGCATCAATTTTAATAGTAAAAAATGGCAAAGTTTTTTTAAATAAAGGTTATGGTTATCAAGATGTTGATAAAAAAGTCAAAGCTTCTCCCACAACAAAGTATGAAATTGCTTCTAATACGAAAGCTTTCACAGGTCTTGCAATTTTAAAATTAGCTCAAGAAGGTCGATTAAACTTAAATGATGACGTATCCAAACATGTGCCTCATTTTAAAATGAACTATAATGGTCAAAATGAAACTATTACGATTAAGCAACTTTTGGCTCAAACAAGTGGTATACCTAGTGATATTACAAGCGAAGACTCCGTAACAAATAAAAATAATCGTTTAAATGATGTAACCCGTGCAATTATGGGTGATGAATTACATCATAAGCCCGGAGAAGAATTTGAATACTCAAATATGAACTATGATTTATTAGGTTTAATTATCCAAAACGTTACGAAGCAATCCTATACAAAATATATTACAAATTCATGGCTCAAGCCTTTGCATATGACACATACATCATTCAAACAAAACAATAACAAATCAAAACATGATGCTATTGGCTACGAATTACAAGGTTCGACACCTGTCGTCTCTAAACCTGAATTTAACCTTTGGGATACACCATCAGCATATATGATGACATCAACTGAAGATTTGGAACATTGGATAAAATTCCAACTTAATCCACCTGATAAATACAAATCATTAGTTCAACAATCACATAAAAATTTATCATCAACAATTGGTGAACCTAATGCCAATGCATATGCTTCCGGCTGGTTTACTAATAATGATGAACATTTAGTGTTTCATTCAGGAACGCTCGATAACTTTTCATCATTTATTTTACTAAATCCAAAACAAAATTATGGAATTGTTGTGCTTGCAAATCTAAATTCGGAATATGTACCCAAATTAGTTGAGCATCTTAACACACAAATTGTAAATCACAAGCGATATTCGACAGTTGCGTCTATGCTCAATCAATATAAAGATCAATTTAATATTGTTACCGTTTTGATGACAACACTTATTTTATTAGCATTTATATTCTCAGCTTATCGTGCTTGGCAAATGCGTCACGGGAAAATCATCCTGCGCAAATCAAAACTTACCACATTTTTAAGTTGGCTAACTTTATGTTTATGTATCGCTATAGCACTCATATTATATGCATTACCATATCTCATTCTCGGTAGCAATAACTGGTCTTTTGTACTGACTTGGCTGCCAATAGAAATTAAATTAACGTTAACTACAGCATTTATTGCATTATTCAGTATGTTAATTACACTTCTGTTAATATTACATACAACGACAATTAAGAAACCATAAAAAAGACTTGTTCAATCGCACATCAATCCGAAACATACATATTTATGTATGAGGATTAGCGATTTGAACAAGTCTTCATTATTAACATGCTATATGCAGAAACCGATTATTTAATTGGATTCATGCCATCTTTCCAAGTTTTATAAATCAGAGTACCACCTTGCGCTTTAAACTTCTCATTGCTTACGCCACGTTCAAATGGTTGCGCAGGTTGAATATCAATATTTGGTTCAACACCAAGTTGTTCTTTATACCATTCTGCAAATTCAGAACCTTTAACAGGTGCATCATCTGCTACATTATAGATACCATTTTCAAAATGAATAGCTTGAATAGATGTTTCAACTGCATCATCAAGATGCACAAATGATGTTACGCCATCTGAAAGTGTCACTTGACCATCCATAAATTGATTATAAATCATGCCATCTTTTCCGTACCAAGTACCTGGACCATATAACCAGCCAAAACGTAAAACAACGTATTCATCCATACGGGCCGTTTCTTCTTCTAGACCAACCACACCATCAACCGTTACTTTTCTATCTCCAGTTGAGTTAAAATCAAGTGAAGTTTCCTCATTTGCTAATCCTTCGCCCGGTTCATACATAAAGGCAATACTTTGGGCAATTACTTTCTTAACATCATGCTTTTTCGCCGCATCAATTAAGTTTTTAGAACCTTCAATACGTACTTTCGTATTTGCTGCCATATCAACATTTTTTAAATCCGTAATTTGGTTGATAATGATTTCTGGTTTAAAATCTGCTAACGCTTGATCAATGGTATCAGCTTTTAATATATCACCAATATATGCTTTTACATTAACAGCAGCTAGCTTTTGTTGACCATTCTCAGATGTAGTAAAACCAGCAACCTCATGCCCCTCTTCTTTTAGTCTTTGAACTAATTTAATGCCAATAAGGCCCGTTGCACCAGTTACAAAAATTTTACTCATTATAAACACCTTTTCTCTATTTGTCTTTTAATATAATTACTTGCTTGATGAGTGTACAAAATTCACGTAAGACTTCCAAATGATTTGCCTCAATTTTTTTCAAAGTGTCGTCGTAAAAACTGTCTAGCAAATGCTAGTAGTATGTCGTAGACCTATGACAAATCTGAATTATGACGAAGACCAATCAAGAAAAACAGCACCAAGATCATTTCAATTTGAAAGTACTTTACTGCTGTTCTTTATTTATTACATTTCAATTTTAATAATGACCGTAATATCACGTGATTGTCATTTCCTTGCAATCACACCTAAAAACACTAATTAATCCTGTGCATGTCGCTGACTTTCTTTAGTATGAATTAAATCAGTAATAAAGCGATTGACTGGTGCTTCAATATGACGTTGTTTACCTAATGTTGCAACTGCGCCATTAATATAATCAATTTCAGTCTTTCTATTATTAACAATTAAATCTTGATACATGGATGGATAATGCGCACCAACTTTTTCATTTAAATCAACTAAATATTCAAATACTTCATCAACATTTAAATGAACATTATCAATCGTCGCTACATGCACTATTTCTTGCGTTAATTTATAAATCAAACACTTCGCATAACTACTTTCATTCAGTGATGCCATATTACACTCCAACACTGTGCTTAATGCATTTGCCGTACCATTAACACAAATCTTTTTCCAAATCGATTGGTATAAATCTTTACTAATGACACCATTCAATTCCGCTTCGTTAAGTAAATCAGCAACTTTTATAACATTTTCTTTACCTTCATCAACTAGTTCACCTATTTCAACTGGTCCACTACCAAGTAAATGACTGTGTCCAGGGCTTTCAAGACCTGCCGTCCAAGTCGTAACACCTCTGACAATTTGTGATTGAGCAACATACTGCGCAATGATTTCTTCATGCTTCAAACCATTCATCGTACATACGACAATCGTTTCATTATCAATATGTGGCTTCATAGCTTCCATCACTTCTTTTAATTGCATAGACTTTGGAAATAGAAAGACAACATCGTAAATGCTTTCGTCCGGTTGATCATTAAAATGATACATTGGAATGTTTAACTCGAATGCCTCTCCATTAATCGTTATATTTAATCCATGTTGCTTAACCGCTTCAACATGAGATGTATATCCGTCAATAAGTGTGACATCATATCCTGCTTGAAATAGTTTGGCACCAAAGCCACTACCTAATGCACCCGATCCAGCAATTGCAATTTTCATCCTATAAACCCCTCTTCATCGTTGTTGTTCATTTTTAAAATACTACTTTCGCATATTAGCGTCAATTTGAAAATCATTCGCTTAATATACACACAGCTTTTATCGTCTATAAAAGAACACACCTAACATTAAACGTCAATACGCAACATTAAGTGTGTATGATAAACTTACTTTCACAAAATTTCCTTTAAAATCCCTACATAATAACTTGCTTTCATTTCAGTTTTACAAATTCGTTTGATTTTTAGGAACTAATAGTAAAATGACTAAAAATGCAACAATTGCTAGCAAGGCATTAAACATCATACCTGTGAAACCACCTAAGTTCAAATTTAAATTAGCTGCTAACACAGTATAAACCGTACCAGATACTGCTACTCCAAATGCATTTCCTAATGATGACGCCATTTTATATACGCCTGAAGCAACACCCGACTTATCATCTGGCGCACTAGCAACTGCTGTATCAGTTGATGGTGTAGCATATAATCCTAAACCAGTACCAAACAATAAATATCCAACTATACTAGATACGATATACCACATTTCTGGTAAAAATGTTAACGACAATAAGATTAACCCAATCACTGTAAAGCCACTTCCTAGTAATAGTGGGCGTTTCGGACCATGTTGAGATAAAATCTTTTCACCTACACGAATCATAGACAACACTGCTATTAAATACGTTAATGAAATATAACCCGTTTGCGAAGAATTAAATCCTAATTGTTGTTGATAATACGTGTTAATGACGATAAGTGCACCACCTGCTACACCATTTAATAAGAAGTTTGAAATAGTTGCACCACTGTATCCTCTATTTTTAAAAATTGAAAAATCAACGAGTGGGTGCTTTATTTTATTTTCGTAATATACAAAACCAACTAATGAACAGATAAACACTACAATTAAACCTAGAATTAACGGTGAAACTAAACCAAAATGGGACGTCTGTGTAATGATTACATTTAAACTTAACATTGTCACTACTAAAATGACTAACCCGATAACGTCAAACTTTTTAGCTTCTGCTTTCATACCTTTGATTGGTTCTGCTTTAGTCTCAGGTGCATGTTTGATTAAGTACATTGCTAATAATGTTAATAGAATTGAAACAACAAATATTGAACGCCAACCTATATATGTAGCCACTAAGCCACCAAACAACGTACAAATACCACTACCACCCCAAGAACCAATAGACCAATAGCTTAAGGCACGTTGTCTTCTTGTACCAATATAATATTCGTTAATAATAGCAAGTGTGGATGGCATAATACATGCTGCAGACAAACCTTGAATTATTCTACCTATAATTAAAAATGCTGGCAAAGGTGTAATAATGATGAGTAATGAACCTACAACATTTAATATCAATCCTACATAAGTAATTTTGACGCGACCAAATTTATCAGCAACATCACCAGCACCTACGATAAACAAACCAGCAAATAAGGCAGATAAGCTAACAGCGATATTTATCGTTCCAACGTCACTACTATATGTTGATTGTAATGGGACAACAAGATTAACAAGTGACTGCGCGAATAGCCAGAAGGTAATAACCCCTAAAACGATACCTAAAAGCAATCGGTTGTCACCTCTAAATTGTTTTGATGTGTCCATGAATTAGATAAGCCTCCTATGTTTAAGAAAAACAAATTTTTAATATGATATATTAAGAAACAATATCATAAATTTGTAGAAAATTATAAATAAAACATCTCATTTTTTAGTATTTTTACAATAATCAACGCTTTTTATCCAAAAACTTTCATGATAATAATTTCTATTTTAGTGTAAACGCATACAAACACAACCTATAAAAAGGCTACTCAAAGATTATTTGATCTCCTTGAGTAGCCTCATTTTTTATAAATCATGAAACGGAATCGCTAAATTATAAACATCTTCTACTATTACATATTAATACTTTGCGGCCGATGATTAGATTGATTTTTACGATGTCGTGTCGTTGGGTCTAATCGTTTTTCTAAAAATCTTAATAGTACATCAATGACGATTGCAATGATAGCAATCGGAATCGCACCTGCTAAAATAAACGTTGTGCCATCCGTCGCATTTGTACCACGAATCACAATGTCACCAAGCGTAGGTGCTCCTATAAATGATCCAACGGCAACAACACCTATCGCAACAACCAAGGCAATACGAATGCCACCGATAATAACCGAAACAGATAACGGTAATTCAATCATTCGTAGCACTTGATTGCGTGTCATTCCCATACCTTTGCCAGCATCCTTAATATTCGCATCAACACTAGCTATACCAGTATAAGTGTTTTTTATAATTGGAAGTAACGCATATAAAAACACTGTTAAAACTACTGTTTCTGAGCCTAAGCCCATGACTAACATTAAAATAGCTAACATTGCAATGACTGGAACTGTTTGAATTATATTTGCAATTGTAATTACAAATCCAGAAAGTTTTGTGTATCTTGCAAGCAAGATTCCCAATGGAATACCAATTAAAGCTGCAAACAGCACACCATAGACAGACATTAATAAGTGTTTGAAAAATAAGTCCCATAGATAGCCAAAGTTCGTAACATAATAATTGAATAATTGCTGTAATAAATTACCTTCCATTACTTATGACCACCTTTCTGTTTATCAAAATAGTGGTGTTTTTTCAAAAATTCTTCTGCGACGACAGCAGGTTCTTTACCTTTACCATCCGCTTCATAATTCAAGCGCTGCATCTCTGAAGTTGAAATCTTTCCTGTCAACTTATTAATCGTCGTTTTAAGTTCTGGGTGTTGGCGTAATAATTCATTTGTTGCAACAGCACTCGCAGCATAAGGTGGGAAAAATTGTTTATCATCTTTAAGTACTTTCAAATCATACGCGGCAATTCGACCATCTGTAGAATAACCTAATGCAACGTCTAACTTCTCTGAGTTTAATGCGTCGTAGACTAGACCTATTTGCATTGGTCTCACTGTACCAAAGTCAAAACCATACTCTTTTTTAAATCCTTCATAGCCATCGCCTTTACGATTCATCCATGAACTATCCATACCTAAACGTAAATCTTTACTATGCTTTGCTAAATCTGAAACTGTCTCTAAATGATATTTTTTAGCAGTTTCCTTCGTTACCATGAATGCATACGTATTCGCAAAACCATACGAATTGAAAAATGTTTGATCAAATTTCTTTTTAAATCCTTGTTGTGTGGCTATCATTGCTTTCTTAGGATCTTTAATTGGTGCTTCCTTCAAAACTCCCGTTAAATCTGTGCCATTATATCTAACACCTGATATATTAGCATCCCCATTAATTAAGGCATTATGTTGAATCGTACTTGACCCTAAATTATTTACTAATGTTGGCTTTATCTTGCCATGTGTATCATGCTCTATTAACAACCGTAACATATGTGAAATAATTTGCGATTCGCTTGTTGATAATGCTGTAATTTTGACATCATTTTTCGTGCTCTTACTACCTAGTCCGGGCAAACTACATCCAGATAATACGGTAAGCGATAAGACAAGCACGACAAGTATATATTTAATTTTCTTCATTATCTTAGCCTCCTAATTATCCAGATACTTTTAAGCCTTTGGGAACTACCCATTTTTCAACTAAAGCTAATAAGGCATCAACACCTAATGCTAGTGCAGTAACGAGTACCGTTGCAGTTACAATCATCAGTGGATCATATAAATTTAAACCATTGAAAATGAAATCACCTAATCCACCCGCACCTACATAACTTGCAAGTGTAGCCCAACTAATTACATACACAGACGACAAGCGAATACCGCCTAGTATAAGCGGTAAGGCTAACGGCAATTCAACATCCTTCATCAATTGAAATTGTGTCATTCCCATACTTTTTCCAGCTTCTTTAATGTTACTATCAATATTTTGAACGCCGAGTACCGTGTTATTTAAAATAGGTAATAATACATAAATAAATAGCGCTACAATTGCAGGCGTTTTACCAACACCAAAAATCGGTATCATAATAGCAAGTACAGCTAGTGTTGGAATAGTTTGTAAGACACCTGCCACAGTTAATATAATATTGGCAGTTCGCTTTGTTTTTGATAATAAAATGCCTATAGGTACTGCAACAATGATGGCAAGTAATAATGCCACTATAGAAATATAGAAATGTTCCAGTGTTTTCGACATCAACTGTCCACCATGTTCATGTAGGAACTCGATCATGATTTATCATCTCCTATGTCACGTACTTTGACATTAGTAGTGTGTTGCTCATGCACTTTTGAGGACGCAGTGTCTTCCCCCACATATTCTGCTTGCACTGTATCCTCACTATCGCCCCAAATCGTGTCATATACAATATCAACAACATTGGCACGCGTAATCAGTCCTACTAAACGCTGTTGATCATCTACGACAGGTACATTCCTAACGTTTCTTTTTAAAATCGTACGTACAGAATCTTGTAACTTAGAATCAATTTGAACGGTATAAATATGTTGTTGCATGGTTTCTCGTAAACTTTTGTGTCCACGTATACCCTGATTTATATCTTCAATATCTAAGAATCCTAGTAAATGGTTATCCCTATCTACTACAAAAATAGTATCAACACGTTTTTGTCTCATAATATGAACGGCGTCATTCAGTGTTGCTTCTGCTTGTATCGTGATTGGTTTAATCATTACACCTTCTACAGTCTTGTCATTGGGACGGTCTTGAATCAGTCTATTTTGTCCTATAAAATCACGTACAAAATCATTTGCGGGATGTCTTAAAATATTGTCCGGTGTATCAAATTGCACCACCTTACCTTCTGACATAATACAAATTTTGTCTGCTAATTTAATCGCTTCATCCATATCATGTGTTACAAAGATAAACGTCTTGCCTAATTTTCGTTGTAACGTTTTAACTAAATCTTGTAACGTATCTCTCGTAATAGGATCCAATGCTCCAAAAGGTTCATCCATTAAAATAATATCTTGTTCGGCCGCAAGTGCTCTTACGACACCGATACGTTGTTGTTGCCCACCTGATAGTTCTGCTGGATAACGCTCTAAAAATGACTCCGGTAAATCCACAAGTTTAATTAATTCCTTTGCACGTTTATCCTTTTCTTCTTTAGTCCATTTCAACAATTTGGGTACCAACACAATATTCTCTTTAATCGTCATATGAGTCATTAAGCCAATTTGTTGAATAACATAGCCAATATTTCTACGTAATTCGACAGGATTCATACTCCGAACGTCTTTACCATCAATTTCAATTTGTCCTTCTGTCGCTTCAATCATACGGTTTATCATTCTTAAAGCAGTCGTTTTGCCACTTCCACTGGTTCCAATAAATGCGATAAATTCCCCAGACTGAATATCTAAAGAGATGTCATCTACTGCCTTTTTATTACCAGAATAGATTTTCGTTAAATGCTTAATACTTAACATAATCATTTCTCCTTCCTCATAAAAAATATGACGAATGATACGCATAAAATAAAAAGACCATCATCGCAATTGTTAAACAAATAGAGTCATAAGTTAAACAAGTACACATCATGGTCTTGATTATGTAGAATTTTATATTTTTCATCTGTAATGTGAATACTTAACAGTAAACGGCGCTATGTATGTTGAATTTCTACCGATTACTTTGTTTGCACATTCGTATATTCGACATTTAAAACTAACATACTCTATATGATGTTATTAAACATTATCATTTTATCTTTTGCAACTAAATAGATAACTCATATTTTTCAAAAGCGAATTTATTATCGCTCAATTGGTTGTTTTATAGCAAAAAAGTGTCAAAAATGTGAAATATTATTGCAAAAGTCGAATTTTTGTAATAATGCACACGCATCCATTGTTACAGGCGGACAAACGCCCACCCGCCACTCACAAAGTCCTCCTTATATTTCAATATCTTCATCATTCATTGTAGACACCCTTGCCTTATGCTAACAGTTCCTACTCCCAAGCCTGTAACGGAATTCCACCGTCAAAGTGTTGCCCATGATAGGCACACCTAAAAAACAACCAACAGCATGAGCCATTGGTTGTTTCGTGTCATCTTGTATGTTGTTGTATAACCGGTATGCTTTTACTCATTAATTACTTATCATGCATCCCTTTACCTTCTAGTATTTGGTTAATATACTTTTCAACACGCTTTTGTCTTGTTTCACTGCGTTTAGCTTGTCCAATGTGATAAATGTATTGATGCTGTCTGCCTGGTGTCAATTTATAAAATGACGACTCTAGCTGTGGCATTTCTTCGAACTTAGCTTCTAACTCTTTAGGAATAACATATTCCTCTGTTTTCTTCATTTCAACTTTTTTACCAGCTTTTTCAGCTTTAATTGCTTCAGCAATATAGTATTTAATTTCTTCTCGACGTGCTTGAATCTCTTCTAGATTTTCAAATCGTAACTGACGAGCTGCTTGCACCTTTTCAGTCTGTTGAATGAGTGTATGATATTTATCCTCCAAAATGGCACCTTTATGAAATAATAGTGCAACATAATTTTTGAAGCCATGGATAAGTACTACATTTTTATTATTCAACGTGTAACAAGGATGCATCCATTTATACGCTTCCTCTAATTCTGTTTCATTAAAGATTAACGCTCTCAAATATTTATATTCTTCTTGCCATTGACTCTCTTTATTTAAAAATGCCTCAACTTGTTCATTCGATTGTTTCTCACTCATAGTCATCACTTCCATTTTATTTTTCAATACACATTGTATTATATATCCTAATTTTATAAAAAACTAATTTTACAAATGCTTTTGCATTCTTACAAAAAATGCATTTGACTATTATTATAATAAGCGTATAATTTTTCGCATACTATTTTTTGAATTTTCGGCAATAACGAAGGAGTATTTATGATTAAAGACAAGCAATTGCACAACGAAAAAATCAATCTATCCCAATTAGTCTTATTAGGGTTAGGCTCTTTAATAGGATCTGGTTGGCTATTTGGTGCGTGGGAAGCATCATCAATAGCTGGACCAGCAGCAATCATATCATGGGTTCTTGGATTCCTAGTCATTGGAACCATTGCCTATAACTACATTGAAATCGGCACAATGTTTCCTCAATCAGGTGGCATGAGTAACTATGCCCAGTATACACATGGCTCATTATTAGGCTTTATTGCTGCTTGGGCGAATTGGGTGTCTTTGGTGACAATAATACCTATCGAAGCTGTGTCAGCTGTTCAATATATGAGTTCTTGGCCGTGGCATTGGGCGAAACCAATGAAACATTTAATGGAAAATGGCTCTATTAGCACATACGGATTGCTAGCTGTATATCTCATCATTGTTATTTTTTCTTTATTAAACTATTGGTCCGTAAAACTTTTAACATCATTTACGAGTTTAATTTCTGTATTTAAATTAGGCGTACCCATGTTAACCATCATCATGTTAATGTTATCAGGATTCGACACTTCAAATTACGGACATTCAGCAAGCACATTTATGCCTTACGGAAGTGCACCGATTTTTGCTGCAACAACAGCATCAGGGATTATTTTTTCATTCAATTCATTCCAGACAATTATTAATATGGGTTCAGAAATTAAAAATCCTGAAAAAAATATCGCAAGAGGCATCGCTATTTCACTGTCAATCAGTGCAGTGTTGTACATCATTTTACAAAGTACGTTTATCACTTCTATGCCTCAATCAATGTTACAACATAGTGGATGGAATGGCATCAACTTCAATTCACCATTTGCTGATTTAGCTATCTTATTAGGAATTAATTGGCTCGCAATTTTACTATATATTGAAGCTTTTGTATCACCATTCGGTACTGGCGTCTCATTTGTCGCCGTTACAGGTCGAGTTTTACGAGCAATGGAGAAAAATGGACATATCCCTAAATTTCTTGGGAAGATGAACGAAAAATATCATATTCCACGTGTAGCAATCATCTTTAATGCCATCATTAGTATGATTATGGTTACGTTATTTAGAGATTGGGGTACGCTAGCAGCAGTTATTTCTACTGCAACTTTAGTAGCCTATTTAACTGGCCCAACGACAGTGATTGCATTAAGAAAAATGGGACCAACAATGACTCGTCCATTTAGAGCAAAAATTTTAAAAGTAATGGCACCATTATCATTTGTATTAGCTTCATTAGCTATATATTGGGCAATGTGGCCAACAACGGCTGAAGTAATTTTAATCATTATACTTGGCTTACCAATCTACTTCTTCTATGAATATCGTATGAATTGGCGTAATACAAAGAAACAAATTGGTGGTAGCTTATGGATTATTGTATATTTAATCGTGCTATCAATACTGTCATTTATAGGAAGCAAAGAATTTAAAGGCTTAAATATGATTCACTATCCATTTGACTTTATCGTTATTATTATTGTGGCGCTTATCTTCTATTACATCGGTACAACGAGTTCATTTGAAAGCGTCTATTTCCGTCGCGCAACACGAATCAATACAAAGATGCGCGAGTCACTAAATAATGAATCAAAGTCATCTTATTAAATATTTTAAAATGCAGTGCCATATATGATTTCAACACACACATTAACCAACCATTGATTTCAACATCTTGGTTGGTTTTTTATTTTGAAAATGGGTTATAAATAACTAACATAACAAGATAGCGAGAGTGATATTGTAATGAAATGTCACTGTAGAAGAACATCATATAATGCTGAAAATGGTTTGAGTTAAAACAGATATCAAGCTCGTCTGATTCAGCCACAAAATTGTCTTGTTATACTTGTCACCTATCATCCATAGACCGTGGTATGATTAAATTGGGGATGATAAAGGAGGTTAATAAATATGAAGATTAATACTACAGGTGGTCAAATTCATGGTATTACACAAGATGGTTTAGATATCTTCTTAGGCATTCCTTATGCAGAACCACCAGTTCATGACAATCGCTTTAAACATTCTACGTTAAAAACACAATGGTCAGAGCCAATTGATGCAACTGAAATACAACCCATCCCACCGCAACCAGACAACAAATTAGAAGATTTTTTCTCCTCACAATCTGCAACTTTTACTGAACATGAAGACTGTTTATATTTAAATATTTGGAAACAACATAATGATCAGTCGAAGAAACCTGTCATCATTTATTTTTATGGTGGTAGTTTTGAAAATGGTCATGGTACAGCCGAACTCTATCAACCGGCACATTTAGTACAAAATAACGACATTATCGTTATTACATGCAATTATCGTTTAGGCGCATTAGGATATTTAGACTGGTCATATTTTAATAAAGGTTTTCATTCCAATAATGGACTTTCAGATCAAATCAATGTCATAAAATGGGTGCATCAATTTATTGAATCCTTCGGTGGCGACGCTAATAACATTACTTTAATGGGTCAGTCTGCAGGCAGTATGAGCATTTGGACTTTACTTAAAATACCTGACATTGAGCCATACTTCCATAAAGTCGTTTTGCTAAGTGGCGCACTACGATTAGACACCCTTGAGAGTGCACGCAATAAAGCACAACATTTCCAAAAATTGATGCTCGATTATTTAGATACAGATGATGTTACGTCATTATCGACAGATGATATTCTTATGCTGATGGCGAAGCTAAAACAATCTCGAGGACCTTCTAAAGGGCTTGATTTAATATATGCGCCTATTAAAACAGATTATATACAAAATAATTATCCAACAACGAAACCAATTTTTGCATGTTATACAAAAGATGAAGGCGATATTTATATTACTAGTGAACAAAAAAAATTATCGCCGCAACGCTTTATCGACATTATGGAATTAAATGATATTCCTTTAAAATACGAAGATGTTCAGACGGCGAAGCAACAATCTTTAGCGATTACACATTGTTATTTCAAACAGCCGATGAAGCAATTTTTACAACAACTCAATATACAAGATTCAAACGCACAACTATGGCTTGCTGAATTTGCATGGCATGATACTTCTAGTGCACACTATCGCAGTGCTTACCATATTCTAGATATGGTATTTTGGTTCGGAAACTTACAAATATTAGCAGCACATCAATATCCAACAACTGCTCACCTTAAATTTTTAAGTCGACAAATGCAAAATGATTTAGCTAATTTTGCTAAAAGCGGTAAAATGCCTTGGCCGATGTATCATAATGAACGTCGCTATTATCGCACATATCAATAACGTTATCGCATCTAAAAAAGCACACCTGAATTTGATAGCAGGCGTGCTTTTCATATGAGAATTATGATGATTTAAATGTTTTAGCATAATGATTATTTTTCAATGTGAAAACAACGATTAATCCTAATGAGCCAATGATGGCACTCGTATACGTGATAGCTTGAACAGAAACATGTGTCATGACCAAGCCTCCAATAATGCCTCCAACACCAATACCAGCGTTTAAACTAGACATGTTCCAACTCATTACTTGGCTTGTGTCGCCTTCAACATGTTGAATCACACCGCTTTGCACTGCTGGATTAGTACTCCATTGCATGATATTCCAAATAAATAGTCCTGCTAACAATAGACCTGAACCAGGTAAGATCAAATTCATAAGTAACATCATCACGATAAAAATAGAAACAGAAATCATTAACCAACGCTTACTTGTAATTTTATCAGAGAATATACCACCTAATGATGTTCCAATAACGCCAGCGATTCCATTTACTAGAAGTGCTAATGAAACGAATGACATATCATGACCATTAGATAAAATAAGTGGATTTATAAAGACGAATGTCACTGAGTTTGCAATCAATACTAAAAACGTAATAATTAAATATTTTGCTACTTCAGCAGGTCTTAATATTTTCGAAGTAACATGATTTTCATGAGATGGTGCCTCATGATTCACAGGGCCTCGTTGTATTTCCTGATCCTTCGGTAAATAGATCATCATTAAGAAGCCAACAATAATACTCACAATAATTAAGAATAGAAATGTATAGCGCCAACCTACTAAATCGCCGATAACCGTTCCAATTGGTACACCAAAAACATTGGCACCACTAAACCCTGTATAGACAAGTCCAATCATTTTGCCACGATTTTTAGGTGCTGATAACATCGCTGTAATAGCTAATACTTTTACGATAATTAGTGCTGCTGCTGCAGATGAGATAATTCTACCAACTACTAATATTGAAAAATTTGGCGCTACAGCAATAATGCCATTACCAATGATAAATATAAGTAATGTCCATAATAATACAGGCCTTGATGAAAAACGGTTCGTTAATTTAACAAGAATAGGTCCACATATCGCAAATGTTAAAGCGTACATTGTCACTAATTGACCAACGACAGCTTCTGATACATGTAAGTCCTGACTCATCAAGTTCATAATTCCTGCAACCATCATTTCAACCATTCCTACGATAAAAATACTTAAAATGAATGTAAATAGTCGCATGATTGACATTTTAAAACTCCTTTCAACAAAATTTCCGATATTCATTTCCCTTAGAATAACGATTTATTAAAAAATGTGTGCAACACAATTTTATATATAACCGTTCCATTATATAATATTTTGCTTTAATTTTCTGTGCTTAATTGGAAAATTATTGAAATTGTTTTTCAGTATTTGAAAAATTAACACAAGTATGTCATTTAATAATTATGTATAATTACTTCAGTTTCAACAATGACTCCAAAAAAGCACGCACGCTTTATATGTCAGAACATATAACTGACTACAAAGTATGCGTGCCTTTATGAATATTTTCGCTGCGCTAAATAATAACATTACTATATGTGCGCGTCACTTCATTACAACTATAGCGAAGCTCTAAATCACATCCAGCAATTGCTATCATGACTCACTCTTAACATCCGTATTTCGTGCTACTAATTGATGTCTTGCATTGAAAAATTGACCATAGCTTAAATATGTCGCAATCAAAGCAGACATAATGGTCGCAGTTGTATGAATAAACACGACTAACAATTGAAATTTAATCGCTTGTAAAGGTGGTACGCCACCAATAATTAAGCCTGTCATCATACCAGGAATCGACACAAGCCCATATGTTTTAACCGAATCAATTGTTGGCACTATAGCTAAACGAATACTTTCACGTATTGCACCTTTAGAAGCCAATTTAGTTGTAGCTGCAAGTGATAATTTAGATTCAATATTAGTACCATCTTGTACGAATGCACGATCTAAATTTTGGTAAGCTAAATTAATTGCAATCAAGCCATTATTTGCAAGCATGCCGCCGATAGGTATAACTTCATTGGCTGTAAATTGAATGGCCCCTGTCGCAATAGTACCTACAAGCGGTAATGCCGTTCCAACAAAGATAGCCACAAAGGAAATCAAAAAGACATGGTGCATGACAGGTGATGATCGACTAATCGTATTCCATGATGCGTTGACAATAATGACAAATACACATAATACTAATAGCCATTTGTCATTAATTTTAAAAATATAGTGCAGTAAGAATCCTAAAATGATTAATTGTACGACCGCACGTAGTGTCGCCACAATCAAATCTTTAATAATATGTAGACCTTCTTTATAAGAAATAATAATTGGAATAACTAATAGCAATGCCGTCAGTCCTAATGCTGTATTACTCATGTTGGTTCAACTCCTCTGTATTAGAAATTTGACCATCAACAATGGTTATACGCTTTTGAAAGTGTCGCATACTTTGGTCATCGCTGTGGGTAATCCACATAATTGCCACGCCTTGATCTGCTAATTTAAAAATGATATTTTCTATTTTTTCTTTATTATTAATATCTAACGCACTTGTTGATTCATCTAATAGAAGGATGTCTGGGGTATACATTAATTGGCGTGCAATCGCGATCCTTTGACGCTCGCCACCTGACATATGTTCTATTTTAGAACTTAATTGATAGTGTCCTAATCCTACATCTTTAATTAATTGCTTAGCACGTTTTTTATCAAATTTATCATTACGCGCAAGAGACGGAAAAATCATATTGTCTTCAATCGTTTCACCAAACAAATCGCTTTGTTGCATTAAATAGCTAATGTGTCGGCGTAATATTTCTGGTTCGTAATCATCATATGGTTTACCTTTAAAGTAAAGCGTTCCACTGGTTGGGCTAATTAAATTACATATTAATTTTTGAAATGTACTTTTACCACTACCTGAAGGACCAATAATTGCAATGGTTTCACCTTTATCTACTTTTAAATTAATATGATTTAGTATGACTCTATCACTTGCCTCATACACTAAATCTTTTATCTCTAACAACATATTTACCCCTCCTCGTATCATGAGTTATTTCGATATAATAGGGTAATCCTTTTCTTGAATAGCGTGCTTACCTATAAGTCGGCCTAGTCAATGCTTATTACCCATTAAAATCGCTCTAATAAAACATATCAAATATAGTATTCCCATTTTTGAAAAATTTAGTGCCATTTCATTCTGGAAAATTTTTTTAATATTTATGTGAAAATTGAAGTACACTGCAGTGACTTAGTCTCATCTTTATAAAAATAAAAAGCCTTTAACATGACATCTCATGCTAACTAAGCATCTAACTTAGTTCTTGCATGACATCATATTAAAGACTTTCTTTATTATTTATGGATTTGACTACCACATGATATTTTTATAAGTTTCATCATTCAATGAACGGACAATTTCAGTAACAAGACGGACAGAATTTTCATAATCATCTACATTGAGTACCGATACATTAGAGTGCATGTATCGTAACGTGACACCTATTGTCATCGTTGGAATACCTTCATTTGCGACATGAATACTTCCCGCATCTGTACCTCCACCTGGTGTCGTATCCCATTGTACTTCGATGTTATGTTTCTTAGCTACATCTTTAATATGCTTTCGCAAACCTTGGTGCGCAATACTTGTAGCATCCATCATAATAACAACTGGACCACCGCCTAGTTTACTATCACTCGTTTGACCTGACATACCTGGTGTATCATAAGCAATACCCACATCGACGGCTATCGCCAAATCTGGTTTAATTGTATTCGCTGCCACTTTCGCACCACGTAACCCAACTTCTTCTTGCACTGTGGCACCACTGTATAAGTTAATGCCAATATTTTCATCTTTTAAACGTTTTAATACCTCAACAGCTAATGCACAGCCATAGCGATTATCAAATGCTTTCGCAGTTAAATATTTATCATTTGTAAGCACTTCAAATTCACTATATGGCGTAACCATATTGCCTACTTCAACGCCAGCTTCTAACCAGTCTTCCTTGCTACTAACACCAATATCTATAAACATATTTTTGATTTCCATTGGCTTTTTACGTTCTTCAGGCGTTAAGACATGCGGCGGTTTAGAACCGATGATACCTCTAATTTCTTTGCCTGAATCTGTTGTAATCGTTACTTTTTGAGATAACATGACTTGATTCCACCATCCACCAACTGGCGTAAATGAAATAAAACCATGTTTATCAATCTTTGTTACCATAAAACCAACTTCATCCATATGGCCAGAAATCATAATTGAGTATTGACCATTCTCAGCATTTTTCTTTCCAAAAATGCCACCCAAATTATCTTCAATAATTTGATCACTGACAGGCTCTATATAGTTACGCATTGCTTCTTTAACTTGCATTTCATAACCAGCAATGCCGTTTACATCTGTTAAATGTTTAAGTAATTTGACTGACTGATTCATGTTATTCATCCTCCTGTATTTCAACTTAAAACTATTGTATCACTAACTTTCAGAAAAACGTTCCCTACCGCTTTATCGTTTTCAGGCTTAATAATTTTAAAAACTTTGTGAGAAATCCGCTTCAAAAACCTCATATTTACAAAAAAATTATCAAAATTTAAATTTTTGAATAACATCATTTTTTAGTAAATGTTATAATTTCTTTATAATACAAATATCGAAAGAAGGCGACTGACTTTGAAAAAATTATGTTCATTAATTGTAGTAGCATTAGTTTGTGTCATTGCATTATCAGCTTGTGGTAAAGAACAAACCAAAACATATGAAGGTGATGTTAGTGGTAAACATGTACTAACTTCTATCACATATAAAGATGATAAAGTTTTAAAACAGTCTACAATCAACACAATTAAATATGACGATCTAGGTATGGATAAAGACGAAGCCAAAAAGTTATTCGCCAAATCTGAAAGTATTTTCAAAGACCTTAAAGGCGTAAAATACAAAGTAGACTATAAAGATAAAAAAGCAATTGAACACTTAGACATAGATTACACAGAAGTTGACATGAAAAAATTAAATAAACGTCTTGGTGTTTCAACTAAAGAAAATAAAGATATTAGTTTTGAAAAACTTGAAAAGCAATTAAAGCACAGAGGCTTAAAAGAAAAAGATAAAATGGACGACAAATAGTTTATAACATAAAAATGCCCTCAGATAAGACTAAGGTTACAAACCTTAATTCATATTCTGAGGGCTTTAATATTTGAAATTCTTGTGTGACCAACATCCACTACTAATATAAAATTATTTGCAGTAACGCTAAAATCCGCTGCTTTCATTTTCCCGAAATAAATAAGTTAACTAATGAGTTTTAATTTATAATCATGTATCGTTTGCAATTCACCATCGACTTTTCGATATACAATATGATCAGCAGTAATTTCTGTAGGGCTTGATACGCCAACAGCTGCTGCAATATTGAATAAGCCTTCATGCAAACTTGTTACATAGTTTGTGACACGATATTGCTTTTCTCCAACAATCAATGCTTTTTCTTTTTTCGCATCTGTCGTTGCAACACCTACAGGACATGTATTCATATGACATTGTTGACTCATAATACAACCGACACTAATCATCATGCCACGTGCAATATTAACAAAATCTGCACCTAAACCTAGTGCAATCGCAATTTTATCTGGTGTCACTAACTTACCAGATGCCGCTAATTTCACTTTATCTCGAATACCATATTTTTCTAACATGCCAGACACAATAGGTAGAGCTGTAAATAGCGGTAAGCCAACACCATCTTGTAATTCTTGGAATGTTGCACCAGTACCACCTTCACCACCGTCAATCGTAATAAAGCTTGGATACTTATCTAATTCCACCATCGTACGTACAAGTGTTTCAATTTCTGAAACTTTGCTTACTACAATTTTGAATCCTACTGGTTTTTGACCTAATTGCTGCAACTGATCGACGAAACGAATCAAATCTTCAGCATTATGAATAAATTCGTAACGGTTAGGTGAATTGATTGTTTTATAAGGTTCAACATTTCGGATTTTAGCAATTTCTTCGTTTACCTTTTCAGCTTCCATATGACCACCACGAGTCTTAGCACCTTGTGCCAACTTCAGCTCAAATGCGCGAACGTTAGTTAACTGTGCGACCTCTTTAAATAAACCTTCACTAAAATTACCTTCCTTATCACGAACACCAAATAAACCGGGACCAATTTGGAAAATTATATCCCCATTACCTTTTAAATGATATTCTGATAAGCCACCTTCACCTGTATTCATCCAAGTGCCCGCTTTAGCTAGACCTTTAGATAAAGCTGTAATGGCATTTTTTCCTAAGGCTCCATAACTCATACCCGATTGTCCTACGATACGTTTTAAAATAAACGGATGTTTTAAATGTTCACCTAATTTTATTGCATGATCATCACTTAAGTAATACGGATCAATCTTTGTCGGTACACGATATTCTTCACGACTAAATAAACGCTCATTCGCGATTTTATAAATGAATGTTGATAACAATGTTGTATTATCTACTGAAATCTCATTACGTTGCATCGGAAACATTGTGTTCTGTATGTAAAAGCCGTCTTGATAATCTTTAGTAGTACCGAAGCTGGTCATACGAGAGTTATATTTTCCAGCCAAAACGATATTTTTATAATCATTACGTGAAAAAGGTTTCCCTTCATTATCCCCAGAAAATAAATACTGACGTAATTCCGGTCCCATTTTTTCTGAAATATATCTAATACGTGCTAGTAAAGGATAATTCCTTAATACACTATGTTGTGATTGTCTTTTATCTTTAATTAACCAAATAAGCCCGATAACCATGACCGTAAGCAGGAAGCCTATAATGATAATATTAACTATAAATTGCATGACTGTAAGAAACGTCATTACAATCCCTCCCCCAAAAAATTTCAATTCAATATTTATGATACACCTTACAAAATAAAACACAATGGAAGCGCTTCATTTTATAAAACAATTTTATGATATGTTTTTCATTTTAAATTTTAATGTATAAAACATACAATACAAAGTAATATGTGCTAAAGTATCTATATAATACAACTATTTAAGAGGTATACTATGTCAAATACAAATAAACATTACATAGAAGAAGAATACGCTACCGAACAATCGCGTTTTTTCAAACGTGATATTGGATTTATTTTCCTTTATATATTTTTGGTTAACATCTTGCCAATCATTATCGTTTTTTTAACTTTTGGGTTAGTAGCTGTATTCACTCAACAAGCCCCATGGGGTTTCTCTTTTCCTATTTCAATGAACATTAGCTATTTACTCGCAGTTATTATTTCACTAGCTATTTTTCGTCGGATGCATGAAGATGCATTTGTTCCAATGATACGTATGCAAATCGTTGCCAGTGCTAAATATAAATGGCATATTCTTATATCATTTACATTAAGTATCGTACTCTTTTTACTTTTAAATCATTTCGCTATTTTCGCACTAAATGTAGATTCCTTTACTGTCTTTGACATTTACCCGCTCATTAGAGAATATGGTTCCATCAGTTTAATAGCTATATTTTCGTTAACCATTATATTAAATACTTTGATTTGTCAACTTATTTTCCGTCATATTTTAATTCAAGAATTAAGCAGATTAATACCTTTAAAGATTACAATAGTATTATCCGTTATCCTTGAAACACTGTACTATTATCCATACATTAATACATGGTGGGAATTCATTCCAGCATTGATACTAGCTAGTAGTGCGACTTACTTATATTTAAAATCAAACCGTAATTTTATGGTGAGCTATTTCTATCAATTAGCAGTTATACTCGTTTTGCATATTTTCATGTAAATTTTTTCAGAGTATTATCCATTATCCATACACATCAAAAAGCACACTTAAAAGTCAGTATCACAACTCACTTTTAAGCGTGCTTTATTTAGATATACTGTCGTTCTAAAAACGAGCCATATAGAATGTTTCATGTCCTAGCATGAAGCACATGAATCGCCATGCTCAATATACCTTTTAAAATTTAAATATTCATTAACTTAATATGCTTTAATTCACTTCATTAAAGACTATTTGCTGGGCGTGGTGTTGGTTTTTTCAATAAACTCATAATCATTATTACAATGACTAACATACCACAAATTAGATACATCCATTTAAATCCTACTAAATCGGAAATAGGTCCCATCAATGCGCCACCTAACGATATACCTAAGTCTGCACAGGCAATAAATAAACCTAACAACATATTACGACCTACTTTTGGTAAGACGAAACTTAAGTATGATGTTAATGTTGGGTACACCATTGCTTGTGTCATTCCTATTAATATTGCACTGCCATAGAAAATAATTGCACCTACTTGCGGACCAAATGCTACTACAAATGACGCGATTACTAATAATGATAGTACAGATACCATATATTTAGGATGCCACATACCATCTGACGGAATGTATTTCCTTAAGTAAAATCTTGCCACAACAACTGCGATGGCCTGTATTGTCAAAAAGATTCCCGCATTCGCGAATCCTAAACTCACTGTGTATAACGGTACAAATGTACTAACTGCACCAAATACAATCGATGCAACAATCATGATAATACCACTGTTCAACAACTCTTTATTTTTGAAAAATTGCGCAAAAACAGTTACAGCGTTAAACGGCATTTTTTCAATCTTATCTGACGTATCGGGTTCCTGTTCAGCAAAGGTCACGCGATAGCCAAAGAATGTTGTTGTTAATGCGATAAAGATAATGACAATTGCAAATAGTGAAATATTATTTGCATTCCAAATACCTACGGCAACTAATGGTCCGATTAAGTTTGGAATCGTTGAAAATAGCGAGTACAATGATACACCTTCAGAACGATGTTCCTCCGGTAATGCATCAATAATACCTAGCTGTAAAGACATAGAAAAGAATGCCGTACACACACCTTGCATAACACGTGCTACGAAATAACCTTCTAAGCCAGTAAAACCATAAATAATTAAAGCTATGGCATTGATAATCAAAATAATTCTTAATACTTTAATGGGACCGACACGAGCAATAATTTGTCCTGCCCATGGTCGAAATACCATTGCTGTTAACATGTATGCCCCCATAACGATACCGATAACCGTATTCGTTGCGCCTAAATCATGCCCTCGTAAAGGTATAAACACGTTTAAGATTGCATTGGCACTAAAGAATTATTTCGTTAATATATATAATCTCAAAAAGGGCCAAGCCATTGCACCTTTCATTATCTCACTCCTTAGAATGATAGTTGTTTTTCTATTAATTCTCTTGTATAAGCATTGTCACTTTTATGCAATGCGCTTGTCGGAATTTGTTCTTCTATTTTTCCGTTTTTAAAAATAATTAATTGATCACATAAATACGTGGCAGCTTGAATATCATGTGTGATAAAAATATAACTCAACTGACGCGTTTCACGTAAATGAATCAATAAATCTAATATTTGTGTTTGAATTGACATGTCGAGTGAACTAATGGCTTCATCAAACAAAATATATTTAGGGTTAATACATATTGCGCGCGCAATCGCAACACGCTGTGCCTCTCCACCTGATAACATATTAGGATATTTATCCATGTATGCCTTAGATAGACCAACTTCTTCCAACAATGTAATTGCTTGGACTTCCATAACATCTTTAGGTTGTCCATCACATTGACACATCACTTCAAATAAGATTTCTCTAACAGTCTGAAATGGGTGTAATGATGACGTATAATCTTGAAATACAGCACCAATTTGATGACGTCTCACTTTCTTCTTATGCATCGGTTGATCATTTAAGGTTACACAACCTTTATCTGGTTTCTCAATACCTAATATCATACGACTCAACGTCGATTTACCGCTACCACTTTCTCCGATAATCGCAATCGTCGCACCGATTGGACACTCAAATGACACACCTTTCACGATAGGTGTTCGACGACGCTTAAAAACATGTGCGCTTTGATATGACTTTTCAACATCTTTAATTTTAATCATGTACATCACCCCTCATCACATGTTTAAAATGATCATTAATCTTTTTCTTAGTGGATAATAAATACTTCGTATAAACATGTTCTGGATGATGCAAGACTGATTCACGCGTACCATGCTCAATCAGTTGACCATTTTTCATCACAACAACACGGTCTGCAATCTTGTTAATAACCGTTAAATCATGTGAAATGAAAATCATCGCACAGTCAAAGTGTTTTTTTATATCTATAAATGCTTCCAGTACATCATATTGTGTAATTGTATCTAAAGCCGTTGTCGGCTCATCAGCAATGATTAACTTTGGTTTCAAAGCTAACGCTAAAGCAATCATCAATCGCTGTAACATTCCTCCTGATAACATGTAAGGGTATGATTTTAATATACGTTTAGGATCTTTCAAACTTAAATAATCCATATATTCAATCAATGTCTTTTCAATTTCTTGTGTAGACATTGACGTATGTACTTTCATAGTCTCAAACATTTGTTTACCGACAGTAGTTGATGGATCAAAGGCACGACTACCTTGTTGCATGACCATCGCAATATCTTTACCACGGTATTTTTTCAATTGTGTTTCCGATAACGACAACATTGACTTACCATCAAAGGTTATATCACCTGTTACGCGTAATCGTTCTGGATTTAAACCTACAATCGATTTGCATGTAATTGATTTACCGCTACCACTTTCTCCAATAACGCCTAAAGTTTCACCCTTAGTTAATGTAAAATTCACATCACTCACGAGTGGTTGATCTGTCCAGGTATCTGTAATCGTCAAATGCTTAACTGTTAACAATGTCATGATTGCACCACTCCTTTTTTCACAGAACGAAGTTTATCTTTAGAAGAGATGCGGGGATCAATGGCAATTTGTAAAGCATCGGATAAGAAGTTAAATGCCATGACTATAATCACTATGGCAATACCTGGCGCAAACATCATTTCAGGATGTGTAAACATCACTTTTCTAGCTTCGTTAAGCATCATGCCCCACTCTGCAGTAGGCGCTTTGACACCTAATCCTAAAAATGAAAAGCCAGATATTTGCAAGATCATTGAACACATCGAACTACTAGAGATGATAGCAATATCTGCTAATGTTAACGGCATAATATGTTTGTGAATAATTTTCATATCATTCATACCGATTGTTTTAGCAAATCTTACATGGTCAGAAGCAGTGTACTGCATAACACTTGTACGTATAACGCGACAGAACCATGCCCAACGCGTCAAAATAAATGCCATGATAATATTTTCGGCACCCATACCAAACAATGCAATTAATGCTAACGTTACAACATAACTTGGGAATGCCAACATAACATCACACGCACGCATGATTAAGGCGTCAACAAACCCTTGGAAATATCCTGATAAGAATCCTAAAATAGATCCAATAAGTACAGAAACAAATAGTGCAACAAAGACATATAACAAACTTGGTCTAATCGCATAAATTAACCTAGTTAAAATATCTCTACCTAAATGGTCAGTACCTAGTAGATGTTGAAAACTCATGCCAGCAAATTTGTTTGCTGTATCGATATGGTTAGGATCATAAAATGTCACAAGTGGTGCTGCTAATCCTAAAAAGACATATAATACAATAATGCCTAAAGCAATCACTGCACCTTTATCTTGTAATAATCGTTTTAAAATTATCATCGTGCGCCCTCCCTTAATCTTGGATTTAATAGCGCATTAATGATATCTGCTAATGTATTAAATACAATAAATAATACCGCTACAATTAATACATATGCTTGAATGACTGGAAAATCATGTTCAAGTATTGCTTTTAAACTTAATTGACCTAATCCAGGCCATGCAAAGATATACTCGATAACAACTAGTCCACCCATTATCATTGGTATAGACATACAAAAGATTGATACCGCAACTTGTAAAGCATTACGCAACACATGCAACATTAATGTGATAGATTTCACACCGCTTGCTCTTAAATAAAGTACATAATCTTCATTTAATTGTTCCACCATCGAGCGTCTAACATTTCTAAAGTAAATACCAGCATAGGCAATCGTAATAACGATCACTGGCAATATGTAACTTTCTGGACCTGTTAATCCAGAAGTCGGCAATATGTTTAACTTCACTGAAACGTAAATAATAAGTATTGAAGCTATCCAATATGATGGTAATGCAGTTAGAAAGAAAGCCACTGAACGTATCGCACGATCAGTGAACTTTCCTCTTTTTAATGCACTAACTACACCTAAAATAATTGATGTAATCATCACCATAACACTTGAAATCATTGTTAATTTCAATGTATTCATAAATGCTGGACCAATGCGTTCAGCAACAGGATCACCTGTAATGTAGCTTGTACCAAAATTAAATTGCATCGCTTCAAGTAACCAATTTTTATATTGAATTAATAATGGATCATTGAAACCGTACTTCTCATTCGTTTCTGCAATCAACTCTGGTGTTACATTTGGCGTTCCTTGTGCATGTAAAATTGTCACAGCTGGATTTTCATTTGTAATATACGTCAATAGAAATGTCATAAAACTTACTACAATCATCAATGGAAACATGAGCGCAATACGTTTTAAGATAAATTTGAACATCTAAACGCTCCTTTATTTATACTGCATTTCATTGAATGGTAATTCATACTGTGATTGTGTGAATGATACTTTTTCTAAATCTTTCGGCGCAACAACTGTCATACTACCGTGTGAAATAGGGATAAAAATACCTTCATCATCAATTTGTTTCAAAATGTTTTTATAAGCGTCTGAACGCTCTTTACCGTTTTGGATTTTAAATGCGTCATCAATGCTGTTGTATATTTTATCTTTGTTCTCAATGCCTGATGTTGCACTTTCATAACCATTTTTCGCTTTAAATGCTGCAATAGTACTTTGTGGATCGTACAATAATCCCCAAGTTTGGTTGAACATTAAGTCATAATCACCAGAAGTACGACGTTCAGCAATTTTATCTGATGTTTCGCCATTGATGTTTAACTTAATACCCATTTTCTTAAATTCTGCTTGTAAGTATTCTGCTTGTTCTTTTTGACTTGAAGAACCTTTGTCATAGTACATTGCCATTTCAAGGTTTTTACCATCTTTTTGACGAACATCGCTGTCTTTACCTTTCTTCCAACCAGCTTCATCTAATAATGATTCTGCTTTTTTAAGGTCATACTTACGTGTTGGCATATCGAAATTAATGTCTGTTACATTTTTCGCAAATAATTGAGTTGCTGGTTTTTCTTGACCATCTAAAATTTCTTTGGCAATTTTATCTCTGTTTACCATATGACCAATCGCTTGTCTGACTGTTTTGTCACTGACAGCGTTATCTTTTTTACCAGAATTGACCACTAACATTTTCGTATTCATAGGTTGACTACGCTTAACTTGATAGTCACCTGTATCTTTCAATTGTTTTAAAGAGTCTTTGTCTAAGCTATCTGTACCTCTATCGTCTGTGAAGGCAAAGTTTGTTTCACCTTTTTTCATTGATAGGAATGCTGTTTCACCAGCAGGCATTACTTTTGCTTGTACTTTGTTAAGTTTAGACTTTTCGCCCCAGTATTGATCATTTTTATTAAAGTCTGCAGACTCATCTTTTTTGTGTTCACCTAATTTAAATGGACCAGTACCATCGAACTTTTTAACGCCATCTTTTGTTGTGCCGTTTTTAAAGTCTTTTGGAGATACAAATACATATGGACGAGGCATCGCTAATTCAGCCAATGCAGGTTGATATGCTTCTTTCAAATTTAATTCAACCGTGTACTTATCTTTAACTTTAACATTGTCAATTAATGTTGAAATCTTTAACCAAGAATGCAATTTTTTGTTTTCTTGAACTGCGTCAATATTTTTCTTAACTGCGTCAGCATCAAATGGCGTACCATCATGGAATTTAACGTCATCTCTCAAATGGAACGTGTATGTCTTCCCATCTTCTGACACATCCCATTTTTTAGCTAGTAAAGGCTTAATCCCATCTTTCGTGTTACGTACAAGCGGCTCGTATATCATACTTTCAGCAGACATCGATCCACCGTAAACATGCGGATTCATATCCCCGATATCTTTAACCGTCGTATACGTTAATTGCTTGTTTTCTTTTTTCTCCTCTAAACCTTTATTACCGCCACAACCAGTTAAAATTAGCCCTGATGCAAGTAACATTGCACTCATTTTAGTTAGTTTTCTCATTTGCTTTTCCTCTTTCTAAATTGATAAGTTGCATTACTTAATCAAATCGTAATGATTATTTTTCTCAATTATTTGCTTATTTTTATGTAAATGTCAAACATAATTCAATAATTTTTTTCTATTATAAAACTTCAAACCCTTATTATGAAAGCGTTCTATTGATTTCCAAAAATTTTGTGACGAGTGCCTTATCTCCTTCAAATAGATTTGTATTAAATTGAGAAGATAGTTGTTGATCTTGATGCATATCCTTGTACGTCTTACAACTTGCTTCATAGCGAGTTAGGAACTGATTAATCATTGGCGTTTTGATACCTAGCATTTCCCCAATATGCTGAATCATCGCTGTTCTGTAATAATCCTCACTTGGCATTCTTGGAATTTGAACAACATCCTGTTCATTTTTATAGACTTGCTTAAATGGTACAGCTGAAAAATCAAAGTAATGTCCGTTTTCGTCTGGCTGTGAAAATGGATCAATAAGGATTGCGGTATATCTTACATAAAGCAGATATTCTTGTAAGATATCTGGCAAGATTTCGAAATGCTCAATATCACCTTCATCCAAAGTTTCAGGACGTACTGGATAATTTTCCTTCACCATAAATTGAAGCAGGTTGACTGACGGTACTCTAAATGCTTGTAAAATAGCCATCATTTCCTTCCACATTAAACGCATTTCACGGATTAGTGTCATCGTTATCGGTCCTTCAGGAAATAACTTATACACATAAACCGGTACATCCGTTCCTTCGAAAATGGCTTTCAATGAAAAGTCATTCATAAATAGTGGTGGGTGCACATAAAGCGAGCTGTTTCGCGTTTCAGCATGCAGTGGCGATTCAACGACTTCTAATTGAATCTTCAACTGCTCAGCTAAAGCAGAGATTCGTTGACACATTGTTGAGTTTGAATGTGTCGATCCCATGTACAATTTCTTTTTTACACCTGTTGTCAACACATGATTAGGTGCTTCTTTATCAACAATACGTGTATCGCCAAGATAAGTTGAAAATGAAATCACTTCGATATCCTGACTGAACTTAGACATAAATTGTTCCACAATCATTTGCGATCCAAATGTCGGTGAAATTAAAATGACATGTTTGACACTTTGCAAAGTTTCTAACGACAATTGCTGTAGTGTGTCATAATAAGCATCTGCTGTGCATGCCATGACAACCGTTTCGTATTCACCCTTAACGTTTTTAACATCTTTATACAAACGATTAATTTCAAACTTACCTTCCAGATGTTGATGCGCCTCGTTTTGTATTTTGACTTCAAATTGTTTCTCTTTTTTATACGCTTGATATAAGCGTTTTGATTTTTCTGATGTTGAGGCACGTCCAACCATATCAATCTCATAATCTGATTTTAAATAGCAAATATTCGCTAATTGGATTGCGACCGGACCAGTGCCTATCATTAATAATTTAGACATCCGTAATACCTACCTTTATAGCTGCTTTTTTATAAAGTGCTATATCAAAAATTTGCTGTGGTCTCATATGTTTATTCACACATTGCCACTTATCTTCCGCTGTTTCTTGTGACGGATAATTAAATATTGCTTTGATGCCATCACCAAAGCGCATTGCAACTACGACATTTTCATTTGTTAAATCATATAATTCTTCTAAAATGCTGTACTTTAAAGGAATTGTCGAGCTGAATATGATATGCGTCACATCTTTGATATCTTTAAGTTCAGATACCTTTTGATCCGTAATTGTTATATCTTCATTTGGTGCTAAGACGTTAACGATTCTGCGTCCTAGGTCAACGGCTTGTGGATCAATATCAATACCGATAACTGAAGCACCTGTTTCTTTTGCTACTTGAATTAACGTCATTGGATATGCACCTGAACCAACTAACAATAATTTGTCATTGCTAGCTATACTACATTGTCCAAACTCTTCATCAATACAATGTTCTATATTGTCAAAGTAACCTGTGGTAGACGCCTGTCCGTCTAATAGACGTCTAGCTCTAATGACTTCCACTTGTTTAACACACTGCGCTGTAATATATTGCAGTGATTTTATTAATTGTGCTTTTTCTTCAACGTCACGCCAAGCATTAAATTGTTGTTCATAAATAGGATTTAAAATAAATTCACTATAGTCATCCATCAATGTTTCTAATACTTCGATATATTGATCGTCTTGTAATACACGCTCGTAATGCGCTTCAAACTTTTCTAAATATTGTTGTAATATCAATTTGATTTCATTATTAAAGTTATTCATTGTAGGCTCCTTATTCTATATATGCTTTTCCTGTAGCTACAGTTGTAACCTGTCCTTTAATTGAAGTTTGATATCCCAATTGATGACATCGCTTTGATGTCACTAAAATACTGCCCCCTGGCTGATGTACTGTAAAATCTTTGCATGCGTCATTACGTTGATAATTATTAAAAACCCCAATTGATGCTGTACCAGAACCACAGCTATTTTCCCAAATTAAACTTTGGATTTCTGGTATATAGATTAATGGCTGTAAAAATTGACGTTGTTCATCAAAAAGCATCATACCTACTGTTTTATATTTGTGATTCCATTGTTGCTCACGCACATATGTTTCAACCAAATGTTGAATTTCTGTTGTTACTTGACTAACTGGAATCACATAATGTACATATGTTTCATAAATAATTTCTATTGCTTTCCATGAATGATTACCCATATTAATTGTTGTTGGCACAACACGATGGGCTTGTGGCATTTGAACTTCATAGTATTGGCAGTCATGAATTGCGCATTGCACTAAATCCGAACAGCCAGATACCTTCACCTTAAACTGTTGGTCTTTAAGCAAATGACTTTCCTGCAAATGATGTATATATGACATCGTCGCATTACCGCAAAATTCATTACCGCTCATAACTAAGTGAAAATCATTGCCATCATCATTTTGTGTTGATTCTATAAAGCCTACCTGTTCACAACATACATGTGTTGCGGCCATCAACTGATTGGCGATAGATGCATATTCACTAGCATCATGTTTTGAATGAACAAGTATCGTCATATTCCCCGAAGGATTATACTTAGAAAATTCTATAACCTGCCGATTCATACGACACTCCTTTAGATGTATTTTTAGAGCCTCTGTAATTTTAATTACTAGAGGCTCTTATGCAGTTGTTGCGAAGCAAGCAACTGTATTCCTCTAGCTCTTTTACCTTAAGTGATTTTTCAGAAGATGAACCTAATAGTTTCCCATCTATTAGGTAAGTCATGCTAATCCGCAAAAGCGAAAAGCATGGCTTTATATGCAGTTGTTGCGAAGCAAACAACTGTATTCCTCTATACCTGTAATTTTTTAGAAGATGAACCTAATAGTTTCCCATCTATTAGGTAAGTCATGCTAATCCGCAAAGTGGAAAGCATGACTTAGTAATCGGTTGTTGCATCAACATGCAACCGTAAACCTTATTTAAAGTTGCTTCTTGTGGCTCTACAAGCGAATGCAGTTGTCCGTTAACTACATTCACTTAGATGCTTTTACTGTTTTCACCTCAACTAAAACTTCAAAAAAGTTGCAGAAAACAAATCGTAACTATTACGATTTGATTATATACTATATTAGTTGAGAATCATTGTCAATAAAGGTTGTAAATGAAAGCACATTTATATTTTATGAATCCCTCCATAAACATCGCATTCTCAGCACATTCAAGTCTTTTTGAAAATTTTTATCAAACAAAAAAGCCAGCTTCAACGTAAAATACGTTAAAACTAGCTTTAAGCAATACATTTCATCAAATAAACAAATATTTATTTTTCAAAGGTTAATAATTCCCCGTCATTTGGTACAACAACTCTATTACCTAAGTCGTTAGAATTTATAAATTCATTCAGCTCTTCACGAGATAAATGCCAATGATTGACCGCTTCCATATTCACAACAACTATTTGAGCAAGCGACAATGTATGAGCGACTTTCAATACATCATGTTCATCCATCACTAACGGCCCGCCTTCAAAGAATTGATTTGCACCACCATTAAGTACTATGATATCTGGATGATGCGCTTTTAAAGTCTTCTCAACACCGTCGAACCAAACCGTATCAGCAGCTAAATATAACGTTGGCTCTTCAGAATGTTTCAGCACTAAACCGTGAACATGTCCTGTCATTTTCAAGATTTCACCATGCCCATGTTGAGCATCTGTTTTAATCAACTCAATTTCTCCAATGTGTGTCACATCATTAAATACCGAAACGTTTGTAAAGTCATAACCCTCCACTTCACTAGCGTCTGCTTCGTTTTGTGTATAAATTTTAATATCTTTTGGCAATACTTCAATCGCTTTCGGATCAAAATGATCAATATGCAAATGTGTTAAAATTACTAAATCGATGTTGTTAATGATATCTTCAATTGCTAATGGTAGTTCTACAAGTGGATTGTTTTCATCTTGTCTCGGTGAATTTGGAAATGGTTCAAATGCGCCTTTGTCACTTAGCATTGGATCAATCAAAACGCGTTTACCTCCATACTCAATCACGGCCGTGGCATTTCTTATATGTCTAATATTCATGTTAAATCCCCCTATTTCATATGTCTGTCATTGCGACAATATGCATACATTGCCTACTTCATGCCAAATTATTTTCCACTGGATATCGATTTTAAAACAATTATTCCAATGTCCGCTTCCACGAATCATCACTCAACATCTCACCAGGCCATGTGTAAGCCATAACACCACCGTCAATGCGAATTGTTTCACCAGTAATAAATGAACTCTCATCAGATGCTAAAAAGACAACGAGCTTGCCTACTTCTTCTGGTTTGCCTAAACGTCCCAGCGGTGTCATCCATTTCTGATTTTCTCTAAACGCTTTGCCTTCCTTATCTTCGCTAGTACCTGTCAGTTTATCTACTAACGGGGTTTCAATTGTACCTGGTGCAATTGCATTAGCTCGAATGCCATCTCTACCATATTCGATTGCAATGGATTTAGTAAAATTAATCACTGCCCCTTTCGCAGCATTATATCCTGAGCGATACAAATCTGCTGCCTGTCCTGAAAATGAAGATGTGTTAACAATAGAGCCACCTTTAGTCATCATTAAAGGTAACATCATTTTCGTCATCAAAAATGTTCCACGCATATCTACATTCATAATCTTGTCATATACATCTGTTGGATACTCATGAATTCTACCAGCCGCATTATCCACACCGGCATTATTAAATAACACATCAACATGCCCAATCTGTTCTCTAATTTCTGATGCAAAATTGTCAATTTGTTGTTCGCTTGCAATATCCACAATATAAGCCTTTGCTTTGTCACCATTACTTTTAATTTTATCGACAGTCTCCGATACCGCTTCAGCTATGTCTACCGCCAATACATACGCACCTTCTTGAGCTAAAGCGATTGCAGAAGCTTGTCCGATACCTGTACTTGCTCCTGTTACGACTGCAACTTTATTTTCCAAACGTTTCATTCAGTCACTCCTATACAACATATCTTAAACTTACAGTCCTTATTTTCCACTGTTCAATGCTTCATAAACCTAATAGCTAAGTCTCCAGGCAGTCTTAGCTACTCTCTGCTATACAATTTCTATTGAATAACTCAAAATATTTAACAATATTAGATTTTTCATTTTCTGAAAATTGTTACTTTTGAGAGTATTTTTTGTTACACTTTAAATATTTAACAAAGGGGGGAATCATTGATGACATCAAAACATCAACAAAAGGGGTCTATCGTCAATCGTTTCTTGAATAGTGTTGAAAAAATTGGAAATAAATTGCCAGATCCTAGCGTTTTATTCTTTTTAATGTGTGTGGGCTTAGCCATTATGACGTGGGTTATCTCATTATTTAATGTATCTGTTAAGCATCCAGGTACGCATCAAACCATTTATATTAAAAATATAATTAGCCATGATGGATTTACAATGATAATGAATGATACGATTAAAAATTTCTCAGAGTTCCCAGCATTAGGCTTAGTACTAGCAATGATGATTGGTATAGGTGTTGCAGAGAAAACAGGATACTTCGACAAGTTAATGATTTCTGTTGTGAATCGCGCACCACGTTTCTTAATTTTACCGACTATTATATTAATTGGGATTTTAGGTAGTACAGCCGGCGATGCTGCTACAATTATCTTGCCGCCGCTCGCAGCGATGCTTTTTATTAAAATTGGCTATCACCCTATCGCTGGACTAACGATGGCATATGCTTCCGCTGTAGGTGGCTTTGCCGCAAATATAGTTGTTGGTATGCAAGATGCTTTAGTCTATTCATTTACAGAACCAGCAACACGTATCGTTTCAGATTCTATTAAAACAAATGTTGCTATGAACTGGTACTTTATCGCAGTGAGTGTCGTTGTATTACTTCCTACGATATTGCTAGTTACAACTAAACTGATTATTCCTAGGTTAGGTCAATATGATGATCGTTTAATGCATGATGATCATGAAGAAACGTCTTCACATATTACTGACAAAGAAGCACATGCTTTAAAATGGGCAAATATCAGTTTCATAGTCACAATTATTTTATTAATTATTACAGCCATTCCTGAACATAGCTTTTTAAGAAATGCTAAAACAGGCAGCTTACTAGACGATGCGCCATTAATTAACGGTGTCGGATTAATTATTCTTGTTGTATTTTTAGTACCTGGATTAGTTTATGGGATTTTAAGCAAAGAAATTAAAAATACAAAAGACTTAGGTAAAATGTTTGGCGATGCTGTAGGATCAATGGGAACATTTATCGTTATTGTGTTTTTTGCAGCACAGCTACTTGCGTATTTAAAGTGGAGTAATTTAGGAATTATCGCTGCTGTTAAAGGTGCCAAATTATTAGAACATCAAAACGGTATTGTATTGATACTAGGTATTATTGTACTGAGTGCAATGGTCAACATGTTAATCGGAAGCGCATCGGCTAAATGGGGTATTTTAGGACCGATATTCGTACCAATGTTAATCCTTATCGGCTTTCACCCCGCATTTACACAAGTCATTTACCGTGTAGGAGATTCAATTACCAATCCAATTACACCGATGATGCCGTACTTACCTTTACTATTAACTTATGCACAAAAATACGATAAACGCATGAAACTCGGAGCCTTACTTTCTAGTTTAATGCCGTATTCAATCGCGCTAAGTATTGCGTGGACAGTATTTGTCATTATTTGGTTCTTATTAGGTATCCCTGTTGGACCAGGTGGACCGATATTCGTTAAATAACAGCACTCAAGGGGATAATTTAAAATGCCACTATACAAGATTTGACCTGTATAGTGGCATGATTTGTTATGATATAGCGTTCGAGATGAAACTCTGTATTTATATGAACAATTATAGTTTATCACTAATAATATTTAGTCTGTTCCAACCGTTAATTTGGTTTACAACAAAGACAAGATCAATAATTTGTTCTTCATCATAAAATGATTTTAGCCGGTCAATAATTTCAAACTTCTTAAAGTCTTTGATTGAATTTAACATTTCTGCAAATTCAAGCGTCACTTTTTCTTGATCAGTAAATAAATCTAAATGTCTAAAACTCAAGACTTCATCAATTTTCATTTGTGTTACACCCAATTCCTTTAATTCTTTTTTATGGATATCAACACAATAATGACAACCGTTAATTTTTGAAATTAATAACTTAATCAATGCACTAAGTTCATCATTAACGGGTGATTGATGAATAAACTTTTCACCTTGGCTCATTACAGACATTAACTCTCCATTTTGTTTCTTGTAATTATACGGCATTTGCAATCTCTCCTTTACATTGTTTAATACCAATCCAGTGATACTACACTTCGAACAATATTGGATAGAATTTGAAATTCTGTATAACATCTTGTCAATCTGTGCTTTAGTTAAAACATTTAGCGCTTATATTTAAAAAATATATAAAATATGAAAACAGATTGAAAGGATATTATACCTTGCTCTACCCTTTTTTATAAAAAATCACACACATTTGAGAAAATTTGATAATGTCAATAAATCACGTCATCGCCATTGTTATTCGGTATATAATGTTTTTATAATGGCCAAACTATTATTTCATTTATATTAATAGGGTTCACTTGTGTTAATGTACTGTAAAAAAACTGGCGAAGTATTGGTGATGATGAAGTGATTTATATTAATTGCGAAACACCTTCGATAGCAATGAAATAGATTATTGGAAGATTAAATCAAAAATAAAGAAGACCCTAGCGGCCTTCTTTTTTGTCTAATTCTTCTTTGATTTCGTCAGGTGATTTTGTTTTTATTTTAATTATTTCCGATAAATTTTTGCTTAGTATTATATCACCTACAAATTGAAAGTTATTTTCAGGCGATGCATAAGCAACAAAATCATCTTTTTTGTTTTCGTTTATGTATCCTTCAATCACTGCACTTCCCATAGGACTTGTTTCCAACTTTGTGAAGTGTACAGATTTGATCGTATTCGGTTCTTTAGTGTTATGCTTGAGATAAAGTGTAATACGCGCTTGTTGTTCTTTATAATAAATTGCTTTTTGCTTTTCTTTTTCATCATATTTCATTTTAAAATGTATGACCGTAGCGACTATACATATACATAAAATAACACCAATAATTATAAAAACATGTTTTTTGGACATTTAACCACCTCCAACTTTTAGTGACCCTTCTTTTTGTTTAGCTCTTTTTTTATATCATCAGGCGATTTTAATTTCTGTGCTGGTTTTAGTAATTCACTTAATCTTTCACTTTCTATCATAGCGCCACCAAATTGATAATTATGTTCTGGTGTAGCATAAGCAGTAAAATTATCTTTTTTGTTTTCATTTATGTAACCTTCAATCATAGCACTTCCCATAGGACTTGTTTCCAAGTTAGTGAAATGTACAGATTTGATCGTGTTCGGTTCTATAGTATTATGCTTGAGATAAAGTGTAATGCGCTCTTGTTGTTCTTTATAATAAATTGATTTTTGTTTTTCTTTTTCGTCATATTTCATTTTAAAATAGATACCTGCAACACTGATTAATATGATTAACATAATATTAGTTAATATTAAAATTTTCTTTTTCGACATGTATCACCAGCTCCTAATGTAAGGTGGAAAATGAAAAATTTTTATAGTTCTGTAATAATTAATGTTATAGTTTATAAATCATAGTACCACTATCGTCGTATCCAACAACGTGAATATTAGAATTAACTATTACTGAGAATTGAACGATATGATATTCCGCTTCTATAAAATTCGACACCCTACTAACATAAATATCTTCGATAGCAATCGATATTAAACATGTACAAATCAAGCTAAATATTACGTGAAAATCACTGTTTAGTGTTTTTCTTTTTGTTTATTTCTTCTTTAATTTTTTCAGGAGATTTTAAATTTTCAGCGTTCTTCAATTTTCCTAAGACTTCATTACTTCCTGTCAATCCTCCAGTGAATTGATAGTTTTCTTCAGGTGACCCATATGCAACCAAATCAGCTTTTTTGTGTTCATTGATGTATCCTTCAATTACTGCATCGCCCATAGGTCCTGTCTTTAAACTTGTGAAATGCACAGATTTGATGGTATTGGGTTCTTTGGTATTATGCTTGAGATAAAGTGTAATGCGCTCTTGTTGTCCTTTGTAGTAAAGTGCTTTTTGTTTTTCTTTTTCGTCATAATTTCATTTTTAAATAAATGACTGATGCAACTATACATATACATAAAATAACACCAATAATTATAAAAACATGTTTTTTGTTCATTAAAGTAACTCCTAACTTTAGTGACTCTACTTTTTATTTAGTTCTTTTTTTATATCATCTGGTGATTTTAATTGATGCGCTGGTTTTAGTAACTCACTTAATCTTTCACTTTTAATTAAATCACCTACAAATTGAAAGTTATTTTCAGGTGATGCATAGGCAACAAAATCATCTTCTTTATTTTCATTTATGTAACCTTCAATCACAGCACTTCCCATAGGACTTGTTTCCAAGTTTGTGAAATGTACAGATTTGATTGTGTTCGGTTCTATAGTATTATGCTTAAGATAAAGTGTAATGCGCGCTTGTTGTTCTTTATAATAAATTGATTTTTGTTTTTCTTTTTCATCATATTTCATTTTAAAATAGATACTTGCAACACTAATTAATATGATTAATATAATACTAGTTAACATTAAAATTTTCTTTTTCAACATATATCACCAGCTCCTAAAATGTGGTGGGATTTTATACAGTTTACATGTTTATGATACTACATAACACGCTCTTACAAAGAAAAACTATAATTTTAATCTAGGTCAAGGAAAAGCAATTAAAAGTGTTGATATAAAGTTCATCTAAGATCATCGGAATATTGCGGTTATGAAGTGGTTAACAGATAAATTCAGTGGAAATTGTACTAAAAATTCAACTTTTCATTTTTATGTGTAAGTATGATTAACTTGAAAGCAAAATTAAAACGACTGCATAGTTTTAGCGGTCGTTCTTTTTAGACTCTAATTCCTTTTTTATCTCATCAGGTGATTTGGTTTGATGTGCTGGTTTTAATAACGTGCTTAAATTTTTACTTTTGATCAAACTTCCACCAAATTGATAATGATGTTCTGGAGACCCATATGCAACAAAATCAGCTTTTTTGTTTTCATTGATGTAACCTTCAATTACGGCATCGCCCATAGGTCCTGTCTTTAAACTTGTGAAATGTACAGATTTGATCGTGTTCGGTTCTTTAGTGTTATGCTTGAGATAGAGTGTAATACGCTCTTGTTGTTCTTTATAATAAATTGATTTTTGCTTTTCTTTTTCGTCATATTTCACTTTTAAATAAATGACTGTAGCAACTATACATATACATAAAATAACACCAATAATTATAAAAACATGTTTTTTGGTCATTAAAGCAACTCCTAAAATGTGGTGGAAAATGAAAAAGTTTTTATAGTTCTGTAATTATGAACATTATAGATTATAAATCATAGCACTAATATCGTCGCCTTCACTCACTCGATTGTTAAAATCACCAGTTACTGAGAATTGTGCAAGGAATAATTTCCTATCATGCTTTTATATCATTATTGCCTTACTAATATTAACAAAACCGATAGCTATTACATTAAATGCCTACCTCCCACACCTCAAACACCTTTTTATACAGGACGCACTGTAATTTCATTCACGTTAACGTGCTTTGGTTGTGTTAATGCATATAATACTGCTTCTGCAATATCTTGTGGCTCAAGTTTTTTACGATCTGTTGGATTGTATGTGGCAGTTATTGCTGTATCAACCATTCCTGGAGAAATGCTTGTTACTTTAACACCTGTCTTTGCCAACTCTTTTTCTAATCCTTGAGTAATAGTGTGAACTGCCGCTTTCGTCGCACTATAAATCGTACTGCTTTTCGTTACTTCAAAGCCAGAAATAGATGCAATGTTAATAAGATGGCCACTTGATTGTTCTAACATAGTTGGTAATGCAGCCTTTGCCGTGTATAAAGTGCCTTTGATATTAACATCAATCATACTATCCCATTCATCTACTTGATAATCAGTAATCTTAGACGACAACATTTGCCCCGCACTATTGATGACAATATCCAAACCACCGAATGTTTGTTGTGCCATTTTTATCAATTCATCGACTTCTTCTTTTTTCGTTACATCAGTTGGCACTACCTTCACACTATCTTGAGCTAATTGATTCGCCACATTTTGTAGTTTATCTTTATTTCTACCGGCTAAGACAACTTTCGCCCCTTCTTCATGTAGTAATGTTGCAATTGCTTCTCCAATACCACTACCTGCACCTGTAACTACTGCTATTTTATCTGTTAATACTGTCATAATGATCGACTCCTTTGATTCTTTTTATTTTTTTAGGGTACATCATAAGTACATATTACTATTTATACTTTTAAAAAGCGTATCACAATTCATATTCTGGTTATACTAACTCGATTTATTTACACTGATAAAGTACATTTTTAAGTTATTCAAAATATACAAATAATCGTTGTTCATATTTTTTATTTTTAAAAATGTTGAAAAATTGTCAATTCTTTATTGTAAAAGTCGAAAGTTAGTACTAAAGTTATAAGTATTAGTAAACAATGGCAAGGCTGTTAGAAATGGGGGAGTTATTGTGACATATCATGAGCGTGTGTTAGCACTGAGAGCAGAAAGTAAAAGAACTGCATTTGATTTTAGATTCGAGGATTTATTTAGCAAAGAAGAATGGCTAAGTATGTCGCTTGCAGAAAGACAAAAAGCCGAGAAAGCATTTCGACACGAAATCAAAAAATTAGATGATGTAAGAATGCCCTTCTCAAGTGCACATGATGCCCAAGTGAAACTGTATAATGTTGTGTATTCATACAATGGCATTAAACGTAATTTCAAACAAGTTGAAAATGAAGGATTCTAATATCATTTCGTTTATATATCGTGGACATGATACAGTTATATATAATCTTGTAGGTAATCATACTAAAATTCAATATAGACATGACTAAAGCCACATCCAATATAGGACGTGGCTTTTAGTATCGTTCCAGATTTGTGGGGAGTTAGGGTTTACTTAATTAAAGGGGTCTGCCCTCAATTGCTCACCAACGAGGGCAAGTTACATCAATCACACTTCAATTGCCGCCGACTAGGGGTAGTAATCATTGGCAATAAGAACTAGTTAGTGACTAACGATTTACGTTCCATAGCAAAGTGATACAAACGCTCAGCATCAATGTAAGGCATAGAATCAATAGTTAGGTAACCATCTTTGATGTCACCAATTAATCCTTGATTTACACCAGTGTTCACGTAAATATCATAGCTACTTACGTCTGAGAAAATAAGCGCTTCAATCTCTTTTCTCATAATCATCACTCCAATGTTTATATATTATTTATATAAACTCTCTCGTCTCTCTCTATTTATTAACTTCTTACAAGTCTAATATTACATGAATTTCTAAATAAATAAAGGGGTTTGTGATGCATTTCACAAATTTATCACTATTTTGGAAAATTAAGAAATAGTTAATTATATAAAAGTTTAATAAGTCAGAAAATATGATAAAATGTAGATGTTCTTTAGACATTAAAAGCTTCTAACATGATACGGAATATGAGGTTCCTGTATCACATTAGAAGCTTTTTTGTTGTGGTGCTTATATTGATAATGGCATGAATGAACACACGCTGTCTTAGTTTCAGGAATCGGCTAGAATATTAAACTTCCGTTCTTTGAATATTTTTTAATTTCTTACTAATATCATCCAGTTCATTCTTCGCCTTTTTAACCCAATCTCCTTGAGCTACATTATCAAATTCACCTTTAAATTTTTTGAAATGACTACCTATATTTCACAGCTCACTTTAGATATCGAACTTGTTTCTTCAGAGTTACTTGTTATATTATCAGGTTTTATTTGATATTCAGTTTGACTCATACCTTGTATCCTCACTTGGAGTATATTGTACAGAATCCGTAAAATAGATGTTTTCTTCTTTATTTTCTACAAAGGTAAATTCTATATTTTTTGATCCTACTGATGATCCTTTTAAATCACCATCACCTTTCAATAATAGTTTCGGCGCTTGTTTGGTTGGAATATCATATCTTTTTCTTAACTGTTGGACATTATAATCATCATTATTCAATTGATATTTTGCCGAATAACTTGGTACATTAGGATTATATGAAATATCACCATCTTTATAATCATTAATATCTTTAAAGTTGCCATATTGTACAAAGAACTTAAGGTTTTCAATCTCTTTTTTTAACTTGTCATTCGGTAGTGGCTTCGTTGGTATGATTTTATTATGTTCCATTTTTACCGGATACCTTTTTTCATCATCCTTTGGTCTGCCGTTACTGTCATCTGTCATTTCACTTATAAAATAATACCCTTTTGTGGTTCTAGTATTGCGATTGATATAGAGCACCATTCCTCTCGTTTCCATATCCTTACCTTTTGGCTCGATTACCATTTCAGAATTAACTATCCAAGTACCTTTATCACCCTTTTTAAATTCTTGATCTCGAAAGCCTTCTTTATCGTAAAAACCATCGAGATTTTTGGTTGGATATAATTTTAATGTTTGATTAAATGTGTCTTTAATTTGGGCGCTTCGACTATTTATTTTTGTCATAATGACATAACCTACAATCAATATAATGAGTAATACCAAACATATACCGAGCGTTAATTTCTTTGAATGAATCATCATTTCTCCACCTTATATTTTTAATACTGACTCAGTTTTTAATATTTACAACTAAAGAAAAATTATTTTGAACACTTTATGGAATTTTCATTCCAAACTTCTATTAACCCTATTCAGTAGGTTTGAAATTAATACTATCCGTAAAATAGATGTTTTCTTCTTTGTTTTCTACAAAGGTAAACTCTAAATTTTTGTGTCCTATAGATGATCCTTTTAAATCACCATCACCTTTTATTAATAATTTAGGTGCTTTCTTAGTTGGTATATTATACCTCTTTCTAAGTTGCTTCACATTGTAGTCATTGTTACTCAATTGATATTCTGCTGAATAACTAGGTACATTTGGATTATATGAAATGTCACCATCTTTATAATCATTAATATCTTTAAAGTCACCGTATTGTACAAAAATTTAAAGTTTTCGATTTCTTTTCTTAATTTATCATCAGCTATCTGTTTGGTTGGGATAATTCGATTATGTTCCATTTTCACTGGATATTTTGTATCTTTACTTTGTGCATACCCTTTACTATCTTCCCACAATTCTCTAACAATAAAATTACCTTTCGTTGTTCTAGTATTACGATTTATATAGAGCACCATACTTCTAGATTCCATTTTTTTATCCTTCAGCTCAACTACCATCTCAGAATCAACAATCCAAGTGCCTTTATCTCCTTTATCAAACTCTTCGTCACGAAATCCTTCCTTATCATAAAAGTCTTCAAGATTTTTAGTTGGATACAGGCTCAACGTTTTGTTGAAGTTTTCTTTAATTTGTTTATCTTTACTACTTTCTTCTTTTTTCATTCCGCAAGCCCCTATAAAAACAGATAGTATTATCAAGCATAGACACATTTTCAACCTTTTTGAATGAATCATCATTTCACATCCCCATTTTTATTTTTGATGCAAAGTTAAGTTCAAATTCCAATATTAATAATACTAGAGGAAATTTTATGATTAAATCCTCGTGGCTTTTAATTGTTAGTTGTATTTTTCACATATTAACATCACAAATTATTTAAAAAAGCGCAAATATCTTTATAATTTTTATTGGCCTAACCAACTAATTAATTAAGATAAATTGCGCTTATATTTAAAATAATAACACTGAAACTCAATGTCTTTACTTGTTAAAATTGATGTTTAAATACATCTTTACTAACATTCATTTTTCGGTTTACATTAATTTGTTATATAGCGATATATATCATCTCTGACAGCTTTATCGAGTGCTAAATCCATAGTTACTACGTTTGAACCATTCGGCATTTTATCTTGCTTCTCTGAACCTTCTATATATCCAGCAGTTCCTAAATAATAAAAATATATACCATCATCATCTTTTTTCTGTACAAAAATATACATTTTAATTCCTTTTGCTCTATGGGACAAAATTTTCTGAACTTCTTTTGATTTTAGCGTTCTATTAGATTTAGTAAACCATTTTAATTCATCTTGACTTAAAAATTCATCTTCATATTTTGTGCTATCACTTATATCCTCATGCTTATCATAAGTGATAAATATTGGCATTTCTTGGCTTCTTATCATGTATCCCATGATTACAGACGAACCATTTTTACTCCAATTAAATATTTTACTAAAATCTTCTCTTGAATATTTATTATATAAAATCAGTCCATTTTTACCTTTTTGGTATTTTTCATTGTTATACTTTGATAATTCAATAAGATCTTCTAAAAATATTTTAAATGTTTGATTACTTAGAGCATTAGTAAATGCATCGCTTAGTCTTATCATTCTTTCATTACATTCTATAATGGGACTTCCATAGATTTTTTCAATTCCTGCGTTGTAAAATGAAAAATCTAAAATTCTTAATGAAGTATCTATATCATCTTCTGTTATATCCTTAACTTCGTTCAACATTTTATTTTTTAATTCATCATATGTTAATTCATTTTTTAAAAGTTCTTCTAAAACTATACTATCGATTCTTTTCAATCCAGGTGCTATTTGTCTTGAAAAGAAAACCAGATTTTTAGATTCATTTTCCGTCAATAAAGCATCTATTTTTTTATACCTTACTAAAAATTCGTAATAATTACTAAATTTAGAAAATATAACGCTTGGATCTATTGAATGTTGTTGTATAAAATCCATTAGTAACGGCATGTGTCCCAATCTATTTTCAACTTCTTCATAAGCTTTTAATATTAATTTATTTTGATTCAATGATACTGCATCCAATGAATTGTAAATCTGTTTTTTAGCAACTTCTTCAAAATTAATTGTAGATACTCCATTAATCGAATCGTTATTCGTTAAAAACTTCTTATAATTATCTTTATTTTGCGATTGATCCCCAGAAAGCGCAATCGGAATTAAATAATTTGTCTTATAATTACCAATAAAATCAATTACTGTAACATACTCTTTATTTGAACTTTTTCTTAACCCTCTACCAAGTTGCTGAATGAATATAATACTAGACTCAGTTGGTCTCAGCATTACAACTTGATTGACTTCTGGAATATCAATACCTTCGTTAAATAGATCTACAGTTATAATATAGTTAATCTTACCTTCTCTTAATTTTTCTATTACAATTTGGCGATAATTAACACTATCGTCTCCTGTTAAAGCAACACTTTTAATCCCTTTTGAACTTAGTTTATCCGCTAAATCATAAGCTTCTTTTTTGCTACTTACAAAAATTAATCCTTGTAAAATTTCACCTGAATATCCATAGTAATCTGTCTTTTGAATAATATAATTAACTCTTTCATCAGAAGTTAAATATCTCAGTTTAGTTACATCATCTTCTTTAATACCTTGATGTACATAATCAGTCACACCAAAATAATGAAATGGACATAAAATATCACTTTCTAATGCTGCTTGTAACCTTATTTCATAAGCAATATTATAATCAAACATTTCAAATATACTTAATTCATCTGATCTTTCTGGTGTTGCAGTCATACCCAGCATAAACTTAGGTTTGAAGTAATTAAATACTCGTTGATAAGTAGATGCAGCAGAACGATGTGCTTCATCAAAAACAATATAATCAAATTCTTTTTCATCAAACTGCTTAAAATTATCATCTCTAGATAATGTTTGAATTGTTGCAAATAAATATTTGGCATCGACATCTCTATGTTTGCCTGTCAACAATCCAAAATCACTATCATTTTTTGTAGGTAATACTTTTTTAAATTCTTCCTTAGCTCTATTTAAAATTCCCTCATTATGAACAATAAATAAAAATTTATTAGGGTTTACTTCTCTAACATCTAATGCACATAAAATCGTTTTACCTGTACCAGTTGCAGATATTATTAACGCCTTATCTTTGGCTTTATCCCTAATAGCTTTTAATGACCTTAATGCTTCTGCTTGCATTAAATTCGGTACAATTTCCACTGATTTTTTCACCTTATCAGCTAGCAGCATTTGAGTTTGTTCAACCTCCGCCAATTTTTCTAAGGAGCGGTACTCAAATGATTCTTTATATGAATTAATCCATTGCTGAGTCAGTTGGGTACTGTTTTGCCATAACAAGTCAAATTCATTTTTTACACTATCAACCAAATCCCCATTTTTCATAGTAGACAGTAAAACATTATGCTCATAATTAACCTTTAACGCATTCGATGTTAAATTAGAGCTTCCTATTACCATAGAACTATAATCCTTATGTTCAAAAATATATCCTTTGGCATGGAATCCAGCAATATCGGTTAATCTTACCTCTACATTTTTTAATTTAAGTAATTCTCCATACATTTTAGGACTATTAAACCCTAAGTAATTAGATGTTAATATTTTCCCTTTAACACCCTTATTGCTTAAATCTAATAGTTGAGCCTTTAAGCTGGCTAAACCGCTTTCTGTTATAAAAGCCACAGAAAAATAGAACGTTTCACATTTTTGAAGTTCATCTATAATTGTTGAAAGAACTTTTTCATTTTTATTATTTACTAAAAGCTTCGGTGTATAATTCCCTTTATGAGAAATATGTTTGTCTATAAACCCTTTATGTAAAGATTGATTGAAATCATTTAGTAATCTACTCATATTATCCCTCAGTCATAATTTTATTAACGGCTGGTATATCCGCTGGGGCCCAATTTAATTTATCAAGTTCGTTTATTGACAACCATTCAATACTCTTATGTTCAGTTAGAGTTGGTAACTCTTTGTTTAAAGTACATTTGTATGTTGTTAACCTAACAATTCCAAAATCATATTCATGTTCTGTAGTTATAACTTTGTCTCCAACAATTAGATCACATTTCATTTCTTCTCTAATTTCTCTAATCAAAGCGTCTTTTTCAGTTTCATTCTTTTCAACCTTACCGCCAGGAAATTCCCACATTAAAGGCAGACTCATTTTTTCACTTCTCTGTGCACAAAGAATTTTGTTATCAGAAAAAATAATAGCTCCTACTACATTGATTACTTTTTTCATAAGACTCACCCTTCAATTTAAAATCATCTTAATTGTTATTCTATCAAAAATTACAAAACTATATATAAATCAATATTAAAAATTAATATTTTACATTCACATGAACGCTCTACTCCATGCATTTTCATACACATCTATTATATAATACTTGTGAAAAGTATTGTCTTGGGGCTGTGTTTTTTTACTTTTGGGGCGTATTTCTTTATAATTCATTACATAAATGTAAGGGCTTTAGTTTTCATGTTTTATTAAGTCTAACTGAGATTTTGAAAGGATGTTTAGCAACAATGGATAAAGAGTTATGGATAAAAAGAGCTAATGATAGTTTAGTTAAACATTTTTATGAGCAACAATCTGACATTGAACAGCGAGAAGGTTTTGAAAGTAAATTAACGTTTGGTACTGCGGGTATACGCGGAAAATTCGGTCTTGGTGAAGGTCGACTTAATAAGTTTACTATTGAAAAATTGGCATTAGGTTTAGCGCGTTATTTAAATGCCCAAACAAACAATCCAACAATAGTCATTCATTATGATATTAGACATCTTTCAACTGAATTCGCCCAAATCATTGCTAATGTATTAGCAAACCATCAAATAATAGTTTATTTACCTGATACATATAAAACGACACCGGAATTATCGTTCGCGGTGCGCAATCTTAATACTACTGCTGGCATTATGATTACAGCAAGTCATAATCCGAAAGACTATAACGGCATTAAAGTATATAGTTCTGATGGCGCGCAACTATCGACCGATGCATCTGAGCTTGTAAGTCGTTATATCGAAGAAGTTGGCGATCCATTACAGATTGATATACCTATTTCAAAACAAAATACATCTTATATCAAGCCTTTCCCGAAATCTGTAACTGATGACTATATGAAACACATTCAAAATATGATTGGCTATATTCCTAAATCTGATTTACAAGTTGTGTTCACTAGTTTGCATGGTACAAGTGTTCCGATTGTACCTGAGTTATTAAAATCTTTGAATTTCAATCAATTCAATCTTGTAGAAGCACAATGTAAACCTGATCCGAATTTTAGCTCAGTTCAAAGTGCTAATCCTGAAGATCATCGCGCTTTTGATCAAGCAGTCGAACTTGCAAATAAAAGTCATGCAGACTTATTAATATCAACTGACCCTGATGCGGATCGTCTTGGTATTGCTGAACGTGATGCACACGGTCATATCACATATTTTAATGGCAACCAAATTGGTGCGCTGTTACTTAATTATCGTATTCAACAAACGTCTCAATTACGTCACCGCTTAATGATTCAATCTATTGTAAGTAGTGAGTTAACAAAGTCATTAGCACGCTATAATAATGTTGAATACAAAGAGGTGCTGACGGGCTTTAAATTTATTGCTCAGGAAATAAGACAACTGGACGATCATCAAAATATGATTTTCGCATTTGAAGAGAGTTACGGTTTTCTATCAGAGCCTTTTGTACGTGATAAAGATGCCGTACAAATTGTGCCACTCATTATAAAATACGCTTCTGAGTTAAAATTATATGGCAAAACATTGAAAGATGAATTAGAACAGATTTATCAAACTGTTGGTAGACATGAGGATACATTATTCTCGCATACGCTAGAAGGTTTAGAAGGTAAGAAAAAAATTGAATCAATTATGACACATTTCCGTTCAAATCCACCGCAAGAGATTCAAGGACTGAAAGTGAAAGCAATTGAAGATTATTTAACTAGCGAGGTTTATCAGTTGGATAAAGATACAACGTCGCAGATTGATTCTCCTAAGTCAAATGTTATTCGTGTCTTATTTGACGAAGGATTTATCGCTTTACGTCCTTCTGGTACTGAACCTAAAATTAAATTATATGTGTCGTTAAAATGTCCGGATTTTGATGATGTAGCTCAAAAAATTAATGCGATGATTTTTAGCTAATTAAAAATTTTAAACATCGAAATATTACATTTCATTTTATACTTATCAGCCCTTTTGAAACTAGAATCCTTATGTTTTCGCGTTTTGAAGGGGCTAATTTGTAATAATTTTTCAAAAGTATATTAGAAAATTAATTTTCATGTATTTTTCATATTAAGCGGTAATAATATAATAATTAATACCGCGACCTATTTAATTGTTTTCGCGATGAAAAAGGTTTAGAATTACAAAAATAACTATTTTAAATTTAGTTACAAATATATTTTAGAAAGGATGTGAAATAATGAAAGGCTCTAAACAAATACTTTTGATTATGGGCATTATATCTCTTATTGTTTTATTTATTTTTACACTATTCATCATGGCACAATATGCAAAACATTATGAACAAAAATCCGACAGTTCCAACGCACATACTTTAAATTCATCATCAGCCATAATTGAGCAACATACTATGTCGAATTTAGCGTCTCTAGATTTATACGCTCCTGTTCGTAACATTACTTCTAGTCGTGATATTCATCCCATTTATTTCATGACAAAAGATTAAAACTTCCTTTTTCATAACCCCATTCATTCAACTAATAAATTAAAAATTGATAAAAACGTACTGTTTTTTAGAAACATACATATATAAGAAACGCATCAATCACTAAAAGACAGTACATTATATTCTATCGGGAAGGTGCAACAATGACCGTCAACATCGTATTTTCTATCGTGTTCTGTATCAGTATGGTTATATTAGGCATTTATGTCGCAATAACTAAAGATTTCACACTAATCTCTTTTATAAATCAAACGACCATTGCAGATAAACACAAGACCCAAATTGCATATATATTTGCGCTATGTATCAGTTTGAGTGCAGTATTTTTAATGTCTGCAATTCTATGCTTCGAATATGATTTTATTGCATTGTCATTCTTATTTTTAACGATAGCATTATTACTTATCGCATTATTCTACGTTTGCTTTTATAAAATTACAAAATATCCATAAATGTTTGTGATAGTGTGTTGGTTAGATTTAATGGTGCGCTTTCAGCAAGCAATTGTTTGCGAAAAAAATACAACCTTGTACGAATACAAAGTTGCATTAATATAGAATCATTTATGCTTTTTAATGTTATAAACCTAATTCTTTAATAAATCGTGTTAATTCTTCTCGCATACTGTCATCTTTCAATGCATATTCTATGGTAGTTTTAACGAAGCCTAATTTTTCTCCAACGTCATAACGTTCGCCTTCGAAGTCATATGCATACACTTGGTTATCATTATTCATACGCTCAATCGCATCTGTTAACTGAATTTCGTTACCTGCGCCTTCTTTTTGCGTTTTTAAATAATCGAAAATTTCAGGCGTTAATACATATCGCCCCATAATAGCTAGGTTTGATGGTGCCGTACCTTGTGCTGGCTTTTCAACAAACTTTTTCACTTCATACTGACGTCCATTTTTAGTTAATGGATCAATAATTCCATAACGATGAGTATCTGCTTCCGGAACTTCTTGAACACCTATAACTGAGTGCCCCGTTTCTTCATAAACGTCAATCAACTGTTTCACTGCTGGCACTTCAGATTCAACAATATCGTCACCTAATAATACCGCAAATGGTTCATTGCCGATAAATTGACGCGCAGAACTAATCGCATGCCCTAAACCTTTTTGTTCTTTCTGCCTTACATAAAAAATATTCGCAAGTTCCGTTGAATACTGAACTTTTTCTAGTAATTCAGATTTACCTTTTTCTTTTAACACCATTTCTAATTCTTTTTGACTATCAAAATGATCTTCAATCGCGCGTTTGTGGCGACCTGTCACTATAATAATATCTTCAATTCCAGCTCTTGCAGCTTCTTCAATGATATATTGTATTGTCGGTTTATCTAAGATAGGAAGCATTTCCTTTGGCATCGCTTTAGTTGCTGGTAAAAATCTAGTCCCTAAACCAGCAGCGGGAATGATTGCCTTTTTTATTTTTTTCAAAGTTAATGTGCTCCTTTTCCTAAGTATTAAATCTATGTATCAACGTCATTTTAACACTAATTAGAACGCCTTCATAGTGTCATTGAGTATGTAATTATTTCTTGGGAAATTTGATTTAATTTTAAAAAACAGGCTTACTTCATATAATTTATGAAATAAACCTGTCAATTTTAGATTGATTATGCTTTGTGATTCTTTTTATTTCTGCGTAATAACGCTAAACCTAGAATGCTGAATAATCCGCCGAACAACATACCTTTGTTTGTTGATTCTTCTCCACCTGTTTCAGGTAGTTCAGATTTCTTAGCTTGTTTTTGTTTAGTTGGTGCCACTGCTTTAACCTTTTCATTAATTTCAATAACAGGTGTTACTACTTTACCTTGTTCCACTGGTTTAGAAGGCTTTTTAGGTTCTTCTTTAGCAGGTGGTACTGGTTTACCAGGTTCAGCTGGTACCTCTGGTGTTGGTGGTGTTGGCTTACCTGGCTCACTTGGCACTTCTGGCGTTGGCGGTGTTGGTGTGCCTGGCTCACTTGGTACCTCTGGTGTCGGTGGTGTTGGCGGCGTTGTATCTTCTTCAATCGTTTGTTGACCTTCGTTTTGACCGCTTACTTTTGGAAGTGTATCTTCTTCAAAATCAACACTGTTGTGTCCACCGAATTGATAATTAGGTTTATCTTTGTTTGTATCTTCTTCAATAATTTCATTATGCTTATTGAATCCATGAATTTGTGGCACACTGTCGAAGTCGATATCAATGATGTTACCACCTTGTTCATACTTAGGTTTGTCTTCTTCTGTGTCTTCCTCGAATGACTGATTACCGCTATTTTGGCCACCTTCGTAACCTAATTCACTCTTAATATCAACATGGCTATTTTCTTCGATTTCTTCAATCACGCCATAATTACCGTGACCATTTTCAGTTCCTAAACCAGAATGAGAAATATGATGATTGTTTTCAGTGATTTCCTCGACTGGCCCTTGTGCTTGACCATGTTCTTCAGGTAGTTCATCTACTAGTTCAATCAGATTACTTTCAGTTGTATATTCTTTCGTATCTTCAACTGTTGTATGGTCGCTCACTGCGCCAGTTACAATACCTTTTGTAGACTCTTCGTCAAATTCAACTAAGTTAGATTCAGTAGTAACCTGACCGCCACCTGGGTTTGTATCTTCTTCATATTCAACAACATCAGCGTGATGTTTTGAATTTTCATGTGTAGATTCTTCAAAGTCAATTGGATTTGATTCCTCAGAGGACTCAGTGTATCCTCCAACGTGACCCGCTTCGCTATCCACAGCAGTATGGTAATCGATATCAATAGCTGATGAATCCGTTTCTTCTATTGTTTCAATGTATCCATCAACATAACCACCTTCACCATCTATAGCTGTGTGGTAATCAATGTCAAGCGGTGTATTGTCTTGATTTTCTTCTGTTTCAATAATTTGCTTCGCATCGTATTGTCCGCTGATTGAACCATTACCACTATCTTCAGAGAACTCAAAGTTATTGGAGTCTACGATTGGACCATATTTTCCATCACCATTAGCTTTATTACTATATAAAACTAATCCATTATCCCATGTTAATGTATAGCCATTGTTATAATAATAATATGTTTTATAGCGATTTTCAGGGTATCCAGTTAATTGAGTTCTAAAGTTCACTTCACTCGTACCATTTAAGTAATCTCCGGTGTAATGAATTACATATGTTTTATCTAATTTGTCAAAATTTAATGAGTAGCTACCATTGTTTTGTACTTTCAATTTATCACCCATTTGATTCGTTACATCTTTCAATTGTGTGCTGTCCACTGTATTTGCATAAACACTTTGTGGTAGCCCATTTTCAACTCCAACATACTCATATATTTTAACATTTGGTTGTGTTCCATTCTCATTACTTCCTTGTGTCAACATACCCGTTACAGTAACACTATCTGAATTGTTTCCATTTATAGGCTTAATATATGCTACGTGTGTAAATTTATTTTTTTCTTTGTCAAACGTTTCAATCGAACCATTTACATTTGTATATTGATTTTTAACACCATCTTTATATGTTATTTGCATAGTTCCTGATGTTTCTTTGCCATTTAATTTTGAAGTTATTGTTTGTTGTCCATTGCTTTGTACAGTTTTAGGATCTATGAATAAGTTTATTTCTAAATTAGCTGTAACATTTACTTTATCTTTGATGTAATCAGTAAATGTATATCTAATTCGGCCATTATCTAATACCTGACCTTTAGCCATAACTAATGATCCATTTTTAATATCTGGAACTTTTCTTGTAGTTGCTACACCATGTGTATTTACATTATTTGATAATGTAAAATCAAAATAATCGCCTGTTTTCAACCCATCTTGAAATTTCAGTTTATACTTTAATACTACACGTTGCCCTTCATGAGGCTGAACATTATTTCCTTTTGGCGCTTCAATTTTACTTTCATCTTCCACTGTAACTTTACTTGTCACATCTGTACCCGTTTCCACTTTCGCGTCACTAGCTTCCTTAGCTTCCGCTACATCTGTTGATCTTGTCACACGTGGCTTACTTTCTAATGCCGTTCTTGGCTGTGCCACTTCAACTTGTGTTTCTGCTACTTGATTTTGTGTAGCCTTTTTAGGTGTTAAATCTACTTGTCTTTGATCTCCGCTATTGTCTTGAGATTGTGTCGTTTCCTTAACTTGAGGGTTCGCTTCTTCCTTAACTACCTCTTCTTTAACTGTTTCTACATTTGCTGGTTGTGCAGTTTGTGGCGCTTGTACTGCTTTTGGTGCTTCTTCAGTTGTTACTTGTGTTGCGTTTGACGGTTGTTCTGTTGCTGTTGCGCTGTATGATTGTGTTTCATCTATAGTATTAACGTTAGTTGTAGTTGTTTGTGTTTCGCTTACTTTATTATCAGTAGCTGAATTCCCATTTTCTTCTACTGTAGTTGTCTTTTGTTCTGATGCTGCAGCTTCTTTATCTTGTCCCATCCCAACAACGATCATTGTTCCTAAGAATACTGATGCTGCTCCCAATTTATGTTTTCTAATGCCGTACCTAAGATTGTTTTTCACTATAATATCTCCCTTTAAATGCAAAATTCATTAATTTTTTTAAACTTAATAAATGCAAGTCTATATTGTTCGGTTTTTAAAAGCAATACAAAAAAGCGAGTTAATGAAAAGTTAAGATTGTCATTAATTTTATGTTAATTGATAATTTTATTATTTGAAATATACTTATAAATTGTATCCAAGTCGTCAGAAAACCTTGTCACACAAGGCTTGTATTTTTTATACTTATTTTTTAAATTAAATTCATCATTATCTAATTTAAAACAACATACTAAACGTTTCATAATTATCGCCTGTACAATACGCACAAAAACATGTCTTGAAACGCCTTTCATTACACTAAAACAACCAATATATTTTTATATCGTTCGGATTCTGAGTATTTCAGACGATTTTCTGCATAAAAATAAACGTGTTTCGAGGCAATATATTGTAATTACCTAAAAACACGTTTACTTAATATTTAGTTAAACAAATAAGCTGATGAATAAAATGAAGATGATACCTGAAACGGAAATAATCGTTTCTAATAATGACCATGTTAGGAATGTTTCTTTTACAGTTAAACCAAAATATTCTTTAAACATCCAGAATCCTGCGTCATTAACATGAGACAAAATCACACTACCTGCACCAATCGCTAGTACAACTAATGCAACATTTACATCTGATGATTGTAATAATGGTAAGACAATACCTGTAGTTGAAATCGCAGCTACTGTAGCCGAACCTAATGCGATACGTAGCACAGCTGCAACAATCCAAGCTAGTAAAATCGGAGACATCTCTGTACCTTCAAACATTTTAGCAATTGTATTTCCGACACCACCGTCAATTAATACTTGTTTAAATGTACCGCCACCGCCAATAATCAATAACATCATTCCGATTGGATAAATCGCATTCGTCACTGATTCCATAATATGATTCATCTTACGTTTTCTCATTAATCCCATCGTAACGATTGCAAATAATACTGCTATTAGCATGGCTGTCCCTGCTGTTCCGATCATATAAATGATAGATTCAAATAGATTTGTAGGTTTGTCGTGCCCGGTTACAAGTTGCGTTATCGTAGACACTAACATTAATATGACTGGTAATGTTGCTGTTAATAAACTCATACCAAATCCTGGCATCTCTTGATCCGTAAATTCTTTTTGTGCACCTAACGCTGAAATATCGCCTTCTCGTGTATACGCAGACGGAATCATTTTTTGTGCAACTTTGTTAAATATAGGTCCTGCAATGAGTGTAACTGGAATGGCAATAATCATACCGTATAGTAATACATCTCCTACATTCGCCTTTAATTCTTTTGCGATGACTACCGGTCCTGGATGTGGTGGTAAAAAGCCATGTGTCACTGATAAAGCTGTTACCATAGGTAATCCTAGTTTTAACACTGAAACATTTGCGCGTTTTGCTACTGTAAATACTAATGGAATCAGTAAGACTAAACCTACTTCAAAGAACAATGCAATCCCGACGATAAATGCTGCAACAAGCATTGCCCATTGTACATGTTTTTGACCAAATTTTTGAATCAACGTGTCTGCAATTCGAGTTGCACCACCACCATCAGCAAGTAATTTCCCAAGTATGGCACCTAAACCGAATATCAGTGCAATGTGGCCGAGCGTACTGCCCATCCCTTTCTCAATCGTCTCCATAATTTTAGTCAATGGTATACCTAGCATTAACGCTGTAATCATCGATGTGATAATTAATGAAATAAATGTATTTAATTTAAACCCAATGATTAATACTAATAAAATAATTATACCTAAAACAACACTGATTAACGGCCATATTTCGTTAAACATGACATTCCCCTCTTTCTCTTTTCAATAGAATGTAACACCGTCGTCGCGCACGTATTCCACATAATATATAGTAGTCATGGCACAACAACTTTATCTAAGATGCTTGAGTGACGTATTTATTGTGTTTTATTTTCAGCCATATGTTTGCGTTGAAAATCTGCAATTTGTTCATAATTCTCTGTTAAAGAACGACTTAAATTGATAAAAATGGATACGAGCTCTTGATAAACAGCGACATTTTCTTCAATCGGCGTATGATTGTTTGTGGCACCGACCATCGATGAAACGATTGAAAAATCTTCAATGTCACCTACAGCTTTAAGCCCGAGTACGCAGGCACCTAAGCATGAACTTTCATAACTTTCAGGAACCACTAACTCTGTGTCAAATATATCTGACATCATTTGACGCCATACTTCACTTTTCGCAAAACCACCTGTTGCTTTTATCATCTTAGGTGTTTCATTCATTACTTCAATAAGCGCAAGATAGACGGTATACAAATTGTAAAGAACACCTTCTAATGCAGCGCGAATCATATGTTCTTTTTTATGAGATAAAGTTAAACCGAAGAATGAACCTCTTGCATTTGCGTTCCAAAGCGGTGCACGTTCTCCAGCTAAATAGGGATGGAATATTAAACCATCTGCACCTGGTTTAACACGCTTTGCAATTTGAGTTAAAACATCATAAGGATCAACACCGAGACGTTTCGCAGTTTCGACTTCGCTTGCTAACAACTCATCGCGCAACCATCTCAATACGACACCACCATTATTTACAGGGCCTCCAATGACGTAGTGGTCCTCTGTTAAGACATAACAAAATATTCTACCTTTGTAATCAGTACGTGGTTTATCTATCACAGTACGAATCGCCCCAGATGTACCGATTGTGACAGCAACTTCTCCTTTACCAACACTATTGACACCCAAATTAGAAAGGACCCCATCACTCGCACCAATAACAAACGGTGTATCTTCATTAAGCCCCATTAATGTTGCATAACGTTCTTTCATACCTTTCATCACATACGTTGTTGGCACTAATTCCGGCAACATTTCCTCGGAAATACCAAGCAATTCTAATGCCCCAACATCCCAATCTAATGTTTCTAAATTAAACATCCCTGTTGCGGAAGCCATTGAATAATCAATGATATATCTATCAAATAAATGATAGAAAATGTATGTTTTAATATCTGCAAACTTAGCAGTTCGTTGAAATACATCTTGCCATTCATGTTTCATCCAAAAAATCTTCGCTAATGGCGACATAGGATGAATAGGCGTACCTGTTCGCTGATAAATCGCATTGCCATCATGCACTTCATTTATTACTGTTGCATATTTTGCAGCGCGGTTATCTGCCCAAGTAATATTATTTGTTAATCTTTGATGTTGCTGATCCATCGCAATCAAGCTATGCATTTGCGCACTAAATGACACAAATTTAATATCATCTTGATTAACTTTCGATTCCCTCATTATGTATTTAATTGTCATTAATACCGCATCAAATAATTCATCTGGGTTTTCTTCTGAGACATCAACGTTTGGTGTGTGTAAATCATAGCCGATTTGATGTTTCATGATGAAAGTTCCATTTTCATCATATAAGACTGACTTGGTACTCGTCGTTCCAATGTCGACACCAATCATATATTTCATGACAAATCCTTCTTTCTTTTCATTTTAATTCAACCAAAATCCTTCAATATCTTTACCAACATCGTCGAAATTTAAATGAAACGCTTCTTTCAAAATTTGACTGTCGTATTGTTCCACTGCATCAATAAACACTTGATGATTATGATGTATGCGTTCAAAATCTTGCGGGTTTTGTTGCATACGTTGTCGCATGGATGTTAAAACGAGCGCCATCATTACTGGTTTTAAATGACTCCAAAATGAGTTTAAATATTGATGATTAGATGCTTTGATTAATGTTTCATGAAATTCAAAGTCATGCTTCGTAAATGATTCTGCATCCTCAAATTTTACTGCCACTTTCATCATTTCAAGTTGTTTCTTCATTTCTTTTACGATAGGTAGTCGCTCTTGATTTTTAACTCTTGAAAATGCAAATGACTCTAACATCAGTCGCAAATCGTACATTTCTTTCTTTTCTTGTTCCCCAAACGGCAACACATGTGCACCCATTCTTTCTAATTGGATGAGTTGATTTTGTTGCAATAATTTAAATGCATCTCGAATTGGCGAACGACTCACATTAAATTGCTTTGCCATTTGATTTTCAGTGAGTAACGTACCTTCAGCTATGTGACCATTCACAATGCCTAAGCGTAATTCTGCTGCGATACCTTCTCCAGTTGTCATACCTTCCAACCATTTCTCTGGATATCCATACATCATCAAAGCCACTCCTTCATTACACGACATACTTGTATACAAGTATGTTAATATAGTTCTTAAGTGTTTGCAAGCGCTTTCTTTACGCGTAATAAAATAGTGACCACCCCTCTTCAATGTAAATTTAAAGGGAATGGTCACTATCACACGAATGATTTAATTGTTATGTTGTATGTGGGATGTGTCTAATTATTCTGTACCCATATGTGTTTTAGGTACTTCAATGCAATAATGCGTTTCATGACAGTTTGGACATTCGAATCGACGTGTTGTCGCAGTATGTTTCGCTTTGATAACTGCCCACAAAGACGGTGAGAATATATGCTGGCAGTTAGGGCATAAATAGGCAACTTTGCGTTGATAGTAGATAGTAATACCAATGCCATAACCGATCATAAATGGTAAAGCAATTAAGAACGGCCATTTGTTTTTCATCAAGATTGAACTCAAAATGCTAGAATATTGAATTATTCCTATAATACCAGCACTAATCCAAATGTTACGACGAATACTTTTCATTTCAGCTGATTTACTCATGACATGCTCTATGTCTTTTAAATGTGTGATTGGAGACGTCGACGCTTCATTTACGTAATATTGAACATTTTTAATTTTGTCTAATACCGCTTGTTGCTGTTTGACTTGTTGATTAATTTCTTGTTGTTTCATAGTTAGTAAGGTATTGAGTGTCTTCAAAGTACCTTCACCTTTTAGCAACATATCTATATCGCTTAACGCACAACCTAAATCTTTAAGTAATAAGATTAACTCTAATGTTTGTCGCTGTTGTTCTGTATACACACGACGCTTTCCTTCTGTAAATCCTTGTGGTTTCAAAATACCTTTGCGATCATAATATTGAATCGTTCGTGTTGTCACATTGCATAATTTTGCGAGTTCTCCAGTCGAATAGTTAGACATAGATTCCACCTCCTACAATCACCATAGTTGATGACCCGACGTCACGAGCAAGTATAATTTCCACATTTTTAAGAAATTTATTATACTAGGCGTCTTATTTTTGTGATTTCATACCATGTTGATTTACAAAATCACTCAAATTAAGCAACACACCTACTAAACGTCTACTCTGTTATTTCAGAATGAATTTGTTGTAATTTATTTTCAACTTCAGTAATCTCTGTCGCACATTCTTTCAATAAATCTCGATACTTTTCCGTCTCTGCCTTGTTTTTATAACGTATTTTATGTTCTAAACTTGCCCACATATCCATACCTATTGTTCTAATTTGAATTTCAACAGGCAATACCTCAACGCGTTCTGCTAAAAAGACTGGAATGGATACAACGATATGTAAACTGCGGTAACCATTTTCTTTAGGGTGCTGAATATAATCTTTACGTTTTATCAATTGTACGTCTTCTTGTTTAAGCAACATCTCTTCAATCAAATAAATATCATCTAAGTAATTACATACTACGCGAATTCCCGCAATATCCAGTATATGTTCTTTGGCAGTTTCTGCGCTAATCTGTAATCCTTTACGATTAAGCTTTTCTATTAAACTACGCATTTCTTTCACACGTCGCTCCATATGATGTATAGGATTGTGTTTATAAATGTGCTTGAAATTGTCATCTAAAATACTCAGTTTTGTGCTTATTTCCTTTAGTGCTGATGAATAAATATGATCTAACTCTACGAAACCTAATAACGTATCAAATGCTTCATCACCATTTTCAAATTTACTTAAACTATTTTTAAAATCATGTCGCAAATCCTCTAAATATAGTGATGGTTTTCGATCTACATACATTTTTATACTTACCTCCGATATATAATCATCTTTATTGTACCTAACATTTTATTAAGATAATACTAATACACTATCGAACTTTGGGCTGATACTGAAACAGCACAAAGAAACTCAAACAATTCGAATTATGTATCAAAACCTTCAATTATAGGAAGTAATTTTAAAATGATTTAACGCAAAAAAACACCTGTTACCGTTATATAGGTACAAGTGCTTAATTGATAGAGATGTTATACGTCTTTAAATGATTCCACAACTTTTGGATGCGGACCATCCATAAGCGGTTCTCTTTGTCGAACGCCACCACTTTGGTTGCCAATTGATTCGCTATCAAAGTACGATTTATCTTGATTTGATTGTTCTTGAATATGTTCTTCATTATCAGTTGTTGCATATTCACTATCCACCTCTGGTTTTTCCATTGTTGCTGTATGGAATTGTACGAAGTTCTCTTCTTCTAATGCTTTGATTTCTTCTTTCGATAACGCTCGATACCAATCTTTCGCTTTTTTCGCCGCAATAGGAACAACATCTTTTTCAAGATATCCTTCTTTTAACATTGCATTCGCAATTTCTATCGCCTTTTGCCGTTTAATTACTTCAAATTCTTTCCATTTTTCGGGGTAACCTTTCATTGTAAAGGGCATTTCCTTAACCTCCAATATGTTATAATTCATGTTAAATGCCACCATAATTATAAAATGAAACATATTAAACACAATTTTTTAGACTCCCGTCATAATAACTTCAGACAAACGTTAGTCTGACCTGATAAATAATTTATTTTAAACGTTCTTGTCTCTCTCACGAAAACCATTGTGTTGAATATTCATCATTGCTGATTGAATATAATTATACTGTGGTAAATCTGGTAATATCTTTATTTCTAATTCTGTATTTAATTCTAAATGCTTAGCGATGTTTTCAAATGTTGCTAAATACTCGCCCATTAATTGTTCATTTATTGTAAGTCTATCTTCATTAGCCATGGCTCTATTTAACATAAAGCTAATTTCTTCTAATGCGAATAAGCTAGGATAATAATTTTGAATCAATGTTTTATCACTAAATAATTCACCATTAGCTGCATTATAAACTTGCGTCATATTATTTAATTTCACAGATAGGTTCATAGCCGTGTTTTTCTGATACACATCATCTTTATATTGGTTTTCAGAAAATAAATAATGGAAGAGCGTTGCTTCTTTACGAACAACTTCAGCCATTACATAAGGAAGCAATGCGGATGCGGTACGTTGCCCAAGGACAAATAAACCTATGATTGCAATCACAATACCCATTGCAACGTCAATAACTCTTGGAAACGCAATGTTAATTGTTAAGTTCTGTGATGCTAATCCGTTCATTAAAATAACTTGTATTGTAATAAAAACTACTGCAATTGTATAATTTGCTCCCACCAACGCTTCAGTAAATAATGCTGCAATGCCCATTAAAATGACTGCAACAGGTGTTGGTATTGAAAACAACAATATAACTGAAAGTACTAGCACACCTAAAATGGTGCCTAATCCACGTGCCATACCTCTCTCAATTGCATGTATAGTTGATGTTCCTAATAATACTGTATGTGCGGATAAAGGTATCCAATATGCTTTTTCAAAATCGAACATTAACGCGATAAATATCGCTATCATCATAATCGCTGCATACCTCAATGTATTTCTAAACACGATTGAATCTAATGTTAAATTTTGATAAATACGCTTACTATATAAAGGTTTTCGCATTTCAGCTTCATATGCGATACGTGCTTCATTTGCATGCACCATTTCGTCAATTTTCAAGATATGGTTGAATAAGTTTTGAAATTCCTCTGTTACTGTTACTTCTTTGCGCCAATATCTCACATTTTTATTGCGATCATCTCGCTGTGTAATGATATGATCCATCATTTCAATTAACTCATCTGGCAATGGTCTGATTTGTTTAGCATTCAGCTCTAATAATTCAGAATATATCCCTTGTGCTGATGTGTGTAATAACAATAATTTTTGGAAACGTCCGCTTAATTTATCACTACTTGAATTAGAAGTGATGAGTAGTTTATCCGACGCTTTAAAACTATCCACCGCTGTTTTTGCTACTTGTGAAAATGCAGATTTATCATTGTAAGCATGCAATAACTTAGATATGAGTTTAAAATCGTTTTGAATGGCTTGTTCTTCAGCTTTGTTTTTAGACAATAAGATTGTGATGAGTACCATCATAGTGGCAAGTACACCACCTACTAAAATCGCAAAGCCTCTATATAATGCTTCTTCAGGTGCTATAGGTAAGTTAATGGGTAAACTGAATGTCACAATGAAGAATGTCGATGACGGTCCAGCAATTTTCAAGGCGGTAAATATATAAAATGGTATAACCGTAACAATTAATAATGTCATTCCAAAAACGAGCGGCGTTGTGGCTGTTAGCGTACCAAGTATCATGCATATTGCAAACGCTAAATTACAAATTATTACAGTTCGCAGCTTAGATCGCGACGGACCTTTAAAAACGTAGATATGTGCTAGAGTTCCGGTTGCAACTAATAATCCAAATTGGAAATTACCACATAAGTAACCGATGATTGCAGGAATAATCATTAACAGTCCTTGTCTTATCCCTTTATAAAAGTCTAAGTTAAGTCGATTAATTTTTATAAGTGATGTCAAAAAGATGTCATTTCGACTTCTCCCTTCCTCGTCAAAATATTTCCATAATCATTTTATTAGCATAGTTAATTTGAGTATGTTGCTATAAATTTCAATTACGCAACATATGTCATTATAACACCTTATGCTCAATTATCTAAATTTAAAAACTTTTAAAGTCCAATTAAAATTATTTTCTAATGTTATTTAACATCGTTGAACCTTTGGTCGCCCACCTTTGCGCTAGTTAAAATTTATTTGTACTTTTACAATAGTTACCTGACTAAGGTTTTAAAACTTTATTTCTTCTACATATATTATTTTAATAACTTCCCGTTCATCTTAAACCATATCTGTTTTAAAATTTTTCAATTTCAACGAAAAAAGCAATAAGCCCCAACTATGTGAAAGCTTATTGCATGATTAAATTATTTTTCTATTGCTTTATCATCACTAACAATTAAAGGTTGATCTGGTTTCACATAGAACCACATAATCACAGCGATTACTGCTGGAACGATTAACAATTGGAATGTCATTGTCCAACCTAAATGTTCTACGAATAGACCTGCTAATAGCGGACTGATTAATGCACCTATATTACCCCATAAGTTCATCCATCCTGATACTGTACCAGAGAAGTTACGTCCTAAATCAGTTGCTGCTGCCCAACTCATACCCATTGAAATACCGATACCACCAAGACCTAGTGATAACCAGAAAATACTTACATATAAATTTCCTGTACGTACAGCAAAGATAATTGAAACTGCAAATACAATAAATCCTGCGATTGCAATTACACCTCTAGCTACGAATTTTGAACGACCTAATCCTAATACACGGTCAGAAATTGCACCCGCTGATAAGATTAAGAAGAACATTAATAACCAAGGTAATGAACTAATGCTCATTTCTTTAAAGTTAACGTGGAATACTTCTGTTAAATACGTCGGTAACCAAATTAAGAATAATGTAATGATAAATTGTACAACAAAGTATTGAATTGCAATTGCATAGAAGCTAAAACGTTTAAAGAAATCATTCCATGGTGGTGATGACTTTTCAGTAGCTACGATATCACGGTTTTCCATAATGAAACGTTTCTCCGCTTCATTAACCATTCTATGTTGCTCAGGTAAGTCTTTAGCAATAATCGCCCATAATACAGCCATTAAAATCCCTACTGCACCAAAAATATAAAATACTGCTTGCCAGTTAAATGCGTTAACAATAGCAATTGTAACTATTGGTGCTAATACAGGTCCGAAATATGATCCTGCTAATAATGCACTTGATGCTCTACCTTTTTCATTTTTAGAGAACCAAAATGAGTTAAACACAGCATTAGAAGGGTACATTGGCGCCTCACCTACACCAAATAAGAATCTCACTAAATAAATTAAACCGTGGTTCTTAATCATACCCGTTAAGATTGTAAATGCACTCCACCAAACTAATGCAATTGTAATCATCTTACGTGGACCGAATTTTTCAGCCAACATCCCCGATGGTACTTGCATTAATGCATAACCTAGAGAGAAGAATGATGCCAATAAACCAAATTGTGGTTTTGTCATCCCTAAATCATCCATCATTTGCTTAGCGATATATGAAATGTTTGCTCTATCCATATACGCAATAACCCCAATAAAGAAGAACGCAAGCGCGAACATCCACCTTACGTTAGTTCGTTTTTCCTTCATAACTATTCCTACTTCCCTAATTAATTAATTTTTTAAAACTTACCCTGAAACGTTAAAATTTTCGGACATCTGGCATGTCCACCCCTACTTTGTCACAAAATTGTACCAAAGTTATTTTTTATAATATTATCAGACATGGAAAGCGTTTACAATAGAATCTATAAAAATTTTATTAAATTCCGCTTAACTTTTGCTATTAAAACGATATAAAGGAACTTTTAGTTACATAGTAGCCTATCATTTGTTAATTAAAAATACTGCAATACTAGTGTTTTAAAACGTATATTGCAGGATTTCTTACATATTTGACATTCATTTTAAATTGCATAAAACTACATTACTCATTCATTGTGCAGCGCCTGTTATTTAGATGATCATTTGTTGACTTTTCGTACTTATAGCAAGCAATTTTTTGATTTATTGCTTATAATACATTTTAAGACAAATGCTTGTTTCAACATCGCATACGACATCATTCATTATTCATTTGAATTTATCCAGTTTCTATTTGTCTGCAATTGCTGAAAATTAAAGGAGCTTATTTTTAATAATGGAACAAATTATCACTGAATTTATTAGTCGTTTTGGGTATGCAGCCATTTTTATATTAATTTTATTAGAAAATGTTTTACCTATCGTACCATCGGAAATTATTCTAACATTTGCTGGTCTTATGTCTGTTAAATCACATTTATCAATTTTAACCTTATTTATTATTGCAACCATCGCATCGTTTATAGGACTGTTAATTTTATATTATATCTGTCGTTTGATTTCAGAAGAACGTCTATATCGCTTTATTGATCGACACGGTAAGTGGATTAAATTGAAAAGTAAGGATTTAAAGCGAGCAAATGATTGGTTTAAAAAGTATGGCGTATGGGCTGTATTTATCTGTCGTTTTATACCTGTATTACGTGTATTGATTACCATTCCAGCCGGTGTAAACCGCATGAATGTTGTGACATTTACCGTTATTTCATTAATAGGTACAACAATTTGGAACTTCGGTTTAATTTTACTAGGACGCACGTTGAGCGATAGCTTTGGTATGTTGATGACTGGTCTTCATACATATTCACGTATTATGTATGTTGTCATCATTATCGCAGTCATTTACTTTGCTATACGTTACATTGGCAAACGTAAGAGAGTAAAATAATATTGTTGTTAGCATAAAGAAGAACCTCGAATTTATTCCTCCGAGGTTCTTCTTTATATTTTTATATAATTTCATAATAATGTTACATTTTTTCAGTTAAGATTTCCAATCTTTTTTGTCAACTAATTCTAAGGAGCTCAACACCTCAAGATTAATTATAATATTAAAATCTTTTCATTTTTAAATATCACTTACTGTTTTTCCAATTATAACTAATATGCACTTTTATATTATAAAATTAACTTTAATATATTTTTTACAATAACAATACTAACAGCAATTATTATTATACTAGAGATTTTATTTAAAAATAATATATATTTACCTGTTCTATCTATAGAACCTAAAACCTTACCTAATATTGCTAACAGAAAAAACCATAGCCAAGAAACCATAATTGTGGCAATACAAAAAAGTATCTTTTCTAAACCAGAATAGACAGATGCGCTTGATCCAATTACACCAACTGTATCCATAATTGCATGTGGATTTAACAACGAAACAGATATAGCAAAACCTATTTGCTTTTTTGTACTCATCGGTTCATAGTTCTCTAGAGTGTTAGGCTTTTCTTTCCATAAAGACCAAGCCATGTACAATAGAAAAAACAAACCAACTATATAAATAAATAATTGTAGAACTGGTAATGACATTAATATTAGTGAAACACCCAGTACAGCAATTATTATTAAAAAAGTGTCACATAATCCAGCCGTTATAACAACCGGCAATGCGTTTATCATTTTTTTTTGATTAGCACCTTGATTAAATACAAACACGTTTTGCGCTCCTAGGGGCAAAATAAGCCCCAATGCTAATAAAATACCGTGTAAAACTGGTTGTATCAATTCGCATCCTCCCCCTTCCCAACAATGTTCGGTGTACAAATATCTTTTACTACACTATAAAAACCCGGTAGTGTCGTCTTGAAGAACCCAGTACAATGGTGTGCTTCTCTATATTTTTGATCTTTCATTAATATAATATGTGCTTTTTTCAAATTATAATGTGGAATTGCTGGGAATAAATGGTGAACTAAGTGAAAATTATCATGGTGAGGATGAAATAAAAATATTGTCCAAGGCATACCAAAAGTATTCCGACTTGCTGTTAACTCACTATCATTATTCAATCCAGAGTGTTCAGCCATTTCTGCCCAATAACGAATAATCTGAAAAGTTGTTAAAAGTGGTATAAACCAATAAAGAATAACATATAACCAAAAATTAAACATAATTGATAACGTAATAATTGTTACCCAGAAAATATTTCTAGTCCATATTTCTGATTTAGGTGTATCCCTACTGTATAAGTTAGCTGAAACTGTACCTAAAACATATTTAGGCACATGGAATAAAAATAGTACCTTTACAATGTGATTAATTATAAATTTTTTCACATCTTTTTGCGGCTTATCTAAACCTACAATGCGATATCGTTTAGTATCTGGGTCTTTTTCCTCATCCCATAAATTTCTATGATGTTTAAAATGAGAATTACAATATGTAGTAAAGCTTGTAAATATAGGGAATGCTACTAAAAGACAAGCAATCCATTTATTATAAAACTTATTTGTAAATAATGAACGATGACATGCTTCGTGCATTAAGTTATCAAACGCCCTCATTCGACTTCCAATTAAAATAATACTTATAATATAAATAATGAGATTACTCATATAGATACTTATACATGCACTCCCGAGAATTACCAACCAGTCAAAAATCAAAGCGAAAATATTGTGGTAATTATCCTTTTTCATTAATAACTTCAAATCTTTTTTTATCTCCATTGAAAATACAGCTTTTTCTAATTTTAGTGTCAATTTAACCGCCTCCCTTATTTAATATGTTATAATAATCTGAAAATTAAAAAACCTACCAGATTCTAATAAAAATTCCAACCAGATTGAGGATGACATTTATGACTAAATTTCAATATAAAAAAATTATTGATGATATTATTAATAAAATTAACAACGGTATTTTATCTCCTGGAGATAAATTGTACTCGCAAAGAAAATTAGCTAAGTACTATAATGTAAATAAATCCACAGTTATACAAGCTTTAGATATTCTAAAAAGCTATGGCATCTTAGATACAATTGAAAAAAAAGGTATTTATGTATCCCAGTATAAATGGAATTCTTATATTACCAATAATATTCATTGGCAAGATTATATAGGCAACAGCTTTTCTAAAAATAACCAGTATTATATTCAAAAAATTAATGAAATAGAATTTAATACTGATATCGTCCGATTAGGTACTGGAGAACTATCACCAAAACTAATTCCAAACCATATATTTAAAAAAATATTAACTAATGATATTGAAGAATCTTTACAAACTAACTATGAAGAACCTAAAGGAAATCTAAAGTTAAGGATAGAAATAGTAAAGTATATGAAGCGAAGAGGAGTTGATTGTAATATCAATAATATATGTATTACATCCGGTGCTGTACAAGGTTTAAAACTAATTGCAGACGGACTGTTAATTCCACAATCTAAAATTATAATTGAAACACCATCATACATTAATTCCATACGTACTTGGCATAATATCAGAGCGAAAATTATTCCTTTGTCCATCAATTACATCAAACAGAATATTAACAATATCTTTAAATTAAATAGTGATTATAGGCACAGTATTTTTTACTGTATACCTACGCTGCATAACCCTACTCAAAATACTTATAGTAAAGAAGAGAAGCAAAAAATTATAGATCAATGTCATAAAGAAGGTATTCCAATTGTGGAAGATAGTATATACTCTGATTTATGGTTCAGCCCTAACCAACAAATTTCTATGAAAGCTTTAAAAAATAGTGATAATGTTTTATATTTAGGTAGTTTATCTAAAACTGTAAGTCCCGGTTTACGTATTGGTTGGATTATAGCAGATGAAAAAGTAATTCATCATTTAGCCGATTTAAAAATGCAAAATGATTATGGTGCAAGTTCTATATCACAGTATATTGCCACAACGTGGTTAAGTAATTATCATGAAGATCATTTATATAAATTAAAAATCGAACTAAAATTACGAAAATCTATTTTTATAAAGTCATTAAAGAAACATCTATCTAAGTTTGGATATTGGAATGAACCCCAAGGCTCATTTTATATCTGGTTTAAGCTATCTGTTCCAGTAAATATAAAGCTCTTATTTAACGAAGCAATAAAAGAAAATATACTAATACACCCAGGAGAAATATATGACATTAACTCTAAAAGCTATATCCGCTTTTCATACTCATATATCGACAAGGAAGAAATTGACCAAAGCTTAAAAAAATTAAGTGAAATTATAAATAGAATACGAACTTAGTTAACATTTATCACCCTTTATATAATTCATTTTATACATGCGTGTTATAATATTAAGCACAATACGCATTACATTTCATAAAAAACCTAAAATGCATTTTGTTATAAGATATTGGGATATTATACACATTTACAAATATTGACAATATGATCAAATATTATTTCATTGTATGAATATAGAAGTTTTATTAAAAGATAATAATGAGTACTATTAAAAAGGGAATTCCCCAAAAAATGTTTTGATTGGAAATTCCCTTTTTTAATTTTTATGTGGCGAATTGTTGCACTTAATTTGACAACCTAAAACTTAAGAAAATATTCAGTCACACAACCTATCTTACTTATTACTTATTTAATTCCGTATACCCATCTCACAAATCCATCTATAATACAAACTATCATTTTA
>OBZE01000016.1_pt1 | contig 183123 bp, 149 predicted proteins | sample 1476901 | NCBI WGS metagenome assembly OBZE01 (sample SAMEA2580235, study PRJEB22360) | human gut metagenome | biome: human gut; feature: human-associated habitat; material: faeces | place: Denmark | collected 2008/2010 | reverse complement strand
CCGAAACCACTTTTTTTTTTTGGCCTCCCGTTGCAGCCGGTGTAGCCTGGTTTATCCACACTCGTCGGAAGCGGACACCCGACGCTGACCTTGTGGAAGAAGAAGATGACAGTAGTAATCCGTTGGAGTTCAAGGTGGCTTTGATTTTTGCAGGGTTATTTGTTATATTTACCGTACTGACACACTATACCTTGATTTATGCCGGGACAGGAGGGTTGAACCTGCTGTCGTTCGTTTCCGGTTTTAGTGATATTACTCCTTTTATCCTGAACTTATTGCAGGGCACGGGAAGTGTAGCGGCTACTGTGGTGATGGCTTGTACCATGCAGGCCATTATCAGTAACATTGTGGTCAACATGTGTTATGCGCTTTTCTTCTCGGGTAAGCAGAGTAAATTGCGCTCGTGGATATTGGGCGGATTCGGATGTGTAATCGCAGCAAATGTTGTCGTACTTTTTTTCTTTTATCTGATTTAATGTGCGTTATCGAACGACTTCTGATAAAAAAGAATAAAAATCACTCTATTTCACCTTTCTTAACTCCGAGGGTTTCGTAAACGAATATAAAGTCGATATTTTCGTTGCCATTCTGTGACAAATACTATGATTTTACGTCAGATAGACTATAAACTAAAACATAACTTCACATGAGAAACAAACTACTACTATTGTTGCTGTTGATGTTCATGACATCCGGCATGATGTATGCCCAACAGCAAAAAACACAGCAATCCCAACAACGTACGGCAGCTCCATCTTATACATTGAAAGGCGTGCTTCTTGATTCGTTGACTCAGGAAGGCGAACCTTATGCTACAATTAAGATCGCAAAAAAGAATGCTCCTCAAAAAGCTCTTAAAATGGCTGTAACCGATTTGAATGGTAAATTCCAGGAGAAACTGACTGTTGCTCCCGGAGAGTATATTATTACCTTATCGTCTGTAGGTAAAGTCACGATCGTGAAAGACTTTACTGTCAAAGCGAGTGAAAAGGTGATCGATCTGGGAAAATTAAATATGGCCGAGGCTACTAACGAACTGAAAGGTATAGAAGTCGTTGCTCAGAAGCCACTGGTAAAGGTGGATGTAGACAAAATTGAATATAACATCGAAGACGATCCTGACTCGAAGACCAATACCGTAATGGAAATGCTTCGTAAAGTACCGTTGGTAACAGTGGACGGCGAAGATAACATTAAGGTAAATGGCAGCAGCAGTTTTAAAATCCATGTAAACGGTAAGCCTAATAATATGATGAGCAATAACCCGAAAGACGTGCTCAAGAGTATGCCGGCCAATACCATTAAACATATTGAGGTAATCACTTCTCCGGGAGCTAAATATGATGCAGAAGGTGTGGGCGGTATCCTGAATATTGTAACTGTCGGTGGTGGATTCGAAGGTTATACTGCAACTTTCCGTGCCAGTGGTAGCAATCGTGGTGCCGGTGCCGGTGGATATGCTACTATCAAATCCGGAAAACTGACTATTACAGGAAATTATAATTATAACTACGATACATCGCCTAAAAGCTATTCGGACAGTTACCGTGAAAATTATGATTCGGAAGATCAGAAGTATCTGGAATCGAAAAGCTCTTCCGATTATAACGGCAGTTTCCAGTACGGCAATCTTGAGGCCAGTTACGAAATTGATACATTACGTTTGCTGACAGCGTCATTCGGTATGTACGGCGGTGCCAATGATAATAAGAGCGACGGGTTGACTACAATGTGGAATGCCCAGAGAGACCGATTGGCTTATCAATACCGCTCGTTGAGCGACGGAGACGGTTCCTGGTATTCTATGCGTGGTAATGTCGATTATCAGCGTACCTCTAAAAAGAACAAGGACCGTATGATCACTCTCTCGTACAAGATCAGTACACAGCCGCAGAACTCTGACTATTATACGGACTATAAAGATATCAAAGATCCGTTTGAAATGGATATCGTTAAGAAATTCTTGCTGAATAACTCTCATTCGGATGGCAAGACCAATACTACCGAACATACATTCCAGGTGGATTATACTACTCCAATCGGAAAATTGCATACTATTGAAGCCGGAGCTAAATATATCATCCGTAATAACCTTAGTGATAACAAACTGTTCGAAGCCGAGGGCGTCAGTGACAACTACGAATACAACAACGACCGTAGTAGCAAGTATAAACATCTGAATGACATTCTTGCCGCTTATCTGGGATATACACTTCGTTATAAAACATTCTCATTCAAGCCGGGAGTACGTTATGAATATACGTCACAGGATGTGAAGTATCTGGCAGGAGCCATCGGACCTGAAGCGGATTTCAGTACCAGTTATAACGACTTTGTTCCTTCTGTAACCATGGGCATCAAGATCGGTAAGACACAGAACTTGCGCGGTGGATACAACATGCGTATCTGGCGTCCGGGTATCTGGAACTTGAATCCTTATTTTGACGACCGCAACCCGATGTTTATCAGCCAGGGTAATTCGAATCTGGAAAGTGAAAAGAGCCACTCGTTCAACCTGAGCTATAGTATGTTCAGCATGAAGTTTAATGTCAATATCTCTCTGCGCCACTCATTCGGAAACAACGGTATCGAACGGGTCAGCCGTTTGATTGGTAAGGGTGGTGAAGAGTTCCCCGGAGGACATCATGCTCCCGAAGGTGCATTGTATAGCACTTACGAAAATATCGGTAAGAACCGTAATACAGGTCTGAGCCTTTACGGTAACTGGAACGCTTCTCCCAACACCCGTATCTATCTGAACGGTGATGGCAGCTACGTTGATATTAAGAGTCCGGCTCAGGGATTACATAACTATGGATGGAATGCCTCTTTATACGGTGGTATCCAGCACACCTTCCCATTGAAGATACGTGCCAGTCTGAATGCCGGAGGAAGTACTCCTTACATCAGCCTGCAAGGTAAGGGATCGGGATATTATTACTATAGTCTGGGTGTGAACCGCTCTTTCATCAAAGACCGCTTTACAGTGAGTGCCTATGTAAGCAATATCTTCGAGAAGTATCGTTCGTATAATAATACCACTATGGGTGAAAACTTCTTGTCGAAGAGCAGCAGCCGTTATCAGAGCCGTAGCTTTGGTATCAGCCTTAGCTACCGTATCGGTGAGTTGAAGGCCAGTGTGAAGAAAGCCGCTCGCAGTATCAATAATGATGACGTGAAAGGTGGCGGCGGACAAGGCGGTCAAGGTGGTGGCGCTAATTAGGAATTTGCGTCCAACCGTGAACAGCAGTCCGTAAAGAAGAAAGTGTGTCGGAACTAAAATGACCACTTGAAACAGCTACAGATTACAACCCAAAACATAAATAGCCCTATCGAACTCTATTTTAGAGTAATGATAGGGCTATTTTCGTTGTTGATAAGGGTGGACGTTTCTGATTCCAATTTCTCCTTCTTTAAGTTTGAGTCCTGACATACCCTTTTCTTTATTTAAATGCCGGTGTCTTACAAAAAGAATGCCGTAAGCGTAAAGAGCAAATGCCGGTTTATAAAGAATGATCTGCCGGCATCTCTTTCCCCGACCAGGCTTTCAGATTGGTCCATTCGGCAGGAGGGGCACTCCAGAAAGGATCGTCGGCGGGTAGTCCCAATGGCAAGAAACCGGTCAGGCACAAGTAAGTACTTCCTGTATTAATGTAGGACTCCGACATTTGAACCTGATTACCGGAGAAACCTATCTTCAACCAACCCTTTGTGTCGAAATTGGCAGCAGACCGGAATTGGTTCTCTATAACTTTCGTCATGCCGCAGCGTACCTGTGCGGGAACAATTTGTTGCGGAAGGAGATGCAGTAAAGCTGCTTGTCCCAATGCGTGAAATACTCCGGTACGATAGACAATCGAACGTCCGATTACCGGATATGTTCCTTCCGGAGAAATGAAACGCTCCAATTGTTCGGCATAGCGTCCCAAGCGTTTTTGCTGTACATTCAGAAATTCACTTTCCGGCATCCGGTGCTTCTGCATGACGACTAATACATCGGTAAGCATAGGATGAATCACGAAGCTATTGTAATAATCGAGGTGGAATTCTGCTCCGTCTCCATACTGGGCGTCTCCTTTATACCAAGGATCTCTGAACTTGCGTACCCCATAATTGAGCCGCGTTGTATCACATTCTCCGGTGAATTCTTGCAGGGCTGCTTCCACGATGGAGGCAAACAGCAGCCAGTTGCTTTCATTGGGCTTGATAACACGGCTTCGTTTTAACTCCGTCACCACTTGCTTGCGGGCAGTGGGTGAGAGGTTGCCCCATAATTGTTTAGGTGCACGCAATAATCCTTCTGCCAGAAATGCGGCATCTACCAAGGGTTGTGAAGGTTCTCCGAAGATCAGGTAATCGGGTGAGGACGGATTCACTGCATTGCTGATCCCTTTCACCGTCAGTTCGATGTATTTTTTGCGTAATTGTCCTTCGGGAGTATCGTCTTCTCCTAGTTCCAGCCATGGAGCAATGCCGCATACGGTTCGTCCCACTGCCTCCAGATAAGAAAAACGTTGCCGGTTGGGAGCAAGCGATTCGTAAGGCATTTCCTTTTTCAGTGTTTCATTGGCCAGGTTACTGAGTACGGGATCGGCCAGGCGTACAAGAGTTTTTACCCAGATCTCCCGATCGGCAGTTCCTGTGCGTGACTGTGCCCAAAGGCAAGGGACTGCCGCCCATCCGGTCAGCAGTCCCCATACAATCGATAAGATGATCCGTTTCATTAGAGCGGTCTGTCTTCTTTATATTCTACTGTCACTTCGTCTGTAAGTGGTTTCTTGCCGGGAGTAGTCACACGAATGATATTCTCTCCCGAGGTGAGTTTGACATTTTTCCACACAACGGTTGAGTAGGTGTCCGCCTTTTGTTTACCACAACTGATACCGTTTACAAATAGTTCGGCTTCCGGGGCAGTGGTGAAAGCCATGAAGGTCTGTTCCGGCTGATAGCGGAGCCGACAGCGTTTTTCCGCCAGATAGATCATCGGTTCCTGTTTATTCCAGTTAGCTTTGTAGAAGTAGAAAGCATCTTTTCTCACTTTTCTGTCGAAGGTGACAAGTCCTTTATCGTTGATACCCGGACGGTCGCCTTCCGTACGATGAGCTGCCCCGAAATCGAACATGTTCCAAACGAAAGTACCCCATACGAAGGGACGTTCGGCAATGATTTTCCAATTCTCCATGTGGTAGTAAGTCTGCCAGTTCTCGGGATGCCACCAGCCTGAAGCCGACGGTTGTTTGAGTGAGTCCTGCTGATGATAGATGCTGGCTCCTGCCCCATATTCACTGATGCCGATGCGTAGTTCGGGGTGTTTTTTATGTGTACGGTCCAAAAAGGTTGCCAGTGTTTTCGGAGTACTTCCATACCAACCGTCGTAACGGTTCCAGGCTATGTTTTCGGTAATGAAGTTCAAATTGCCGTCCTGGTTACTGGCCGAAGTTGTCGGGCGGGTAGGGTCTTCCTGTTTTGCCAGTACATTCAGTTCTTTTACATATTCTACGGGATTGTCACCCACCTCTTTCAGCTCATTGAATAGTCCCCAGAAGCAGATGGAAGGGTGGTTGTAGTGCTGCCGGATCAGTTCGATCAATTGTTGTTTACCATTTTCGCGGAAGGAAGCTTGGTCTACAAAACCTTTATCTGCATATCCTCCGGGACCTACAAACGGAATCTCGGCCCAGGTTACAATACCGTGTTTATCCATCAGGTCGTACATATAGGTAGCTTGAGGGTAGTGTGCCAGGCGGATGGCATTGACTCCCATTTCGCGCATCAGTGCCACATCTTCTTCGTGATGCTGCGGGCGGAGTGCATTGCCTACTTCTGCGCGGTCCTGATGGCGACAGACTCCATGAAGCGGCAGGTGTTTGCCATTCAGAAAGAATCCTTTATCCGGATCGGTATGATAATAGCGCAATCCTAATGGCTGCGTTACACTGTCGATTTGTTTGCCGTCTTTGTGAAGACTGATACTGACCTGATACATAAAGGGATCTTCGCAACCATTCCAGAGACGTGGTTTCTGAATCAGTAGAGGGAGTTGTTCCTGAATATCAGCCCCCTGTTTCAATGACACGTTGCGGCTCTCTTTGCAAATCACCTTGGTGCCATCCGTTACCAGGACCTGAAGTTCGGCAGTTCCGTCGGCTGCACGGTTGGATAGGTTAACTTTAGCGCATACTTTCGCTTCCTGCGGGCTGACGACCTCCTGTACCAGATAAACTCCCGGCGAAGCGTAGTCCAAAGGTGAGATACAAGTCTCGTCGGTTATCAGCAGATGTACGTCCCGATAGATTCCTCCATAAAAATTGAAGTCACCCACCAGCGGCATGATGTCTAACTGTTCACCGTTGTTGGCGCGTACCAGGACAGAGTTCTTTTCTCCATATTTCACCAAGTCCGTGATTTCGAAGATGAAGGCTCCGTATCCGCCTCGGTGCTCACCTATATGCTTGCGATTAATAAATACATCGGCTATACTGTTTACTCCGTCGAAACGAAGAAAAAGACGTTTACCTTTCCATTCGGGGCGGATGTACAAAGCTTTCTCGTAGTTGCCAATACCTCGTTTATAATCTATTTTGCTGGCAAGTGCGTCTTGTGCATTCCAGGTGTGCGGCAAGTCCACCCGCCGGGTGTCTCCCTGTACCTGATGCGAAAAACGGAAATTCCAGTTATTGTTGAGTAGAATATCCTGACGCTGGGCATGGAGCGAGATGGAAAAGAGAAGTAGGAAAAGAAAAGTACTTAAACCTTTTTCTCGACCCCTCCACCACAAGGAGGGAAAATAGTTACATTTCTGCTGTTTCATATGTTCTTGATTATGTATTGATTAATGATGTTATTATTGGGATCATCGGTATTTCTCTATCCGTTTTGTAATACGTCCGCTTTCTCCGGTCCGCCCGGTTCGGGAGTTTCTTGTGGGTGAATCACATCGAAATAATAGATGCCTTGCTCCTTCAGATATTCCAGGAAAGACGGTAACCGCATGCAGAAACGACTCCAGTCTTTCTCTTTGGACGATGTCCACGCAGATTCTGCCAGTGCTATCAGGCGTGGGAAGGTCATGAAGTCCAACCGTTTTCCGTCTGCAATCCGTTCGGTCCAAAGTGTGAACTGCATACCCAGTATCTGATCTTCGTATCCTTTAAAAAGATGACTGATCGGTTCGGGGAAGGCATATATGTCTTGCAACGGATTGAATCCATCCCAATAGCGTCCCACTTTATGTGAGGCATCCTGTACGAAATCGCCATACAGCGGGCGACGTGGAGTCAGGACTACCTGATAGCCTTGCTCAAGCGCTTTCAGCAACTGGTACTTACGGTCGTGGCGCCACCACATAACCAACGCTTTGGAGGGGGAGATACCGGCGTCCACTATTTCGTCCCAACCAATCATTTTTTTACCTTTGGCCGCTACCAGATCGGCAGCACGGCGGATGAAGTAATGCTCCAGTCCGGTTTCATTGATCAGCCCTTTTTCCTTTATGAAGTTCTGGATTTCAGGATCTGTGAACCAGTTCTGATTGCCGTAGTGCACTTCATCACCTCCAATATGGATATAGGGAGCCGGGAAGAGGGCTACTATTTCATCGAGTACATCGCTGATAAAACGATAAGTTTCTTCTTTGCAAGGATGGAATGTGAAATGCTTCCAGCGTCCTTCTCCTCCGCCCGATACTTCGGGATAAGCGCGGCAGACCGCTGTGGCATGTCCGGGCATATCGAACTCAGGAACCACCATAATCTGGCGTTCGGCCGCATAAGCCACAATCTCTCGTATATCGTCCTGTGTATAGAACTGCGGAGTTGCTTGGGCATCATGCCAATTGCCAACGGCCCCTATTTTCGTCAGCTTAGGGTATTTTTTGATTTCAATTCGCCATCCCGGTTCGTCTGTCAGATGCCAGTGGAATACATTGAGATGGAGTAAAGCCATTAAGTCGAGGTATTGTTTAACTTTCTCTTTACCGAAGAAGTGGCGGCTTTCATCGAGCATAAATCCGCGCCATGCGTAGCGTGGCGAACTGTAAATCCGGCAACAGCGGATTTTGCCCCGTTCGTGCCGTGCCAGTTGTTTAATGGCTTGGCGGGCATAAAATGCTCCTTTCGCAGAAGTGGCATCAATGAAGATAGAATCCGGTGTAATTTCCAGTTGATATGCTTCATCCGAGTATTCTATGCCGATAGCAGGTAGAGACTTAGAGATAGTAGTTCGTACACACTTAGCCGAAACTTCGTCATAAGAGAATGTACCTTTATGTGTCTCTATCGCAGAAGGAGCGGGGAATAGCTTTTGTGCTTGTAAGCCTTGAAAAGCAAATAGAGCAAGAAGAAGAAATTTTATTCTCCCTCTTGCTGTATTATGAATGAATAATGTTCTGTTGGTTCGTTTCATCCTATGTCTTTAACTTGTTAGCATTCTTTCTTACTTAAATACTTCCATTATGGGCCTTCCGATCCATACTTGTGGCTGCTTGAGTTTGAAAATGGCAGCTACGGTAGCAGCTACGTCAAACTGCATCATGCTGGCCTGAATTTCATGCCCTTTCTTGATATTTTTCCCCGAGATGATGAACGGAGTCTCCATCTCCTGCATTGTCTTTCCTCCATGCCCTTTATTGATTCCGCCATGGTCGGATGTTATTATAAAAATCGTTTCATCCAGTATTCCGGCTTCTTTCACCGCATTCATTACTTTGCCGATGTATCCGTCTATTTCTTCGAGTTTGTGATAATAGGCTGGTGTATCATGACCTTCCTTATGTCCCACATGATCCGGATTATCCCAGGCAATAAGTGTTAAAGTCGGCTTTTTCTCTTTAATGTACTTCACGGCTTTTTCACATAGTTCCGTAGGATATTTTTCATAGTTAATCCCTTGGTTATATTTGTTTACTGCCAGCGTATCCACCAGATATTTGATGCCGACCCATTCGTAGAAAGTGCCAATTTCAGCTTTCGGATCAGCTTCGCGGAGCAATTGGAATATAGTTGGAAAAATGCCATCTTTACTTAATTCTTTCGAAGGAAGATCCGGGGTGCTTGAATTCCAAGTCGTGTATCCGTGTAGCTCCGGGCCTGCTCCCATGAACATAGATGCCCAGTTTACTGCACTGGACGAAGGGAGTACAGAGCGTTTGGTCAGTGTGTAAGAACCATCATTCATTAATTGTTTGATATGGGGAATATTAGCTTTCTCTACACTGTAGGCACCCCAGCCGTCCAGTCCAATTAAGACTACATGTTTAGCTTTCCACTTGCTGCCGGCATGGCAATTGGGAGCTATCGTTAATAAGCAGATAATTAAACAGGCAAATTTAAACAGTTGTGTTTTCATGATACTTCTTTATTATAAAATTATTTATCTAAATCTTTTCTACGCTTCAGGGCTTCCAGAAAGTAGTAGTCTGCATAGTTCAGAGGTACGTCAATTTCACTATTGTGCGGAATACTGCCTACGCTATGCATCAGGATAAAATAGCCGTTAGTGCCCAATGCGGCCCGATAGTCAGGTGAGGCGAGACTATGCATGATGCGGTCTGCATATTCCCTGTAGGAAGCGGCATCGGGGACGTCATATGTGCTGATTTCGTACAGGGCAGAAGCGATGCAGGATGCGGAAGAGACGTCCCGGGGTTCATCGGGTATATTGGGTGCGTCCATGTCCCAGTAAGGTATCAGATCTTCGGGCATGTGCGGATCATTTTTCATCCTATTGAATGTTTTCAGTGCCTGATCCAGATATTTGCGGTCTTTCGTTTCACGATAGCAAATAGTGAAGCCGTAGATGGCCCATGCCTGTCCACGTGACCAAACCGATTCATCAGCATATCCTTGTGCTGTTTGTTTATGGCGTACGGAGCCGTCCGAAATATTGTAGTCCACTACGTGATAGCAACTTCCATCAGGACGGAAATGCTCGGAAAGAGTACGGTCGGCATGTGCTACGGCTACTTTATGGAAAGTGGAATCACCGGACAGTTTGGTTGCTTCGAACAGAAGTTCCAGGTTCATCATGTTGTCAATGATAACCGGACATTCCCAGCCTCTTTCACTTTGCCAGCTATTACCCTTTACATCCCAGCTTTGAATGACTCCGGCATTGGGGCGGAAACGCGTACAAAGTGATTTGGCTGCCTGTACCATTACGTCTTTATATGCAGCTGTATCGGGAGCGAGCCTCAGGCCGTTACCAAAACTGCAATTAATGATGAATCCTATATCGTGATGCCAAGTCAGGTGCTCGGCCGGGCGAATGGCTTCAGTATATTTTCTGGCCAGTGGAAGATAGCTGGTGTCACCTGTCAGTTCGTACAGATACCAGATGCTACCGGGAAAAAATCCACTGCGCCAATCGGCATATCCGCAGTAATATACAGATCCATCTCTATTGAGAGTTACAGGATTGAGACATTTTCCGCTGGCCTCGATGGTGTCGATGGCCAAACCGAGTTGTACTTTGGCAAATTCTACATTTTCTGTTATAAAAGACGGTACTGTGGGTTTGTGGTTTGAGCAAGCCACACATATCATTGCGCAGGCTGCTCCCAATAAGGGTTTTAAGTTCATGTTTTATTGTTTTTTTATGGTAAAAGAATAATTTCCTGTTTTATAGATGTTTGTTGCTGTGAGTGTAATGCGACAAATCGATTTACCCCATACATTGGATAGCCGGGTATCTGTTAATGGGATTATTTCTGTTTTCACATCGAACAGTTGTTTATCATATTCTATGACGGCTTTCTTTCCTTTTACTTCCAATTGAATTTTTCCCGGTATTTCCGTATTCACCTGCCCCCATGTCATGAAATTGATTTGATTAGGCTGTTTGGCTGTTGTCAGACGGAAAGAATCTGAAATCCGTAATTGTCCTTTCTGAAGTGAATAGGAACGTATCCATGATTCCACTTCTGCTTCGGCCGGATAGGCTGTCGCTATATTGGCTGTGAATGTGTTTTTCCTCTTGTCAGCTTGTACTTGTGTTGCTTTATATGTTGCTCCGTATTTCTGAGGGACGCCATTAATCAGGGGGAGATTGTGATAGTTGCTCTGCATAGTCCAAATGGTGTAGCGATCCTTGCTGAATGTCTGGCGTGTATAGGTCCCTACTCCGGCATCAATAAGAAAAGGAGTTTGGTCTATCCAGAAAGAGAAGGTACCTGCGTCATTATGATTATGGCTCTCGTCGTTATATCCTCCTTTAGCGGCCAGAAAGTTTCCTTTATTGTCAGTTATATAGCAGAATTCGGTTTCCGGATACCAGGAGAATGGGGGAGTCAGATGTGCCGCTTGAGTTTCTTTTAGTTCGTTCGCAATCTTTATAGCAGCAAGCGTACGGTATATATCGCGTCCGGAAGGGAGTTTATTGGTGTTAATCATAGCAGCGAATCCTTTCATTTCGTTACTGTTTACAGCCTTGCCATACCGGAATATCAAGGGAGCGTCTCCACTGCCTTTCGCCGAAGCATCAGCGAAATTAACCACCCATCCTTTGCCCACGTATGAACGTGATATATATTCGCCCATATTCTTTATCATGGGATTATCGAAGATGGAGACAGTTCCCCCGGTAACGGCTGACAGTAATTCCAGATAATCAAACATTTTTCCGGCGGCATGTCCCCAATAGGAGGGGCCTTCCTCACATGCACCGTCGGTATGGGTATAGTTGATGAATTTATCTACCGAAACCATACTGCGGTATATTGCCTTCGCTAACATTTCTTTATCATTTTCAAGCAGCATAAAACACATTAAGGCGTTGCTGTTACACCAAGGATTCCAGTTGTTGACCAACATTCCCGGTCTATAGTTCACTGCCATCCACCAGAAGTGATCGTTATTCATGTAAGGATCCAATATACGCTGTTGGAGCGTATGCCGTAAACGTTCGGATATAGCAGGATTGAGCTTGTCAAACTCTTTGTGCATGTAATAATAGGTCCATGCGAGTAAAGAGCCTAAGTCACCTGCTGTCAGGTCTATGATGTTTTCTTTAAAATCGGGTAATGAGCGGTGAGACTGTTGTGCATTCAAATGGGCGGCCAATGCCCAGGAAGTCATCTCGCAGGAATGATATACACCGTTGATCAGCTGATCGATAAATCGTCCTTTCCCTTCTGCGAGTTCAGCGAGTAGCAGGTCGGCTATGGCATTGTTATTATTGGCGAAAGGAGTTTCCATAATGCTACGGTTGCCGCTGCGTTCAAATTCCATATAATCAGTAGCTTTCACAACCTGCCATTGATAATTCAACTGCTTCTCTCCGCGAAGGATACATTCATTCTTGAAAGAGCCTAAAAAAGTGTCCCATCCGGTTCGGTCGGTATAAGCAGGATAAGTGACCCATTGTTGATTTAATATAAGCACTTCCTGCAAACTGCTTACGTTGGCCTGTTTTTGAAGATAGTTCCGTTCTGTATAGCTGAGAGCTTTTACAGTACAGCATAGCAAGAGAGTGAATATTAATAATTTCTTCATCGTAATAAAATTAAGATTTTAACGTAGGCAAAGTAACACAATTTATTGCTATTTTATCTTACTAAATGGTTCTTAATGCTATATAATTTTTCTATTTTAGTTGGATATTTGAGGGAATCAACCTTCAAAAGAGGAAAAAATGATAAAAGAGTCTGTTTAGAACTTTCTTTTCAGATGGAATAGAGGGCGTGTGTCGAAACTCACCACAGAGGACACTGAGTAACACAAAATGAGTTCTAAGTCATTGATTATCCATGTTGATAATCTGTGATAATCCGTGTAATCTGTGGTGAAAAGAGTTTTTGACACAGCCCTTTGGTTTATAAGAATCAGTAGCTTAAACGTATTTGTTTAATTCCAGCCCGAATTCTGGGTCAGGGATTTGTTCATATCAGTTTCATGTTTTGGGATTGGCCATACATAATATTGGTCTCCTCCCCATGTGTAAGGATAGGTGATAGTCCCCCATACATCTTTCATCCCGGCTGTACCATCAGCATTATTAAATTTACTTTCTTTCCATGTTTTCCAACGGAGTTCTTCGTAAAAGTCAACTCCTTCACCTGCTGTTTCCCAGCGGAATTCATTCTGGATACGAACGCGCATATCTTCCTGTCCCTGAACCATAGTGGCAGTATTGCTGTTCAACAGTGCAACACCGGCACGTTGGCGTACTTTATTCAGCCATTCGATGGCCTCATCGGTTTTACCCTGCTCATTCAATGCTTCTGCCAATCCTATGACGACAGTTGCGTAGCGGATAATTGGCAGGTCAATCGGAGATTGTTCACGATTGGTCATCTCACTTGAACCTTCAGCAACAAATTTGCGGAACAAATAGTATAAATGGCTCTGAGTGTCAGTACGTAAGTCATAAGGATAATCGGTGTCAGCACCATAGTAGGGCCAGCGTGAAGTGAAGGTGTGGTCTACACTGTTTCCCGAACCGTCATATGTAGCATATGGAGTGATGACAGTTTGGGATAAACGAGGATCACGGCTGTCATAAGCAGCTTTGATACGAGCCTCGTTTCCTGCCGGGAGATATAATGCTTTTGCCTTGTCACTCAACTTCTCCAGACGTCCGTCTACTTTGGCTTTTATTTTTTTTACCATGTCGTCTAATGCCTCTTCCGTGCCGTCAAAGCCGATTTCGCGATACTGTGCTTTTACTGTTGCCGGATCGGTATTACGCAAGAAGAATACTTCACGGTCTTTAATATCTAAGCTTGAGAATCCTGGAATGTATTCATCCCAGTTAAATTTACTGCCGTCTATATTTTCGTAGGTTTCTACAAAATCCACACTGGCTAACATAGTGTTCCAGCAAGAACCAAATGTAGTACGACCACCATAACGGAAACTCATGGAATTTCCGTAAGTGCTACCATTATTATCGATACACTGCAAAGAGAAGATAGCTTCATCACTCTGTTCATTAGCTTCTTTGAAGAGTTGCTTGTAACCATCCTGAAATAATGAATGTCCCAATTCACCTACTTTACGGAAATCTGCTTCCGCTTTGCTCCATTCTTTGGTCCATAGATAGATTTTTCCACGTAATGCATAAGCCACTGATTTGGTGACATGACCCCATTCTGCTTTACCGGCAGCGATACGGTCGGGAAAATTCGGATCATTTATTGCGTCGGTTAAATCTTGTATGCAGAAATTCCATATATTCTCTTCGCTTTCACGTGGTTTGTCTGCCTGATCAAGTTCCATAGGCGTATTATAATAAGGAACACCCCTGAAAACTGCATTCAGTTTGTAATAATAAAATGCACGCAATACTTTTGCTTCGGATAATAATTTACCTTTTACGCTTTCACTTATCGGTGCGTCGGGTAGATGTACAATGGCATCATTGGCACGGTAGATACCTGCATAATGTTGTTTCCAATAGTCTGAGAATATTCCGGAACCGATGGAAGCTGTACCGGCCAGTAGCGGATAATCGTTGTCACGGCAGGTTGCTCCCACGCTGAATGCCTCCATTAGATAAGCCTCTTTTGCTACATAACCTTCGCGCAGGGTAGCGTAGATAGATGCTACTCCCATAGTACAAAAGTTTTCGTTGCTCCACATACTGCCCGATGATGCTTTATCATATGGCTTTGTGTCCAGTAAATCTCCTTGGCAACTGCTTATAGCAATTGCTGTGGCTGTTAATATGAATAATTTATTTAATAGTTTCATAAGATTTCAAGATTTATTTAGAATGTTATATTGGCACCTATTGCAATTGTCCTAAACGGAGAATAGCCCATACCGGTAGCAGATTCCGGGTCTTGGCCTTCAAATCCGGTAATTGTCAGCAGATTTTCAGCTGAAACATAAATACGTGCATTTTGCATAGCAATTTTTGAAACCCAGTTTTTCGGTAGAGTGTAGCCTAGAGACAGGTTCTTCAATTTAATGTAATCACCTTTGTACAGCCATAAGGTTGTATTGCCATGACGATTTTGTACATAGCCGTCTATATAAGCCATACGCGGATATTTTGCGTTGATGTTGGTACGTGGATCATCCGGATTTTCGGGATTGTAGAAATAATGATTCTCAGCAACCCGTTGTGCGATAGTACTACCCCATTCAGTAGATGCGGCGTTGTATCCTGTGGTTGCCCCCCAATATATGCTGAATCCGGCAGCTCCTGCCCATACCATAGAGAGGTCGAATCCTTTCCATGCGGCAGAGGCCTGAAAACCGAAATTGTATTTAGGCTTATTGGAAGTTTTTTGGAAAGTATAGTCATTATCATCGCCATATACTCCATTATTATTGGAGTCGGCATAGATGTAATCACCATACCAGATCTTGTTTTTAGCAACCGTTTTCCCCGGTTGAAATTCATATCCGGCTGCGATCATATCTTTCACCCATGCCATATCTTTTTCTGTACGGATCATACCGGTCTTAGGTCCTCCTTGAGGGTTTACGCTGCCATCCGCATTGTAGTAAGAGCCATTGCCATGATAAACGTTCCGTAAATAGTATTCGTTCATCATGCGGCCTTCAACAATGGGTGTTGTGCCACCACTGGACACTTTACCGATATTATCTTCCCATTTACCACCGGTCAGTTTGTTATTCGGATCTTCTACCCATGTTCTTTCATAAGTGCCGTTATAGGCATCGATATTGCTTTTGTTGTATGAGAAGTTACCGTTAATGGAGTAGCTTACCCCTCCTATGTTATCACGCCATCCCAGTGATAACTCGACTCCCTTATTGCTCACTTTGGCGAGGTTCTGACGGGGGGCAGTCATTGTTCCGAATACATAAGGAATAGTCGGGCGGTATAAGATACCGTCAGTTTTCTTTTGATACAGGTCGGCACTTATGCTCAGACGGTTCTTTAATAAATTAACATCAATACCAAAGTTGACAGAGGTGGTAGATTCCCATTTCAGTAAGCTATTGGCGATGGCACCCATATACAATGCAGAATTTAAGGCATTTCCAAATACTGCGTTGGTGGTACTGTATACCGACATGTATTCGTAGTTACCAATTTCAGAGTTACCTAATTTACCCCAGGATGCACGGACTTTCAGGTTATCCAGCCAGGTACGGGTATTTTCCATGAAGCTTTCTTCTGAGATGCGCCATGCACCTGATAAGGAAGGGAAGAATCCCCAACGATGATCTTTGTGGAAACGTGAGGAGCCGTCATAACGGAAATTTGCCTCAAATAAATACCGGGAATTATATGCATAGTTCACGCGTCCAAATACAGAACGTGTGGCATAATCCTGGGTTGCACCTTTGGTACTTGTCATTTCGGTTGCTTCATCAAACTGGTTCAGTGATTCGTCGATCAAACCTTTCTTTGCGGCATCTACAGTATAGTAATTCTTATAGAATTCCTGATAGCCTAACAGCGCGGATACATCGTGTTTCTGAGCAAATGTATGATGGTAGTTTAACAGGTTTTCCAATGTATAAGAGTAATTGGACTCATAACCGAAACTTGTACTTAATTGAGAAGGAGGAGTGATACCATCGACAATTACCCCGTCACTGAAACGTGTCTGATAAGCAGGTACTCCCCATTGGCGGGTTTCGTAGATGTAACGGTTATAATTGAAATTGAAATCCCAGCTTAAATCTTTAAAGAACTTGACCTTGCTAAATAGGGTCGTGTTGAAACGGTTGTAGCGTTTGAAGCCATCATTCCGTGCCAGTTTATATAGTGGGTTATTGGCTGTTGCACGTTCGTCCGGACATTCCGGGTAGCCGAAACTTCCGTTCCATTCGGGATAAGTACCGGCTGTAGATTGTCGGAGGAAAGTATTGGCATTGCTAAAGTCACCCACTTCACGATCCATTTGTGAAGCATAAGTACGCGTACCTAAAGTCAACCATTGAGTTGGATTGGCTTCAATATTGGCACGTACAGAATAGGTCTTGTTGGCTGTATTGTCTACAATACCTTCATTATCCTGATAGCGGGCTGACAATAGGAAACGAATTTTATTAGATCCTCCTGAGACTGAAAGGTTATGTTCGTGTATCATACCTCCTGAGTATAATTCTTTCAGCCAGTTGGTATTTGGGTATGCGATGTAATTAGGGACACCGTTTTCATTTACTCCATTGGGATCTTTTGATTTCTCTCTCCACAAATCGATATACTTTTGGTCAAAAAGAGTACCGGAGCCAACATTTTCGCAAGATTCGTTCATTAATTCCATATAATCCGCATAGTTACTCATCGTTTCGATCATGCGTGTCGGGCTGTTGAAAGAGATGCGTCCACTATAGTTTACCTGTATTTTGTCTCGATCACCGCTTTTTGTTGTGACTAAGATGACTCCATTGGCAGCACGGGCACCATAAATAGCACAGGAAGCTGCATCTTTTAGAATAGAGATATTTTCTATGTCCTGAGGGTTAATAGCATTCAATGAACCTTCCATACCATCTATGATAATCAAAGGTGAGGCATTATTCATTGTGCCGTTACCACGTACCCGTAAGGTTGTGTTATCTTCTCCCGGCATTGCCGAGCCTGAACTGGCTTGAAGTCCTGGACTTAGACCGGCTAATGCCGAAGATACTGTCGTAATGGGGCGTGATTTAGTTTGTTCTTCAAAATCAACGGAAGATACGGCACCTGTTAAATTGGCCTTTTTCTGTGTGCCATATCCAACTACTACTACCTCATCGAGTGTTTTGCTGTCTTCTTCCAATTGGATGTTGAAAGACACCTGGTTGCCACTTACTTTGACTTCTTTATTAAGATAGCCGATGTAAGAGATTTGCAGTGTTGCGTTGGACGGTACTTCGAGACTAAATTCTCCGTTCAGGTTTGTGATGACGCCAATAGTTTTATTACCTTTCACAATGACGTTGGCTCCGATAATCGGTTCTCCATTTGCATCTTTTACAATACCTTTAACCGTTCTGCGCTGTTGGGGGACTGCTGTGATCGCATCTCCGTTTTCAACTGTCTCTTGTGAAGAAACAGCCCAAGCGCTACCGCTTAAAAGCATTATTAACGATGTACTTACAAGTACCCTTTTAGAAGATAAGGGTAGCAAATGTAATTTGCTTTTTCTCATAATACTTTAGATTGAGTTAATAAAAGTGTTAAATACACCACAAAACTACGGTAACTGATCTGATCCGATGTGATACTTTTATTCTCAATAAGGACACTAATTATTCATAGTCAATTTGGAGTCTGCCTTAATCCGTATTTCCTATATGGCTTTTATGTACAAAATTTTGCGATAGGATACTTAATTAGATAGAAATATTGGACATAATTTGTTCTTTTTCATTATCCGTATACTATTAAACTTTACAAAATATGAATAACATGGTTGAACTATGTCGTGGAAGCGCCCCCTCTATGCTATTTTTGTTCGCAATATAGGCACTAATTGTTCTTAACTAAGTAGAAGTTCCAGAAGAACTTTGGCGATGTCGCTGGAGAAAGAACGTATTGAAAAGGAACATATTGAAGAGATGAACCAAGCTAAACTACGATTCTTTACCAATGTGAGCCATGAGTTTCGTACTCCTTTAACTCTTATTATAAGTCAGGTAGAGCTTATGTTACAAAAGAATACGATACCTCCATCTTTGCATAATAGTATTTTCAGGATAAGGAAGCATGCCCAACAAATGAAACTTCTAATTTCAGAATTGCTTGACTTTCGGAAATTCGATCAGAACTATATCCAATTAAAACTATCGGAACAAAGCCTGAATACATTTTTAGAAGAAGTCTATCTTTCTTTCTCTGCTTATGCCTCTCAGAAGTCCATTTCTTACCATCTGAAACTGTTGGAGCAGGATATATCTATTTGGATAGATGACTGGCAAATGCGAAAAGTTTTGTTTAATTTGCTTTCGAACGCATTTAAACATGTTCCGGATAAAGGAGAAATAAGCATATTAACCTCTACCACACCGGATCAGGTTGTTATTGCAGTTAAGGATTCCGGGAATGGCATTAGTAAAGAAGAACAGGAACGGATATTCGATCGTTTTTATCAGGCGGACAATCGGAATAAAGCGCTTCATGTTGGCACTGGTATCGGACTCGCATTAACGAAAAGTATCATTCAGCTACATCATGGTACAATTGAGGTAGAAAGTGAGTCAAATGAAGGCAGCTGTTTTATTGTAAAGTTACCTAAAACCCGTGATTGTTTTGAAAAGGATACTGAAGTCGTTTTTCTGGAATCTCCAGAAAAGGAACCTATGGTACAAGAGAATACCATACCGGATGAGAATTTTATGAAAAAGGATGATTTTACATTCGAAACTCCCTTGATAGATGAACGGGAAGAGAAACGGAAAGTATTATTGGTAGAAGATAATATGGAGCTTTTGCAGGTACTCAAAGAAATATTTTCACCACTTTATCAGGTGGTGACGGCCGCTAATGGCGAGGAGGGATTAAAACAGGTCTTTGCAGAAGTGCCCGATTTGATAGTGAGCGATGTTATGATGCCGGTAATGACAGGAACGGAAATGTGTCTGAAAATAAAGAATAACATAAGCTTGTGCCATATTCCGGTTGTGTTGTTAACAGCACTTGACACTGTAGATCAAAATATAGAAGGGCTACGTCGTGGAGCAGACGATTATATCACCAAGCCTTTCAATGCAAAAATCTTAATAACCCGCTGCAATAATTTGATTCGTAACCGCTTGTTGATGCAAAGCCGTTTTGCCAAAGATCAGATTTTAGAAATCAACCTGTTGGCAGCTAATCCAATAGATAAAGGCTTCTTGGATAGAGTCATTAAGGTAGTAGATAAACATATTGATAATGAGGATTTTGATATTGGTATGTTATGTCAGGAACTTGGAATGGGGCGAACATTGTTGCACACCAAATTTAAAGCATTGACAGGGATGACACCCAATGAATTTATTCTAAATCACCGGTTGAAAATAGCATCGCTGATGTTAAAGAACGAACCTTATTTACAGGTAGCAGAAATATCCGATAGATTAGGTTTCGGTTCTCCACGCTATTTCAGCCGTTGTTTTAAAAATCAATATAACGTTACTCCGATGGAATATCGCAAAGGAGCTAAACAGGAAAATCTTAAATGACCTAAGGCGGATACCAGATAAGGGGAATAACATCTGAAAGTAAATTCATGCTCGTAAAGAAGACTATTTAATCAATATGGACTCATGGTCTATTTAAATAGCTGGATTAAAAAGAATCTGATGATAGGTAAGAGAAGAGAGGCTTTGCCGTAATATCGCCAAAGTTCTTCTGGAACTTTTTTCGCGCCAGATAAAATAGGTCACTGAAATGCTGATAGTGATGTAACTGAGCCATGCCCACCAAGTAAGGTACCATGGGGTATTGATATGTATTTGTAATAAGATCTCCTGTGCTTTGCGCATTTTCAGGGAGTTGCCTTTTTGCCGTACGTGTAACACGTAGTCTCCAGGATCCAGATTGGTGTATTTCAGGCTTGTTTGTGAGGTGAGTGACCATTGCTTGTCAAAACCTTCTAACTGATACTCATACCAAGTATTATTCAGTATATCCACATAGTTGGAAGAAGCAAACTCAATAGTCAGGTTATTTTGGGTGGCATTTAGATTTATTTCCCGGACAAAAGGGAGCCCTTCTGTCAGTATACGACTTTTGTCATCCGGACTTATCCGTGCGTTGTTGACGGATAAACTTGAAAAATAGAGTTTAGGTTTGGGATATTCTTTGTTCAGGTCTTTCTCCAGAAAAGAACTAAGCCCTCCTGTACCTCCGATAAATATAGTATGGTCACTACACATCCATACACCACAACCATTAATGATGGATGAAAGGGACAGTCCGTTATCCAGTTCAATGGAACGGAATGATTCGGTGGTTGGATTAAACAGTGTGATACCCCGATCACTTGTGATGAGTATGTTGTCTGTCGAAGTCTGTAGAAGATTATAGCAATAATTACTGAGTAATTGGTTCTGCTCGGGAGTATAGTTGATGCAGGTCTGAGTTTGTTCGTTATAACAAAAAAGTCCTGAACCTAAAGTGGCGATATAAAGATATTGATTGTTACCTTTCAAAATCTTGCTGATGCCGAACTGTCCAATGGATGCAGGCAGACTGAATGATTTGACTTCTTCAGGGTGTTTCAGATTTATACTATATAAGTTAGTACCTGCCGACAACCAGAGAAAACCTTTGGGATCAATGGTGAAAGTTTGATAGTAATATCCGTCATAAAGCAAGCGGAATTCATTTGTATCGGGATTCATGGAAAAAACTCCGTTACGAGCGGAAACGATTAACTGGTCGTTATAGAAAGATACTTGGAAGATAACATCATTGGGCTCTTTGAGGCCTTTCGTGGAATGATTGAGGTAGTTGTAAAAACGTCCGGTCTTGCGGTCGAACCGGGAGAGTCCTCCCATATGTGTACCGATATATAAGCAGTCTCTTTTAGGGTCGTAACAAATACTTTTCAGATTATTGTGGGGCAGTGAGTTGGGGCCTCCGGCAGTGTAAGTGGTGAAATGTCCCGCTTGTCGGTCTAAGCATGCCAATCCACCGCCATCGGTGCATATCCATAGGTGGTGATCTTTGTCCTCGGTCATAGCCCCGGCGAACGGGTAGTTGAGACAGTCGCTACGATCGGGATTATAAGTGTAGTAATTGAATGCGTTGTTATCCGGGTTAAAGTAGTTGACTCCTCCATAATAACTACCTATCCAGATAGTGCCTTGTACATCCTGATAGAGTGAAAATATAGAAGAATGGCTGAGTCCTCCCAGGCGTTGTTCTTGCTTGATGAGGCTGTAGGTTTGGGTGCTTGGATCATATTTTTGTAAACCGTCGAAGGTCCCGAACCAGATGTTTCCTTGCTGATCTTCTACAAATTCACGTATTTGTTCGCTGGAAATGCCGTTTGGTGATGAGGGGTCATAAGGAATGCGGTTGATTCGTCCGTTCCGGTTGATACGGTATAGCCCTTGTGTACGGCAGCCTACCCAAAGTTCCTGACAGGAGCTTTGAAAAATACGATAAACATCTACTTTAGGGATCAGGCATTGAACCCTCCCTTTGTTTTCCGTGGTATATAGACCTTCTTTGGCACCGATATAAAACCTGTTGCCATTTATCGTCAGATAGTTGATGGATGATATACCTGTTTTTAATTGAAAGTCTAATTGATTGTTTTGGGGGTTGTATCGGAAAATAGAGTCGTGTCCGGCACACCATATCTCACCGGCATGAGATGTTAGAGCATAGACAGATCCTTGACGCAGACGTTCGAAAGTCTCTTTACGAATATCGTATTTCAGTAAAGCATGGTCAACAATCAGAAACACATCTCCGTTTTGACTCCCTGTAATGGCACTAACCTCATTCCCTATCAGGATTTTCTGATCCGGTCGATTTCCGTTTTGTATCCATGCCTTATAAACGGCCATCTTATTACTATTGTAGATGTTGACTCCTTCACGTGTACCAAACCACATTCTACCCAGCTTATCTTGATAGATAGCCATAACGGACGATTGCGAAAGACCTTCTTCTCTACCTATGTGCTTAAAATATCCGGCGTAAGATAATTGAACGATGAAAATACCGATCAAAGAAAAGGCTAATTTATGTCTATTCATAGTTATTCCGTATTTATAAACGCAAATATATAAATAACAGATAGATTTAATATATCAACTCTATGAAAAAAGTATATAAACAGAAATAAACCTCCCTGCTATGCAACAGATAGGGAGGCTTGTGGAGGAAATCGTAATTTTATCGGATGCTTTCCAGTATTTTCGGTTTCAGGATAGCAGTCCACAGATCGTAACCGTTCTGATTCATGTGCAATCCGTCCTGTTTGAAGATGTCTTTTCTTAGCTTTCCATTGTTGTCGTACAGACAGGAGGCTACGTCAATATAAGTGAGTCCCTCTCTCTTCGAAGCATATTCCTGAAGCAAAGCATTTATGATTTCATGCTTCGGAATCATCTCTTTGCGTGCGAGTGAAGGCTTATAGGAGAGAATAAATATCGGAATATCCGGATAGTCCCGTTGCAGGCGATTGGTCAGCAAGCGGAAGAAGTCGAATGTCTCGCCTACAGTCAGGTCCTCGGGAGTGCCTGCGAGGTCATTTTCTACGTAAATCACAATACTGCGGGGGTGATATCTCCGGGCGATTACATCATAATTGTAGAGCATATCCCGGAGCGCGGCACCTCCGTACGAACGCCGGAGAATCTTTAGCGGAGCCATGTCCCGATAGATATTATCCCACAAGTTAATGGAAGAACTGCCTAGAAAGAGTACGTCACAGGAGGTATCCTTCAGCATTTGGTTTTCTGTTTGGTATCGGTCTATTTCACTTTGATACCGGGTTATCCATTTCGTGGGGTCGGTGTGTCGGACGGGAAGATATCCGATGAAGCGTACTGAATCCTGTGGCGTCTGTGCCTCTGCCGGAATGCTATTCCAGCAGAGGAGAACTGTGCATAAAGCGATAAGTATTGATTTTATCATTTATTTCTTTACATTGAATCCCAGTTTCTTTAGTCCGTTTTGTACATCGGGATGGCTCATGAAGAGTTTCCACAATAGTCCTGTCCGGTAGTTTTCTATCATTACGGCTATCGGGCCTTGGTCGATGGCCAGATATCGCTTCGGATACCAATCGGCAGTTTCGCTGAAAGCGTCATAGAATCCGTAAGGACCGAATACTTTGTCTCCCATTTCGTACAGGTGATGCATTACTTGCAGTGACTGGTCCGGTGTGTAGACAATAGAAGAGAGAGCGGCAGTGGGAGAGATGACTCCCCGGTCGTCACGTTCCAACGGTCCATGGGCAGCGTATCCGTCCACGGAGTAACTGGCGGTCAGTCCCCAACAGTCTGGTCCGTAGCCTTTGTAGTGTTTCGGGTTGCGAATGCAGTATTCACGGTTTACCAGTGTGAGATTTCGCATTTCGTTAAAATAGCTCGGACAATACTCGTCTTTCAGCCCCACCGGATCGAGTCCGAGGAAAGAGTATTGTGCCCAAAATAACGGACCCGCTTCTCCACCCTGATAGCGGAGGTGCAGTTCGATGCCTTCTACCTTGTGGGGCGAAACGATGGCTCCGTTTTGTGGCCATCCTTCATGATAGACTGCTGCCGGTACTCCATGGGTAGGAGAAGCAGCGGCAAGGATATACATAATCAGACATTCATTGTAGCCATGTACCGGGAAATTCATTTCCCAGCCATATTCGGGACTCCAATGCCAATACAGCACATTCTGTCCGCCATGGCGGTACCAGTTCCAGTCCACTTCCCGCCACAACTTGTCTATACGTCCGGCAAGTTTTTTTTCTTCCGCCGAGCCTTCTGCATAATATTGGTGTACGGCCAGCAGACCTTGCATCAGGAAGGCTGTCTCTACCAGGTCGCCTCCGTTATCCTTTTGTCCGAAAGGCTGTACATGTCCCGTCTCTCCGTTCCACCAATGCGGATATGCACCTTTAAAGCGGTCGGCTTTTTCCAGAAAACCGACTATTTTCTCCATACGCCGTAAGCCTTCTTCCCGGCTGACGTATCCCCGATCAATACCGGCCAGGATAGCCATAATGCCGAAGCCGCTGCCTCCTGAGGTAACAATCTCCGGCCCTCCTGCCGGGTATTCGCCATCCATGTGATAGCGCTCGCGTGCCAGTCCGCTGTTAGGTTCGGCAGCATCCCAGAAGTAGTTGAAGGTTCGTCGCTGGACGGTATCCATCAGAGCGTCATCTGTCAGTGATGTGGCAGACGAGGGCTTTTCTTTTGGCTTGCATGCTACAAAAAGAAAAAGAGCGAAGAGGACGAAGAGGAGCTTGCTGTTGTGAGTGACAAGTTGGATATTCATAATGATTTCTTGTTTGTAATGGTTTTTGTTTCACCACAGAGTAACACGGGGTTTCACTGAGTTTTAATCTTTTGTTTATAGCATATTAAGAGAAAATCATCTCTGTGGAACTCTGTGTGATTCTGTGGTGAATCTTATTCTTTTCTATTCCCTTGTGTATCCGGTTCAACGCAATGTAAACCGTGCTGTTTTCACATTCCGGCTATCCGGGCCTATCATCACGTCGAAATCGCCCGGCTCAGCTACAAACTTCAAGTCGGCATTGTAAAACTTCAACATTTCCGGAGCTATTGTAAAGCGGACGGTTCTTGATTCATTCGGTTGCAGATAGATCTTTTCAAATCCTTTCAGTTCCTTGACCGGACGGGTGACACTGCCCACCAAGTCACGGATGTAGAGTTGCACCACTTCACTGCCGGCACGGTCTCCGGTATTAGTTACGGTGACGGAGGCTACCAGTTCATTGTCCATTCCGATGGACGAACGGTTCAATGTGATGTCACTGAATCGGAAGGTCGTATACGACAGTCCGTATCCGAACGGATAGAGAGCATCATTGTCCACGTCAAGATAGTTACTGCGGAATTTCTCGAACCATTTGCCTTCTTTCAGCGGTCGTCCGGTATTCTTGTGTGCATAATAAAGTGGGATCTGTCCTACACTTTTCGGGAAAGTCATGGTCAGTTTTCCGCCCGGGTTGACTGCACCGAACAATACGTCTCCGATAGCCGGACCGGCTTCCGAACCCCCGAACCATACGTTCAGGATGGCAGGGACATGCTCCTGTTCCCAATTGAGTACCAGCGGACGTCCCGTAAACAGTACGAGAACTACGGGCTTTCCTGTTTTCAGCAAAGCCTCCAGCAGAGTGTGCTGTACATCCGGCAGATTGAGGTTGGTGCGGCTACTGCTTTCACCGCTCATCTCCGACGATTCACCCAATGCGGCAACAATCACGTCCGCTTGTGAAGCTATTTTCAGCGCTTCGTCCAGCAGTTGTTGATCGGTGCGGTTATCGCGGTTCAGCGAACGGCCGAACATGGTTGCCCTCTCTTCATAAGCAGCATCACCGATCAGGTTACTGCCTTTGGCATAAAGTATTTTTCCCTGATTGCCCACCCATTCGGTCAAACCTTCTACCAGAGAAGGACTTTTGTCCAGTACGGCAGCTACGCTCCATGTGCCCGGCATATTCGAACGGGTGTTGGCCAAAGGGCCGATCACTGCAATAGTACCGGTAGGAGAGAGAGGAAGTACAGGTGCGAGGGTAGGTGAAAGTCCTTCATTTTTCAGTAGCACGAAGCTTTCTCCCGCAATTTTCCGGGCTGCGGCACGGTGCTCTTTTGTGAAGATGTCACGTGCCGGACGTTTCAGGTCGCAGTATTTATAGGGATTGTCAAACAACCCCAGTTTGTATTTGGCTTCCAGGATGCGGCGACAAGCTGTGTTGACTGTTTCGACCGATACTTTGCCTTCTTCGACAGACTTCTTCAATGTACCGATGAAGCCTTCACTGACCATGTCCATATCTACTCCGGCATTGATGGCCCGTGCCGACACGGTTTGCAGGTCGCCGATTCCGTGTTCTATCATTTCGGAGATTCCGGTGAAGTCTGTTACCACGAAACCATTAAATCCCCATGTACCGCGCAACACATCGGTCATCAGCCATTTATTGGCTGTTGCCGGCACACCTTCCACTTCGTTGAAAGAAGCCATTACACTACCTGCTCCGGCTTCTACACCGGCCTGATAGGGGAGCATATAATCGTTGAACATCCGTTGGCGGCTCATGTCTACGGTGTTATAATCCCGTCCTGCCTCGGCTGCCCCATACAGAGCAAAGTGCTTGATGCAGGCCATGATTTCATCATTGCGACTCATATCTTTTCCCTGGTATCCACGTACCATGGCCCGGGCTATCAGTGCACCGAGGAAGGGATCTTCGCCTGAACCTTCGGATACCCGTCCCCAACGGGGGTCACGACTGATGTCCACCATCGGACTAAAGGTCCACGAAATGCCGTCGGCACTGGCTTCAACGGCGGCGATGCGTGCCGATTCTTCGATAGCCGGAATGTCCCATGTACACGAAAGTCCCAAGGGAATAGGGAAAATGGTCTCGTATCCGTGAATTACGTCCATCCCAAAGAGCAGAGGGATACCCAGCCGGGAGTTCTCTACGGCCAGACGCTGTACGTCACGAATTTTATCCACCCCTTTCAGGTTGAACAATCCGCCTACTTCACCTCGCTTTATCTTGGCGGCGATGTCGCTGCTTTTAGCTTGTCCGGTGGTGATTTCACCAGTTACCGGTAGGTTAAGCTGACCTATTTTCTCTTCCAGGGTCATCCGTTTCAGCAGATTGTCGAGGAAACGGTCCATATCCTGAGGAGGTTTTTGCGCTTGCAGCCCCAAAGGGAGTAAAAGTGCAAGCAGAATGAGTAAAGAATATTTCTTGTTCATAACTGTATATGTTTTTTTACTTCACCACAGAGGGCACAGAGTTTTAATCTCTACGGGATATATAAATCTCTGTGGGACTCTGTGTTACTCTGTGGTGTGCTCTTAATAATCTGGGTTCTGTACCAGTACGCCTTTTGATTTATCTATTTCGTCCTGCGGAAGCGGTAGCAAGGCATTCTTGGGTTGATAACCCGTTTTGCCTGCAGCATGGAGCACTTGCGAAGCGATGCCCCAGCGTACCAGGTCGTAGAAACGTCCCGATTCCAGTCCCAGTTCTACCCGTCGTTCGTGGCGGATGGCATCACGCAGCACGGTCTGATCTAATGAAGTCACTTTAGGCAGAATGTCCGGGTTGTTGCCACGGGCGCGGGCTCGTACCATTTCCAGATAGTTGGAAGCTTCACCTGTTTTACCCAATTCATTGGCCGACTCGGCAGCCATCAGCACCACGTCACCATAGCGGATAATGCGGATGTTTACCCAAAAGCCGTGCCGGGTAAACTCTTCACGGAGTGCCGGGTTGGTATAAGCTTTCTTGTTAAAATAAGCACCGTCGGCTTGAGATACCGGAGACTCTCCATAAGGTTTGTTGGTATTCTCGGGAGTGATCGGATCAGTATCCGAACGACGGAAGTAAAGCAGCGTAGCATCTTTGCGGGGGTCGCCCGGTTCGAACGCTTCACCCATCAACTCGGTTCCCATGTGCCATCCCCAGCCGAGGTCCCATTGGCCGGAACCGCGTACACCTTGTACTTCGCAGAACTGGCTGCCGATTTTATCGCTTGCGGGCAAAGCGGCAGTAGATGCACATTGCAACTCGAATACCGACTCACTGCTGTTCTCGCCTTCATCGGTGAAGATGACATCATAAGGAGTATTCAGATTGTATTGCCCTGAATTCATTACATCGGTCGCAGCGGTATACATGTTCTGCCAGTCATTGCGCATCATGTACGTACGGGCATGCAGTGCACGGGCGCTTCCCCAGGTGAGTCGTCCCAGATAAGCGGACTGCCATTGACGGGGTAAAAGCCCTTCGGCCTGTGTCAGGTCGGAGTCGATCTGTTTGTAAATTTCTTCGGCGGTGGTCTTCGGCACGTTTGCTTCCGAGGCGTCGTTCACTTTGAAAGTGACCAGTGGCACTTCGCCGAATGCACGAACCAGGTTGAAGTAACAATAAGCACGGAAGAAAAGGGCTTCACCCTTGTTACGAAGGTCGTTCTCCTCCGTCAGGTTACCTTTCTCAATCGTCTCTATAACATCGTTACACTGGTAGATGACGGCGTAATTCTGACTCCAGTAGGCTTTTATCAGTCCGTTGCTGGCGTTGTACTGAAAATCATCGTACATCGCAGCCTGATCGGCCCCGTCACTGGCGGTACTTCCTTTTTCCGAATCTTCCGAACGGAAATATTCGATGGCAAAGGCGGGGATACCGGCGGTGATGTTATAATTACGCATCATGGTGTAAATGTTGAAGACCTTTCCTTCGGCAAGTGCTCCGGGATTATCGTCTTCGGTAAACTGTCCCTGTGGGTGACGGTCCAGAAAATCGTTGCAACTGCAGAAGCTCAGAGCCGATACAGCTAATGCAATGGGTAGAATGTATTTATTTAGTTTCATACTCTGCTTCGTTAAAATGTTAAGTTAATACCAAATGTATAGACTGCCGGTACCGGATATGTCCCGTTGTCCACTCCGAAAGCAATGGCTGACCCACCGATTTCCGGTGTGTAACCTGTGTTGTGCTTCCATGTCTTCAGGTTCTGTATGTTGACGTAAACCTTCAGGGCCTGCATACGTATCTTTGACAGCAAAGTTTTGTCGAAACTGTAGGCCAGTTGCAGGTTACGGATGCGGAAGAAGCTTCCGTCTTCGATGAAGTATTCGGAGTTCTCGCTGTTGATGGCGTGCTTCGTATTCAGCAGGGGTTGTGTGTTCGAAGTGCCTTCTCCGTGCCAGCGGTCGAGACGTTGTTCCATATAGTTGAACTGCGCCCAATTATAGTTGTCCCACGTACGATAGATCTGGTTGCCGCCTTGTCCCATCATTTCCATGCTGAGTTCCCAGTTCTTGTATGAGAGTCCGAGGCTGATGCCATAGGTTACGTCCGGAGTCGGATCACCGATTTTTGTACGGTCGTCCGGTGTGATTTTTCCGTCTCCGTTTACATCGGCAAACTTCAGGTCACCCGGAGTGACGGTTGCCAGTGTGTTCACCGGAGAAGCATCGATTTCAGCTTGGTTTTGGTAAACACCGGCTACTTTATAGCCGTAGAAATAACCGATCGGGTAGCCTGCCATTGTATAGCTTTGGCTCTTATCGCCTGCGATGATGGAGTATCCATCCTGTACCAGACTTTTCACTTTGTTGCTGATGGTAGTCAGGTTTGCACTGACAGAGTATCCCCAGTCACCGATCTGATCTCTCCAGGAAGCCATCAGTTCGACACCTTTGTTCTCAATCTCTCCAAGATTGCCGATGCCCGGTACGGTTCCCGACAGACCCGGTACGGTGGCGAGCAGGTCCTTGGTATTCTTCTTATAGTACACTCCTTCGAAATGGAAACGGTTACGGAACATATTGGTTTCAAAACCGGTTTCCCATGCTTCTACTTTCTCCCAACGGAGACGTGGGTTGGGCAGATAAGCCAGTTGGTAGCCCGGATAGATGATAGCCGGTTTGCCGAATACGGCAGCAAAAGCATTTTCCAACAGAGGTTCTGCCGGATAAGCCTTATCCATATTCTGGTTTCCCAGTGTACCCCACGAACCTTTCAGTTTCAACATGTCCAGCCACGTGATATCTTTCATAAATTCTTCTTCGGTCATCAACCATCCGGCACCTATGGAGTAGAAATTCTGCCACTGGTTGCCGGTATATGCGAAAGCTGAAGAACCGTCGCGGCGGAACGAACCGTTGAACAGATATTTACCTTTATAGTTGTAGATGATACGTGCCAGCATAGATACGGTGGTGCGCTCCCATTGTGTACTTCCGTTGGTGGCGGTAGCCAGGTCGCCGATGCTGACGAACCATTTATCGGGATTGTTCGGAATCACCAGTCCGATGCCCTGTCCGCGGGAAGCATCCAGTCCGCTGAGCGAATTATAATAGGTTGTGAAGCCGGCGGTGGCAGTCAGGTTATGTGTACCGTCGGCAAAACTGTTTTGGTAAGTCAACAGATAGTCACTCTGAACCTTGGTTTCGTTTTGCTTGTTCTGGCTCACTTCTGTTTTTCCGTTTCCGAGCGTAGCAACGTTCCCGGCCACGGTTGCGTCATATACCTTGATAATCGGTTTGTAAGTCCGGCTGTCATTGGTGGCATAGTCCATAGAGAACATTGCCTTAAAAGTGAAGTGCTTCAGGAAATCTACTTCACCATAGATGCTTCCAGATGCCCGGTAATTGACCGCGCGGGTGGTGTTGGCACGCAGATTGACGTCTACCATCGGATTGTTCATCTGTGCTTTCTGGAATTCCGGCAATGAAGTATATAGTCCGTATTCTTCGTTATATACCGGAGCCACCGGAGTGGTACGGATAGCGTTCAGAACCGTTTTGCTGTCGGCCGGCAGCATGCGTGCTCCGTTGAATTGGAAGCCTACTTTGATGTCTTTGGTAATCTTATAATCATTACTTGCATTGATGGTCACTTTGCTGTATTTTTCATGCTTGATGTTTCCCTGTTCGTGAGAGTAACCCACGCCGAGATAGAAGCTATGTTTTTCAGAAGCACCTGTGATGCTGACATTGTTGTTTGTAATGAATCCCGTCTGGAAGATCTCATCTTGCCAGTCCGTATTCGCATTCCAGTTGCTGAAGTCGAACAGGGCATTTCCCTGGTTTGCCATTTGTTCGTTATAGAGTTCCTTAAACTGGGGTGCATTCACCATTTTGATTTTGTCTACTACGCTTTTCCAGCCGAAAGAGGTGTTGATGTTGACCAGCGTCTGTCCCTCTTTGGCACGTTTGGTGGTTACGATAATTACACCGTTGGCACCACGCACACCGAATATGGCCAGTGAGGAAGGGTCTTTCAATACTTCCATCGACTCGATGTCTTCCGGATTCAGGAAGTTGATGTTGTCGTTGAACAGTCCGTCTACAACATACAGAGGTTTGTAACCATTGATGGAGTTCGTACCGCGGATACGTATTTCCGGATCAGCACCGGCTTGTCCGGAGTTGACGATCTGTACACCTGCTATCTTTCCTTGGAGGGACGATAACGGGTTGGTTGCCGGTTTGTTGGCTATTTCCGAACCCTTGATGTTGGTGATAGAACCGGTCAGGTCGCGCTTCTTGGCACTACCGTAACCGATAATTACTGTTTCGGCAAGCATTTGTGAGTCGTCTTTAAGCGTGACATTTATCACAGTTTGCTGCCCCACTTTGATTTCCTGCTTTTCATATCCTACATACGAGAATACGAGTACATCGTTGGGCGTTACCGAAATGGAGTATTTGCCATCCATATCGGTAACGGCCCCGGTAGAAGTGCCTTTTACCAGGATAGATGCACCGATCAGGGGCTCGTTAAATGAATCTGTAACAGTACCTGTCACTGTCTTCGTTTGAGCCATGGCCACCGATGTGCTCAGTAGCAGGCAAGTCAGGACAAATACACTTTTCAGCCAGGAGGCTCTCTTCTGCCGAAGAAGTCGTAAAGGTTTAGTCTTCATTGCATTAAATTTTACCATTGTATAACTATTTTGATTTAACACACCTTCTGCCAGCTCTCTTTCAGATACTCGATAGTTATATCGACGGCAAAAGTATCCAATGAAACAAATAAAAGTCGAAAAAGATGTGAACAGATGGAAACTCCCTGCACTTTTAACATATATCGGACTTGGAATCCGACAAATGTAGAAGAAGCTTCTAGTATGATATATTTACCTTATGATGGTTGTTGGATTCTATATAATTGTATGGAATTATGTGCTTTAATTAAAGAGCTTTTCGAATTGCATCTATTATCTAATTGTTAATTGTCTAGGCTGGATAAAATAAACAATGATGCTAGAAAATTTTTTCATGATAGATGGTGTCCAAAATGGCGAAATCTCTATTATCAACTCATAAAAAACTAGTTATGATTAAAAAAAACGATTTTACTGACAATGTTAGTTGGGGCACTGTTTGCTTGTGATGATAAGTCCTCGATAATGCTTATACCAGTATTTTCCAACGCCAGTTGATACCGGAAGAAGTGACTACGCTAGCCAACACTTCCTTTGCGGCGACAAGTGGAAAAGGGGGTACTATCAGCGGTGTGCCCAGCTCTGCACAGTATCTCTATTTTATGGCTAATATCAAAACAGATGTCGGTCAGGTATTTCCCGCTGTCGAGGGAACGACAAGTGCTGATGCCAGACTACGCCTGAATCGTTTACAAGGTACAGCGCCCAGTGACTGGACTGCCAATGCTTTCGTAGATTATTGTACGCCTTTGGCTTCCGCATTGAGTTTCTATCCGGATGTAACGATCTCAACACCGAGATATCCCCGTATGAGTGAGTAATATTCCGTGGCGGCTATCAATACCTTAATAGATTTTTGATAGGAGTTGTATGTTTTATATATAGCTCTTTGAATGGACCGGCCATAAATAATTCGCCCGGGTGATATTTCTATCATCCGGGCGAAACCGTTTAAATTTTTACTTCGATATTCAGTTTACCGCCAAGCCCCCTTTCAACTATATCTATCAGGGTTTTCAGGGTCAAGTTACCTCCATCATTCTCTACTTTAGAGATAAACGTACGCTTTTTATTAATGCGCTCGGCCAGTTGTGCCTGCGTCATTTCTTTCTTCTGACGGGCATTGCGGATTTGAACGCCAATGCGCAGTGTTTCCAGCTCACGCTCCAAATTGTCTCGTCTGGGTGTACCTTTTACACCGTAAATTTCATCTTTAAATTGATCTAATGTTGTTATATCCATCATTACCTCCTTTTTTTATCATCATAATATTGGGCTATCAATCGGACAGCCTTATCTATCTCTTTTTTAGGGGTTTTCTGCGTCTTTTTCTGAAAACCGGAAAGCAAAACCACTAATCGTCCCTTATCGAAAAAACAGAAGACACAAAATATATCGCTCCCTAAGGTGATACGCATTTCATACAGACCGTCTGTGCTCTCCATGTGTTTAAGATACTTCGTCGGGATACATTCTATATATTCTAAGATTTCTAAGATTTTAGTAATCTTGTTTTGTACTTTTGGAGATTGCTCCATATAAAGTACGACTTATGCAAAAGGAGTTCCCTAACCTTCTTTACCATTCGACAATGGTAACGTATATATTACATATAAACAAACGAAAAGTTCAGCAATTACAAAGATTTATGATTCAACTACCCTTTCAACCCGGAAGACGAAGGCAATCGGTAGACGTGTCTTTTTCCTCTTTTCCCGCACAAAGATAGGGCGCAGACGTTCATCCATCAATGACCGCTACGCTATTTCAGCACAAAATATCCTGCGCTCCTGCGTCGTACGGTATTTTCTACCGAAATTCATTGCCGGCTGCCCGTCTGTGTCCTGATGGATGTTTAAGAAAAAAGGAAAAAATGTATAGGGGCTGCGCTGGTGATACCGGAAATTATGTGCACCTTTGTGTGTGATTCCATACCCATATTAATTTCGTAATGGGGCAACAGAGCCGTGAATCACTTGATTACGAAAAAATAATTTTGAAAAATATGGCAAATACTAATATGGAACACGGAGAAATAATACTATACCAACCAGACAATACTATAAAACTGGAAGTGCGAATAGAGAATGAAACCGTTTGGTTGACACAAGCACAAATTGTTAACTTATTCCAGTCAAGTAAAGCCAATATCAGTGAGCATATAAGAAATATATATGACTCAGATGAATTATCTGCTGAATCAACTGTTCGGAAATTCCGAACAGTTCGAATGGAAGGTAATAGAAAGGTTACCCGCATTCTTGAATATTATAATCTGGATATGATTATTTCCGTAGGTTATCGTGTGAATTCCAAGCGAGGAGTCCAGTTCCGCCAATGGTCAACAGGAGTACTTAAAGAATATCTATTAAAAGGCTACGCAATCAATCAGCGCGTGGAGCAGTTGGAAAACAAAGCAAACACCCATGACCGGCAACTGGAAGAGTTAACAAACAAAGTCGACTTTTTCGTCCGGACTTCATTACCTCCTATTGAAGGTGTCTTTTTCAACGGATAGATTTTCGATGCCTATGTCTTTTCCGCTCAGTTGATAAAGTTTGCAAAGTCATCTTTAGTATTGATTGACAACTTTGTCGATGAAAGCGTGCTCTTACTATTGAGTAAACGTTTGCCCGGAGTGACTTCTATCATATATACCAAGCAAATAACTCCACAGTTAGAATTAGATTTGACAAAGCACAACAGCCAATACCCCCCAATAGATATACGTACCTACCAGCACGCACATGATCGATTTTTAATTATAGATAATTTAGAGGTCTATCATATAGGAGCTTCACTTAAGGATCTTGGCAAAAAACTTTTTGCTTTTTCTAAAATGGAAATGCCAGCCAAGATAATCACTGATTTATTATAATCCTTATTCACACAAGGACAGGTCGGCTGTCCGTCCGTACTCTCGGGAGAGTTTTCGAAAAAAGGAAAAATGTGTAGGGGCTGTGCTGGTGATACCAGATATTATGTGCACCTTTGTATGTTTCCTGTAGCGTCGGTCTTGTCTGTTACTTGGCGGCTGCTGAGAGACGACTATTTAAAAACTTTAGATAAACGGTTCTGCTCCCGTGCCTGATACTGTAATGGGTCGGCATATGTTTTTTTTCTTTGTTTCGCATTGAAATTGATGTAGTTCAAGCGGGTAAGCAGAACCGTTCTATTTTCGTTAAACCTCCCTATACTAACGGTGTTCAGCAAACAATCCCACCGATAAAAGTGTTTCATTGTACATTTTTTATCCGTTTGCTATGGTAATTCAAAAATAATCACCATCTTTGTGGTGAACTATCAAATTTTTGTAAGGCGGAAACAAAGGAGAGAAATCACCTTTGTTTTACACTAACTGTAGGTGTATAATTTTATATACCTACAGTTTCTGGATAAAAACGGCTCCTGCCCCCGTGTCTAACTTGTAATGGGTTAGCATATTTTTCTTTCTTTGTTTCGGCTTTGAAAGTTTGATAGTTCAGCGGGTCAGCAGGGCCGTTCATTCTTCCCTGCCCGATTATACGTTTGTGCTATGGGCAAACCTATTATTAAAATCCTGTATTTCCATCGGCGGAGAACCAACGCAAGCGGATGGTATCGGTTGGAATATATTTTCCAGCGAGGTAAGAAGACTCTACGTTATGTGCTTTCCACTCGTGACCCTGAATATTTAGTTTGTTTCTGCTCCCCCTGCATGATCGAACGTTCAGAAATGATTGTCTTTGTGGCTGAACTTCTTTTAGAAATTCACAAGGTGAAATATTCACATTTAAAAGTTACGCCAAGTTATGCCTATGCTACTCCTAAATATAAATCCCGAATCAACCAAATGTGCAAAAAGAGCCGTTATCACAAAACGCCTGTCATTATAGACGGACTATAGCACTTTAATCTTTCATGATCAATTTTCTTTTATAATTGGCCTTGAATCTAAATCCCGCTCACCTAACCAGTTAGCTCGCCGAACCGCTGTCACTCTATCCCCCCGGAGGACAGCGGTTCTCTTTTTGCTTTGCAATTATCAGACTAAGTGATGCTATTGGGTTTAACCTTAAGATAGATTATCGGTCAGGTTAGTGAGTTTTCAAATCAATATCAAATAAGAATCTGGAAGAAACAAGGCAGTTGGTATCTTAAAACATAAACTCTTTAATGGATTGTATCTAAGTGTTTTATGATGAGTCCTGCTACCCGGGCTGATATAACATAGTATACCATTTTCGGTTAAACATTAAAGGAAAACAAAATGCTCTAAACGATATTTTTACTTGAAAAGTGAACTTCTTTCTGTTGTAAGTCAGTGAATTAGTTCCTGATGTGCTCCCAAAACGGCGGGTGTAAGATGGAAGATCGAAAGGTGAAAAATGGTTCTTCTTCAAATTTGGTGGTAAGTTTTCTTTTACTCATGGAATCTAATTCAGTTTTCGGAAGTGTAAGCCCTCTTTTATAGTTGACAAAAAAGCAAGTATCCCGGCTTTCGCCTGCAGAGTCCATCCGTGAGGTGAGGAAGCGAATCTTAGACTAAACCATCTGAAAATCAATATCTTTAAAAAGTAAGATTTCTGTCCTCCAAAGCTTTGTTTTAACATAGAGTTAAAGCTTGTTCTTTGGATGTGAATAAGAAGTTCTTTAAATGCAAAAGACTTGTTATTTGCGCACAAGAACCTGACAACCTGCAAAAGGCGTTAACAATGTTAATTGAAGAAAGGTATAAGGATGAAGATACCGGTTCAGGCGGCGTAAACTCACTTCCGAAACCTAAGTTATCTTATTTAGCAGATGTCTGTTTTTTTGTTTGTATTTTTCGGATAACTTATCTGTTACAGACAGAAACCCGCTAAAACTACAGTTTTAGCGGGTTTCTGTCTGTAAAACATTGAAAGTTTGTGCGGATGATAGGACTCGAACCTACACGTCGCGAGACACCAGATCCTAAGTCTGGCGCGGCTACCAATTACGCCACATCCGCTCACTAAATGCTCACTCGTTTGGAGTTTTGCGCTGCAAAGATAGATACTTTTTCCGATTTTACAAATTTATAGGCAATAAAGTTATTCACTGAGGAATCTGCGGGCGATCTCTATCAATGTATCTTTTCCTCTCATTTCGTCTTCTTGCAGCATATCTGCCTTAATGCTTGGTTCCTGTTTTGTGACATTGATGTTTTGTAAAGCGGGTTGTAGAACTGCTCCTCATAAATGTGGAACAATTCTACAATCCGTATTTTTATTCCGGCTCTTTCTTGAAGACTTAATTCTTTTATATACTGATGTTTATGATTTGCTTACTTCACCAGTATTTTTTGAGGTATAATTATTGGAGTATAAATGCAAATAGGTATTTGTAGATTTAAAAGGATTAGCCAATGAGAAATTTGAAAGCGATATTGATTGTATTGTTGTGTCTGTGTGGTATACATGTGCAAGCACAACAGTTGGAAATAAAAGGTTTAGTGACTTCATCGGAGGATAAACAGCCGCTTATCGGAGCTACGGTTGCCGTAAAAGGGGTACCGGGAAGGGGAGTGGTAACGGATATGGATGGCCGTTACACTCTGAAAATAGAACCATCAGATAAAATCCTTGTCATATCCTATATAGGAATGAAATCGTCTGAGGTCAAAGTGCCGAAGAATGGAGTCTTGAATGTGGTGTTGCAACCCGAATCACTTAATCTGGATGAAGTAGTGGTGACCGGATACGGAAATTTTTCAAAGTCATCCTTTACCGGATCAGCTAACACCTTACGGGCCGACATGCTGAAAAACGTACCGGTACTTTCTGTAGAACAGAAGTTGCAAGGTATGACAACGGGGGTAAACATAACTTCCGGTTCCGGTCAGCCGGGAGCTAACCAGAGCATCCGTATCCGTGGTATGGGGTCATTCAATGCATCCAATGAACCGCTTTTTGTTATTGATGGTATACCGGTCACTTCCGGCAGTATGGGAGCCGGTACGGGAGCTGATGCCGCCTATATGAATAATGCCAAAACAAATGTAATGAGTACCCTTAATCCTGCCGATATCGAGAATATTACGGTGATAAAGGATGCCGCCGCCGCTTCTCTTTACGGCTCGCGTGCCGCGAATGGAGTGATTCTGATCACTACCAAGAAAGGAGCGGTAGGACGGACTAAAGTCACTTTGAGTGCCAGCGGAGGTTTTTCTAATGCAGCTGTCAACCTCCGTCCCACATTGAACGGTGAACAACGCCGTGAAATGATTTATGAAGGTCTTTACAACTCTGCAGTAGACAAGGGGCTCCAATCTCCCGAAGCATATGCAAATGCCAATATTGATACATATGCAGGAATACCGGAACTGGGATATACTGACTGGAGGAAAGAACTGATCCGAACCGCTCATAATCAAAACTACGAGGTGACTGCTTCCGGAGGCAACGAGCGAACTACTTTTTATGCTTCTCTCGGCTTTAACCGTCAGGAAGGTTTGGTCGAGAATTCTAATCTGGACCGTTACTCTGCCCGCCTGAACATGACACATAAAATAGGTAGCCGTGTCGAAGTAGGAGGTAACATGATGTTCACCCAGATAAGCCAGGAGATGAACGAGGAGCGCGGTTCCAATATCAATCCCTTTCTTTGTGTTGCTGTATCTGCCACACCTTCTATGCCTGTGCGCGACGTTTCGGGCAACTATGTGGGGTCCTATGCAGGCACCAATGTGAATCCGCTTCGTGACATCCGTACTGACTATAACCGCAGTCGTATGACCCGTATGTTTTCCACCGGTTATGCTTCGGTAGATATCATCAAAGGATTGAAACTGAAAGAGACTCTGAGCTATGACTATACTGTACAGAAAGATTCCCGCTATTTGAATCCGCTTAGCGGGGCAGGCCCCAAGAGCGGAAGTGATGCTCAGACCTCAAAGGGATTTACCGAATATGGTAAGTTATTGTCATCTACTTCACTCAACTATACCCATACATTTGCCGCTAAACATCACCTTGACATTTTGGCTGCCTATGAATTGGAAAGCTATCAGAGTGATAAAGCTATGGGAGAGAAGGCTAAGCTTCCTTCGGATGTGTTGCTTGAGCCGGATAATGCCGCTGTGCTGAAAAGCTTTGTTTCTTCTACACAGGCATACAGAATGATTTCTTATCTGTCCCGTTTGAACTATGATTACGATAATCGTTATTACATTGCAGGTAGTTATCGCCGCGATGGCAGTTCACGCCTTGCTCCGGAAAGCCGGTGGGGAGACTTCTGGTCTGTTTCCGGTATGTGGCATCTGAGTAGTGAACCTTTTATGGAGGCTGTGAAGCCGGTATTGAACGATGTGAAAATCCGTGCTTCTTATGGTGTCAATGGTAATCAGCCGGGAGCTTTTTACGGATATATGGGGTTATACAGTTATGGGCAGAACTATATGGGGGCAGCAGGTTCATACGAGTCTGCTCAAGCCAATCCCAAACTGAAATGGGAAAAGAACTATAATCTGAATATTGGGCTTAGCCTGACTTTTATTGACCGTATCTTTGTGAATCTCGAATACTACAACCGCGATACAAAGGACTTGCTTTATAATCGCCCTATCAGTTCCACTACCGGTTTTCTGAATTATCTTGCAAATATCGGTCAGCTTAACAACAAAGGGGTGGAGTTCGAACTGCGTACAATTAATTTTGCCGGTCCTGACTTCAACTGGACATCGGTGTTGAACTTGACACATAACCGTAATAAAATCGTGGCACTGGACGGAGATATAAAGCAATCTGTCGAGGGCTCTTGGTTTATTCATAAAATAGGACTTCCTTACAATAGTTTTTATGTGAAAGAGTTTGCCGGAGTAGACCCGTCGACCGGGAAAGGGCTTTATTATCTCAATACGCAAGATGAAAAGGGGAATTATAATAGGGAGATGACTGATGATGCTTCTAAAGCACAAGCTATTCCGTATAAATCTGCTGATCCTAAGATATCGGGAGGGTTTACTAACATCCTTTCTTATAAGTGGTTTGATCTGGGACTTACCTTTACCTATTCGCTGGGAGGATATTCTTTTGACAAGACAGGTACTCTGATAGAAACTGACGGTAGTAAAGAAAAATCATACAACCTGCCTGTATATGCTTTGGACCGTTGGCAGAAGCCGGGAGATAGAACTGATGTTCCCCGTTTTGTATTGGAACAGGGAGCCGGACCACAAAATTCATCCCGCTATATTCACAGTACCGACCACATCCGCCTCAAGAACCTGACACTTGGTTTCACACTTCCTGGCAGATGGGTACAAAAGGCATTGATAGAGAATGCACGTGTCTACTTCTCAGGAAGTAATCTGCTGACATGGGCCAAATGGAAACAATATGATCCTGAAGTACCGGTTAATGGTGAGGTGTTCTGCGAGGCTCCTCCCATGCGTACCTTCAATTTTGGGGTTGAGATAACTTTCTAATCATTCATCATTATTAATATTCAGATATATGAAACGTACACTTATATACATGTTTGCCGCTATGTCGCTTGTGGGTTCTTCTTGTTCCGGCGACTGGCTGAATTTGAATCCATCTACTTCTGTGACTACTCCACAAGCCATCCGTACGCTTGAGGAGGCGCAAATAGCTTTGAACGGTATTTATCGCATTGCTGCTTCACATAGTTATTATGGCGACAATTATCTCTATTATGCCGATTGCCGTGGTGAAGATGTTCAAGCGCGTGTCAGCAAGGGAGCCGGAAAACGTGTATCACCTTATTATGAGTTTAATGTTACGGCAGATGATGCCTTGAATATTACCCGTGTATGGAATCAGCCTTATAGTGTCATTCATCAGGCAAATAGCCTGCTGGAAAGAATAGAGTCCGGTGCGGTTGTTACTGATGATGCTGTTGCTCTCAACTGCATCAAAGCTGAAGCGCTTGCTTTACGTGGATTGGCTTTATTCGATCTCACCCGTCTGTTTGCTATGCCCTATACCTTGAATAACGGAACTTCTTTGGGAGTACCCATCGAGATTAAAACGACTTTGCCTACTCACCAGCCTGCCCGCAATACGGTAGCCGAATGTTATCAGCAGGTGATAGACGATATGACAGGTGCATTGAAACTCTCGGCACTCTCTGCTGATAAGAAAAACGGTTATCTTAATGTATGGAGTGTCAAAGCATTACTTTCACGGGTATATCTTTATATGAATGATAATGAAAAGGCTCTTGCATTGGCCAAGGAAGTGATGAATAACGGTGGATTGTATCAGTTGTTTACACATGATGAATACCCTACTGTATGGGGAAAAGATTTCAGTTCTGAGTCACTGTTTGAATTTTACTACACTCTTTCTGAGCCTGATGGTGGGACGGGGGGAGAAGGTGCTCCAATGGTTTATGCCGATAATGTGAAGGACTGGAACAACCTTGTACTGACCAAAGCATTCCTCGATCTGTTGGGAGAAGATCCGGATGACGTGCGTCATTCATTGAATCGTTTGCCGGAGAAACCGGAAGAGGACATATTGCCCGAAGGTTCCAAGGGTTATCCTAAATATCTAAATAAGTATCCGGGCAAGACCGGAGATAATCCGCAGGATAACGACATCTGTATTATCCGTCTCTCCGAAGTTTACCTGAATGCTGCCGAGGCTGCCTTTAAGTTGGGGGGAGCAGAGAATCTAAAGTTTTCTTTGGATTGCCTTAATGCCATAGTGAGTCGTGCCAATCCTGTGAAGTCCGTGAAAGAAACGGAGTTGAGCCTGGAGCGTATACTGAAAGAACGTCGTAAGGAATTGGTAGGAGAGGGACATGCTTTCTTCGATGCTATGCGTAATGGTTTGTCTGTAAGCCGCACCGGTGGCTGGCATTTGCCTTCTGTAGCAGCTGCTGCAGTTATTAGTCCGTCTGATCCGCGGGTAGCATTACCTATTCCGCAGGCAGAGATAGATGCTAACCCGAATATGGTGCAAAATCCGCATTAATGCCTTCTGAGCCGTCAGATATATCGGATAATGAGTAGAAATACTTATGTAGTCGTATAACCAGATCCTAAGTCTGGTGCGACTACCGGTTATACATACCACATTCGCTTAATAAATATTTACTCTCTGATTTTACAAACTTATGAGTAATAAAGTTATTCACTGAGGAATCTGCGGGCCATTTCTATCAGCGTATCTTTTCCTCTTAATTCATCTTCTTGCAGCATATCTGCTTTGATGTCCGGTTCAATGCCAAACTCGATGTGATTCATCTCCGCATCAAAATGGGGGCTGGCAGAGAAACGTACGCTCCATCCGTTGGGCAGTTCGGAAGTAAAAGGCATACCCGAACCTCCTCCGGTTTTGTCTCCGATGGTGGTGACATTGGGCAGACAACGCATGTGGTTGACAAAGTCATTGGTCGCACTGAAAGAGCGGCGATTGGTTAACACTACTACCTTTTTTTGCCAGCGTACTCCGTTGGCAGGCTCCAGATAGATGGCATAAGGCTTGGAGAAGTCGTTGTGTCCGGTTCCTGTCTTATGGGAGATGTATCCCGTCAATATCTTTTCATTGGTGAAACGGGAAGCGATACGGGCGGAGTTGGTTGCATTTCCGCCGCCATTGTCGCGCACGTCGATAATCAGTCCGTTACATACCGACAGATAGGAGAGCACTTCGTCCAGATTACCGTTACCGACCGGGTCGGCGAAACTTTCGTACCGTATGTAGCCGATATTATCTTTCAGTATCTTGTATTTAAGGCCTGCTGCCGTGCGATAATCCGTACTGGCGCGTCCCAGATAGGAATCTTCCAGCAGGTCTGCACGGAAGTTGCGGGGATAGTCCTGATACCAGGCGTCGTAATAAGACACGTTGTGAGCCGAGGCCAGATTGACATGTCCGTCCTGTAGTTCGTAGAGCATTTCGCTCAATACTTCAAATAGTCCTTCGCTGCCCATATTCGGGGTGATAAGCTTTTGATACCGGGTGTGAATCTCGTCCCAGTCTATCTGTTTATAGTCGAGAAAACAGTATTGCTCGTCGATGATTTTCCACAACTGCTCGAAATTTCCCTGTGGATTATTGACAAACTCCTCTTCCCGAATGCAGGAAGAGAGAAGCCCCAGGCAGAAAATCAGGCAGAAACCCTGTTGCAGTATTCTATAAATGATCGGATTCTTCATGGCGCTTTTCTGTTAATAGGCTCTGACAGCCGGTGGCAGGGGAGTGCCGTTCTTGTTGCGGATGCGGAACAGGTCGTGTACAAATCCCACCATGAATACTTGCGAATACGTGTGTGTCTTAATTCCGTTCAGTTTGGATTGCTGAAGATCGCACAAATAGCTGAGGCGCATTTTGGTATATCTGATCGGGAAGTCGACCGATAGCATCTGCCGCAATGCGGGCTGATTGTGCAGGGAGGTGAAGCGGACCACTCCGCTGGCATGTCCGAGTGTGAATATCTCATAATAGGACTGCCCGTAGTGGGGGGAGAACATGACCCCTATTACCGGCAGATTGACCTGATAGCGCAAAGCCAGCGGATAATTTTTTATCTTGGTATGCCAGATGGCCATTCCCGAAGCGTCGAGGTTGATGTAGGCGCGTGCCGAGGCCGGATTGTTCGTATTACGTAAGTTGTAGACAAAACCGCCGTTGAAGTCTCCCATTCCTCCGGCAAGCAACTTAAAGTTGTCTGTAATGCGGAACTGATAATGCAATCCGTAGTTCCAGTTCACCAGTCCGGCAAAGGTGTTGTTGTTATCTACCCGGTTGTGAGTGTATGCCAGGTTTGCCTGAAAAAAGTTCTGAACCGAGACATTGCCGTCACCCAGAGTTGTCATACGCATGGTCTCACGGCTGATGCGGAACTCGATTCCCTTGTATTCCTGCGGAGAAAGGTAGGTGTCGAATACATTGGTGTATCCCACACCGTACATGGTGGCGCGTGTCACATAGCGGGTAGCCTGAAGTGAGTCTGTGCCGTTGCCATTTCCGTTCCCCCCGAAAGAGGGGAGAGCGGTTGCTATCATCAGTAATAGCAGTATGCTTGTTTTTACTTTCATACGCAGTTTTATCTTGGACTTGTGCTAAAACAGTTTCATCTGTCCGGTCATTTCGTCGAGTATGTCGTTTTCTGTTTTATCACTGTCCGGGTCCAGATTTTCCGGCTCTTCCCCGGTGTCATCTTCTTCGTTGTTTTGTGGCGGATCGGGGAAGCGGGTTGGCTCCAGTTCATTGATGGTTTCTACCGTATAAGTCGTGAGGCGTTTCCCTTTTGCTTTAAAACCTTTGACGGCAATGAACTCTTCGGCGTCAACGACAACAGGGTCACGGAAACTGTCATGGCCTCCGAAGATGATTTCCAATCTTGGATAATACTCGTCTGTCATCAGGATCAAGCGATTGTGTTTGTTCTCGCCCAGGTAATTCTGTTTGCGTGTAGTGGCTTCAAAGCAGAAACGTTTCAGGTACGGATAATTCTGCTGGTCGGCATCGTAAAGGGCAACTGTCCATATCTTATTGGGATCGAACTTCTCGACGATGCTTACATTGTCTTCGTAGTGATTGCTCAGGTCGAAGTTCGAAGTATAAAATTCTCCGGTATTCAGTACAACCAGAATGTTGTCGTCGCTCTGGAATTCACCCAGATATTCGCCTCGTCCGTCGTAGTTGAGGCGGAGCACGTCACGGTCAAACCACACTTTACGTCCGCCCAGTGTGGAGCCACCCCGTTGTTTCAAAACAATTTTGTGTACCGGCAGGCGTGTCAGGATGACGCCCTGGCTTTGCCGGCTGCGAATGGTCACTTCACTAAAGTCACGTTCGAAGATGATGCGTCGTACACGCGGATTCGGTTTCAAGGTGACTTTGATAATTTCCGCTTCCCCATTGGGGTTGGCGCTGAAATAAGAAATGCGTGAATCGGGCTTGCCTTGAGTCACATCGTATTCACGGTCACGTACGATGGAAGTGACTGCAAACCGTTTGATATAATGTGTTCCCTCTGCGCCGTCACGGTAGGCTACGTTGTAGATGGTACGTTTGTCATTCTTCTTAAAGACATTGACGTAAATCACGTTTTTGCCCACAAACTTCTTGTCGGCTACCGGAGTCACCATGTAACGTCCGTCGCGATAGAATATAATCACATCGTCGATATCCGAACAGCATGCCACGAATTCGTCCTTCTTTAAGGACGTTCCGATGAAGCCTTCTTCACGGTTGATATAGAGTTTTTCGTTGGCTTCCACTACCTTGGCGGCTTCGATGGTGTCGAAGTTGCGCAACTCTGTGCGACGGGGGAAGTTTTTGCCATATTTCTCTTTCAGCATCCGGTACCATTGGATGGTATATTCCACGATATTGGCCAAGTGGTTGTTGATCTCGGCAATATCTTCGTTCATGCGGGCAATCGCCTCTTCGGCCTTGTCGGAGTTGAACTTCAGGATACGCCCCATCTTGATCTCCATCAGGCGGAGGATATCGTCCTTTGTCACTTCGCGTATGAATTGTGAATAGAAAGGAGTCAACCGTCGGTCGATATGTTCACAGGCGGCATCCATGTCTTTGGATTGTTCGAACTCTTTATCTTTATAAATGCGTTCTTCGATGAATATCTTTTCAAGTGAGGCGAAATGCAGGTTTTCCTGTAGTTCGTCTTTCTTGATTTCCAGTTCCTGGCGGAGCAGGGACAATGTATTGTCGGCCGACTTTCTCAACACATGGCTGATGGTGAGGAAGTGCGGTTTCTGGTCGTCAATGACGCAGCAGTTGGGCGAGATGCTCACTTCGCAGTCCGTAAATGCATAAAGGGCATCGATTGTCTTATCGGACGAGGTGCCCGGTGCCAGGTGGACCAGAATCTCGACGTTGGCCGCCGTATTGTCGTCTACCTTGCGTATTTTTATCTTTCCTTTATCAACAGCTTTCAGGATGGAGTCGATGACCGAAGTCGTGGTTCTGCCATAAGGGATTTCGGTGATGGCCAGCGTCTTGTTGTCTACTTTATTGATCTTAGACCGTATCTTGACTGCTCCACCGCGTTCGCCGTCGTTGTATTTCGATACGTCAATAGAACCTCCGGTCTGGAAGTCGGGATATAGTTTGAATTCCTCGTTACGCAGATAGCTGATGGATGCGTCGCACAGTTCGTTGAAGTTGTGTGGCAGTATCTTGGATGAAAGTCCTACGGCGATACCTTCTACACCTTGCGCCAGCAAAAGCGGGAACTTTACCGGTAAGGTAATAGGCTCCTTGTTGCGTCCGTCGTACGACAACTTCCATTCGGTGGTTTTGGGGTTGAATACTACATCGAGTGCAAACTTCGACAAGCGTGCTTCAATATAACGAGGAGCAGCAGCACCGTCACCGGTAAGGATATTACCCCAGTTTCCCTGGCAGTCAACCAACAGGTCTTTCTGCCCCAGCTGTACCAATGCGTCACCGATGGATGCATCGCCATGAGGGTGAAACTGCATGGTATGTCCTACGATGTTGGCCACCTTATTGTACCGCCCGTCGTCCATGCGTTTCATGGAGTGCAGGATGCGGCGTTGCACCGGTTTCAGTCCGTCATTGATGTGGGGCACGGCTCGCTCGAGGATAACGTATGAAGCATAGTCCAGAAACCAATTCTGGTACATTCCTGTAAGTTGATGTTTAATGCTTTCGTTATGTGAGTCCGCCGGCTTATAGTCAGAATGTCCTTCCGTAATCTCGTTGTTCTCTTCGCTCATAAAATCAAATTTCCCTCTGGTTTTAACAACAAATTATCTTTTTTACACCATTATTGGGTGATGTGCAGGCAAAAATACGAATTTAATTGAAAAAAATCATTTACTTTGCAGATTATTTCTGAGTCTGGCTTACAGGCAGATGTACGAAATGTAAATTGTAAATGATTAAATTGTAAATAAGACGATGGCACAAGAAGATGTTTTTAAGAAGTTAGTATCACATTGCAAAGAGTACGGTTTTGTGTTCCCCTCAAGCGATATCTACGACGGACTGGGCGCGGTGTATGACTACGGACAGATGGGTGTTGAACTGAAAAACAATATTAAAAAATACTGGTGGGACAGCATGGTGCTGCTGCACGAAAACATTGTCGGCATTGACTCTGCAATCTTTATGCACCCTACCATCTGGAAGGCTTCCGGACATGTGGATGCATTTAACGATCCGTTGATTGATAATAAAGACTCTAAAAAACGCTACCGTGCCGATGTGCTGATTGAAGATCAATTGGCTAAGTACGATGATAAGATTAATAAAGAGGTGGCCAAAGCTGCCAAAAGATTTGGTGAAGCTTTCGACGAAGCTCAGTTCCGCAGCACCAATGGGCGTGTTCTTGAGCATCAGGCAAAGCGCGATGCATTGCACGAACGTTTCGCAAAAGCGCTGAACGATAACAATCTGGAAGAGCTCCGTCAGATCATTGTTGACGAAGAAATAGCTTGCCCGATTTCCGGTACTAAGAACTGGACAGAAGTTCGTCAGTTCAATCTGATGTTCTCTACCGATATGGGTTCTACTGCCGATGGTTCGATGAAGATCTATCTTCGTCCGGAGACGGCACAGGGTATCTTTGTCAATTATCTGAACGTACAGAAGACCGGCCGCATGAAAGTTCCTTTCGGTATCGCTCAGATCGGTAAAGCTTTCCGTAACGAGATTGTAGCTCGTCAGTTCATCTTCCGTATGCGTGAGTTCGAACAGATGGAGATGCAGTTCTTTGTTCGTCCGGGCAGCGAATTGGAATATTTCAAGAAATGGAAAGAAATTCGTTTGAAGTGGCACAAGGCACTGGGCTTTGGTGACGATCATTATCGTTTCCACGATCACGATAAACTGGCTCACTATGCAAACGCCGCTACCGACATTGAGTTCTTGATGCCATTTGGTTTCAAAGAAGTAGAAGGTATTCACTCCCGTACGAATTTTGACCTTTCTCAGCACGAAAAATTCTCGGGAAAGAGCATTAAGTATTTCGATCCGGAACTGAACGAATCGTATACTCCGTACGTAATCGAAACGTCGATCGGTGTTGACCGTATGTTCCTCAGTATTATGTCGGCTGCTTATTGCGAAGAGCAACTGGAAAATGGTGAAAGCCGCGTTGTATTGAAATTGCCTGCTGCATTGGCACCGGTGAAACTGGCTGTAATGCCGTTGGTAAAGAAAGACGGACTGCCTGAAAAGGCTCGTGAGATCATTGACAATCTTAAGTTCCACTTCCATTGCCAGTATGATGAAAAAGACAGTATCGGTAAACGTTACCGTCGTCAGGACGCCATCGGTACTCCGTACTGTGTGACTGTTGACCATCAGACATTGGAAGACAACTGTGTGACACTACGTAACCGCGACACTATGGAGCAGGAACGTGTGGCAATCTCTGAATTGAATAATATCATTGCCGACCGGGTAAGTATTACCTCGTTGTTGAAAACAATCCAATAACCCTTTAGCGAATGAACAAAAAAATCTATTTATTGCCGTTGCTGTTACTAGCTCTTATCTTTGTTTCCTGTGAGGAGACGAAAGAAGCTACGAAGTTTGATAACTGGCGGGCACGTAACGAAGGATATATCGATTCTTTGAAGACGGTATTTGATGAAAAAACCGATCCGGAACTGAAAGCTTTTGAGCCGGAGATAAATCCGAAGTTACGGATTTATTATAAAAAGAAGATCTCGAATGATACAGGTGCTATTCCCCTTTATACAGATTCTGTGAATGTGTTTTATCGTGGAAGTTTTATTTTTGGCGAAACATTTGACCAGAACTTTACGGGAGCTGATCCGGGGCCTTTTGATTCACCTACTAAATTTGTTATCCAAACATTTATTACGGTTGGTGGTGTCTCCGGTTGGGCTGAGATATTGCAACGTATGCGTGTCGGAGAAAGATGGCTTGTTTATATTCCGTGGGAGTTGGCTTACGGAGCAAGTGGAACTGACGATATTCCAGGCTATTCAACGCTGATCTTTGATATGCAATTGGAAGAAATATTGGATGAATAAGAATATGTAATAGAATCTCCCTGATTATTAATGCAATGGAAGAATAATCAGGGAGGATTTTGTATGTTAAGGTTTAGTATGCAGTGGTTTTACTTTACTAAATAGTTGATTTTATCGGGGTTGCCACTCCACTAATGGATAACTCCATCCATTAAACATTTTGGTACTTGGTATTCCAACTACTTCATGGATGATATAACCTTCTATATTTATAGAGTGTGATTTAGAATCCATATTTTGAACATCTATCCGGATTTCTTGGTTATACTTTACTTTTGCTAAATTGCGTTTACACACATTTAAATCTATTGAGATATTTCTTTCTTCTTTTTCTGCAACTTTCCATTTCTTTTTACCTTTCCATTCTAATTTTAAAACTAAAAATAAATTACTCCATGATTTATATGGTGGGAGGTTCTCTTTAATAATAACGGATTTAAGTTCATGTACATATTTGTATTTGGATTTACCTTCTGGAATCTTGAATTCATATTGATATGATGTTCCAATCTTTCCATATTTTGTTTCATATACAGTTCTTGTTGTTACTTCTGATTCCTCTTGGTTAACTCCTACTTGCCCATATAGAACAGGAACGGGTAGAATTTTCTCCTTAATTGATTTTACGTACATATTTCCTTTTTCAAATGCAATTACGGTATCATTTATTTGCATTTCCATTTTATGGTTGAATAGTGCTTGAAATGCTCTAGGCATTTCTGTCATGATTTCATCTTCGCAAAATTCAAGGTCTTTATATAGCGGATATTTAATACCCGAGGCACGAATCCATTCTGTTTGTTCTTCATAAGTCATGTAAGATAGTGTATCAAGGGTGTTATAAAACTCTTTTGCACTATTGAATACAATTCTGGAATCTTCTTCTTTTTGCGGATTTACTTGATTAGTCACCGTTTGATCCAATTCTGTTTCATCACATGATGAAAGTAGAATTATTGACAATAGCAAAAATAATTTAGATATGGTTTTCATATATAAAAAGATTTATGCTCTTTGAGAGAAAGAGCTTGTTATTATTTAAAAATAAAATCTCAGATTTCATTTGTTGTAAATTCTCCGGTATATGCTTTGCCATCCAGTATTAATTCAATATTATAGTTTGATTCACTTTGATTGTTGCCTAAATCGATAGAGATACTACAATCGTTTGTTGAAACATTGTAATGAATGGCTTCTCCCGTATCTAAATTCATAATTGTGACAACTGCAGTTTTATTTGTTTCTCTGAAAATAAGATCAACCGTATTTCCGCAGATAAAAGCTTCTGCGGGACAAGGTGGGGGCAGAGAACGTTGATGGTGCTGAGTTTCTACTTTCATTTTAATTTTCTTTCTTGAGGCCATTGTTTCTGCATTTATATAGCCAACACTAATGAATAAGAATAGGGTAATTAGACAGGTTAACTTTTTCATGATAAATAAATTTATGTTTCTGCAAAGATAGTCCAATACCCAAGTGATGATACTGATGTGAGATAACAATTGAAGGATTTATGATTGCTGATAATCAGTTGTTTATGAATTTTGATATAACAAGGAGGAGGAGCCGTGTGATAAAAGTTCATAAAACTCCTTCTGAAGGAGAGCTTTCATTAAAGATTATAGAAAAGGTTTGGGGACTGATTTGTTTTTTTATGCGATACTTTCTTTGGGTGAGTGCCTGGTTACTTTCAACTCTCATACAAAATTTGATTGTAGAGGTAGATAGACGCAAATATTGTAGAATGCAATAGAAGAGGTCTTCTTGTGTTAGTTTTGGATATTGTTCTCGTAACTCCTGAATTGCTTCGATGAAAACTTCGTTTATCTCTTTCTGTATGGAATTAATTTCTTTCTGTTTTTCTTCTCTTTCTTTTTTAAATTTGGCTGTTTCTATTGCATGTAATTTTTTATATGATGTGGAAGTATGAAATAGTCGTGTACATATTTGAAGTGTTCTTTTCCATAATTCAACTTGTTGCTGCTTTAGTTCTTCTTTTTTTAATTCTTTATTCCTTTCCGCAATATATGTATTACTATCAATTAGCGTTTTGATTTTCTCTTTTAATTCATCTTTTTCTATTTGGTTATTTCTTAATTCACATTGTATTTTAATGTATACTTTTTTTCTTTTATTATCTTTATAAAGAAAGATAAATGTGATACACGCAATGAGTAATAATGTAGTTACAATAAGAAAAGCTGTATGCTTTTGCCGTTTTATAACTTCGGCCTGTTGTAATGTCTCTGTCGCATGTTGCTTTAGTATGTGACTGATTTCCGCACTATGGTTTAAATCTTGTATAGAATCATATAGAATGAGAGACGTGTCATTGTATAGAATTGCATCATTTAATTCTCCTTGTTCTTTTTTTATTTCATATAGAGCTTGGTATGCCGATGCCTGTGTATTTAAGTCTGAACTTTTTTTAGCTAAATTGATATAATAAAAAGCAGAATCCAATTGATTCAGATTGTGTAATATTTCTCCTTTCCAAAAATACATAGCAGATAGATCGCTACTGCGTGGAGCATATTGAATAGAGCGTACTATATAACTATATGCCGCTTCATAGAGGTTTTTATTGTCATAAATCCGGGAAATATCACAAAATAAGATAGACTGCCATGTAGAGTCATTGGTACTTGATGCAATGGTGAGAGCTGTTTGGTAATATTTAAGAGCTTTCTCAAACTGTTCTTGAATAGCATATATGCTTGCCATTCCTCGAAGTGGGTATAGGATATTCTTGCTATTGTATTGTTTATAAATGTAGTATGCGTCTTTATATACTTCTAAGGCTTTGTCATAAAAATCTTGGTTTTTATAGCATGTACCCAAATTATCGTATATCAAAGTTAATAATGTGTCATGATCTGATGTTGCTTTTTCTGCAATGAGATAAGAGTTAATGGCTTTTGCATAATCATTATTGTTTTGATAAAATCGTCCTAAATAAAAGTATGCTTTTGCTTTATTGTTATCTTTTGATAAGTGATCATAATGATTTATAGCAATCAAAATTAATGAATCGTTGATTAATTGATGGCCGGCTTTATCCTGTGCTTGTGCTAATAATAATGCGTATTTTGCGTTTTCTGAAACAGATAAATCTGTTTGATTTATTGTTTTTAATAATTTAAACGCACTATCGGGTTGATATTCCATAATGGAATCTGCTAGAAAGATGGTTCTGTTTATTTGCTGATGCCGTGAACAAGAATAAATGATAGTGAATCCTAAAAATAACAGTATTATATTTAGTAAATATTGTCTCATCTTTATATTTTTGCTTATTCGGAAGGTAAAGGTAACAAATTTTGTAAAAATAATAATTGATATTACTTTTAAAATTTTGATAGAATGGAATATATCAACGATTTAATCCGACGGAAAGACCGCCTTTTATCGGAAGACGAAGCAATGAGTTTACTTGAAAATGGAGAATACGGAGTGTTATCTATTTCTTCAACTGAAGAAGGTGTTTATGGCATTCCCATTAATTATGTATGGGATAAACAACAGTCTATCTATTTTCATTGTGCTCCCGAAGGGCATAAGCTTTGTATACTTCAAAACTGTAATCAGGCATCGTTTTGCGTGGTAGGACGCACGCGCGTTGTTTCCAATCAATTTAGTACCGAGTATGAAAGTATTGTGATTAACGGGACTATGATTTGTCAGTTAGAAGAAACTGAGAAGCGAAAGGCATTGGAACTTCTGCTTGATAAATATTCTCCAGAAGATAAAAAGGTGGGGTTGAAGTATATAGAAAAGTCTTTTCATCGTACCCACGTCTTGAAACTTGTTATTAAAGTAATATCCGGTAAGTGTAAGAAAATAAATCAGCACTGTCAGGATTATTAAGAAGCCCCTACCTTATCTCTCCTTTATTTATCTTTTGTTTTTTAGCATGGGTTGTTTTTCTTTCGCAAATGTAATCTGGATTACATTCTTTTTAAATGGAAATCCCTTTCTTTGCATAAATACATAGCATAATACATACTATGAAGGTAAAAGAATATATCCAATGGTTACTCCCTTCGCGTAAGTGGAGAGTACTTGCGATCATTATAACAGGTGTGATTGTAGGTGGAGGGGCTCTGACCCTTTATATGCTTCGGGCACATACCTATCTGACCGATGATCCGGCTGCCTGTGTCAACTGTCATATCATGGGACCTTATTATGCAACCTGGTTCCATAGTTCGCATAGCAGGAATGCTACGTGCAATGACTGTCATGTTCCCTACGAAAATCCTGTGAAGAAATGGGTGTTCAAGGGAATGGATGGCATGCGTCACGTTGCTGTATTTCTGACACGGGGCGAGAAGGATGTGCTTCGTGCCAATAAAGAGAGTGCGGAGGTGATTATGAACAATTGCATTCAAAAGCGAGTTTAATGGCAATGAAGCGGTAGATGTGCTTGAACAGCGCCCTGAGATGGTGGTGCTATGGGGCGGTTGGCTATTTCGAAAGTACTGGCTCAGCACGGCTACACGGCTGACGTTCCGATGCCTGATATTTCGACAAAGGAAAAAGCACAGGAATACATCGGTCTGGATATGGAGAAAGAGCGTAAGGCGAAAGACAAAATAGTACCTGAGTGGTTGGAGAAAGCGAAGGGCAACGGTCGTCTGGCTAAACTGTAGACTATGTGGCAGAAACCTTGGGGATATAAAGAGGGGTTCGCTATCTGTGGCGGGCTCTTTCTTACAGGCACTTTCCTGCAAATAACGATAGGAAAATGTGAGCTTTCCATTCTTTCATACGATTTTATATATGTATTTTTTTCCTTATATTTTGTGTTTTATTGAGGTAAAATGCAAAATGTAAGGATTCTTTTTTATAAAGTATATATTAATTATGGAATATATCAATGATCTAATCAGGCGGAAAGATCGCCTTTTACCGGGAAGCTATGATGTTGCTTGAGAATGGGGAATGCGGGGTACTTTCCATGGTCTCACCCGAAGAAGATGTTTCATAACTCACCACAGAATTACACAGATTTGCACAAAACGATTTTTAATCTGCTGACAACCAATAATATTTATCTGTGTAAATCCCGTGTAATATGTGGTGAATACAAGTATTGACACATCCCCCTTTGATTTTCCGGATTGCCTGTTCTTTCCATAAAAGTCCGGTATTTAGCCTCTTGTGGCGTGGTATACAGATGCTTGCTCAATTCTTCATGTATCAATTAAGGTATTGGGAATTGTAGCGTTAGGTTGGTGGAAGGAAGAGGAAGTGCTTTAAACCGATGGAAGGGAGTATAATGACCCTTTCATCGTTTTTTTGTGAACGTTCTTGTTCCGTTCAACTGTCAGGCGGTGGGATCATCTACGATATCATCGTCCCCTTCTCCGACAGCGGCATCTTTGCCACCTTATTCTACCCAGAAGATATTGTCACTGAAGAGGGTGCAGGGCATTGTGGCGCTGCCTTCTTTGCGATGGGTTTCGGAGATAAAATGCACACGTACGCTATTCCTCCTAAATCACTATTTCCCAAAAGAGATCTGTTAAATCCGACATAATCAGGGTCCTGATAGACGATACCATGCGGGGAAAGATATGCTGGAAAGTCAACTTCGAATAAGCCAAAGCCTTTTTCTGCCAGTTCTTTTTCTTTTGCGTAAACAGTATGAAACCTTCTGATAAAACATAAAATATGAAAAGTATTTCATAAATACAATCTTTACAATTGGGATTCAATCTTTTTCTTAAACATCTCTCTATTCCCACTTTGATCAGATCGCCAATCAACCTCACTGAACATCCAGATATCATTAATCTCTGCCAAGTGGATCAGTTCATCCAGAATTTTTCTACGTTTTTCTACCGTACCGTATTTCAGCCGTAACTGTACGTACATCAATGGCATCCGGTCCTTTTGTACCCGGGCCAATAACAGTGAGTCATGCGCTACACTCTGTTCAGCCAGATCGAACAATTTATTATATTGATTGATACAAACTTCTGAAAGATAACCATTCCGATGGGCTTCAGGCTCTCCATCCATAGAAAGTCGGAGTTTCGACTTCTTCAGTTCACTTTCCATCAACGAAATATATTGTTTGATATACTTCCCTGAAATACCATAATATCCCTGTAAAAAATCATCCATCACCTTTTCTACGTCACAATCCGGATTCCAAAGTAATTTACTGAGCAAATAGCCTCTAAGTTCCGCAAATTCTCCTCCTTTTTCTCGGTTCCCTTGGCAAAATATACCTGTAGCATGGTTTTTTGTATAAAACTGGATGTTGCTTTGCATCACATCAAAGTTAGGAAAAGGAGACACTAAGTTCTGAAACTGAATCACATAATCCCAGACAATAATATCCTTGCATATTTTTCCCCACGACTCCATATCTTTTCTGAAAGAGATATGAAGGGGAGAAGTACCGATAGGTTCGTTTATCCCGTCACGAGCCGTTTCTATAGCACACAGCTGTATGGCCACGTTGGATGCAGGCTTCGTATATTTCGGTGCTTTACGCGAATAAATATAAGCCAACGTCGCGATCTTTTTATCGGGGAATTGTGCAGCCACTTTATTTACATAATTCAGAATAGACCCACTGGGACTACCGTCATATTTGTCTAAAGCCATACAATGACTGCATGTGCAATTTCCATTTCCATCCATTTGGCTCACGCTCCAATAGTAAGCCAATGAATCGGCCCACAATGGCAATCCGGTCATAGGTTTTACCATATCTTTTTTTAATTGTTCTACGGACAACGACAGCACATCTGGATTTGTCAGGCAAAGTTGTGTTCCCCCTTCCGGACCTGCAGGTGGAATTCTCTTTCCATTTATTTCCGAGAAATATTCGGGATGTGATTTATATAAAGACGGAGGAACCATCGTGTAAAGTGAGTGACACCAGTATCCCCATCCGGCATTAGCTCCTCCTTTGACTGCAAAACGATTGGGTTGCACCTGCCCCTGCTTTAGCGCATTACCATTTAACTTCAACACCCCTGCCAAATACGAATCAAACAAATCATAATAATATACTTCCCTCCATTTGACGGGCGGCGTATAAGCCAGTTTACCGTTCTGAAGGGTAACCGATCCTTTGAAAGGGATGTAAAAAGCATCAGAAGCGTACCATCTGCAATTCAGATATTCTTCTAAAAAAGAATAAACGCCATACAAGACACCACGCGCATTTCCTCCTGAAATAGAGAACAAGTTGTCTTTTATTTCAATAATGTAACCATCCTCTCCGGGGTGCTCTCCGGAAGAGAACGAATCAGGTAGGATAGCCGACGTTTTTGTACCAAAAATCAATTGATTGGCCTTGCATACATCGTTTCTTTTGAATACACACATTGCTCCGGTCGTCCGATGCAAGTAATCCTCTAGCTCTTTAGCAGCATAGTCTACCACCCGAGAAGTATTAAGTGACGTATAAATTATATAGGTGTTTTTTTTCTGAATAGTCACTTTCGAAAAGCAACAGTAAAAGCCGTTGAAGGTCATTAAAATCATCAATAAGATATGTCTCATAATCATGCGTTTAATTATTTTAGAAGGTGTGACTGTGGAAACCTTTACCAAGACACACCTTTCTTTGTTAGTACAATGTAGAGCTTCCATAGTCCCGCATTGCATCGCGTATCCCTACTTAATCATTTTACATATAACTGTCCATTCTTTTTGAGTCTTTCCGTCCGCTGCTGTCACGACGTATTTACATTCGTTCGAGAAGTTTCCGAATTTCCCCAGTATCGGTGCATTGCCAATCGGACTTATAGTAGCAGCAGTCGAAATTGTGGCCATTCCTACTATGTTGTCCAAGCTCACCTGAGCACGTATGCTTTCAGTAAACATACTCGGATTACCTGCTTCGGGAACTGTGATGGTACAATAGATGACATCGCCTTCTATTTTACAATCTGTGGCCAAACTCACCACTCCTAATTGAGTGTTATTAGGATTCGTCTCATTCAACGGGCGCTCCCAACGATATTCAAATTGAAAATTTTTAAGATCGGTATCGTCAAAAGATTCTAATTCATCCAATCCGCCGGTCAAACAAGAGGAGTTTAAAACAATCATCAGCAATACGCTTATGATTTGTGCCATTTGTCTAATATATGTTTTCATATTATTTACCATTGTGGATTTTGATTAATATTGGGGTTAGATATTGTTTCAGATTCCGGAATCGGGAAGTACATGCGTTTGGGCCAAGAAAAAATCTTATCACTACCAGTGCTACTTCCGTGTCTGTCGTCTGTTACTTCAAAGGTTCCGTCTTCGCCATCAATAATAATCGCAGAAGTACGTTTGTTAAATTCAGGAACCTTAGTTGCATTCTCCGCTTTCGCCCAACGAATGACGCTGAAATAGCGGTCACCTTCTAAAACAAGTTCTACACGACGTTCCACTTTATAATTCTTCCAGAATACGTCTGCCGTGACATCCTCTGGCAACGCGGGCAATCCTCCGTGTTGAACACGTGTCTGATTCATGAACTGTACCGCTTCCTTTATCTGCCCTTTCCGTCCCAAAGCCTCAGCGTAATTCAAGCTGGCTTCACCCAGACGCAGCAAAATGTATCTGAAATTATACAAAATTTGATATCCGGGGAGAGTATTGTCCAATTCATAAATGTATTTGCGCCACATGTATCCGCTCTGTGTCATAAAACCGTGATTCTGTGTATTCTCCCAAAAACAGTTCCCCAGCGTATTCATCTCAATAGGTGAAGTGAAATACAACGTACTGTCACGACAGATTGTAGCATCCATACGTTTATCCCTATTACTGTACATAATGGAAGCACGCTTTACGGGTGCATTTATCCAACGGGCCGTTTCCGTATAAGGCTTTGCCGTACCGTCTCCATCCACATCAATGGCTAAATAGGCCTCAGATAGGTCATGTGAGGGCCAATTGCTACACCATGCATCTATCTTTTCATTAAAATTCGAACCTTTCGTGTTACGCCCCGGTGCCATAGTCCCGGCGACGTACATAGGGAGCAAATTATCACAATATTGCTTTTTATCGCCTAATGTGAAATAAAATTGAATTTCTTTTGATTCCACAGGATAAGTATAGCTTCCAAACATCTTTCGATATTCAGGATCGATAGTCCAATTTGCAGCCTCTTCGCCCTCAAACAACTGTTTCCCGGCAGCAATCACTTCATCATATAATCCTCCGTCCAAAGCCACTCTGGTCAGCAAAGTGAGAGCCGCTCCTTTTGTAAAACGTTCCTTATTCGCCTTAGTAGGTAAATCCGGGATTGCCTTTTTCAGCTCTTCTACCATAAAACGGTAAGTTTCTTCTTCAGATGTACGAGGTAACTTCATTTCGTCATTCGGAGTCATTAGCTTGTCTACCAACATGACTCCTCCCCATCTGCGTGCCATCCAACTATACACCATTACGCGCAAACAACGTGCTTCCGCAATATATTGCTTACAGTATTTCTCTTCGATATTCGAATTATCCGTTAGATTCTCGATAATCAAAGATGCCTTTCTGATGTAGCTATAGCGGTTATAGTTCCCAACAACGTCATTTATGTTGGTAGGAGAAATACCTTCGGAAGCCACTGTATTATTATCTTTTGTCCAGATATTATCCGTCCAAGCTTCTGTACGCAAGCACTCTGTATTGTTATCACCTGAACAATATAAGTCTTTTAAAACACTCCAATATGTTTCTTTTAGGACATTTTCAGCCAACCCCCGATCTTTCCAGACCACAAGTTCATTATAAGTGTCCAACGGTTCCGTGTCAAGTACATCACACGATGCAAACAGGCTGGTAAAAGCAATAATGAAATAAATATATTTTTTCATAACGCATTAGAAAGTTAAGTTAATACCAAATTGAATGATTTTCTGTACCGGATATCCTACTTGTCCCATAGCATCATCATCTCTACCATCTTCCGGATCAATATGATATTTCTTGGTCGGTGAGAAAGTCAATAAGTTATTTCCACTGACGTAGATTTCAAATTGTGAAAGAAAATCCAGCTTTTTCAATAGACTATATTTTAAGTCATAGCCTATTTTCAAGTTCTTCAAACGAAAATAAGAAGCATCGAGCAACCAATAAGTCGAGTTCAGATTATTGTTGCCTCCATTTTCTTGTGCATTGTCTGTATAACGCGGATAGAGTATTTCCCCGTTATTGCCCGGATACCAAAATTGATTACTCCCCACCAAACCGATCTGATTGGAATTAAACTTCCGGTTGAAGGATTCCAGCAACATATCTCGTGCTCCTGTACCTTGGAACAATACATCCAATGAAAATCCTTTATAGCTCGCTCCTAACGAAATGCCATAAGTAGTATGCGGAAAACGCGGAGATCCCTCTCTAACCTGATCGTTACTGTCGATTTTACCATCACCATTCATGTCTTTATAAGCGATATCACCAGCTCTGAGCTGACTGGAAGCTGTTGGACGCGGATTATTCAGAATTTCATCCATGTTTTGATACAATCCGTTCGATACGTAGAGCAAGTCAAAATAAGACTTTTGGTGAGTCAAACGGCGCAATGGGTTCTTCAAGTCGGCTTCTATCTCATCATACTTCTTTTCCCAAAGTTCATCATACTGGGAAAGGTTAAATCCTACGTTGTAGGAGAAGTCACGCCCAATCTTGTCACTCCAGTTCATGTTCAACTCATAACCGGCTCGACGATGTGCCGAATTTGTCTTAATTTTAGGAAGCCCGGTACCCAAAGGAGTCGTGTATTGATCTTGAGGACTGGCCAGATAACCTGTCGTACGATAATAAAAATAATCAAATCCCAAGGTCAGCCGGCGTTTGAAAAACTCAGCATCTACACCAATGTTGATCGTATTACGAGTATACCACGTTAAGTCCTGGCTCACTAATCCACCTTCATAGAGCGTAGAGTTCCACAAATTTCCCTCATAGAAGTCATGTCCCTTTTTATATACGGCCAAATATGCGAAGTCATCAACATTGTCCAATCCTATCTTACCCCAAGAGAAGCGTAATTTAAATCCATCTAACCAACCTTGTTCCAGAATAGGAGTCATGAACGGTTCTTTATCCACATTCCATCCGGCTTCAATGGATGGGAAAAATCCCCAACGTTTGTTTTTAGGAAACTTGTCTGATCCATCATAACGGAAACTGAATCCCAACAAATAACGCATCTTATAATCATATTTTACGCGTCCTACCAATCCCATACGACCATGTTCATTGGCAGTACCGGAGTTTTCGGCAGTAGAACTGGGACCACCATTGATTTGCTCGATAACGCCTGTCTCATATTCCTTACGAGATGCCCCCAAGTTATTACTGTCATACTGCCATGAATTAAATACGGCTGTTGCTCCTATGGTATGTGCTTCGGCAAAAGTGCGGTTATAATCAATCCTGAATTCCGTTGTGATTTCATTCGACCGGTCAACCTTTTCACTTAAACGCGGTTTTCCCAAATCGATGGGGTCATTATTCCAGTCCCATACTGGTCCTACACCGGATTCGTTTGCGTACCAATCCTTACCATAGTTGTCGTACAAATTATAGCGTACCAATGCGCCTACCGATAATCCTTTCACTTTAGGCACATCCCATGTAACTGCCAAATTATAATTGCTATAGCGGGTGTCAGTCTTTCTATAGCCGGCACTCGGATCTATCTCTACATAAGGGTTTTCCTGTCCGCCGGTAGGGTTGCCATCAACATTAAAACAACGGCCTAAAGCATTTAACCGCGCCACATGTGTCCAGATGGTATACAACCCATGAGGAGGATATTTCACCTTATTTTGGCTAAATGAAACATCTCCATCCAGTCTCAAACCTATACCTTCAAAATAATGGTCAACGTGCATTCTCACGTTTAAACGATCGTTTTTAGAAATATTCGTATTATAAATACCTCCCAACGTATAGTAACGGGCCGACATATAATAATGAGTAGTTTTGTTACCGCCATTGATTGAAACATTATGCGTTTGTGAAGGAGCAAATTTACGAAAGAGCAATTCATTCCAATCTGTATTACCGGTGGTAGTATTAAAAATCCCGTTTTTTATAGAGTCTAAACGCCCCACGGGCCAATACAAACTTCCATCATTGTCCAACTTCATGTACGAAGGTTTATTCCCCCTGTATATGGCAGCCCTATCCCAAGCCTCAGCTACTTCCCAGTTCTCCAGAAAATCAATGGACTCTGTAGGGCTACTCATGGCATACGATCCGTTATAAGTGATCTTGACTTTACCGTCCGATCCTTTCTTTGTAGTCACCATAACGATACCGTTACCGGCTCGGGCACCGTATACAGCAGAAGCTGCTGCATCTTTCAAAATAGAAAAAGACTCAATATCACTGGGAGACAATACACTAAACTCGGCTTTTGAGCTAGGAATTCCGTCAATGACATACAAAGGATCGCCGCCACCACGGATAGAGATAGTAGGCAATGCACCGGGCTCTCCACCGGCACTTTGGATAAATACTCCGGAAGCACGTCCTTCCAACGAACTGATAAGGTTCGTATTAGGTAAATTGGTTAATTTATCGCCTTTAACGGTAGAAATGGCACTCGTCAATCTTTTCACTGAACTTTTTCCATATCCAACCACAACGACTTCATCAATCTGTTCCGCAGCTTCATTTAAAATTACTTTGATTGTATTCCGGCTTCCTACCTTAACAGTCTCCGTCACATATCCCAAATAGGAAATCTCCAATACTGGAGCATTTCCATTGAGATCTATGGTAAATCTTCCTTCTAAGTTTGTGATAACTCCGTTACTAGTGCCCTTTTGCAAAATAGTTGCACCTACGAGTGGCTGATTATTTGTGTCTAATACCACACCAGATACCTTGCGCGATTGCTGTGTTGTTTGCAAATCGGCCACCTCGTTCTTTATCTCATTTTTTGCTTCAAGGTCTGCCATAGGCAATGACAAGACCGCTGTGCACAAAAATCCTCTAAAAATATATTTAGAAAAGGATTTAAATAGTAGATTACAATAAATTTTTAACATTTTGCTTCATAATATTAGGTTATTATTTTTCAATTAAAAATCACTTAAAAATGCATCTTTTCTTCCATAGGCTAACTTTTTGAAATTAATAATTAAGTGTTATATCACAATAGGAAGTGTAGCTTAGCTTATCCAAATCCTAGTTCTGACGATTCAAACTATTATCCGACATGCCATTATTTGAATATCAGTTGCAAACTTAGATTAAATATCATGTTTGAATATCATGTATTTCAATCATCTATTCCATGTTTTTTAATCAAAAACAGTCTTTTTATGGAATTAAAGTCACATTTCACCGATTTTTTAAGTATAGTTTTAAATATATTAAGTATCAGAAAAGAAAGAGTTACGTAAACTGTCCTATTCCTAAATTTTCATCCCTATTTTAGGAGAGGAGAATAAAAAAAGTATCAAAAATAAAGTGTCAATCATTAAAATTTCTAACTTTGCTAATACCTAAATAAGTTATACCTTAATATAGAAGTACGATATATATACTATATGATAATGAAAGTCATCAAAACACAATTACCACTTATACTCATTTTCATAATAGCCAATAATTTATTTGCTATTAATCCTATTAACACTAATTTCCATACGTTAACAACATCAGACGGGCTGGCAGACAATACGATATACTGCATCTATAAAGATAAAAAAGGCTTCATGTGGTTTGGCACCAACAACGGCCTAAGCAAGTATGATAATTATCAATTCAAGAACTATACCATTGGAAACAAGTTTTCTATTCCGGTCACTAAAATAGAAAAATCACAAGCAGAAGATTTGTATCTGTTAACAAACGATTGGTTGACCTATTTTAATTGCCGGAATGAAAGTTTTGTCCAATTCCATCCTTCTATTAAAGATCAACATTGCCAGATTACGGATTTCACATTATCAACCGATTCATCTCTTTGGGCTTGCGACAAACGCTCCTTACTTAAATTAAAGACGATCTTAAAAAGAGAAAAAAAAGATATACAAATACAATACATCCACACTTTTCCACTCGAGGACTCTGAAAGATTCATGAAGCTATGTCTGTCTGAGAATAGAAAAGCCCTTTATCTCGTCACCAATCACGGTCGTATTTTTCAATTCGACACCAATTCAAAAAAAATTGTGAACTACGCGCAGCTTCCTATCTTAAAGGCCGAATTCGGCGCATCCTCTATGTCTTACCAAAACGGAAAAGTTTGGATAAGCTCCATGGTATACGGGATTTTCATTTGCGATCCATCCTTACAACAAATAGACAATTTAGTAAATCAGCCAAACGCGAAGATATTGTCACACAATGACGTTTATAATATTACCGCCATTTCCCACGATCTGTATCTGGCAGTCACTTGGTATGGATATACGACCATACATACAAGCTCTAAGAATCCTAAAACTTGGACTACGGACATATATACCCACATGCCTGCATGGGATACTCAGGATATAGAAACACGGATGATATCCTCTTATTTCGATCCTAACGGAATATTATGGATAGGGACACATGGCGGTGGTATCATTATCTCCGACAGAAGATGGGACATCATAAAGAGATACCAACAGAATTGTGATAACGAAACCAATAGTATTATCACAGATTCATCTGATAGAATTTATTTGGCGACCTATCATAAGGGCATCATGCGCAGCACAAAATCATTCTGTCCGTCAGATTCTACACTCCAATTCGTCACTATACCTATTCCTCAATTAGAACCAACTTATTTTTGTGCCGTAAGAGACAAAAACGGCTTGCTATGGTTCGGCAATAAAAATGGTAGATTACTTTGTTATAATACCTCTAACGATACATATACTATTCACCCTTTAAAGACACATACACCTATCTATAGTTTACTATTTGATTCACAAGGCCGATTCTGGGTCGGCACAGGTGAAGGGCTACTATTATTTAATCAGGATACCTATGCTACAGAATTAGTTCCGCTGAACCAAACCATCAATCAGATACTCGATATAGACGAAGACAAGGACGGGAATATTTGGGTTGCAACTAGTCTTGGAGTCGTAAAAATCCGCAAAAAAGAAACTAAATGGGATATACAAAAATATGAATTTATCACTGCTACCAATACGGCACAAGCTATACTGGTAGCCACAGATGGGCAAATATATGTAGGATTTAAGAATGGGTTAGGGATCATTCAACCAAATCAACACGCATCAAACCAGTTTCTTACGACAAACGAAGGATTGAGCAGTAACTGGATCAATTGTTTTGTCGAAGACCAATATGGGAATATTTGGATCGGAAGTAATTCGGGAATTACACGTTATGATCCGTTTCAACAACTTTATTATAATTATGACATCTCGAAAAGTAATAAATCTGTTTCACTATTTAAAGACTTTATCTTCTGGGGAGGAAGTAAGCATCTGGTATATTTTTCTCCCCAACAAGCGATAGCCACACTGGATGCATTCTGTAAAAGTCCCGTTTTCATTACCAATATAGAAGTAGATAACCAGCCTGTCAAAATAGGAAAAGCCATCAATGGGCAAGTAATTTTAAAAGAGGCAATAACGTATACCGACCAAATAACCTTGTCACATACCAACCGAAATTTTTCTTTATCTTTCACCAATTTGGCTTACTCCAACAACAGACTAGAATACAATTATCGTCTCTACCCTTATCAGACCCAATGGATAGCATGTAGTGACAAGGAAAGAATTTCGTATGCCAATTTATCGTCGGGAATTTATACGTTTCAGGTAAAAAGCATAAACGAAAAGAGCTCCGATAAAATAACGGCTCTACAAATAGTAATACTTCCACACTGGTCTGAAACATGGATATTCCGCTCTTCTATCCTTCTTTTCTGTATTGCCATAGCTTATTACTTTATTCGGAAATTCAAGAAACAACAGCAAAGGAAAGAACATATGATTCACTTACAACATGAACTGTTTGTTGCCAATATGATGCGAGAACAAGAACAAAAAAGTAAAATAGAAAAAGAGACTTTTTTTACCCAGGTCGCTCATGAATTAAGAACGCCACTGACTCTGATTCTTGCTCCTTTAACCGAAGTCATACAGAATATAAAGCCAGCAGAAGCTATTTATGCAAAATTGGTACTTATCTACAAAAGCGCACAATCATTGCATACATTGGTAAGCCATCTGCTTCAAGTCCAAAAAATAGGTGCACAAATGGTTAAGCTTAAATTGGCAGAGGTAAATATCCTAGAGTTAATAAAAAGAACCGCTACTCCATTTCAAGAATTGGCTCAAACGCAAAATATTCACTTTAGCTTAAATTTATGTTATGAACAGACCACACTATACATCGATGAAAACAAAATAGAATCTGCCATCCGAAATTTGCTGTCAAATGCATTTAAGTATACTCCGGAACAAGGAACAATTATGTTATCGGTTTATCATGAAGAAAAAGACGAAAAGGCATATTGCGCCATACAAGTGTCTGACAACGGTGCTGGTATTTCTCTACAGGATCAAGAACATATATTTGAGCCATTCACCACTGGAAATAATAAGCCGAACTTATCTACAGCAGTTGGGATCGGACTCTATATTGTCAAACATACGATATCCCTCCACCATGGAATGGTGTGTCTGGACAGTAAAGAAAATGAAGGTAGCAAATTTATTTTATACATCCCAGAAGGTAACACACATTTTATAAATGATGAATCTGAAACAGATACTCGTCCGAGCGTTCCTACCACGTACAAGACAATAATACCACCGACACCTAAGAAAAGTGTTTCAATGACTACTTTGTCCGTACTTGTTGTTGAAGACAATGAAGATATAAACAATTATATTACTAGCTTATTGGATGACAAATACCGTATTTACCAAGCTTCAAATGGAGAAGAAGGCATAAAAATAGCTAAAGAAATTCTACCGAGTCTCATCATCTCAGACATTATGATGCCTATCAAAGACGGATTTGAATTTAGTCAGGAAATACGATCCAACTTAAGTACCGCCCATATCCCTATCATTTTCTTAACAGCCAAAGCAGAAGATATCGACATCATTCATGCAACCCACATCGGCATAGACGATTACCTAACAAAACCGTTCAATTCTGAAATTCTCAAAGCCAAAGTCGACAATTTAATATCACAGAGAAAACAATTAAAAAAGATATACTCCAAACTATTGACATTAAAAGTTCCTTTAGCTGAAGAAGAACAGGATCCGCATAACCAATTCATGCAACAAGTTATCAACATTATAGAGGCTAACCTGACAAATGAATCATTTAACGTGAAGTACCTTGCCAGTTCTTTGAATATGAGTCAACCCACTCTATATAGAAGAATCAAAGAGAACAGCCAACAGTCTATTATAGAGTTGATACGAAACGTACGTATCAGTAAAGCCGCCTCACTTCTATTATTAAAAAAATACTCGGTACAAGAGATCGCCGAAATGGTGGGATACAATGACTATGATACGTTCAGAAAATGTTTTATCAAGCAGTTTAACATTTCTCCATCAAAGTATATCAAAGAGTCACAAAACAATATCCAGTAGTAAAATCATTTTCATAATCGACAAAGAACATAAGCTCCCGATAAAACACCTATATTTATTCGAATTACTATAGTCTTTTATAGTTGTGCTATAGTGATTCTGTTTTTATAGTATACTGTTCGTTAGAGTTCTGTGGATCATAATTGAGAAGGCTAAAATAAGCATGTTACCTAAACGGACACCACATCCCATTTTGTCATGAACAACTCCGCATGAAGAGTTCATCCTTTTACAAATATCCATCTTCGGACAAAGGAGATATGCGTCACATCATTCGGGGGAAAAACATGATGAGTACAGATTGGGTTATGCTCTCAAAAAGTGACTGGTAATCTATACCAGCCAGATGATCTTCGATGTTACGGTAATGTACCCGCAATGCAATGATAAATTTGGTAGAGTGCCAATCATCAAACTCTGATTTTATCACCTCCTGTGCCTTGTTATAGCCACAACGCTTATAGGCGATACCAGATTGTTCCTTCTGTCCCTTCAGATAAGCGACACAAGACACTTCATCTGGGAATTGTTGCATGGAATTCAAGATATTCATAATGGCTCAATTTGAATTTGTAGTGTAAATATATTAAAAACCAGAAGAATGCAGAGGTGTATGGACGTAAAATTTCATCTGCGTAATGTTAAATTTTTAACGGACAGAATACGGATAATCATTTATTATAATAAAGAGAGAGACGAAGGTTATTAGTCTATGGACTCAGCTTGGATTAAGTGAACAAAAGTAATTTAAGAGTTTCTTTTTTACCTATTTAATATGTTGTTTTCTTTGGCAAATGTAATCTGGATTACATCTTTTATAAATGAAAATCCTTTTCTTTGCATAAAACATAGCGTGTATACTATGAAAATAAGAGAATATATCCAGTGGTTACTTCCTTCCCATAAATGGAAAGTACTTGCAATCATATTTTTAGGGATGGTTGTAGGTGGAGGAGCTTTTTTTCTTTATATGCTTCGGGCACATACCTATCTGACCGATGATCCTTCGGCCTGTGTCAACTGTCACATCATGGGACCTTATTATGCAACCTGGTTCCATAGTTCGCATAGCAGGAATGCTACGTGCAATGACTGTCATGTTCCCTACGAAAATCCTGTGAAGAAATGGGTGTTCAAGGGAATGGATGGCATGCGTCACGTTGCTGTATTTCTGACACGGGGCGAGAAGGATGTGCTTCGGGCCAATAAAGAGAGTGCGGAGGTGATTATGAACAATTGCATTCGTTGCCATACACAACTGAATACGGAATTTGTAAATACGGGACGAATAGATTATATGATGTCTCAGGTAGGTGAAGGGAAAGCTTGTTGGGACTGTCATCGGGACGTACCGCATGGCGGAAGCAACAGTGCTGCCTCCACTCCTGACGCATTAGTACCTTATCCGGATTCTCCCACACCGGAGTGGTTGAGAAAGATGATAGAATAAATAAAAAATCAAGACAACAAATTATGGAAAAGAAACTGAAATCATGGCAGGGATGGCTGTTGTTCTGCGGAGCGATGGCAGTCGTTTTTGTACTCGGGCTTGTAGTCTCTTCACTGATGGAGCGCAGGGCGGAAACGGTAAGTGTTTTCAATAACAAACGGGTGGAGATTACCGGAATAGAAGCCCGGAACGAAGTGTTTGGAGAAAATTATCCCCGGCAGTACGAGACGTGGAAAGAAACGGCAAAAACCGATTTCAAAAGCGAGTTTAATGGCAATGAAGCGGTAGATGTGCTTGAACAGCGCCCTGAGATGGTGGTGCTATGGGCCGGATATGCATTTTCAAAGGATTACTCGACTCCACGGGGGCACATGCATGCCATTGAGGACATTACTCATTCACTTCGTACCGGTGCGCCGATGGATGATAAAAGTGGTCCGCAGCCTTCTACCTGCTGGACTTGTAAGAGTCCGGATGTGCCTCGCATGATGGAGGCGATTGGAGTGGACTCGTTTTATAACAACAAGTGGGGAGCTTTCGGCAGTGAGATTGTCAATCCGATAGGTTGTGCAGACTGTCATGAACCGACAAATATGAAATTGCATATCAGCCGTCCGGCTTTACGGGAGGCTTTTGCCCGCCAGGGAAAAGATATAGACAAAGCGACTCCACAGGAGATGCGTTCGCTGGTATGTGCGCAATGTCATGTAGAGTACTATTTTAAGGGGGATGGTAAATATCTGACTTTCCCTTGGGATAAGGGATTCTCGGTAGAAGATATGGAAGCCTACTATGATGAGGCCGACTTCGCTGATTATACACATGCGTTGAGCAAAGCCCGTATACTGAAAGCGCAGCATCCGGATTATGAAATTTCTCAGATGGGGATTCATGCCCAACGCGGAGTATCGTGTGCCGATTGTCATATGCCCTACAAAAGTGAGGGAGGCATGAAGTTCAGCGATCACCATATTCAAAGTCCGTTGGCTATGATCGACCGGACTTGCCAGGTGTGTCATAGGGAGAGTGAAGAGACTTTAAGAAATAATGTATATGATCGCCAGCGTAAAGCGAACGAAATTCGCGGCCGTTTGGAGCAGGAATTGGCTAAGGCACATATTGAGGCTAAATTTGCATGGGACAAGGGTGCGACAGATGTCCAAATGGCAGAGGCGTTAAAGTTGATTCGCCAGGCTCAGTGGAGATGGGATTTCGGAGTAGCTTCGCATGGAGGCGCATTCCATGCTCCGCAAGAGATACAACGTATTCTGGGGCATGGGCTTGACAAGGCTTTGCAGGCCCGGTTGGCTATTTCGAAAGTACTGGCTCAGCACGGCTACACGGCTGACGTTCCGATGCCTGATATTTCGACAAAGGAAAAAGCACAGGAATACATCGGTCTGGATATGGAGAAAGAGCGTAAGGCGAAAGACAAAATAGTACCTGAGTGGTTGGAGAAAGCGAAGGGCAACGGTCGTCTGGCTAAACTGTAGACTATGTGGCAGAAACCTTGGGGATATAAAGAGGGGTTCGCTATCTGTGGCGGGCTCTTTCTTACAGGCACTTTCCTGCAAATAACGATAGGAAAATGTGAGCTTTCCATTCTTTCATACCCTATGAATGTGTGCGTGGGAGTATTGTATCTTGTTATCTTGTTACTGATCTACGCCTTTTCGCAAAAGAGTTATTTCATCCGGTGGATGGGAAGCTGCCAGGCTGCCGTTTCATCTATGGTATCAGTCGCGATGCTGACTGTAGTGATGGGGCTGATTCGCCAAGTGAAGTCCGATGTACCTCTGTTAGGTGCTGAGAGCTGGCTGGGGTTTTCGCAGATGTTGTCGGCATGTTCGTTTGTGCTGTTGTTCCTTTGGATGATCACTTTGTTGGGACTGACCACAATTCGGAGGATACACCATTTCCGCTGGTGTGATTTTCCTTTTGTATTGAATCACTTGGGACTGTTCCTTGCACTGACCGGTGCTATCTTGGGCAATGCCGATATGGAGCGTTTGCGGATGACTACAAAAACAGGACAGGCAGAATGGCGCGCGTTGGACGAGAACCAGAAAATGCGGGAGTTACCTCTGGCAATAGAACTCCAGGACTTTACGATTGATGAATACCCCCCGAAGTTGATGCTGATAAATAATGAAACAGGTGAGGCATTACCGTCAAAGAAACCGGAAAACCTGTTGATTGAAGATAATTTTCATACCGGACGATTGCTTGATTGGGAAATTGGTATCGAGAAGAAAATACCTCTGGCTGCCAGTGTAGTGACTCAGGATACGTTGAATTTTGTAGAATTTCATTCAATGGGGGCTACTTATGCTGTTTATCTGAAAGCTGTGAATAATAAGACAGGACAGCAGCGTGAAGGATGGGTGAGTTGCGGGAGTTTTATGTTTCCTTATAAAGCTATCCGGCTTGACGATCAGACCAGTCTGGTGATGCCGGAACGTGAACCCCGTCGTTTTGCATCCGAAGTCAAGGTTTATACGGAATCGGGACGCCGTGATTCGGCTACGATTGAGGTGAATAAACCTTTTGAGTTGGAAGGGTGGAAAATATATCAATTGAGTTATGACGAGTCGAAAGGGCGTTGGAGTGATATCAGCGTATTCGAACTGGTTCGTGATCCATGGTTGCCGGTCGTTTATACCGGTATCTGGATGATGATAGCGGGAGCTGTCTGCCTGTTTGCCTTGTCACAGAAAAGAAAGGAGGACAACACATGAGTTGGGATCAATTTGTGATTTTTGCCATTGTAGCACTTTTATGCTGGGTAATCGGTGCGGTTGCCGCCTGGAGAGGAAAGCGGCAATGGATGGTCTATACGGCTACATTAGCGGGATTGGCTGTCTTTTTTGCCTTCATTCTCGGGATGTGGATCTCTCTGGAACGGCCTCCGATGCGTACGATGGGTGAAACCCGTTTGTGGTACTCTTTCTTTTTACCTTTGGCAGGTATCATAACGTATAGCCGCTGGCGATATAAATGGATTTTGAGTTTCAGTTTTATTCTTTCGCTGGTGTTCGTCTGTATCAATCTGTTTAAGCCTGAGATACACAATAAAACTTTAATGCCTGCTCTGCAGAGTCCTTGGTTTGCACCGCATGTTATTGTTTATATGTTTGCTTACGCTATGTTGGGAGCGGCGGCTGTCATGGCTGTTTATCTGCTTTGGATCAAAAAGAAAACTCCGGAAGAACGTGAGATGGAACTGTGTGACAATCTGGTCAATGTGGGACTGGCATTTATGACGCTGGGAATGTTGTTTGGTGCATTGTGGGCAAAAGAAGCTTGGGGACACTATTGGAGTTGGGATCCCAAAGAAACGTGGGCAGCTGCTACGTGGCTCGGTTACCTTTGCTATATACATTTTCGGATGAACCGGAGGCAAAAAGTGCGTACGGCGCTTGTCGGACTTCTCATTTGCTTCGTATTACTACAGATGTGCTGGTATGGCATTAATTATCTGCCATCGGCACAGGGGACCAGCGTACATACGTATAATCTGAATTGATAAATCGTTAACTACTAATTTAGAACCGAGTTATGAGAATCACAAATCTATTTTGGACAGTTGTGCTTTTAGCCCCACTGTCTGTCTTTGCACAGCAACAGAAAGAGAATCTGTTTACAATTGATGCACAGATACGTACCCGTGGTGAATACCGTAATGGAGTATTGAATCCTCGTCCGGAAGGAGAAGACCCCACTTTCTTTGTTAACGAGCGTGCCCGGCTTTCTTTGGGGTATCAGCGTGACAGGTTACAGATGAGACTTTCTGCACAGCACGTAGGAGTGTGGGGGCAGGATCCTCAGATTGATAAGAATGGAAGGTTTATTTTGCATGAAGCGTGGGCTCGCCTTGACTTCTCAAAAGGATTATTTGCGCAGTTGGGAAGGCAACCGTTGTCGTATGATGATGAGCGTCTGCTTGGCGGACTGGACTGGAATGTGGCCGGGCGATTTCACGATGCATTAAAATTGGGATATGAAAGTAAATTGCATAAGTTGCATTTGATATTGGCTTTCAATCAGAATGATGAAAACCGTTCATACGGAGGCACTTATTATGCTTCCGGAGCGCAACCTTATAAAACGATGCAAACGGTTTGGTATAACGGTCATTGGGCTAAAGATTTCACTGTTTCGCTGCTTTTTATGAATACCGGATTTGAAACGGGTACGGAGGGAAATGGTAAAACAGCCAATATGCAGACAATGGGCACTTATTTGGTATACACGCCCGGAGCGTGGCTGTTCAATGGCAGCGCTTATTATCAGTTCGGAAAGAATAAGGCTGACAAGAAAGTATCTGCTTATATGTTTAGCCTGAAAGCCGGTTATAAAATTGATCCGAAGTGGAGCGTAAGCCTAGGTACGGACTATCTTAGCGGCGATCCCGATAGTAAAAAAGTGAGTACTTTTGACCCGTTATATGGAACGCATCATAAATTTTACGGAGGTATGGACTATTTCTATGCATCGGCTTACAATAAGGGGTTATGGGATAAGATTTTGAGCGTAGACTTTAAACCGACTAAGAAATTGAGTTTCTCGTTGAATTATCATCACTTCTCTACTACATATGACGTTATGGCCACAGATGGTAAGGAAGGACGCTGCCTGGGGTCGGAATTGGATATGCAGGTAGATTATACTTTGATGAAAGACGTAAAACTGACTGCCGGTTATTCTACTATGCTTGGAACTAAGTATATGGATATAGTAAAGGGAGGCAACCATAAAAGTTGGCAAGACTGGGGCTGGTTGACACTGAATATCAATCCACGCATTTTATTTACTAAGTGGTAAGATTGGTACGGGAGAAAATGCTATCTTTGCTCAAAAGACAAGCATCGTGGTAAAAGTAGAGTTTACAGACGAATATCAAAAGATTTTGTGGCAGATATCTTTGTTTAAGGATATGGATAACAGTTTGCAACGTCGGCTGCCACAAGAGCTGGAACTTTCGGTGTACGAGGTTGCCAGAAAAGAGATCGTATTGAAGCAGGATACCTATTGCAATCATTTATATGTGCTACTGAAAGGGGAACTGGAGGTTAATATTGTCGATGTGGCGGGAAACCTGGTAAAAGTAGAAGATATTCGTGCTCCCCGTGCTTTTGCCACTCCTCATTTGTTTGGTGATAAGAATCTTTTACCTGCTACGTTTACTGCCAGTGAAGATTCTGTATTGTTGATGGCTACCCGTACTTCCGTTTTTAAATTGATTAGTTCTGTACCCGATTTGTTGCATCGCTTCTTGTGTGTGACGGGTAATTGCAACAAATGTACGGTTACCCGTCTGCGCATCCTGTCTTATAAGATGCTGCGCAGCCGTTTGGTCTATTATTTTATGGAGCATAAGATTTCTCCGGATACAGCCTTGCTGGAGCACAATCAGGTTCAATTGGCAGAATATCTGGGAGTGACGCGTCCGGCACTCTCGAAGGAGATAAATAAGATGATGAAAGAGGGGCTGATTTCGATCAATAAGAAAGTAGTGACGTTGGAAGATATGGCGGCACTCAAAGAATATATCTGAAACGGTATCTGCTACAGATACCGTTTCAGTGCTTTACTCCAGATTCTATACCCCTCTTCTGTCAGGTGTAATCCGTCCGTAGTCAGTTCTTTTCGCATCACGTTGCTGTTTTTCTCCGTAAATAATGGAAAGAGGTGGATAAAAGGTATTTTCTTTTCTTTGGCAAGTGCTTCAAGTTTGCGGTTAATTTCGGGTATCAGGTCAGTTTTCCCGGTCATCGTTTTATATCGTCCGAACGATTCGTTGATAGGCAGAAGACTCTGTATATAGAGTTTGGTGCGTGGTGATTCGGTTTGGATTTTCTCAATGACTTTGGTTATCAAACTGACTACACTATCGGTGCTCAGGTCGTGTGACACATCGTTGATTCCGGCCATTAGGAAAAGTTTTTGAGGAGTCCCCGGTAAGATCTGAAAAAGACGTTGACAGATTCCCAATGCTTCGTCACCGATGATCCCCCGATTTCTTATGTTTTTTTTATTTAGGCGCTTGCTCCAATTCCCACCGTTTTCCGTGAGACTGTTGCCCACCATCACAATATCTTTGGGGCTGATGGGTGTTTCTGTTTCAAATTGCAGGAAGCGTTTGTAATAATGATCTGTATATACCTGTGCGGGAGGACAGATAGAGGCGGCTACTGCATTGGCTACCAACGAACGGAGACGGACTATGCTATGCCGGTCTTCCGGATGAACAGCGTTAACCAGCAGAATGACGGCCGTGTCGTTGTCCGGATCGATGATGATGGAAGTTCCTGTATATCCTGTATGGCCAAAGGTATTCGGACTGAAAAGATCACCCTTGTTTGAGGCATAAGGAGAGAAAATATCCCACCCCGGAGTACGGCCAAATGCGGTTAGCTCACGGGGAACTGTACACATGGTTTTTACTCCCAGCGGGCTGAGGATGCGGCGACCATTGTATTCGCCTCCGTTGAGAAGAGCGGCTGCGAGGATGCCAATGTCATTTGCATTAGAGAAGATACCTGCATTGCCGGAGATCCCTCCGTTCAGGATACGTGCCAATGGATCGTGTACTTGCCCGCAGAGTACGCTTCCGTCTTTTTGTTTTTCGGTAGGTGCAATCCGGTCCATCCAGGGACAGGCCACCGTATTGATCCACTTTCCGTCCTGCTGTTGTATGGTAGGCAGATAATCCGTGTATTGCATTCCCAGTATATCGAAGATATTTTCTTTTGCAAAGTCTCGCAAGCTTTGCCCGGTAATGGTTTCGATGATATGTTGCAAAGTGATGTAATTAAGGCAACTATACTGAAATTTCGTCTGAGGTTTAAATTCACGTTTGCAAGTGGAAATATACTCCATCAGTCCTTTGGGGTTGGGAGAACCATATTTTTCCTGCAGTTCGGATACCGGTGCATAAGGAGGGAGACCTGAAGTATGTGTCATAAGGTCTATGATACGAATATCCTTCTTCTCCCCGTTTTCTCCCCGCCATTCCTGGAAGTCGGGGAGGTAAAAGCTGACACGATCGAGCAAACGAAGTTGTCCTCGTTCAACCAGAATCATAACCGAAACAGCTGTTGACATAGATTTACTGCAGGAAGCCATGTCGAAAACAGTGTTTATTTCCATCGGCTCTACATTGGGATAGATTCGTTTGTTGCCATAAGCCTTGAGATAAGCCATTTTGCCATGACGGATGACAGCGAGTACGGCTCCCGGTATTTCTTTGTGATCGATTGCCCGGTGAATAGCTTCATCGGCATGTAACAGGCGATGAGAGTCCATGCCCACTTGTTCGGGAGCTACACGTGGCAGAGATTGTGCCACAGCTTGCAGGCTACAAAGCAATATTGAAAAGGTAGTGAGTAAAAACCTCACACCTTTCCCCTCTCTTGTTGAGGGAGGAGAAAAGTTGATTTTGTTTTCCATGCTCAATGGTATTGTGGGTTAGAGTGATTCGGTTATCCGGCTTTATAAGCATCTATTGCTTTTTTCACGGAACCGTGCATCAGCAACAAGGCTTTTGCTTTATCATATTCAAGTCCGAGTTCTTCAATAATCATACGAGTACCACGGTCTACGAGCTTCCGGTTGCTGAGCTGCATGTTGACCATTTTGTTACCTTTCACGCGTCCTAATTGAATCATTACCGAGGTTGTGATCATATTCAGGATCATCTTTTGTCCCGTTCCCGATTTCATACGTGAACTACCCGTTACATATTCGGGACCCACGATCATTTCGATGGGGATATCGGCCTCTGCTGCCATTGGAGAGTTCGGGTTACTGGTGATGCAGCCGGTCAGGATACCATGCTCGCGGGCTGCATGCATAGCTCCGATTACGTAAGGGGTGGTGCCTGAGGCTGCAATACCGATAACCGTATCTTTGTCATTGATGTTATGTTCTGTCAGTTCTTCCCAGCCCCGGATCGTATTATCTTCGGCGTTTTCTACCGGATTGCGTAAAGCAGTATCACCGCCTGCTATCAGGCCAATAATTAATGTGGGGGGCATACCGAAGGTAGGTGGGATTTCTGAAGCGTCGAGTACTCCGAGGCGTCCGCTGGTGCCGGCTCCCATATAGAAAATGCGTCCCCCCTGTTTCATTCGGGGAACTATTTGTGTGACTAGTTTCTCTATTTGAGGAATTGCTTTCTGTACGGCAATAGCTACTTTCTGGTCTTCCTTATTGATGTCTTCCAGTATTTCGCGGACCGACTTCTTTTCAAGATCGTCGTAAAGTGAGGGCTGCTCAGAGATTTTGATGAAGGAGGGTTTATCTGATTTTTCTATATTACTATTCATGTTTTTGTTCTTTATTCATATTTTTACTCGTGAAACTTAATCAATCCTTCCATCGGACTTTGGATAATGGTTCCTAAGTGTACTCCCATTATTTTACATGCTTCGGAAAGTAACTCTCTGTAATAGAATGCTACAGAACCGATGAAATGAACCGGGGCGTGCTGGTAATCGTACTGCATCACGTTGCGCTTCAGGAATTTCTTGAAGCTGTTAAGGACCAATTCACGTATGACCGGTTCGTCAAGGTGTTGAACCAAAAATGGGGAGAAACTTGCAAGGAAACGGTTAGGGAATGGTTTACGATACACCCGGTCGATGATTTCGGCGGGGGTCAGATTGAACTGTTCCAGAAATTTTTCTTTAAGTCCCGGAGTCATCTGGTTTTTAAGGATGTCGCCTACCAGCAGTTTGCCCAATACCGCACCACTGCCTTCATCGCCCAGTATAAATCCTAGAGGAGATACATTGGTGACAATGTTTTTACCATCGTAATAACATGAATTCGATCCTGTACCCATGATACAGGCAATACCCGGTTGATGACCGCACAAACTTCTGGCAGCAGCGAGCATATCCGTACTAACCTCGATTTCTCCACTAACTTGCAGATGCGAGGCTATGGCTTTGCGCATTGTCTCTATTTTGTCGGGGAAAGCACAACCGGCTCCGTAAAAATGAACAGCCTCGAACTTGTTTGTCTTTAACTGAGGAATCAGTGCAGTTGCTATTTCATTACTGATTTCTTCTTCAGACTGAAAGAAAGGATTGGTACCTTTCGTAAAAATCTGTTGGATCAACTGTCCATGTTCTACCACACACCAATCGGTCTTGGTAGAACCACTGTCTGCTATTAATATCATATTTTTATATATATTTTTTTCTTATACAGAATATATCCGATACACCAGTTCAGCCCTACGAACAAGATTGCGAATGCCAGAGAACCGGGATAGTCTCCAAGCACGGGTTGAAGAATTGCGTTGTACACGAATCCGTGTAGGCTGATGCTACCTCCGTCATAAGGTATCAGTATGCTGCCCAGGAGAATGGAGAGAACGGCTCCCATCACATAAATAAATAAGGGGTTGACACCGAATGATTCGAAGAAACGGCTCCAGCGTGTATAGCCTCTCACATCGATGATCCATACAAGTAATGCCAGGAAACTGGATGCCAACCCACAGGTGACGATAGCGAAAGTAGGTGACCATATCTTCTTGCTGATGGGACAACCGTAGCTAAGCAGGAATCCGGCGAAAGTGAGAATAGTGCCAATGAGGAACAGACGCTCTATCTTTTCATGGATATCTTTTACTTCCATCAGGAGTTTACCCACACAGAAACCTATCAGTACGTGTGCGATAGAAGGGATGGTACTTAACAGACCTTCCGGATCAATGCCATTATCCTTGTACATATGTGCTTCACCCAATACGGTATGGTCTACTATTGATAGGATGTTACTGCTGTTGTATTCGAATCCGTTTCCGTTGATCAGGATGATGAAATAGCCGATCAACAGGATGGCAATCAGATAGGGGATATATTTGTGCTTCATAATTAGAGCGATGATGGCTGTTGCACCGTAGCAAAGCGCCAATCGCTGCATGACACCCAGAATGCGGATGTGGCCGAAAGTCCAGACCGACTCATACAGACGGGAGAAGAATGAAATATCTTCACCGGAGAGTGAATTCCAGGTACGGCAAAACATGGAGAACCATGCGATTCCTAAACCAATGGCAAAGATTACGATGGTTCTTTTAAGGATTTTCAAAGCGGCCGAGTGGCTGAACTCAAAGTTATACTTTCTTAATGAGATGTAGGTAGAGATACCCATGATAAACATAAAGAAAGGAAATACCAGATCGGTTGGGGTTAAGCCGATCCATGCCGCATGCCCAAGGGGAGCATATACATAACTCCAGCTGCCGGGGTTGTTGACCATAATCATACCTGCGATAGTGATGCCTCGCAATACATCAAGAGCGAGTAGGCGTTTGTTGACTGTTTGATTCATTGTGTTTTTTATTTAAGTGTTAAGTTATTTTCTTGTTTTATAGGCCGGGTACACTGATCGACCAGATATGCAATCGATACATAGGGGATACCGGTATTGGTGGCGAGGCCGATTTCACAGGTACGACTATTTGAGTAACCGATACCGATACCGGCTTTCGTCAATTGCGGACGCAGCTTGCGTAAAGCATAAGTGTTGACTTCCGGCTGCGTGAATCCTTTGTCTCCGGCAAAACCACAACAACCGACCTCTTCCGGAATGAATACTTGGGTTGAGCAAAGCTTTGCGAGTGAGATTAGTATATTCGCCAATCCCATTTTGCGCATGGAACATGTGATGTGTATGGCAATCGGTCGGTCGGTTGGGGTAAATTCCAGTTTGTCTCGCAAGAAAGTATAAATGAATTCTGCCGGTTCATATAACTTTATCTTTTGGATAGTGGCACGCATGCGGTGTAAGCAAGGACTTTGGTCACAAAGCACCGGATAACGTCCCTGTTCGCTGGCTTCCCATAAAGAGGCTTCCAGTTCGGTCGATTTACTGTCGGCGATATCCAGCATACCTTTGCTTTCCCAAATGGTTCCGCAACAGAGTTTTTCCTTTTTAGGAGGGAAGATGACCTCGTATCCGGCTTTTTGAAGCAGGGAGAGCATTTGTTTTACCAAAGGTTGATCTACAGGAGAATCTTTTGCCAGCCCCATCGTTTGATTGATGCAACTGGGAAAGTAGACTACCTTGTTATTCATTGCCGGAGTCTGATCGTTTTTCCGTATTTTATAGCTTTTGGGCATGGCCGGTGTCCATTGTGGGAGTCCCCACGCACTGTGCATTTTCCGGGTAATGGAGGTCATTGTTGATGTACCCAGTAAACTATGTGCCGCATTGGCAAGTGATAATACTGGGCGCAAAGTACTTTTGATTCCTGCAAAATGATTGGCAGCAAACTTACCGGCTCTGTAACCGGTACTTCCGGGAGGAAACTCAGCCTGACGCAGGATGTGGGTCAGGTCACCGGTATTGATGCCCATCGGACAAGACATAGCACATAAACCGTCGCCGGCACAAGTCCGGTTACCAGAATACCGGTATAGCTCAGATAACGTTTCCAGTAATTGGGGATTCTCACCGCTTTTCTTCAAGCGTGAGATCTCTCTTTGAATAACGATACGCTGCCGTGAGGAGAGTGTAAATCCGCATGACAGGCAGTTTACTTCACAGAACCCACATTCGATGCACCGGTCTATCTGTCGGGTTACTTGGGTATCTTGTCCTATTGTCAATGGAGAGAGGGGTTTGAAGTGCTTGATATGGCATTGAGGATCATCATTGAAGATAACTCCTGGATTAAATAATCCTTTGGGGTCGAAGAGTTGTTTTACTTCTTTCATTATTGCGTAGGCCTCTTCTCCCCATTCGTATTCTACAAATGGAGCCATATTTCTTCCTGTGCCGTGTTCGGCTTTTAGTGAACCATCATATTTGCCTACTACCAAATCTATTACATCATTCATCAGGGCTTCGTACCGTTTTACCTCAGCCTCACTGCTGAATGACTGATTGATGATAAAATGGTAATTGCCTTCCAGGGCATGACCGTAAATGCAGGCATCATCGTATCCGTGGCGGGCGATGAGCTGTTGCAGTTCGGCGGTTGCTTCAGGAAGATCCTCGATATGAAAAGCAACGTCCTCGATCAGGCAAGTCGTTCCTGAAGGGCGTGTTCCACCTACAGATGGAAAAATACCTGCCCGAATTGCCCAGTATTTTGAATATTCTTCGGGTTGATCCGTAAAATGGACCGGAATATATGTATCGAATGCTTTTAATGCCTCCTCGATGATGGCGATATTCTGATTGAGTTCTTCCTGTGTACATGCTTTGGTCTCGGTCAGGACAGCGGTCAACCCTTCTCCTGTCGGATCATTGACTGAAGCCAAGGATTTCCAGTCGAGTAATTCCGCACCTTTTACAATCCATTCTCCATTTGCGTTGACGAGTCTTTTCATAGCTACCACTGCACGGCATGCCTCTTTGATATCGCTGAAGTAGAGCATGGCACTGGCTTTATACGGATAGTCATACTCTGTTTTCATGGTTACACCGGCAAGGAAAGCCAGTGTACCTTCTGAACCTACCATCAGGTGAGCGATAATGTCGAAAGGATCGTCGTATACGAGGAACGGGAGAATATTCAGGCCTGTTACGTTCTTGATTGAATATTTGTGGCGGATGCGTGCGCTAAGCTTCTCGTTACTGCGTATCTGGTCACGGAGTTCGCAGATGCGCTGGAGGAATTCGGGATAATCTTCTTTAAAATTCTCACGTGACTCCTGACTATCTGTATTGAGATAATATCCGTCAGGAAATATGATATGTACAGATAGCAACATTTTATCACTGTTGGCATGTGTTCCACAGTTCATACCCGAAGCATTGTTCATCACGATTCCACCTACCATGGCACTTTTTATAGAAGCCGGGTCCGGGGCAAATTTACGTCCGTAAGGTGCTAAAATCTCGTTTACTCGCTGTCCGACAATGCCGGGCTCCAGATAGATTTTTTCGTGGTCGGGTGAAAGCTCGTAGTTTTCCCAACCTTTTCCGGCTATAATCAGAACAGAGTCACTAATGGCTTGACCCGAAAGACTGGTTCCTGCTGCACGGAAAGTAACCGGTATATTGTACCGGTCGGCTAGATAGATGATTTCTATTACTTCGTCATCATTGATTGAATGAATTACGATTTGAGGAATCAGTCGATAGAAACCGGCATCTGTCCCCCACGCCAAACGATGGAGTTCGTCAGTAAATAATCTGTCTCGCGGGATAAATCGTCCGATATCTTGCAAGAACGCACTGTAGTTTCTTTCCATTTTCATTGTTTCTCTGTTTGTTCGGCACTCAGCCCAGTTTTTTATTTATATAAATAGTACTTTTGCGATAGCCGTCGAAAGTCGTCGACATCTTTGTACCAGTAATCGCGGACATCTTCCCAACGGTTGCGTTGACTGAAGCGCTCGCGTATCTCTTTAGAGCCACTGACGAGATCGAACATATGGAAGCGCTCTTTATCGGCATGGTCGAATACGGCACGATCCGGATAGAGGGCGGTTACTTCCTGCATCACGTAAAACTGTATCTCGCTTAGTGAGGCTTTGTTAAAATCTACAATATGCACTTGTACTCCTTGCAGATGCTCTTCTTTACCTACTGAGTAGAAAGGCTTGAGATGCATCGGCCGGAATATTACTCCCGGCAGGTGCAGGCGATTGAGGTTATCTGCCAGTTTCTCTGCTTCCACCCAAGGGGCAGCAAACATCTGGAACGGAATGGTGTATCCTACACCAATTGACATATAACCTAGTTCACCGAGTATCCCGGATACCGGATAAAAGAAAGCGGAATGCGGATGCGGGATATGGGGAGACGAAGGAATCCATTGCAGCCCTGTCTGAACGTAGTCCATCTTGCGCTTCCAGCCTTTCATTTTCACAACGTGCAAGTTGCATGGTTTACTCAACATCTGTTCGCCATTGAGCATCAGAGCCAACTCGCCACAAGTAAGCCCGTAAAGGTACGGAATTTTAAATTGGCTGACAAAAGATATATATCCATCTTCTACCACATTTCCTTCAATTTTTAATCCGTCTATGGGATTGGGACGATCGAGAACGATAAATTCTTTGTTATTTTCGGCGGCAGCTTCCATCGCTACTCCCATCGTACTGATATAGGTGAATGAACGGCAACCGATATCTTGTATGTCGTATACCAGCACATCGATGTCTTTTAGCATTTCGGGAGTCGGCTTGCGTGTCTTGCCGTAAAGTGAATAAACAGGCAATCCGGTACTGGAATCGTTGGCGTTATCTACTTTATCACCGGCGTGTACATCACCCCGTACACCATGTTCGGGGCCATAAAGGGCTACCAAGTTGACATTGGGTGCTTCGTGCAGAATGTCAATGGTGGATATTAAATGATTGTCAACGCCGGTCGGATTGGTAATTAATCCTACGCGCTTTCCTTCAAGGCATTTGAAGTTTTGCTCTTTCAGGACCTCAATTCCGGTTTTTATACGGATTCTCGGAGGTCTTGCTCTCGGTTCGGCCCCTTGTGAGAGGAGAGTGGAGGTCATAAAGACGAAAAAAGTGAGTAATAACTTTAATATACTTCTTCTATATGTCATATTCTCAGTATGTTTTAAATATCCGGTAAATAGAAATGGGTTTATTTTGTTTTTTGGGGAATACCCTCTGCTTTCTTGCCATAGTTGGGATCTATCTTAATAAAGGCGCATACGGCTATTGTCGCGGTACAACAAACCATTACCCAGATAAAGAAGTTTTCGTATCCGATCAGTTCCTGCAACCAACCGGCAGCCATACCCGGCAGCATCATACCCAATGCCATAAAAGCGGTGCAGATCGCGTAGTGTGCTGTCTTATGTTCACCATCGGAGTAGTAAATGAGGTAAAGCATGTAGGCTGTGAACCCGAAGCCATAACCGAACTGCTCGATAAATACACATAGGTTGATTATCACAAAATTTTGTGGTTGGAAGTAGCCTAGATATACAAAGGTGAGACAAGTCAATGAAAGGCTCCATGCCATTGGCCAAAGCCACTTTTGAAGTCCTCCTTTTGCTGCACAGATACCTCCGATAATGCCTCCCAAGGTCAGCCCGATGATACCGATAGTACCGTAAACCAATCCGACTTCAGCTGTTGTCAACCCCAGTCCGCCTTTGTCAATGGGATCAAGTAGGAATGGGTTGATTAGTTTCACTAATTGTGCTTCCGGAAAACGGTAGAATAGCATGAAAAGGATAGCAACTCCTGCTTGTTTTTTGCGGAAGAAGGAAGCGAAGGTTTCTATGAATCCACTGAAAATAGCACTGGCACTATTTTCACCTACTACTGCTTTATCGCTGTCGGGCTTTGGCAATATACATTTATGATAGAAACAGAAAGCGAGGAAGAGTCCTGCCAGAATAAAGAACGTGATACTCCATCCATACTTAATGCTGCCTGTCCATATTTCAAGTCCACCTGCGAGCATCACCAGCAAGCCTTGGCCGGCAATTGTGGCAATGCGGTAGAAAGTGCTGCGGATACCTACATAAAGTGCCTGGTCCTGTACGTTGAGTGCCAACATGTAGAATCCGTCTGCAGCAATATCATGTGTAGCCGAGCTGAATGCCACTAGCCAAAAAATGGCAAGGGTCGTTTGGAAGAAGTTTGACATAGGTATGGTGAAAGCGATTCCTGCCAGTCCGGCACCTACCAATAGCTGCATGCTGACTATCCACCAACGTTTGGTTTTTAATAAGTCGACAAATGGACTCCAGAAAGGTTTGATAACCCATGGTAAATAGAGCCAAGAGGTATAAAGAGCGATATCTGTGTTGGAGATACCCAGATTTTTGTACATAATTACCGAGATAGTCATTACGGCTACATAAGGTAATCCTTGTGCAAAGTAAAGAGTCGGAATCCATGCCCACGGTGATATATTTTTGTTTTTCATGATAATGGTGTGTGTTTAATAAAGTTTATCTATCGTTGCCCCGATGTAATAATGCAGCAAGATGGTGTCGTATGTATAACCTTGCTCGCCCATGACGGCTGCTCCTATCTGACAGAGTCCTACTCCGTGTCCCCATCCGGCCCCGGTAAGGATAAAGCGATCCGGTATTCCGTTTGTGACGTCTACTTTATCAATGATGAAAGCAGAACTATAGAGGTGTGATGGGGAGAGGGTACGACGTATTTCCAGTTCTTTGCCAATGATCATGGTCCGTTTAGTACCTATTATTTTGAGTCTGACAAGTCGTCCGGAAGTTCCCCGTTCCACTGGTACCAAGTCGAGAATTTGTCCGTAGTCAATTCCTGAGCGTTTCAGAATCAGTTTGGACAGTTCTTCCTGTTCATATTCTACTTTCCAACGATAAAAGTCGGTAGTTTCCTGATCATAGTTATTCAGTACCTGAGACAGTACTTTCTTGTCTTTTGTATTACAGAAGGCTTCGGGAGAAGTACGTATCCATCGCTCGGCTTCGGCTTCTTTACACAGATCGGGTAGATCGGTTGCTTTTTTGCTATCTCTTTGTTTGGATAGGTATGGATGTCTGATATTTTCCCAACAATACTGAAACTCTTCAAAAGCCCCACCGCAACATTTGGAGAAGCGCGCATCACAAATAGTTCCTTCCGACATAAGTACCTCTCCTCGGGTGGCAGAGATGGCTTGCCTCACCATGTCGGTTGAGGCACGGGTAATACCTTGGTAACGTTGGCAATGATCGTCGGCACAGACATCGAAGTGAGTATGTGCGTCACGTTCATACCAGCGGATTAGAATTTTATTTTCGGCCTCTTGTGCAAGGGGTGGAAAAGAAGATGTAGAGTAGGGCACTTTCTCGGGAGTGGTATTACTTTTTTCTCTATCTTTGGAATAGGGTAGGGAAAGCCCCGCTAATAACCAGCTTCTTGAAATCACAGCATGTGCTTTCAGTAATTCCAGACTTGCCGTTGCACTCATTTCAGAAGAGATCACACTGGTCAGGTAATCTTCCACATGAATTACGTTGATTCCCGTTAACTTTTTATTTTCTACAATAATTTTCAGTGCTCCGATAAAACGCTGGTTTTCCTTTCGTTCCCAATGAAAATTGATACCGATGGTGACATCCTGCAGTTCAAAAGCATCGCTTTTTTCGTGTAGGGGCTCAAACAGCAGTTCGTCATATGAATGCCCTTGCCAGAGGATGTGTCCGTTATCATAGGTCACAACCTGTTTGCCGCTGACCTCTTCCCCGTTGATATGATAGGGGGTCAGCAGTATGAATTTGATTTGAGGTTCGAATAAAATGCCGACCTGTACTTTGGGTTCTTTCATAATTGTTGTTTTATGCGTTCTATCAATATGCGGAAGGCTGCCGGTCTCAGGCATACTTCACCGAGAATGTCGGCAATATCATTTGCTGTAATTTTTTCAAAATCCTTTTCTTGTGGAGTGATGAACACTCCCCCCATGTCTACTGATGCAGGGCTGATCAGGATATTGGTATCCCCTTCGGCTGTGTAGCAGGAGGGACGGTGTTTGTTGCGGGGAAAGATGCAGACAATCCAATTTTTCTGTTCTTTCCATACCAATACATTCATCATAGGCTCATCTTCACCCGATGTTGAGGGCATGGCCTGGTATACGGTATTGAACAACATGATAGCTGTTTCTTTACTTCTCGCCTCAATTACCAGAGTTGCACGGGGGTAATCGTTTAGTGCCCAAAGAGTAGCATCTTTACAGGTGATTACTTTCTCTCCTCTTTTCTCTTTCCACTCTTGTTCGATAGGTAGAAAACCTTTATTACCTGCTTGAAAATGCAGATGGTCGGGAGCCGATGCACCACATTGGGGACCATTGTAGAAGATTATATAATCTTCGGCATAAGTAGCCAGGTCGAGCATATCACTAAAGCGATGTAAGATACGCTGTTCAACATGTTGTAGCTCGGGAACTGTCAAGTGCTTGGGAAAGATAGGAAATGGGTTGACCAATATCTGGTAGTGTTCTCCGAAAGGAATGCCTTTTTGCATCGGTGGAAGATTGGCCGGACACAAGAAGCATTTACGCTCTTGAATCGATTTACTATCTACTTTGGCAGCAGAAGAAACAATACGTGCCGGGTTGAACTGTATTCTGTACAGGCAACCGTTCACTTTCACATCTTTTATTCGTACCCGTTTCAGGGCAGCGTAATTGTTTTGTGCCGTCTCCCAAGAGGAGAGCTGTTCGCTCAGTAGAGTTTCTATTTCTTTGTTCATCTTTGTTTCTTATTTAATGCAATTCGTGCCTGTAATTCCCAAGTGCGTATGCGGTCCTTGTAAAGGTTGTGAGCATTCATCTTTACGATGTCGAGAGAGGCATCCGAGTTATCATCCCAACGGCGGCATAGATAAACGACTTCGTATACGCGTCCGATCTGATACTGGCGTGAGAAATTCAGTCCTAATGCGTAATCTTCGCCATAGCTGGTATTGGGTACCTTCAATTCACGGAGTATTGGTGTGTAGAATGCACGAGGAGCACCTAACCCGTTGATGCGTAGTGCATTGTTACGCCCGTTTTCTGGTGTCCATTCTTTGTGATCAATAATGCCCGGAGCGATCATGTTCATATCAAAATCTGTCATCATATAGGTGCCTACTACCATAGCACAGTTTTGTTCGTAAAATGCATTGACCATGACCTGCAAAGTACCGTCGTGGGCATATACGTCGTCACTGTCAAGTTGGACAGCAAATTTACCGCAAAGAGGATGGTGAACTCCCAGATTCCAGCAACCGCCTATACCCAAATCATTACGTTCGGGAATCAAGTGGATCAGGCGTTCATCGTCTTTAAATTCATCAATGGCTTCGGTGGTACCGTCGGTAGAGTGATTGTCGATAATGATCAGGTTGAATTTGAAATCTGCTTTCTGGCTGAGTACAGAACGGATGGCATCGCGTATGGTACGAATACGGTTGCGTACCGGAATAATCACAGAAGCTTCGTATGGGAAGTTGCCGGTGTTGAATTCTATTTTCTGGAATTCAGGCTTCAGATAACCGCCTATCTCTTGCAGATGTTCGGTACATGCCTCTTCCATCTCAATCTGTCGGTCACGATTTTTAGGATCTACATAGTCGAATATTTTTTCACCACTTTTTCGGGTGTCGTTTTCTACTTCCGAATAAAGGTATTCATTGATATGTACTAATGGATATTTCTGTGAAAGTTTAAGGCGCAGATCGTAGAATCCGGCAAAGTCATAGTCGGATTTCATTCGTTTGGCGGCTTCTTTCAAGGCTGAGGCTTTGAAAAGGAGGACAGAACCGAAGTTGAAATCGTCACGGAGACTTCCGAACTGGTAATCGATGACCGGGGCATTACTCTGTTTACCTTCTGTCACTTGATAATGGTCGGCGTATACCATGCCGGCAGCCGAATCTTCGGCAATGTGAATCATCCGTTCAAGGGCAAATAGTCCCAGTTCAAGTGATGTATATTTGGTATAAAGTAATGTGTAGCTTGCATCCGAATAGGTAGCAATGGCGTACATGGAGGCGCTGTTGGTAAGCTTGTCTACATAAAGTAGTTCGCATCCTGGTAGTGGATCGAAGCTGGGTGAGGTGACAAGAAGGTAGATTTTTTTCACCAAACCTGTTGCTTGTAATCCTTGAACTGTTCTTTCTGCTTGTACTGCTCCCGCGTAAGGGATGAAGCAATTGATTGTTGATTTCATATATGCTTATGTTTTGATTTGTTTTATTCTTTCCACTCAAGTAAGCCTGTTTCACCACTGGTGGCTGTAAACAGTACTTGATGGCGGCTGATGGGGAGTACGGTGTTAATCAGTGAATTGCCGATCTTATGTTTCCACAATACTTGTCCGGTACTTGCATCCAATGCAAAGATAAGTCCTTCTTTGGTACTACTGAATACTATACCGTCTTTTTCCATCTGCATGGATGGAGCATGTTCGTAGCCAAAGCCTACATTAGATGCCCAGATCTCTTTCGGAGTGTCGCTGATGGTGGAATAGCATACGACACTGTCATTCATCGTTTTGCTATAAATCTGATTTTTGTTTGCGGATAGACCGATTGTTTCTCGAACCATTGACTGGAAGGTACGCCAAACTGTTTTTCCTGTTTTTAGGCTGATAGCGGTCATGGCACGTTGTGGGTCGGTGATGAATACTTTTCCATGTGCTGCTACAGGCCATACGGCAGCAGGGGAGAAGTGCATACGGGTCAGTCCGCCGGTCCACTTCCAGAGTTCCTTGCCGTTGGATTTATTGAGAGCATAGAGAGTATTGTCCCATGCACCGAATATGACCTTGTCACCTTCTACCAGAGGTTTTGTTTCGATGTAACCTTTGATACCGGTATAAGTCCATACTACTTTACCATTTTTGATACGAATGGCGCGAAAAGTGGAATCACTGCCACCTATGTAAGCGATACCTTTTTCAATAGTTACCGCTCCCAATACCGGTTGGGCAACCGTAACCCTCCAGCGTTCTTTACCGGTTACAGCATCCAATCCGTAGATGTTGTGGTCAGCGGAGCCAAAAACCACAATCCCGTCGGTTGCGGCAGGTGTGCCCACAATGCGTTTCCCTGATTGGAAACTCCATAATTTACGTCCTTCCTTCAGGGTGTAGCAAGTTAGGAAACCCAAGTCATCGCCTACATAAACTCTGCCTTTCCAGAGGGCAGGTGAACAATAGATGCCGACACCGGTCTGCACCTGCCAGCCTATTTTTACTTGTGGATACTCTTTATTCACCGAAAAACTGGGATATTTCACTGCCTTTCCGGTACGGTTATAATAAGATTTGGTGAGTGATAGGGCAGTCCAGCGTTTCATTGGTTCATCTATGCGTTGCTCGTAAGTAATGATAGAGTCCGGAGTGATATCAAAAATGCTATAGCCGCTTGAACCGTTTTTGTCACGTAGGTTTGAGCGGGTAAGAATACCTGGTATACCGTCGTATGAGAGGAAGCGATTACGATGATAGTGTCCTCCGATAAAAGTGCGGATATTGTATGGACGTACGGCATCGGTAACATCATACCAATTGTCCACATCCCCATCCTGCATAGGATAATGGGTGACCAGGATTACAGGCTTATCTTTTCCAACTTTATCCATTTCTTGTTTCATCCATGTGATGTCTTGCGGTACTACATGCCCGTAGGCCATACGCATCAGTGGTCCTGAATTAAACCCTAAAAACAAGAATCCTTTGTGTTCGAATTTAAAGCGTTCTCCCCCGAATATTTCGCTGAAAGCAGTGCAACCTGAATCACTCCACTTTGTTTCGTGGTTGCCCGGTATAACGTAATATTTCACTTTCAGTCGGTCCAGGATAGATTTTACAACTAACATGGTCGTGCGATCACCCTCTTCGGTAAGGTCTCCGGTGACTAATACAAAGTCTACTCCCGGTGTGGCGTTAATTTGTTCGACGGAACGTTTCAAGTCTTCTGTCGGCTTCGGATTGTTGGGATTGAGATGTATGTCTGTCAACTGTGCGAAGCGGAAAGAACCTGTTACCTGTGCCCGTGCGGCAACAGGTAACAGGAAAAACAAAATGATTACGAATATAGAAAGTCTTCTATTCATAGATGATGATTTTATTTGTTATAACTTTACTGTTTATATAACTTTAGATCCTGTGGGTAACCTCCTTATAAAAAGGAGGTTAAGAATCTTCTGTTTTAGTGTTCGAAGAAAGTCAGTATGGCTTTCATCAATAGTTCTCTTTCTGTGACTGTACGTATCGCTTCGAATGGGAATCCCAGTACGCAGGTTTTATAATTCCCTTTATAAGCTATGCCGGCACTCAGATTGTTTTCCGAATATCGCAGTATAGTGAATGCACCTTGTGCAGCCGGTTCAAGAGCATCTGGCGACTCTACGACATATGATTCCGGGTTTAGATCTTGATAATAAGTGTAGCTTCCTGTGATTTCCGGGAATGGAGAGGCTACACTTTTCACTTTTCCGTTGCGGGCAGCCTGTCCTACACGCCATTTGTATTTCAATACCTCCATAGCAAACTTTTTGTCTTCTTCATTGGCTTTCACCAGACGATTATCCCATAGGTCCGATGCCACATAGGCGCCTGATACGAAGAAATTACCTCCTGCCTGGCAGTAGTTTGTGATGGCATTCTGCATCTCTTTACTAAATGTTTTAAATTCCAATGGGCGGATTCCACCACGTCCCATTTTTGTCTGGCATTGTTTCCCTAATATAAGATCTACGTATTTATAGTCATTCATACAGATTTGTGTTTCTCTCTCTTTAGGAGAAGAGTCTGGATGGACGATACTTTCGTCACTGCAAGATGTAAACGAGTAGCCTGCTTTCAAAATCGCTTCCCCGTGTATAGCAGGGTAGTCAAATGTATTACCGGCAATTACCATTGTTTCGTGTGTACCGTAACTATCACCAAATCCGGAGGCGTCGTCATCCATCCATGGTATCTGTCGGCGAAACTCTTTCATCGGACCGATGTAACTTATGTCGGTTTTGTAGGGTACTCCGTGGTCTAGCTCGTCTAAGAATCCGGCTAAAGTATCTGCGTCTGCCGTAAAATCTGCGGGAGCACAGACCCGGTCAAATCCGTTTATGATCAATACGGTTCCTTTGTCGTTAAAAGTTTTTCCGATAGAAAGGATTTCTGATGGAAAGCTTTCTCCTCCTTTGTTTAAGGCGGTCACTTTGAAACTGCAAACCACCCCTGAAGGGATAACCGTTTGATAGGTTGGAGAATTTACAATCACACCATTATCGAAGTCGCTGTCCCCGATACGCGTATACACAATATACTGGTCGGCTTTTGCGGTGGTTTCCAACGGATCGTCTACCGGTTGCCAGGAAAGTTTGATTCGGTTGCCTTCTTCAAAGCGGAGACTCATGTGATCGACGGGTAAAGGTTGTACTACGTACTCCATTTTATATTGGGAGCAGATGAATTGTAGAATTCCTTTGTAAATGGCACGACTGACAGTGAAGCGGAAACGAGGATCAAGTCCGTAACGCATGTCGGCAAAGTTTTGGTGTGACAATAATTCTAATAACATCGTTGGTACTCGCGGTACACGCGCTTCGTAATAAGATTGATTCCACATTCCCCGGCGTGTCCATTCGGGTTCATACAAGGTACGGACATCTTTCACGATATTTGATTGTACCAGATCGCATAAATCACGTGAGGCATATCGTGAGGCACCGTTTGCATATGCACCATTATAAGCCGAAGTATGAAAGATACCGAGTGTGCCGATAATTGTGTCACCATAAGTGGTACCGGCATCCGAATGGAAAGCAAAAGCCATGTCCACCGGGATGTTTAGTCCTTTTTCTGTAGGGTTGGCAGCAGAACCTCCTGCGAGGTAATTCACCCAAATTCCACGTGACTTGTAATCGTCTGTATAGTCGTTCTTACCATGACTGTCTGAATAAACACTGTCTGGTATGCCGGCCCATTGCATCCAGTATCGGGCTGCTTCGCAGAAACGAGGATAGCCACTAATCTCGTATGGATAGTTCACCTGAACTTTCGGATGATAGGTATCGGTTATCATTGTGTCCGAACTTTTTGTATTTACCGTAGCTCCTTCTTCGGAGATACTTCGGGCAATATTGCCGTAACCGCCGCCTATCTTTACTGCATCAGCTGTTACCAAGCGTCCTTCTTTGGCCGATTGGTTACTAAGGACGATTTTACAATCTGTTTTACCGATACCGAAGCTAAAGTTTCCCAAGTAAATCCAAGTCCCTCCACCCATCTGTTGATTTACCTTGAATTGTGATTTACCGCCTTGGTGATAGACAGTATAAAGGGCATCTTCCGTGCTGTTATTTACTGTTTTATAAGAAATATATACGGCATACCGTCCTGCCCGAGGAATTTCAGGTATCCATTCGGCAACGCTTACAGTTCCTTTTTTGGTGGTTTCTACTTGACGGTAGGTACCTTCACGAAAAGGATTTTCGAAGTCTTTATACGTTCTCTTTAAGTGGGCGAATCCTGCTTCTTCCCCGTTTTTCCACATTTTACTTCCGTTTAATTCTGAATAAACCGAATGTCCGTCTCTGCATCTATCGTTGTCGACAATGATTTCAACAGTTTGTGGGTCTCTTTCTCGAGGAAGAAGTACTGTTGCACCGGCATTTTCGAGCATTGGAACAAGAAATGGAAGTACATAACTCTGAGTATAAAGGTCCTCTACAGTCTGAAAGATTCGTGCACGTTGCCATTCCCAGCGAGCCAATTTGGATTCGTAATAAAAGCCGTGACTTTGCCATAGAGCAATGTGACGGTTTTGCAATCCGTTTGTGGGGGTATAAGGAACAGATAATCGGGTAATCAGAGGTGTATCTGCTTTGTAACTAAATGTCGGAATTTTTCTCCCTCTTGTATTGCGAAGTGCCAGAGGAATTAGCTCTTCGATGGCATGGTGGTCTGTCCGGATCTGTAACTTGCGTTTTGCTAGCTCTGGAGGGAGTAATGCTTTGATGCCTTGGTAAATTTTAGTAATATTGTCTGTGCGGAAGGGAATATACGAACAGTTTATGTTAGCGAAAAGTATCAAGTCATTTCCTTCTGTATTAACAGAATCGATATGGATTTTGCCTACAGAGATTTCTTTCCGGGCAGTTTCATTCAGAAAGTCTCCTATCTGCGAACGAAGTTCCTTAGATAGCTCTTGGGTTGCTGCGGCTTGTGGGAATAAGCCGGCTGTAAGCAGCAGAATCAGGGAGGTAAGGATTGGTTTCATTATTATGTTAAGTTAATTGTTTTTTAATCAAAAAGCACAGACCTATAAAAGTAAACAAGGCATTGAATATCAATAGCTCATAACTGAATTGATAGCCGTGAAACCAAGTCTCCGAATTTTTTTGTAAGATGAAGCAGAGGATGGGTGAAAGGATAGATACTAATGGGATGTATCGATCGCGTACTTGTCTTTTTGTGAGAATGCCAAAAGCAAACAATCCCAGGATGGGGCCATAGGTATAACTGGCAAGGATATAAACAGCATCGATGACACTGGTGTTATTCAGTAAGTTGAATATGAAAATGACAATTCCCATGACTATGGCCATGCCGACATGTACCTTCTTACGTGTTTTTCGTATAGTGTCTTCCGTCTTTCCTTTGATTCCCAAGATATCTACAGTGAACGAGGTTGTCAGTGCTGTTAAGGCCGATCCGGCCGCAGAATAAGCGGATGAAATCAGTCCAATAATGAACAAGATGCCTACGATGATAGGAAAATATCCTCCTGTAGCGATCATGGGGAAAAGTTCGTCGCTCTTTGCCGGATTTGTGATACCTTGGTGTGATGTGAATGTATAGAGCAGTACCCCCAGCATTAGAAATAAAAGAATGATAAAAAATTGGGAAATGCCACTGGTAATCATATTCTTTTGTGAGTCTTTAAAGTTTTTGCAACTCAGATTACGCTGCATCATGTCTTGGTCGAGTCCTGTCATAGCTATCATTGTAAACACACCGGCCAAAAACTGCTTGAAGAAGTAACGTTTGTCATTCACGTTATCGAAAAAGAACATGTGTGACAAAGCACTATCTGAAACAGTGGAAAACATTTCTGTGAAACTGAGCTTAAGATCAGTGGCAATGTAGTAAATGCATAATACAACAGATACTATCAGACAGAATGTTTTCAGTGAATCGGTCCAGATCAACGATTTAACTCCTCCGCGGAATGTGTAGAGCCAAACCAATGCCACAGTGAGAATTACATTCATGATGAAAGGCATGTGGAAAGGTTCAAAAACCAGAAGTTGCAATGTGAGACATACGAGGTATAAACGTACGGCTGCTCCCAATATTTTGGAAATGAAGAAGAACCATGCGCCTGTTTTATAGGAAGAGGTACCGAAACGGTTTTCTAAGTATTCATAAATAGATACAAGGTTCATCCGGTAGAATAAGGGTATCAGAACAAAGGCGATAATAATTTGTCCGGTTACAAATCCCAATACCATCTGTAGATATGAAAAATTACTGATGCCTACCATACCCGGAACTGATACAAAAGTAACTCCTGATATGCTGGAGCCGATCATGGCGAAAGCCACTACATACCAAGCTGATTTGCGGTTACCCACAAAGAAGCCTTCGTTATCAGCCTTTCTTCCTGCAATGTACGAAATGGTAAACAGGATCAGGAAGTAGGAGGCAATAGTGATTAATACCGCTACAGGTGTCATGCTTTTCAGATTAATGAATGAAATATTTTATTAGGGCTAGTCAGTTGTCTTGATAGAGTAGATAAGGCTTTCGTTGTATCTTGAACCTTTCGACATCTCTTTTCCATCTTGCTTTTATTTCATCAGCACTTTTACCTCCTTCTATCATTTTACGTACATAGTCAGTACCGACCAGTAATTCAAAAAAAGGTCTGAAAAAACGATCTCCCATATTCAGATTATGATAGGCGTCAATTAAGTAGTCTAAGTTTATTCCTTGTTTCCAAATTTCTTCGTCACTAAGATTACTCAAGTTTACTCCGTGGCATAATTTGTTAAGTTGCGGCGGATTTTTTGCTCCTGGAATACTACGGGGAGTGAAATTGTAATTGTATCCAGTCATATTAGGATGGCCGTATACTTGAAAAGGTAGAGTGGTGCCACGTCCCAAGCTTACTGGAGTCCCTTCGAAAAGACAGATGGAAGGGTATAGATAAATCGCTTTCATGTTCGGTAAGTTAGGTGAAGGAGGAATGGGCAGGCGATACATTGTCTGGTGTGTATAGTTCTTACAAGGAATGACGGTCACGTCGCAAATTCGTGAAGAAGGTAGCCATCGTTCGCCATTGACCATCAAGGCAAGTTCGCCTAGTGTCATTCCGTGTACAATGGGGATAGGTAATCCGCCTACTCCCGATTTATATTTCATATCCAATATTGGTCCGTCAACATAGTGGCCATTTGGATTTGGTCGGTCCAGAATCAGTATTTTGCGGTCATATTCTGCGCAGGCATCCATCAAACGCACCATAGATATATAATAAGTGTAGAAGCGTAACCCCACATCTTGTATGTCTACAATCAATATATCGAACTTTTTCATGGAGGCTTCACTCGGTTTCTTCGACTTTCCGTTGTAAAGAGAAAGAATGGGTACTCCTGTTTTTGAATCGATTGTACTGGATACATGTTCGCCGGCATCAGCATTTCCACGGAAACCATGTTCTGGTGAAAAAATTGCAACTACATTAAAGTTGTTTTCCAATAATATATCCAGCAAGTGCTTATTTCCCACCATTCCGGTGTGATTGGAAAATATAGCAATTCGTTTATTTTTTAGAATTGGAAAATATGCTTTAGTCTGCTCAGCACCTATAATTACATCGCTCTTTTGTGCTTGAGCAAAGAGAGTACTACATAATAAGACGACTATGAGTAGGATCTTTTTCATAAAAATAGTATTAGGAGGAAGTTCTTGTTGTAGCAAAGATACTTTTTATTTTAATATCAAAAACAATTATTTAGAAATATTTTATATTATAATTGATAATTTACAGATTGGTTGTTACAGAGTAAAACTTTTTAGCTAAAGGTGTAAAATTCTTCCTAATTCCATAGTTATCAAGACTATGGAAACAGGAAGAATCTCTGTATTTACCAGGTATGGTTGATTACCAACCCGGATTATTGGGGGCTAATTGTGGATTTAAAGCTATTTGTCCTGTTGGAATCGGATATAAATAATGTTTTTTATCGTATATACGACTACCATCTTTACTTCCGTCAATATATTTACCAACTTTATTGGCCTCACAACCATCCATGTCATTGGCTACGTTAGCACCTAAGATGATATCGGGGTATTTGGTTGTATCCAATTTATCGAGTTGATGCCAACGTATTAAATCCCAATATCGGTTATCATTATCGAACATCAGTTCACAACGGCGTTCACGACGAATCTCCCAGATTAAATCGCTAACCCCATGGTTATTTGCAGGATCACTGAAACCGACGATAGGGTTTAGATGTGGTAATCCAGCACGGTCTTTTAGTAAGTTGATAGATTTATCCAAGTCATCTTGAGTGATATTACCTAATTCAGCGCAGGCTTCCGCATAATTTAAATAAATTACTGACAACCAAAATAAAGGAGCATGAGTATAATTCTTTCCTGATTGACTTCTAAAACCTTCCGGGATAGCTTCATTATCGTATTTAGCCACTCCATAACCTGTCGAAGAAGTTGATTCCATGCCGGTGTTAAATCGTGTAAATCCTCTGCCATTATACAGGAGTACTGTATCAATTGTTTGGGCCAGTCGTTTATCCCGGACAGCGAGAATGTCTTTTAAAGATAAATGTCCGTATTGGAAAGGTGCTTCGTCACTTTTATTCAAAGAAGTCAATGCCATGGGCTTACCATCTTTAAATAGGTAGGATTCGAACGCATTTTTACTCATACCGCTGATTTGAGTGGATGAGCATGTGTAGTCGATAGTGGAGTGCATGAGTAATCCTTCTTTGTATGCTTTGTATAAAATCATTTCCGGATTACTGCTTAAATCTGTCGAGTTATAATTCTCTTGATAGGAGGTGTTTAATTTATAACCTTTGCTCATAACGGCCAGACATGCTTCTTTGCAGGCTGTGAGGTACCTGGCAGCACCTGTTGCATCGGGGGCTTGCTGTCCATCTTCATTTTTGCGATATTTACGAAAAGTGCCTTCGTAGAGGCATACCTCAGCTTTCATTGCGTTGGCTAATGAACGGCTCCAAGTCGTTTTACTGGAAATATCTTTGATATTGGTTACCGCAAAGTCCAGATCTTCCAGCACTTTGTCCATCACCATATCCCGATCCTCGCGGTTGCCATATATTTCTCCTTCATCATTGATGTTAAGTGCTTTGTCTATCCAAGGTAGATTACCATACATACGTACTAAGTGATAGTATTGCCAAGCTCTCATTAAGCGGGCTACTCCGAGCCAATGATTTTTGGTTGCTTCGTCCAATGAAGCAACTGTCGGTACATTCTCGAGCATAATGTTAGCGCGGCGAACCTCAATCCAGCCATTTTTCCAGGTAGCACTTGTTGAGGGTGCATTGTCCGGATAAGTCCATTTGGCAAAGCTCATTCCGGCTTGATCGTCAGATAATGTCTTGAAATAGAAATCACCGTAACCATTGCCGTTACCATATCCTAAGAATTGTTCGTAGAATGCATTTGCATATCCTGATATATTTCCTTCACCGGTCCAAAAGTTATCATTGGTAAAAGAGTCCAGAGGACCTTTGTCTAAGATACTGTCACAACCGGATACCACAGCCAATGACAGCAGACATGCTATATATTTAATTTTTTTCATATAATTCGCTATTAATTGTTTATGGTATATTAGAAAGTAACTTGTAAACCGAACGATACGGTACGATACATCGGGTCTACTCGTCCCCAAGTTCCATTGCCGTAATCACTGCTTCCACCATTGGCTATAGCTTCAGAAGTATTTACTTCCGGGTCTACAGGAGCATTACTCTTATTTATAAGTTCGCAAATATTATTAGCACTGAAATAAACGCGTACTTTATCCATGTAAACTTTACGTGTCCAATCTTTTGGTAAGGTATATCCTATAGTCAAATTTTTGAAACGTAGATAGGCCATGTTTACCAGGTATTTACTTTGCGGATAGAAGTTATGATTACCTAAATCAAGTACGCTGACTGTACCTTTTCCTGCATTACCCGGCCACATGCGTGGGAAATCAGCATTAGGGTCCGGATTTTCATCTGTCCAATAATTAGCTTGATTTGCATAAATCGCATCGGCACCACGCATCATTGGCATTACGAAAGCTGATTGTGTCCATGCATCACATTTGCCTACACCTTGAAAGAACATATCAATATCTATTCCTTTCCATTCGCCACCCAGACGAAAGCCGTACTGGTAACGGGGAGTGGTATTACCAATCACCTTTAAGTCTCCGTGATCTTTTACCGTACCTTCACCTCCATTAATTTCTTTGTCGTTATTCAGATCTTTAAATTTAATATCCCCCGGACCGTAAACAAATCCGTCTTGTTCTAATTTTTTCTGAGAAGCAATCCCTTCTTTATAAGAACCGTCAGCGTTAAAATCGTCTTTTGTAAAATATCGATCGGTCTCAAATCCCCATATATCTCCATATACTTTACCGCTATAGTTTTCATTCAAGAGTTGGCTGTCGTTATCCCATTTGGTGATGACAGTCTTGAAATCACCTATACTGGCATTGGCATATACGTTTACTTCATTGAAATGATGACGCCAATCAATACTTAATTCCCAACCACGTGTGCGTAAGGTACCTGCATTGATTTTCGGTGCACCTGCACCTAGCACGTCCGGCATTGTCTGACCCGGTGCTAACATATCTTTGGTTGTGCGTTGGTACCAGTCAAAAGATATGTTCAATTCGTTATTGAAGAAACCAAAATCACCACCGATATCCAGTGTTTGAATACGTTCCCATTTTAAGGTCGGAGAGACCAAAGAAGGAAGATCGTAAGCTACCACTTTGTTACTGCCGTTCAACCAGTGTGTATTGCCGTCTGTTCGTTTTGAGACAGTTGAAATGTACATGTTGCTACCTACTGCCTGGTTACCGATTTCACCATATGAGGCACGTATTTTGGTGTTGCTGACTACTTTTTTGATGGGCCCGAAGAATTTTTCCTCACTGATACGATAGCCTACAGAGCCGGAAGGGAAGAATGCCCAGCGATCACTTGATGGGAATTTGGATGAACCGTCGTATCGTCCGTTCAATTCCAACAACCAGATACCGTTATAATCATAGTTGATGCGTCCGAACCATCCGGCAGTACCCCATTCGTTATGCGTTCCACCTACAGTTTGATCTCCTGTTGCCAGGTTGAATTCAGGTAGTTTATCATCCAATAGCCCTTTACGTTGTGACCAATGATTCTGATATTCACCTTCTTCAGCATTGGCACCGATCATAAAGTTGAAATGGTGGTCTTTTGCAACTGTTAGTTCGTAATTAGCGAATACATTTAATGCGTAAGAATTGTCGCGGACTGAATTCTGATATACCCATGTATCTCCATTAGCTCCTGCTGCGGTAGTAGGAGTATTTAGTTTACCTCCCCAAGAGTTCCAACATATTACGGGTAATCCTACTGATTTGGTCGTTTTATTGTTGATATTAAATGTATAATCGGCATTCAGGGTTAACCCTTTGATAATAGTTGCTTTTAAGAAGGTACCTATACGAGTATAAGAGTCATTAGTCTTGTCGTCTCCTGCTTGTTTAAGGTATGCGATATCATTTTTCATATCGATTCCCTGATAAGTACCATAAGGACCGAAGAAACTTCCCCAGCGCCACATATACGTATAAGTATTACGGCGGGTATTAGGGGTGGTGTATGCCTTGTCACTATAACTGAAGCGGCCACCGATTTGTAACCAATTTGTTATGTCGGAAGTGACATTCATATTAGCGTTGTATTTATTCAACTTATCCGGGTTGAATGTCATCACTCCTTCCTCGTGATTATAGCCAACGGACAAAAAATAGGATGTTTTCCCACTGGTTCCCTGTATTGATATATTGTGACTTTGTGCGGGTTTCCAGTCTCGAAACATAATTCCAACCACGTCCCAATCTGCATAATATAGTGCGCTACCATCTTCTCCCAAATCAAAATCATCACCCGGAATCATTTCGCGATATCCGGCTTTTTTACCTCCGTGTCTTTGTTTCCAAGCTTCAGCTTTTGCTATGAAATTGTCATCCATGTACATACCGAACAATTCATTCTCGAGATTGGCACGAGTGTTGGCCGCACGCAAAGCTCTGGCCTGTGTAGCTACATCCGGATAGTTCGGAAGTATGGTTGGTGTATCCCAGGAGAAATTATTGGTATAATTGATTGTGACTTTATCTGTTTTCTTTGCAGATTTTGTTGTTACTAATATAACACCAAATGCTGCTCTTGTACCATAGATAGAAGTGGAGGCTGCATCTTTCAAAACAGATATATTATCGATATCCTGTGTATTTAAATATGAGATATCGTCCATTGGCACACCATCTACGACAATAAGCGGGTTACTGGTTGCACTGTTACTCAGTGTTCCGGTACCACGGATAGTCATGGTTGGTTTGCTGTTTAGTTTTCCACTGGTATTAGTGATGGTCAATCCCGGTACTACACCTTGCAGAGCTTTGGACACATCGGATTGTGGACGGGCTTCCAAAGTCTTGCTGACATCTACAGTGGATACTGCTCCGGTAAGGTTTGCCTTTTTCTGGGTTCCATAACCTACCACTACCACTTCATCTAGTAATTCGTTGTCCTCTTTCAGGACAACTTTCATGCTTTTAGTTGCTTTCACATCTTGCGGTTGGTATCCTACAAATGTGATTTGCAGAGTGGTACCTACTTTTACATTTAGTGAAAATTTGCCATCCATGTCGGTTACAATCCCATTGGTTGTCCCTTTCTCTACGACACTGGCACCAATAATCGGTTCGCCGTTTGCATCTACTACTACACCCGTCACGGTTTGTATTTGCATTTGTTCAGTCACCTTGTAACTACTGCCGGAAGCAGTTTGATTAGCCATTGCATTGCTGCTACCTATAATTAAGGTAGTAATAGCCATGGCTATAAGGAGGTTGCTGTTCGCTAATCCTCGTTTCTTGCGATCTTCATTCATAAAAGATAGATGATTTAATTGTTTTGTTTTTCATTTGATTTCTCAGGAAAATGCAGGTAAAGGTAAAATAGGAGGGTAGGCTAAGCTATCCTTGGTTTGGATAATTATTTATCATAGGCATTTCATTTAAAGGTTTTAATTTTTATGTTATCTCTATTTGTTTTTAATAAGTCCTGTTAATCTTTGTTTTTGGCCAGTTTAATTAATATCAATTGGCTTTGTTGATTCTTTTAAGAGATAAATTGTTTATTATTAACAAAGGTTTAGAAACTCTTTGGAGTTCTACTATGGCAAAGATATATTTTATTTTAATATCAAGAACAAATATTTTATATAATTTAGATTTATATTTGTATATTCACATTATGACGCTTCTCTATTTTATAAAAATGATCTGTGAATACATTTATAAGCGATGGTTATTAAGGTTTAGAAACATTCTTTAGATATTGTGCGCGCTTTTAGGACTCTTCGATGTTCATGGAGTGAAACTCGATTAAACCATTCATAGGTGTTTCTTCTATAACATCTATCTCTACTCCGAATTCCTGTGCTACTTCTTGTAAAATATCTGGATACGCATAAGCTAGTGAGCCTACAAAGCGGATGGGATAGTTTATATAATCGTATTGGCATATGTTGCGGTTAAAGAAACTACGGAGATTGTTAGTTAATAGGTTATATACATATTCATTATCCATATAATCTCCTAAGAAATACGCAATGGTTCCTAAAAAACGATTAGGGAAAGGAAGATTATATACAGATTCCATGACATCATTGACCGAGATACGAAACTTTTCATGAAATTCATTTGCCAATTCTTTGGGAGCTAGTCCTTTAAGAAGGTCAGCTAAAAAAAGTTTTCCAAGAACGGCTCCACTGCCTTCATCTCCTAAAATATATCCGGCAGCTTTCACATTTTTGACTATAATTTTACCATCGTAAAAACAGGAATTTGATCCGGTACCCAAGATACAGGCAATTCCGGCTTCACATTTAAATAAACCACGAGCTGCTGCCAGCAAATCGCTTTCAACCTGAATGGGAGTTTTGAATTGTGCCACTAAAGAGGCACCTAAGATATTTTTCTTTTCATATGAACTGCATCCGGCACCATAGTAATATACTTGATCCAGTTTTTTTTTGAAGAATGATTCCGGTAGTCCCAACCTGACGCTTCTGCTAATTTCTCTTCTAGTCTGGAAGAAAGGGTTTAGCCCTTCGGTAAACACACGTTGTACGAGATGATTGTCTTCAACCAATGCCCATTCCGTTCTTGTAGAACCACTTTCCGCAATAAGTTTCATTTCGCAGCCTTTTTGATTTGGATACAAATATATAATATTTTTTGTAATTTGATTTGTTTTGATCGGAAAGTTTTTTCATATCAAATAAATGCATTCGGAAATGTAGTTCCCTCTTTGAATGCTTGTGCGGAACAATCTTTTGTTTTTATCCTTGTGTCGGACCTGATCAAATCATTCTTATTTAATAGATTGTATGAAGTTTATAAAAAGAAAATCTCAGCCGGATTGACTACCTGGCTGAGATGAATTGAAATATTAAATCTTATAATGGTTATCTGCGGTTAAATCCGGATTTTAATTTATCCGATATTTCCTTCTTTAATCAGATATTCGGCAATCTGGACAGCATTCAGTGCGGCTCCTTTTTTGATTTGATCACCTACAATCCAGAAGGTTAATCCACAGTCATTGGTCAGGTCTTTACGGATACGACCTACATAAACGGGATCTTTGCCTGCCAGGAACAAGGGCATCGGATATTCTTTCTCGGCAGGATTGTCTTGCAATACCAATCCTTCACCTTTGGCAAAAGCTTCACGAGCTTCTTCTATCGAAATAGGACGTTCTGTTTCCACCCAAATACTTTCAGAGTGAGCACGAAGTGCCGGAACACGTACACAAGTAGCACTTACTTTCACGTCAGAGTGCATGATTTTGCGTGTTTCGTTATACATTTTCATTTCCTCTTTCGTATATCCGTTTTCTGTGAATACATCAATTTGAGGAATCAGGTTGAAGGCCAGCTGATACGCAAACTTTTCAACAGTGACAGGTTCATTGGCTAAAACCTGATGATACTGTTCGTAGAGTTCGTCCATAGCTGCTGCACCGGCACCGCTCGCTGCCTGGTAAGTAGATACATGCACAGTTTTTATATGAGAAAGCTCTTCGATGGCTTTCAGTGCGACAACCATCTGAATGGTTGTGCAATTCGGGTTGGCAATCACACCACGTGGACGATCTTTAGCATCAGCTGCATTTACTTCGGGCACTACCAAGGGTACATCGGCATCCATACGGAAAGCGCTGGAGTTATCGATCATTACCGCACCATACTGGGTAATAGTCTTCTCAAACTCTTTAGACGTGCCTGCACCGGCTGAAGTGAAAGCAATGTCCACCCCTTTAAAGTCATCGTTGTGTTGCAGAAGTTTGACCTCGATCTGTTTACCGCGGAAAGTATATTTAGTTCCGGCACTACGTTTAGAACCGAACAAAACTAACTCGTCCAACGGGAAATTTCTCTCATCGAGCACACGTAGAAACTCTTGTCCTACGGCTCCGCTTACGCCAACAATAGCTACTTTCATCTTTTTCTTTTGTTTTTATGTGAATACTCTCCTTACAATTCAAGCCAATCGTAAGGATTTGGCTGCAAAATTATAACATTTTGCAATATAATCAGCATTTTAGAGAGAAGATTTCTCTTTGAAAATCTCTTTCCTTATGAATTGGCGGTGTGATAACTTTTTTGTTATTTTGCAGATAAATACAAAAATACTGATATATGCATTGGTTTGACCTCAGTTTACAACTCCCGATAACAGACCCCACGTGGGTGTTTTTCTTGGTTTTGATCATTATTCTTTTCGCACCGATGATATTAGGACGTCTGCATATACCTCATATTATCGGCATGATTTTGGCCGGAGTGGTTATCGGTGAATATGGCTTTAATGTTCTCGAGCGGGACAGTAGTTTCGAATTGTTCGGAAAAGTAGGCCTCTATTATATCATGTTTCTGGCCGGGCTGGAAATGGATATGGAGGATTTTAAGAAGAACCGGACAAAAGGATTGGTTTTCGGATGGTTTACATTTATCATTCCGATGGCATTGGGGGTATGGAGTAGTATGGAATTGCTGGGATATGGATTTACTACAGCGGTATTACTCGCCAGTATGTATGCTTCCCATACACTGATTGCCTATCCCATTATCAGCCGTTATGGATTGTCCAGACTCAGGAGTGTAAATATAACCATCGGCGGTACGGCGGTAACGGTTACGTTGGCTTTGATTATTCTTGCCGTCATTGGTGGTATGTACAAAGGAGCTGTCGACGGTATGTTTTGGGTGCTGTTAGTGGTGAAAGTTGCATTTCTGAGTTTTCTGATCGTTTTCTTCTTCCCGCGTATCGGTCGATGGTTTTTCCGTAAGTACGATGATAGCGTAATGCAATTTGTCTTTGTACTTGCGATGGTCTTTTTAGGTAGTGGTTTGATGGAGTTTGTCGGTATGGAGGGTATTTTGGGAGCTTTTCTTGCCGGACTTGTATTGAATCGCTTGATTCCGCATGTTTCTCCTCTGATGAATCGGTTGGAGTTTGTCGGAAATGCCTTGTTTATTCCATATTTCCTGATTGGTGTGGGGATGATAATCGATGTCCGTACCCTGTTTACCGGTGGTGAAGCTCTAAAGGTTGCCGTAGTGATGACCGTATTCGCTACTCTAAGTAAATGGTTGGCAGCTTGGATCACACAGAAGATTTATCATATGCAGCCCAATGAACGAAGCATGATGTTCGGTTTGAGCAATGCGCAGGCTGCTGCTACGCTGGCAGCAGTATTGATAGGGCATGAAATCATTATGGAAAATGGAGAGCGGTTGCTGAATGACGATGTGCTCAATGGCACGGTAGTCATGATTCTCTTTACGTGCGTCATCAGTTCGCTTGTAACCGAACGTTCGGCAAGGCGTTTTGCTCTGCACGAAGAGATGCAGTTTGAAGATAATAAAGAGAAGACAGAACAGGAGCAGATTCTGATTCCGGTAGCAAATCCGGATACCATTGAAGATCTGATTAATCTTGCCTTGGTCATCAGAGATACTAAACAGAAAAGAGAATTGATTGCGCTCAATGTAATCAATGATAATAACAATTCGGAAAATAAGGAGTTACAGGGTAAGCGGAATCTGGAAAAGGCGGCAATGATTGCTGCTTCTGCCGATGTTTCGGTCAATATGGTGAGTCGTTATGATCTTAATATTGCTTCGGGCATTATTCATACCATTAAGGAGTACGATGCTACAGATGTAGTGATCGGTTTGCACCGTAAGGCAAATATTGTCGATTCATTTTTTGGTAATCTGGCCGAAAGCTTGCTGAAAGGTACCCATCGGGAAGTGATCATCGCCAAATTCTTAATGCCCGTCAATACACTTCGGCGCATTATTATTGCTGTGCCGCCAAAGGCTGAATATGAAACCGGATTTTCCAAATGGGTAGAGCACTTCTGCCGCATGGGAAGTCTTTTAGGATGTCGGGTACATTTCTTTGCCAACGAGCAAACCCTGATGCGGCTGCAGCAGTTGGTAAAGAAGAAGCATGGTAGTACACCCACTGAATTTTCCAGGTTGGACGAGTGGGACGATCTGCTTCTGCTGACCGGGCAGGTAAATTTTGACCATCTGTTGGTGGTTATTAGTGCACGGCGCGGATCTATCTCATACGACCCTTCATTCGAACGTCTACCCAATCAGCTCGGAAAATATTTCTCAAACAACAGTCTGATTATATTGTATCCCGATCAGTTTGGTGAACCACAGGAAATTGTTTCATTCTCTGATCCGCGTGGCTACAACGAGTCTCAACATTACGATAAGGTAGGTAAATGGTTCTATAAATGGTTAAAGAAGAATTAATGGAGAACTGGCAACAGAGAACGGAACTCCTTTTAGGAGCGGAGAAGATGGAACGCTTGCGGAAATCGCATGTGTTGGTTGTCGGATTAGGAGGAGTAGGTGCTTATGCAGCCGAAATGATTTGTCGTGCAGGCGTAGGGCGAATGACAATAGTAGATGCTGATATTGTACAGCCCACTAATATTAACCGCCAGCTGCCGGCTACTCATGCCACTTTGGGTATGGAAAAAGCGAAGGTGTTGGAAGCACGTTTCAGAGATATTAATCCGGAAATAGAGTTGACTGTATTGCCTGTTTATCTGAAAGACGATAACATACCCGAACTGCTGGATGCTGCACGTTATGATTTTATAGTCGATGCCATTGACACCATAAGTCCAAAGTGCTATCTGATTTATCATGCTCTTCAGCGACGCATTAAAATAATATCGAGTATGGGTGCAGGAGCAAAGAGTGATATTACACAAGTGCGTTTTGCCGACCTTTGGGATACTTATCATTGTGGTCTTAGCAAGGCCGTCCGGAAGCGTTTGCAAAAAATGGGGGTAAAGCGTAAGCTTCCCGTGGTGTTCAGTACGGAACAGGCGGATCCGAAAGCAGTATTGCTGACTGATGATGAGAGGAACAAGAAATCCACTTGCGGAACTGTGAGCTATATGCCGGCGGTGTTTGGTTGTTATTTGGCAGAGTACGTTATCAAAAGATTGTAAGATTATGATTCATCTAGAAGGTATAACCAAGAGTTTCGGCTCTTTACAAGTATTGAAAGGGATAGATTTGGAGATAACCCAAGGAGAAGTGGTAAGCATCGTGGGACCCAGTGGAGCGGGGAAGACTACTTTGCTTCAGATAATGGGTACTTTGGACAGTCCCGATGCGGGGATGATAAACATTGACGGTACCAATGTAAGCCGGATGAAGGAGAAAGAGCTTTCCGCTTTCCGTAACAAACACATTGGATTTGTCTTTCAGTTCCATCAGTTGTTACCGGAGTTCACGGCACTTGAAAATGTAATGATTCCTGCATTTATAGCCGGAGTGCCGACTAAGGAAGCTTCGATGCGTGCTATGGAGATTCTTGATTTTATGGGATTGAAGGAACGGGCATCTCATAAACCGAATGAACTCTCCGGCGGAGAGAAACAGCGGGTAGCTGTAGCCCGTGCATTGATCAATCAACCGGCAGTTATCTTGGCCGATGAACCTTCCGGAAGCTTGGATTCCCATAATAAGGAAGAATTGCATCAACTCTTTTTTGACCTGAGAAATCGTTTCGGACAGACTTTTGTGATCGTGACCCATGATGAAGCATTAGCAAAAATCACCGACCGTACGATCCATATGGTAGATGGAAATATCATTTGATTACTCAAAACAGATGTAGTGGCTGATTCGCTCCAGATCTTGAGGCGTAAACTCTTCATAGAGAGAAAGTTGCTTCAGACTTTTTAATATTCCTTTCTTTTTTCTGTATTCTACGATTATTTTGGCTTGGTAGAAGTTGATGTAAGGATGAGCTTTGAGCCGTTCGATACCGGTTCGGTTGATATTCAGCCGTCGGGTATTGCCGGTTGCCACGTTAAACCAGGGGCGGAGCTTTTCTACATCGAGATGTATCTCCTTTAATTGTGCTATATCATAAAATCCTCCTAAACGGTTGCGATATCCTGTTATCATCCGGGCAATTCCACTACCTATACCGGGGATCTTTTTCAGTTCCGTTGTGTCTGCACTGTTCAGTTCGACTACTGTTCCGGCTGCATATTTAAAAAAATTCAGTGTGTCTTCTTCTATCTTTCGGGTATAGAGGCGAAGTGTATCTTGGGGCTTTGCGAGCGTAGCTATATAAATATAAGGTAGGAGCATTTCGTATTGTTCCTGCGTTAATCCGTATACTTTCCGGAAGTCTTCCGCCCGACGGAATTTTCCACCTTTATTTCGATACTTTAGGATGTTCTTTGCCATCCATGCCGGCAGTCCCAAATCAAGGAATCCGACAGAGTCGGTGATATTAGGGTCAAATGTAGTCAGACGGACTGTTCGTGGGGGCTGAAAGCGGTTATTGTGTGAATATATCTTTTGTTCTTTTTCGCGGATGGAGGACATAAAACCGGCATATTCCTTTTTAAACTTTTCCGTATCGTTTGTTGCCGTATTTGCTTTGTCGGGGATCAACCATCCGGCCACAAATACGAGAATACACAAAACGGCAAGTATCAGGATACCTTGCCGTTCTGCACGTGTGAAGTAAAAGAAGTCTTTCCACATTTTTATTTCAGTAGCCCCAGTTCATTAATGAAGATCACTGAAATGGCAATCGGGGCTACGTATTTCAGAATAAAGATAATCAGTTTATAGGTAGGAACTTTCAGGGTACCGTTATTCGTGATTTCCGACCAAACGAGTTTCTTATCCAGATACCATCCGGTAAAAATGGAAATGAGTAATCCGCCCAATGGCAACATCAGTTTGGCAGTTACGAAGTCGAACAGGTCGAACATACCCAGTCCGAAGATGGTGAACTCCTTGGTAACTCCCAGAGAGAGTGAACAGAGTATCCCTAACAGAATACAACCTGTCGTCACTAACCGGGCAGCTTTTCCCCTTGTAAAGTTGAACTCTTCGTGCAGGTAGGCCGTAACCACTTCGTGCAATGAGATGGTAGAAGTCAGAGCTGCCAGCGCCAGCAATACGTAGAACATCACTGAAAAAATATATGCCAGTATCGGTATTCCGCTGAAAGCCTGTTGGAACACGTTAGGAAGGGTTATAAAAATTAAACTGGGTCCGGCGTCCGGTTGAATTCCTACTGAAAACGCTGCAGGAAAGATGATAAAACCGGCTAGTACAGCGACAAATGTGTCGATGATTCCTACGCTGAAAGCCGTTCGGGTGAGGTTGGTGTTTTTGCTGAAATAGGAGGCATAGGTACACAGGCATCCCATTCCAAGGCTGAGTGAGAAGAACGCTTGCCCCATAGCTCCCAGAAATACATTGCCATCTACTTTACTGAAATCCGGTTTTAGCAGAAACTCTATGCCTTTGCCCGCTCCCGGCAAAGTGACCGAGCATCCCACCAGTATTAAGATAATGATGAAGAGAGTCGGCATCATAATTTTAGATGATTTTTCGATTCCCTTCTCCACCCCTTTCACGATGATGAAATGGGTAGCGAGTAAGAATAACGTGAGCCATAGGGCGGGACGCCAAGGATTGCTGGAGAAACTTTGGAAAGAAGAGATGAACTCCGCCGGAGTTTTACCTGCAAAACTGTTGCTGACAGCTTCGAATATATATTCTAATGTCCATCCGGCCACTACTGAGTAATAGCCAAGAATAAGGAATCCCGCCAAAACTCCCATTCGTCCTACCCAACGCCATTGAGTGCCGGGAGCCAGTATCTGGTAAGCACGGGCAGTATTAGCCTGTGAGTGCCGTCCGATTAAAAATTCAGCTATCATAATCGGTAGTCCGAGTAGGAGGATGCATCCCAGATAAATAAGAATAAAAGCAGCTCCTCCATGATTTCCCGTTTCATAAGGGAATCTCCATATATTGCCCAGTCCGACGGCTGACCCTGCAGAAGCTAATATCACACCCAGTTTACTACCAAAGTTTCCTCTTTCTTTTTTTGTCATAAAAAGTATATGTTATCTTACAATTCGATAGATTTTCTCGCTTTAAACGTGCAAATATAGAAAATGTTCCTTATATTTGCGATTCATCTGTAATTTATTTAGGTATGCTATCGTATATTAAGAAATATCCCGTATCGCTCTTTATCATTCTTGCGGTCATCTATCTGTCGTTCTTCAAACCTCCTTCAACGGAGATTAGTAAAATTCCTAATATCGATAAGGTCGTTCATATTTGTATGTACTTTGGCATGTCCGGTATGCTATGGCTGGAGTTTTTACGGGCACACCGTAGAGACCACACTCCGGTGTGGCATGCTTGGGTAGGAGCATTCATTTGTCCGGTGTTGTTCAGCGGATGTGTAGAATTGTTGCAGGAATATTGTACGACCTATCGTGGGGGAGACTGGATGGACTTTGCAGCCAATACCACAGGTGCGGTATTGGCCAGTCTGATAGGATATTTTATTGTCCGTCCACGTATATTAAGTAAAAAGTAGACTTTTATAAAAATTCAACAACCGTGCTCAGTTTGATACCATTCGATCCTTTGATCAGGATGGTGTAGTCTTTAGGCTTTTCCGTTTGCAGTTCCTTTATCACTTCCTGTGCATTGGCATAGGTGTGATAAGGAGGATGAGTTGCTGTAAATTGTTCTCCAACCAGCAGGACTTTCTCAAAAGAGCACTCTTGCAGGAAGTCCACGATTTTGCGGTGTTCAGCTGCACTTTCCGTCCCCAATTCACGCATATCGCCTAATATCAGCATTTTCTTTTCCACAGTCATATTACGGAAGTTTTGGAGGGCTGCCATCATGCTGGTCGGATTGGCATTGTAAGCGTCTATAATTAGTGTATTATCCGCGGTTTTTTTCAGTTGTGAACGGTTATTGCGGGGAGTATAACCGGCTAGTGCTTCATCTATTTTTCCGGCTTCCACTCCAAAGAACCGACCGATAGTAACGGCGGCCAATGCATTTGGGAAGTTATATTCGCCGATAAGCTGAGTTTGCACTTTGTGCAAGTCACCATCTTTGCCTGCTTTCCATTCGAAAGTCAGATAAGGGGAATTCCCGGTCACATGTCCATTCACATAAAGTGAGTCTTCACTTCCGTAGGGAATCAGATTCAGGTCATGAGCGATGTCCATCAGATAAGCATTATCATGGTGTATAAAGACGGTAGAATCTTCCTTTTCACGGAGATAGTCATATAATTCTCCTTTGGTGCGGATCACTCCTTCAAAGGAACCGAATCCTTCCAGATGCGCTTTTCCCACATTGGTGATAATTCCATAATCCGGCTCGGCAATGTGTACCAGAAATTTTATCTCTCCGGGATGATTAGCCCCCATTTCGATCACTGCCAGTTCATGTTCTGCTTTTAGGCGAAGCAGAGTCATGGGCACTCCAATGTGGTTGTTTAGGTTTCCTTCTGTGTAGAGTACATTGTGAGATTTCGACAAGACAGCAGAAATCAGCTCTTTAGTGGTTGTTTTCCCGTTGGTTCCGGTAATGCCGATCACTTTTGTACCCAGTTGGCGGCGGTGATAATTAGCCAGTTGCTGAAGGGTTTGCAGGCAATTGTCCACCAGAATGATATGTCTGTTGTTTTCCGGAGCATATTCGGCTTCATCTACGATGGCGTATGCACAGCCGTCTTTTAATGCTTGAGCTGCAAAAGCGTTTCCATTGAATGATTCGCCTTTCAGGGCAATAAACAGTGAACCTGCAGGGCAGTTGCGGCTGTCGGTGGTCACTACGGCACAATCCAGGAATATCTGGTAGAGAGCAGAAAGTTTCATAATAATCGGTTTTTCTCTGTTGTGGGTGCAAAATTACATTTTCTATTTCAGATTATCATTAAACAAGAAAGAATTTCGCTTGGTATAGGAAATGACAAGCATTACGATGCTGATGCATAGATTGAATACAAAAGCAAACTGCTGAGATTTGATGTGGTGGAATACAGTCGACTGGAAGAAGTCGATAATGAAGGGACATAGCAGGATGGCAAGATAGTTCATCGCCATTACGAATGCCAGTGCCAGTGTCACTTTGCGTGAAATAGCCGTATGGGTTGTCTGGTTGTAGACAACAGGTTGGATAACTCCGTACCCCAGCCCGACCAGGATACATCCCGGAGCTATCACCCATTCTTTGGGTGAGATCCAGATCAGTGCCAGTCCGATGCCGATACTCAAAAAACTGCAGAACTTTGTTTTCTCTTTCAGAGTGCCTACGATCCGGTTCAGAAAAAAACCGGGAGTCATGATAGCCAGAAAGAAGAGAGAAATCATAATACCGGAGTTACCACTGGTGAAATGATATTCTTCCATCAGGAATGGCAGGTTGAAACTGACTACCAGTACCAGAAAGGTAGCCAGTCCGTAAACACCCATAATGCCTGCAAGATGGCGAACGTGAATGCCGTATTTGCTGTTACCGGTATCTACATCTTCTTCTTTGTCTGCCGGGGCTTTGTCGTTGGTAAGCGAGGTACTGCCTTCGCTTGCCATGCTGCGTTGCAGATATACCGAGAGTACGAGTGAGATAATTGGAAGCAGATAGACGACGAATGGGAGATGCCAGTTGACTTCAGCAAGGTATCCGGTTACTGCCGTAGCTACTACCAGTGTTATGTTGGTGATGGCCGAACTTAATCCGAACTGTTTCACACGGTATGAACCTACGAAGTATTTGGAGATTAATCCGGTGGATAGCGGGACGATCAGTCCGGAGCCTACTCCCAGTAAGGCACTCACGGCAATCAGTTGCCACATCTGTCCCGACAGCAGGTAGAGCACTCCGCTTAGAGCAAAGATGGCAAGCCCGGCTTGGAGCAGACGGATGAAATTGACCCGTTCCGTCAGTTTACCTGCCAAAAGGATAAATGGGATAATCAATAGTGAAGGCAGAGACGAAAGCATCTGTATGTCCAGTTCGGTGGAGTGTGGAAAGATGGCGGAGAGCTTCCCCAGAATAGGAGAAACCGCCAGCCCCGGTAGGGCATTCAGGGCCGAGATAGACCAGATGCCGATGAGGGTAATAAGGGGAATAGTCCCGTGGCCAGTTTGAATACGCATAGTTATATAGGTATTATAAAGTTTAGGTGTGTGAAGAACAAACGATCCGTTAGAATGTTCGGCACACAAGCAGCAGAAAGTGTGTTGGGATATCTTCCTATTAGGGCTGGAGATAACTTATTAACTTTTCCGTCGCCCCCCTTTTTAATAAACCCCAAATAATGTAAAACCGAAGAACTTTCATATCCTCTCACTGTTGTTGTGGGAAATTCGACGGGGAAAATCCCCATCGCCTAAACCTAATTAAAAATAAGAGTAATTATGGAAGATTTAAATTTCAGAAAAGGTGATGCTAAAACAGAAGCATTTGGTTCAAACAGAATGTTACAACCCTCTCCGGTAGAGAAAATACCTGATGGTCCTACTACTCCGGAAATCGCCTATCAGATGGTGAAGGACGAAACTTTTGCTCAAACTCAGCCCCGTCTGAATCTTGCTACATTCGTGACTACTTATATGGATGATTATGCAACGAAGCTGATGAACGAAGCTATCAATATCAACTACATTGATGAGACAGAATATCCTCGCATTGCTGTGATGAACGGTAAATGTATCAATATCGTTGCTAATTTGTGGAACTCTCCGGAAAAAGATACCTGGAAAACCGGTGCATTGGCTATCGGTTCTTCAGAAGCTTGTATGTTGGGTGGTGTAGCTGCCTGGTTGCGTTGGCGCAAAAAACGTCAGGCCCAGGGTAAACCATTTGATAAACCTAACTTTGTCATTTCAACCGGTTTCCAGGTTGTTTGGGAAAAATTTGCTCAGTTGTGGCAGATTGAGATGCGTCAGGTGCCTTTGACGCTGGACAAGACCACACTTGACCCGGAAGAAGCCCTGAAGATGTGTGATGAAAATACAATCTGTGTAGTTCCAATCCAAGGGGTTACATGGACCGGTCTGAACGATGATGTTGAAGCCCTTGACAAAGCCCTCGATGCGTATAACGCTAAAACCGGTTATGATATTCCTATTCACGTAGACGCTGCCAGCGGTGGTTTCATCCTGCCGTTCCTGTATCCTGATACCAAATGGGACTTCCGTCTGAAATGGGTTCTTTCCATCAGTGTATCCGGCCATAAGTTCGGTCTCGTATATCCGGGTTTGGGTTGGGTTGTCTGGAAAGGCAAAGAATATCTGCCCGAAGAAATGGCTTTCAGCGTAAACTACTTAGGAGCTAACATTACTCAGGTAGGTTTGAACTTCTCTCGTCCTGCAGCTCAGATTTTGGGACAATATTATCAATTTATTCGTTTAGGATTCCAAGGATACAAGGAAGTACAATACAACTCTTTGCAGATTGCCAAATACATCCACAGCCAGATTGCTAAGATGACTCCGTTCGTCAACTACTCGGAAGATGTAGTAAACCCGTTGTTCATTTGGTACATGAAGCCGGAATATGCAAAGAACGCCAAATGGACTCTTTACGATTTGCAGGATAAGCTGGCTCAGCATGGCTGGATGGTTCCGGCATATACATTGCCTGCCAAACTGCAAGATTATGTGGTTATGCGTGTCGTTGTCCGTCAGGGATTCAGTCGTGATATGGCCGACATGTTGCTGGGCGACATTAAGAATGCTATTGCCGAACTGGAAAAACTGGAATACCCGACATCCACTCGTATTGCCCAGGAGAAGAATCTGCCGGTAGAAGCCAAAGTATTTAACCATACCGGTAAACCACAAGCTGCCAAGAAATAAATAATATGAATTAGTATGGACAAAAAAATATCTATTTCCCAAATAAAAGAGGTTGTGCAGCAGGCCTACGAACAGGTAAAGGGTAATACAGGCGGTAAGAATGCCGATTATATTCCTTATCTGGCCAATATAGACAAAAACCTTTTTGGTATCAGTGTCTGCCTGCTGAACGGTCAGACCATTACCGTGGGTGACTTTGATTATCGTTTCGGTATTGAATCCGTATCTAAAGTGCATACAGCCATTCTGATTCTCCGCCAATACGGGGCACAGAAAGTGCTTGAGATGATCGGTGCGGATGCTACCGGACTTCCTTTTAACTCTATCATTGCCATCTTGTTGGAGAATGACCATCCGTCTACTCCGTTGGTAAATGCCGGAGCCATCTCGGCTTGTTCCATGGTGACTCCGATTGGTAATTCAGATAAGAAATGGGACGCTATCGTACAGAACATTACCGATCTTTGCGGTTCTGCTCCACAGTTGATCGAAGAACTCTATAAGTCGGAGACAGCTACCAATTTCAATAACCGTTCTATTGCCTGGTTACTGAAGAACTATAATCGTATCTATGACGATCCCAATATGTCACTGGACCTTTATACTCGCCAGTGCTCTTTGGGGGTAACTGCACAGATGTTGTCGGTGGCTGCCGGTACGGTTGCCAATGGCGGTGTGAATCCTGTGACTAAAAAGCAGGTGTTCGATGCCGAACTGACTCCTAAAATCACATCTATGATTGCTACCGTAGGCTTCTACGAACATTCGGGCGACTGGATGTATACTTCAGGTATTCCTGCCAAGACCGGTGTAGGTGGTGGTGTGATGGGAGTATTGCCGGGTGTATTCGGTGTATCTGCCTTTGCTCCTCCTTTGGATGGCTCGGGCAACTCGGTGAAAGCACAGTTGGCCATTAAGTACATCATGAACAAATTGGGATTGAATGTATTCAATGGTGCGAGAGTGACCATCGTCGATTAGAAGTAGCGGTAACGCTTTACCGTTTTTTTGTTTAGGTTGCTCCGAGGGCGGTTTCCGCCTGAGGGGCAACCTTTTTGGGGTATTATCAGTCTGCTTTTATCAGCGGCAATGTAAGTATGAAGCAGCATCCCTTGGTATAAGTCTTATCTATGATGAGGCTCCCCCCTAGCTTTTCGGCAATAATCCGACAGATGGGAAGCCCTAACCCTGTTCCTTGCGAAAAATCGTTCAGTTTGGCAAAACGTTCGAATACATACTCTTGTTGCTCCACTGGGATACCTTTCCCTGTATCGGTTACGGTATATACAATCTGTTTTTCTGTGGGAGAGATGGTGTAAGCCAGCGTGATATTCCCCTTGTCAGTGAATTTAATTGCGTTGTGTAGCAAGTGGGTCAGTATCTGCGCTACCCTTTCCGGGTTGGTCAATATCATAAGTGGTCCGCATGACGGTTCGAAACGGAGTGATACCTCTTTCTTTATACTGTTCCGGGTTCGTTCGATGCTGAGCAGGCAACAATTGTTGATGTCTTCGGGCTTATCGTAGGGCAATATTTCCGACTGGTCTAGGTAAGAGATGTCGAGTACGTCATTGATCAGCCGCAGTAAATTGCTGCTGCTGATTTCGATGATCGAGGCGAACTCTTTGATTTCATCATTATCTTCTTCTTTGAAATAGTTGCTCAGTACCTGAGAGAATCCGACGATTGAATTAAGAGGAGTGCGAATTTCGTGTGACATACTCTGGATAAAAGTTGTTTTCATCCGGCTTGCGTTTTCCGCCTGTTCTTTGGCTTTGCGTAATTCTTCTCCGTTTTCTACCAATTCTTTGTTCTGCTGTATCACTTTGGCTTCCGATCTCTTCAGTTTTTTATTCAACTTTGAGATGTGGAAAAGTAACATCGTTCCTGCCACCAGAATAATGACCAGTGAGACAAGTGCGATATTGATTTTCTGCAATTTTTCTTCCTGCATGTGCAGCAGTAGTTCATTTTTTTCTTTGTGTAGCTGTTCTACTTCCATAATGGTATAGAACTCGTTGGTTGAGTTTTGTATTTCCTGGCTTCGGATGGAGTCTGTTGCCAGGATATAATCCCGATAATATTGGGCAGCCCGGGCCTTCTGGTTCATTTCCCAATAGATGTCGCCTTGTTTCTGGGTGAGTGTATAGTCCAGGTATTTGTTAATGCTCGATGAATCATTCTTGATCTCTTCTATCACGTCAAGTGCTTTCCGGTACTGTCCGGTGTTCCGGTAGTATTCTATTTGTATATAGAATAATCCGCTTTTATAGAGTGCGAGTGATTTATCTTTTTCGAACAATTGCTCCAACTCCACAAGTATTTTCCGGGCTTTTTCGTATTCTTTTGTTTCCAGATAATATAGAATATAGGCTTTCTGTACAGTGAATATCTGATATGCACTCCGGGTACATTTCGATCCTTTTTCCAGTGCTTTCAGCGCTTCGTCGGGGCGGTGCATTTCAAGAGCGCATTGGGCGAGTGAAGCATATTGAGTGGGCAGATTGATATCTTCTATTTCATTTTCTTCAATCAAGGCTATTTGTTTCCGGAAGTTTTCATAAGCCAGTTTAGGATTCGATTGAGTCATGTAGACCGTCCCCAATGTACGGTAACATTGTACGATTCCGGGAATGAAATTATCAGCCTCCGCTGACTGAAGCATTTTCCGGGCTTCGTAAATGGCAGTGTTGGTTTGGTGTTGTTTGATATAATAGATAATCAATCGGCTTCCCCATGCAAAGTAGAAATATTTCAGTTCATTATTCCTTCGGCTGATTTTCTTCACGCGCTCTACCATGACAAGGATACTGTCCGGATTGTTTTGATAGTAGTAATAATCCAGTTTCAGGGCCACGGCAATCACCTGCATCCGTTTGTCATTTTTTTCTTGAGCCATGCGCGTAAGAGTATCATTTGTTTGCAGAAAGTCCGGATCTTTGATTTGTGCCTTACATCTGATCAAGTATTGTTGAAGAGTACTGTCCGTTTTAGCGAACAGGTCTTCGGCTTGGGCTTCGAATCGCGAACAAAACAAAACCAGCAGGAGTGCTATGAAGTGACGGTACGGTTTGGAGGACATATTTTTGAGTAGTCTTGATAGCTGCAAAGATAACTTTATTTTTAGTGTGCTGATAGCATTAGGACATTTATTTTTCTTTATCTTTGCGTCAATCAACCGTAATAACAGAAAATGGATTCAACGATTTTCAAAAGCCTGAATGTGAACGGCCGTTTACTTGATCTTTCCATTCCGCAGGTTATGGGTATACTCAATGTTACACCCGATTCTTTTTATGCAGGTAGCCGAAGCCGGACAGAAGCCGATATTGCTGCACGTGCCCGTCAGATACTTGATGAAGGGGCCTCTATGATTGATATAGGAGCTTATTCGTCACGTCCGAATGCCGAACACATCTCGCCCGAAGAAGAAATGCGGCGTTTGCGTACCGGTCTGGAAATATTGAACCGGAATCATCCGGGTGCTATCATTTCAGTTGACACATTCCGTGCCGGAGTGGCTGAGGAATGCGTGAAGGAGTACGGAGTAGCTATTATCAATGACATTTCGGCGGGTGAGATGGACGAACAGATGTTTCCGACGGTGGCTCGCCTGAATGTACCTTACATTATGATGCACATGCAAGGTACTCCTCAAAACATGCAAAAGGAGCCCCATTATGAAAATTTGCTGAAAGAGGTCTTCATCTATTTTGCCCGAAAAGTACAGCAATTGCGTGACTTGGGAGTGAAAGACATTATTCTCGATCCCGGTTTCGGCTTCGGCAAAACGTTGGAGCATAACTACGAACTGATGGCGCATCTGGAAGAGTTCGGCATTTTCGAACTTCCCTTGTTGGTGGGAGTTTCCCGCAAGTCGATGATTTATCGTTTGTTTGGAACCACACCGCAGGAAGCACTCAACGGGACAACAGTACTCGATACGGTAGCTTTGATGAAAGGTGCCGATATTCTCCGTGTACATGATGTGCGTGAAGCTGTCGAGTCGGTTCGGCTGATAGAGAAATTAAAAAGTGTATCGGCTTGTTCCTGATACCCGTATACTTAACCCTTAATACTTTAGTCCCGTGTTTTTTGAATTTGGCATAAAAGATTTTATTGATATCCTGTTAGTGGCTTTCCTGCTTTATTACACTTATAAGCTGATGAAAGCCTCCGGATCTATTAATGTGTTCACCGGTATCCTGGTGTTTATCCTTATTTGGCTGGTTGTATCGCAGGTGCTCGAGATGAAGCTCCTGGGCTCCATTTTCGACAAATTGGTGAGTGTGGGAGTCTTGGCGCTGATTGTTCTGTTTCAGGATGAAATCAGGCGCTTTTTGCTGACTCTGGGTTCGCACCAGCACGCCAGTGCCTTGGTACGCTTCCTTACCGGCAACAAAAAAGAAAAACTCCAGCATGATGATATCATGCCGATTGTGATGGCTTGCATCAGTATGGGAAAGCAGAAAGTAGGAGCTTTGATTGTTATGGAGCGTAATGTACCGCTTGACGATGTCATTCGTACCGGTGAAATTATCGATGCCAATATTAACCAGCGGCTGATTGAGAACATTTTCTTTAAAAACAGCCCTTTGCATGATGGCGCAATGGTAATCAGTAAAAAACGTATTAAAGCGGCCGGATGTATTCTTCCGGTATCCCACAACCTGGACATACCCAAAGAATTGGGACTTCGCCACCGGGCGGCAATGGGTATATCGCAGGTTTCGGACGCTTTGGCCATCATTGTTTCCGAAGAAACCGGAGCCATCTCTGTGGCATGGCGCGGTCAGTTCTATTTGCGGCAGAGTGCCGAAGAACTGGAAAGCCTGCTGACAAAGGAAAGCTAAATATCACGCTCTCATACAAAAAATGGTTCTTCTTCAAATTTGCTGGTAAATTCTTTATTTCTTTATTTTCAAGTTGATAATTGTCCTTTTTGCCTGCTTTAATAAGAAAAAACAGATACCGGCTGAATAAGATAGCTCAAGTTCCGGAAGTGAATTTACGCTGTCTGAACCGGTATCTTCATTCTTACACCTTTCTTCAATTAACATTGTTAACGTCTTTTGCAGGTTGTCAGGTTCTTGTGCGCAAATAACAAGTCTTTTGCATTTAAAGAACTTCTTATTCACATCCAAAGAACAAGCTTTAACTCTATGTTAAAACAAAGCTTTTGAGAACAAAAATCTTACTTCTTAAAGATGTTGATTTTCAGATGGTTTAGTCTAAGATTAGCTTCTTCACCTCACGGATGGACTCTTCGGGCGAAAGCCGGGATACTTGCTTTTTTGTCAACTATAAACGAGGGCTTACACTTCCGAAAACTGAATTAGATTCCATGAGTAAAAGAAAACTTACTTTAGTGAAAATGGTCTGAATCTTATTCGGGCCCGCATGTCTGTGCCCAATAGCCCGAGTATGTGGGCCAATGAGCCCCGGTATGCGGGGCGGAGTAGAGATCGTATGAAAAATGGTAATTATCTTGTTCATAAAGGTTTGTGATATGGGGGGGAATCAAGTTGTTTTCTTCTTTATTTGCGCAGGGAATAAGGGCTTTAGGAAATTGTGTGAAGAGCAATGAACCAATAGTATATTTGCATGTGCCCCAGTTGGATAATACCAGACTGTTATTGATAAGATTTATAGATGAAACTGGCGGTAGAAAAATAATATTTTATTTGTTACCAACTCTTTTTTTGATTTTCTTTGCAGAAGAAAATGATGAACAATGAAATTTATCTATAGTATCTTATTGGCTTTACTTTGGGTAGGGATTACAATTACTTTGGGATCCTATCTTTATCGTATGGGCCTGCCTGTTGTAAATGCAAGTGCACAAAAACTCTTGTTGCGGACAATTGATGAAGATCTGGAATATAGATTCCGAAAATTGAATCCCAATCATGCGTACGCTACCGGAAAGAAACAAACAAAGCATAAGAAAGTAACCCTTACAGATAAAAGTGGGACTTGTAATGTATGTCAATTTGCCATTGATACTGTTTATGCGGATACATCTTTTATACAGAAAGCCAAGCAATCTTTCCTGATAGAACGAAACCCTATTCATGTAGATTCTCTGAATCAGAAATGGCAGTTGAAGCTTCGTATGGATGGCATCCGTGCTAAGACCGGAATAAAACTAATAAATTCTCTAAAGGATGGAGAGCGGATATCAGTGTCGAGTGGGTTAAATGAACCTGATTGTTTTTTATTAGCCTATAGTACAGGAGTCGGTTATTGCATAAAAATGGATGCTTTTATAAGACCTTTTTGGGTGGACGTTATTTTAAAAGCGCATTGGAATAATATTCGTACTTGGAGTTATGTCCTTTTCTCGCTGATCTTTTGTTTGTTTTATATTCCGAGTGTTCGTCTCTTTCTTGTTCGAATTTTATCCGGGTCCAGAATAGAAGATAATCATGTTGAATCGTCGCAACCACTTGCTCAACAAAAAGGTGAATTTGTTTGGGAGGTCGATGGACTTACATTTGATTATCTGCAGAGGAGTATCACTTATCATGATCAGACTTGTATACTCCGAAAACAAGTTGCTGAGGTATTGTTGGCATTTCTTAAAGCACCCGGCCATTTGTTGTTGAATGAAGATCTGAAAAAACTATTCTGGAAAGAATTGGATAATGTCGATTCTTTTATGGAACGCAGGAACCGACTGATAACTGATTTACGTACCGATTTAAGGAAAATAGGGGCTAATCTTAGCGTTACCTTGGTAAATGGAGGCTATCAACTCCACTTTAGTTTAGAAAATAGTAAGAAATCAGTGAAAAATCAGTGAGAAATCAGTCTTTCTCACTGGCGGTGGGCGGGATAAGCCATACCTTTGCAATAAAAACATAGAGTATGAAAAACGCAAAAATTACTATTGGACTTATCGGGCTATTGCTAATAGGTCTTGTTTCTGTGAGAAAAGAAGGAAAGGTGCAAGAAGCCGGTTTACTATTACAAAATGTGGAGGCTTTGGCTACAGGAGAGTCGTTCCCGGATGGAGAAATAGCCTGTTTCGGTGACGGATCTGTGGACTGTCCGTTCACATATCTGAAAGTTGAAGTAGTATACCGTGAAGAATAATGGGCCGTCCCATTAAACTTATCGGCTATTTATGCTTTCTGATGGCACTTTGCTCATGTAAAGAGACCAAAGAGCAGCAAATATCCCGTTTGATTCACAAATGGGAGGGTAGAACGATTGTCTATCCCGCTGATATAACATTCAGTGTTTTGGGAAAGGACAGTGCCGACTATTCGTTTCCTCAAAATGAATATACCATAATGACTTGCATATTTCAAAGGGAGAAAAGGAAGCTTCAATACACATACACAGACTTGCAACCTTTGTTAATGAAGCTCCTTATACCCCATCATTATCAACCAATACGAAAGGAGGTGATGTGTGCAAAAGTAGCAAATTTTATCAAAACAGGAAAAGGTTTTTGATTCCACCTTAATAAGGAATGAGTGTCATTGACCGTCCTCCTTTGAAGGAACTGGCAAAGTATTAACTAATAAATTTTAGAACAAAATGAGAATTAAAATTTTCGGCTTTATCGCATTTGTCGCAATAGCCGTAGCGGCAGGTTTTAATTACCAACAAAACAAACAAGAAGCAGAGCTTCCAGATTTGACAATAGCTAACATTGAGGCGTTGGCAAGTGGAGAATCTGTTGATAGAGAAGATTGTGAGACTGCTTCTGACTTATGTTCAATGATAGTAATATACCCTGACGGTGATTACGGAGAAGATATTTTGTTAGGCCATACCAAAAAACCAGGTTGGATATAATGGTAAATTCTCTTAAAAATTGATTGTTGAGTCCACTCTGAAGAGTCATTTTGTCTATGATTAATACTTTTCAGATATATCTGTAAAGGGGAAAGTAGAAAAGTGTACTTTTTAAAGGGGACTCATTATTTAATTCCATCATTAATCGTATGGAAAGTATTTTAGTTATAATTGTTTTGGCACAAATGTCTATAATTTTTCCACACGTCGTTTAATAGTATGTAAACCTATGCAGAAACAGTTTTTTTTTATAGTAATTTTTTCATGCTTATTGTCGAGCTGTAATTTGAGGGATAATACGAATATCTCAACATTCGATAAGGTAATAGAAGTAAAATGTGAACAATCAGATACAGAATTATTGATTAATATGGGATGGATTGGTTGTGTTGATACTTTTTTAGTAATGACCCATATCGCCCAAAAGGACTTTTGCAATGTATATTCGATACCTTCAGGAATGAAAAAAATATATGCTTATGGATCTTTAGGAAATGGTCCGGGCGAATTTCTTCAACCGATGATTACATACGCTCATGAAAACACATTTGGTTTGAATGATATCAATACGCAAACTTTGGCTGTAATGTCTTTGAATGATAGTAAAGATGGTGTGGTTGTTAAAGAGTTATCAAGAAATAGAGTACCTTATAAGCGTAAGAAAGGTGAACTAAATCCGGCGGATTATAACTTTGTGAAGTTGGATGACAAACATTTTGTTTCGCTATTATGCGGAAAAGACGGAAGTTTCTTTTCGCTGTTAGATAGTAATTTACAACCATTACAAAGATTTGGAAATTCTCCTATTGAGGGAGAATTGTCTATGCAGTCGTCACGAATGAATTTAAAGGGGTGTTTATCTGCTTATGAGGGCAATATGGTATTTACTCCTAACAAATTACCATACCTTGCAAAATACCATTTGGAAAACGATGTCATGATAAAAGATTGGAGCTTCTATTTTGATAAATCTTTTTATGAATGTAAAAACAGCGACCTTCTGTTTAGTAAAGAAAGAAGTTTTGGACAAGTATTAGATTTAGCAATGGATGACAAGTATATTTATGTATTATATTTAGACCAGCTATTAAGTGATTATGATTTTAAAGACCCACATAAATCAATGGCAAACAAAATATTAATTTTCGACTATAAAGGATTGCCTATTGCAAAATTATTATTAGATAAAAGAATATACCGGATAGCTTTATGCACGAAGTTGCATAAAATAATAGGATTGGGTAATATGCCTGAACCTACTTTAGTATCGTTCGATAACATTCCATAATTTCAGAAGAGAGTGGGGCATTTCGCTACGACTAAGTCCCTATATTCGAATTTATCATTTGGTCCTGTTAAGCATCATTTGTATCATTGTTAGGTATATCATGGTTTGTGAAGTTTCTGGAAGTACTTCGTTGTCTTTACTGAGCCTTCTAAAACTTTCGAACCATGAAAAAGTTCTGTCCACAATCCATCTTTTGGATGGTACTGTGAACTTTTTGGCGGCATCAGGCCTGAGTATGTTTGCAGTGTGAATAACTACCACCGGAATTATGCCAAGCGTATCAATGTGATGAGAAGTTCTTATAGTTCTGAAATCTATGGGGCTGATAGCTTTGCCAAAAGCTTTTCGGACCGATTCTCGGAGATGGTGCATCAACTCCTCAAAGACTCTTTCCAACTTCCATTTACGGAAATAGAAGTAAATGGTTTGCCAAGGGCCAAATTCCTTGAGAAGCATTTGCCACTGACAGGCGGTCTTAGTAAGGTACAGCATAGCATTTGTCATTTTACGTAAAGGATGTTTCCGTTTCCTTTCTTTGGTTTCTACTATATTTTTTATAACTTACCACTGTTTATCAGTTAGGTTGGTTGGATAATTACTCATAACTTATGTTTTGGTAGCTATAAAGTTAAGAAGTGATATTTAATTAACCTGCTGATAAATAATATGTTATATTGGTCTTTTATAATTCAAAACGGCTTCTAAATATCTTAAAAACAATAATTGTGACTAGAAATATTTGTCATATTTTTTTCTTTATCTGCTGTCGCGATAGTCGTTTGTTATCTGTTTTTTTATTCAGATGCAGTTCGGGTGTTAATGACGGAAGTGGTGAGTAAAAGTCTTGCTGCTTCTAAAGAAATTTATTTTCGATCGGCTAAAATTGATTCGGTATATAGAAAGCATGAGGGGTATAAATACTTTCGGTTTGTGAAGAAGCTTGATGATGTGGAATTATCAAGTAACCCTGTTGAAGGCTCAGACTCGCTACTGGTTATAGTTGATGACAGATATAAATTACCTGATTGTGAACATTTGGTTAGTCTTTCTGCCGATACATTTCCATTTATTCTCATAGATAGTGAAGAGGATGCCTCTTTGGTTGTTTAAGGAAAATGGGGGCTAATCTTAGCGTTACCTTGGTAAATGGAGGCTATCAACTCCACTTTAGTTCAGAAAATAGTAAGAAATCAGTGAGAAATCAGTCTTTCTCACTGGCGGTGGGCGGGATAAGCCATACCTTTGCAATAAAAACATAGAGTATGAAAAACGCAAAAATTACTATTGGACTTATCGGGCTATTGCTAATAGGTCTTGTTTCTGTGAGAAAAGAAGGAAAGGTGCAAGAAGCCGGTTTACTATTACAAAATGTGGAGGCTTTGGCTACAGGAGAGTCGTTCCCGGATGGAGAAATAGCCTGTTTCGGTGACGGATCTGTGGACTGTCCGTTCACATATCTGAAAGTTGAAGTAGTATACCGTGAAGAATAATGGGCCGTCCCATTAAACTTATCGGCTATTTATGCTTTCTGATGGCACTTTGCTCATGTAAAGAGACCAAAGAACAGCAAATATCCCGTTTGATTCACGAATGGGAGGGTAGAACGATTGTCTATCCCGCTGGTATGACATTCAGTGTTTTAGGAAAGGACAGTGCCGGTTATTCGTTTCCTCAAAATGAATATACTATAATGACTTACGTGGATTCGGTGGGCTGTACCAGTTGTAAATTGCAACTTCCTACATGGAAACGTCTAATTTCTATGGTCGACACTGTAGCCGCTGGGAAAGTTTCTTTTCTCTTTGTTTTCCATCCGAAAAACAAAAAAGAAATCTCTTTTCTATTGAAGAGAGATCGATTCCTTTATCCGGTTTTTATCGATGAAAAGGGTGATTTTGACGCTTTGAATCATTTCCCTTCGGATGTGAACTTTCAAACTTTCCTTTTGGACAGTCAGAACAAGGTGCTTGCGATTGGTAATCCTGTCCATAATAAAAAGGTGTGTGACCTTTATTTGCAAATTATTGCCGGACAGCAAACCGGAGTCGCTACCTCTTCCCAAACAAAAGTGGTTTTGGATAAAAAACTCGATGAAATGGGCGATTTTGATTGGAAAATTCCCCAGACCGCTACTTTTAGTTTGCGGAATCTTGGCGATCATCTTCTGATTATCGAGGACATAAATGCTTCGTGTGGCTGTACATCCGTCACTTACAGTAAGGAGCCTGTACCTTCAGGGAAGTCTGCCGATATTCAGGTTACTTACCGTGCAGAACATCCCGAACATTTTGAGAAGACCATTACTGTATATTGTAATACTCCCACCTCTCCAATACGTTTGAAGATTCGGGGTAATGCGATCGATGAAGAATACTAATAGTTAACCTTAAAAATAGAATGTTAGCCTATGGAAAAAGTTTGATTTAGAAGGCAATTGGATTGCTTTTCCGTGGAAATGATAAGCGGAATAAATAAAATGATAATCAAATAAAATAAGAAATAAAATGAGAACGAAAGTTAAAGTAATGATTGCGTTCATAGCAGTGATAGCAGTGTCTTTTATTGGATATAATGTGTATAAAGCACAGAGTACAAAATTATTATCCGATATAGCAATGGCCAATGTAGAAGCATTAGCTACTCCAGAAGGGGACGATTGGGTTAAAGAGAACTTAGATACAACATGTGCTTATTGTATTAATATGGTTGGTGGACATGGTGTCTTTTTCTACTGTCAGTATGGTACTGGTAGTTGTTATAACACAATTTGTACTTCCGGATATTGTTGGTGATTATTCGATAATTGGAGATAAAATCAAAAAGATAAAAACCTCCTATTGCAGATTTTTGTAATAGGAGGATATTGGATATGGAGTTTCTGATTAATGAATTATTAATAAATTGGCTAAATAATGAGATCTTTTATCTTTATTTTTTTTGTATTACTATTTTTTAGTTCTTGTGTGGAACAAAAGAAGGTTGACCCTTATGCGAATGAGTCTACTAGAATAATAAATGTTCCGGAAGATTATACGGTGAGTGTATGTTCTGAGAATTTATTTTCAAGCGTGAAGCTGCTTCCATTGGAGACAAAGGAAGAATGCTTGATAGGGAGAATGGATCGTTTGGTGATTTGTGATTCTCTATTCATTATAAATGATACACGTCAACGTATATTAGTTTTTGATAGAGAGGGAGCGTTTTTACGCCAAATAGGAAAGAGAGGAGGAGGCCCGGGAGAATATCTGGAGGTAAGAGATTTTTTTATAAATAACAAGAATGAATTAGAGGTATTAGACTTTAAAAAGATACTTCGATATTCATTAACAGGGGAATTTATAGGAGATATGAGATTTGATTATCTTTCTGATAAGAATTTATATTGTAATCCGTCGTATTTTATAGCTTCTCCTATTGCTGGGTATTATATTTGGGGAGGGACTACGGGGGTTCGGAAGGTAGAGGATGAAAGTTGCCTGATGTATAAGACCGATGGGGCAATGAAGATTGAAAAAGGGTATTTTCCAATAGAACATGGGGCAGGCGCTAATTATTATAAGTTCTCAAAGTATGATAATCATATTTTGATTGATCCTACTTTTGGTGATTATAATATTTATCAGATTGATTCTTTGGATAATCTGTCTACACGTTATTTCTTTGATTTTGGAAATAAATCGTGTAAACAGACAATAAATTTTCCTGATAAAATGTCTGTTGATGCTAAAGAAAGTTTGGATGAATCTGTTGTTGCTTTATATAATTTTCAAGAGACAAAAAAATGGCTGCATTTAGATTTTGTGTATAAAGAGAATGTTTATTCTTTATTTTATTCTAAAGCGAATGATGAAGTGTCGATTATAGATATAAAGAACTGTCAGTTGGAAAATAAAAGTTCCTTTGGTTTTTGGGGTGCTATCGGGGTTGAAGGAGAAGTTTTGTTAAATGCGATTGAGGCCTCTTGGATCAAAGCAGAACTTGATCGTCTGGGTCCTGCTATGGTAGAGAAACTGAATTTAAAAAAATGGGATAGTATCCATGAATCTGATAATCCGGTACTAGTGTTTTATGAACTCAAATAGTTTAAATCTTATTACTTTTTTATATTAGTACAATTGCTTATCTTTAGATTGTAATCTAATTATCTGTTTATGAAGACGGTGTTATTTTTAATTATAAGCTTTTGTCTATTCTCTTGTATAAGCAAAGGAGGGATGGCGGGAGGCAAAGCTATCTGTTTGGATTCTATCGTTATACAAAAGGAACTTCGATTTTCAAGTCTTTTTGAAAAACCGGAAATTATTATTTTGGATGATGATACCATTGTTGGCAACATTGACAAATTGTTGGCAAAGGACTCTTTGCTTCTTATTTTAGATAAAGAATTGAATGCTCTCCACGTATTTGATCGAAGCGGAAAATTTAAGTATAATATCGGAAGTCAGGGGAGTGGTCCGGGAGAGTATACGTTGCTGTGTGATTTTACGCTTGATAAGGAAGGGAATGTCTATGCCTTAGATTTTACCAGGCAAATTGTGTATTGTTATTCTTTATCCGGTCAGTTTTTCGGCTCTTTATCGTTGAATTGTGATGAAGGGCAAAGCCATTATATACACTATAATCAAGGTGATTTATACACAGATATACATTCAAAATCGGGTGAAGACGCCATGATGAGGAAAGTTGATTTGAAGAGTGGGCAAACAGAAAGAAAATATTTTTCTGTAAATGTTAATAATGAAGGATGGAGGCAGATTCAAGGGCATTCTCCTTTCTGTTTACCTTTGGAAAAGGAATTATGCTTTTCTCCTTTGTATTCAAAGGATATATTATGTTTACAGGGTGACCGGGAAGATATCTGGCTGAAATTTGTAACGGATGCTTGGATGGATAAAAAGACACTTGATAAAATAGATGTGAATAAAGGAGAAACTCTTCGGTATTTAGTAGAATCCGGTAAGGTACATAGCTTGATATTTTTGGCTCATGTGAAAAATGATTATCTTTTTAAGTATCAGAAAGGTTATCAAACTTATTATGGTTTATTGAGTGCGTCTCGGGACTCTTGTTCTATATTCAATGGGTGTGTTGATGATTGGGTGTACAGGACGAAGGGGGACGATGTACATATCATTCCTAATTTGATAACTTATGACGAGAAGGGAGTGTATGGCTGTCTTGATATGTACACTATATCTTTGTTTTTGTCGTTAGTGCGATCGGGACAAGTGAATGAGAGTTTGGATAGGATTTTAGAACTGAAGAATTTGATAGAGAATTCTAATCCATTGATATTTTATTATCCTGTAAAAAAATAAATATCTTAGAAATAATAATTATGAAAAGAAAAAAGGACATTTTGATTGGAGATTAAATCTTTAAATACTATCTTGGCGCTTGTTATAGGATTTATCTTTTTGCAATGGTAAGATAATGATTTCTAGCTAAATAAACAAAAAAAAACTATCCGGCTTTTGCAACAGCCTTTTATGGAAAATATTTAACAGTATTGAACCATGATCAAACGACCGTATTTAAGCTTCACCCTACTCCTCTTGTTATCTATGTGTATCTTGGGGGGATGCGAAAAAGAGAAATCCCATACAGTCCTGGAATTGTTTTCTGAATCCCAATCTCTGTCTCCAAAGAAGGACTTTTATGTTAATGAAGATTCTATAGCAATAATAGAGGGATTAAGTTGTGACGGAAAGAATCTCATAGTTAATGACTATCACTCGGGATGTTGCTATACGCTGTTTGACAAAAAATCAGGTGAATATATCGCTGGTTTTGGGACTATCGGACAGGGGCCGGCTGAACTGCCTTCACCCTGTTATGGCTACTTAACGGAAAGCGGTTTCACTGTTTTTGATGACCAAACACGCATTGTGATGAAATACAGTCTTGACTCTTTACGCAACAGTCGCAAGAAGGATGGTTCACCGGTACGTCTGGCGCAATATAAAATTCCGGAGGCACAGATTTCAAAACTTATAGCGATAGATGATACGACTTTTTTGTGTGCCGGGACATATAAATCCCGTTACCAATATCTGTTATTTAACAAAAATGACAGTGTGCTGGATTACGGTGTGGATGTGTATAATGCTGCGGATAGCGCTTTTCAAACATATACCAGATATCTTTCTAATCAAGGAAATTTAGTAATGAACCCTGAGAAACATACATTTGCCGGTTCAATTAACTTCTCGTCCAACATAGACTTTTTTGAAATAGTAAACAATAAAATTGAGTTGATAAAATCGTTGAGGTTGGGAGATCCAATCAATAAACCCGTTAATGAAGAAGGTATTTATTATGTCGATCTAACAGAAAATACTCAGACGGGTTATATAGATCTTAGCGCTACCTCTAAGTATGTTTATGCTTTGTATTCTGATAAAAAAATGTATGAAAATAACCGAAAATCAGATACCGTATTGGTTTTTGACTGGGATGGTAATCCGATTAAAAAATATTCGTTAGATACTGATGCTTATTATATTGCAGTGGATAGTACCCAACAGAGTTTGTTTGCTGCTGTGAAAAATAGTTCAAGTGGATGGAAAATAATATGTTATGCGCTAGATTAATGATTCACACCATATATGGATTTAGTCTTCCTGCCGATATATTTCCATTTGTTTTCACAGATAGTGAAAAAAGTACTTCTTTTGTCGTTTTATGTGTGGTGAAAGATTCGTTATATCGCTATCGGTTAAAAAAAGAATAGGAGGAAAAAGAGAATTGTTTGTTTGGTTATGGCGGTATTTACTGGTTATAATTTTTATATTATGAAAAATTTCAGTTTAATTGTGGTGGGAATATTGTTTATATATTGTGTTTCATCTTGTCGGAAACAGGTTGATAAGGGATTTGAAATGACCGTTGATCTGTCTATTTCTAATCCATATCTGCCGATGTCTGTATTGGTGGACACCATTGAGTCTGTCAGGCTGCAGTTACCTTCTCCTTATTTTTGGGGTATGGTCGATAATGTAATTTCAAAAGATTCTTGTTATTACATTTCGGATAGAAAGCAAGAAATGGCATTCCGATTTAGCAAGAATGGTACTTTTTTGAATGCGATTGGCCAGCGGGGTGAGGGACCGGGAGAGTATAGAGAGATGGATTCTTTTTTCGTGGGAAAGGATTGTGTTTATGTCTGTGATATGGGTAAACGAACGATTTATTCTTACAGTTTTGATGGAAAATTTCTTCATTCGTTGAGCTTCCCTTATTCTCTTGTTTTCAATGATGTTGTTGAGTTGCCGGATGGCCGTTTTCTCTGCCATCGTCCTTCTCAGTCTGAAAACTGTAAAGGGCTTTGGATTCTGGATCAGAAAGGGAGAAGAGTGAAGAACTTATTAGAATATGAAAAAGGGACTCCTTGCAAGAACTCCTATTGGAATACGCTGTGTGCTCAAGAGGATGGAACTATAAAAATCTATAATCCGGTAGATGGAAGCTATTATCAATATGATGCTGTGAATGATACGGTGGTAAGAACCATGAGGCAGAAGTCCAATTTGCCTATGTTGGCGGATTTGCACTGCTCGGACCGGGAATTGTACGAAACGAAAGAGGAGTGCACATACAGTCTTTTTACAGTGGATGGAAAGAATCTTGTTTTCTCTCTTTGGTCTTTTAATTCAGCAAATAAGGGAATGTGGTCTGTCTATTTTAAGAAGGATGGGCGGATAGAGCAAGGAAATTTGACTAAGATGGATATTCCGGGATATTCGGAAATGGGACGTCCGGTTTCATCTAATATCCCTAATACATTTGTGACAGTTTATACAGATGAATTCCCGGATGATGCATTTCCGTCCGCTTATCAGCAACAGGAGATAAATGAGCAAACTGCGATACTTAGCCTTTTGAGGTTAAAATGACTACTGGGTTTGTTATGGGGAAGAATAAAACCGTTTTAACTATGAAATATGTATTGTTTATCCTGTTAGCCTTAATCTTAGCAGCTTGTCGATCGGAGAAAGATAGGCGGTTGGAATATGCTTTGGAATTTGCCGGCGATAATCGCGTGGAGCTTGAAAAGGTATTAGAACATTATAGAACTGATCCGGAAAAATTGGAGGCAGCTCGTTTTTTAATTCGTAATATGTCGGGATGGTATTCTTATGAAGGAAATGAACTTGATTCTATTCACCATTTATTAGTTGGGGTTTGTGAAGGACGTTCTATATCTAAAAGGGAGAAGAATAAATGGAACAGAATTTCCTTTGACTCTCTCTCCAAGATATATGACGCCCAAGTGATAACAGCGGAATATTTGATAGATAATATAGACCTGGCTTTTGAAGTTTGGAGGAAATATCCTTGGAATAGAAATTTGCCGTTCGATGATTTTTGCGAACTGATATTACCTTACAGAATAGCCGATGAACCTTTATCGGATTGGCGTAAATTGTATTATGAAGATTATGGAACTCTACTCGATTCTCTTTATAAGGGGAGTGATGTTATTGAAGCTTCTAAGATCATTGACGGGAAACTGAGAAAGCTGTATTACATCTACAATACTGATTTTCGGGTACCTCACTTGAATGCTGTTTTTCTTTATCATAACCGGATTGGTTATTGTCGTGAAGCATGCGACCTGACAATATATGCTATGCGTGCTTGTGGAATTCCTGTTGCGACCGACTATTTTGTTTATTCACCCGATTATCAACATTATCATTGTTGGACGATGTTGCGTGACACAACGGGAACTTTTCTTCAATTCGGATTTAATGAGTTTGAAGCGTCACGTGATACCTTACGGCATGACGGAAGGAAAAAGGGGAAGGTGTATCGCTATTGTTTCGGTATGCAGGCGGATAAAAACTCCGGAACTTCGGGAAACAGGCAATTATCTCCTGTGCTTAAGAATCGATTTGTGAAAGATGTGACATCTGAATATTTTGGAAGTAATGATACGACAATACCGATACAAATGTCTGGAGAGCAATATATCTACTTAGGGATATTTAGTCCCGGCGGATGGATTCCTATAGATATGGCACTTGGTAATGCTGGTAAGGTTACTTTCCGGGATATAGAACCCGATGTGATTTATCAGACTCTTTATCAGGGAGATGGAGGAAAACTGTATCCGGCAGGATATCCGTTTATATCTAAAACGGGGGGTGGGTTTGTTTTGTTGAAACCCAATATCGATTTGATGGAGGAAGCTATATTAAAGCGGAAAATGCCTCAGCAAAAGACGATTGCGGAATGGGCTTATCGAGCTATCATAGGGGCAAAAGTTGAAGCAGCTGATGATTTGTCATTTATGCAGGCGGATCTGTTATGGCAATTTGAGGATACGCTTACCACTAATTATTGTGTGTTGACTCCGCTTCTAAGAAAGAAGTATAGATATGTTCGTTATGTTGCTCCGATAGGGAAAAGAATGGAGTTGGCGGAACTGGCACTGTTTAAGGATTCATTATGTAAGGAGAAGGTTCGGTTGGGGAGGATAAACAGTATAGAACCGATTGCAAAATTAGAGTATGTTACAGATGGTAATATACTGACTTATTTTCAGGCACGTGATACATCTTGTTATCTGGCCTATGATTTGGGGGAAAGTACGCTGATCGAAAGAATTGTTTTTTCTCCGCGTAACGATGATAATTACATTTGGCCCGGGGATAATTATGAGTTATTCTATCAGGACGGAATAAATGGATGGAAGTCGTTAGGCAGCAAGGTGGCTACAGAAAGAGAAATTGATTTTCTGGTGCCACAAAATGCTCTGCTATGGTTGAGGAATCGCACAAAGGGACGCGAAGAGCAGGTCTTTATTTATAAAAATGGAAGACAATATTTTGCATTTGATTTATAACAACTTACCGGATTAAGACAATTGTTCTTCCGAAAAAGTATATATTTGTGTGTCAGTGTTTTGCGTAATCTATAATGAAAAAACGGAAAACTCTAATTCATCATCAAGCTCATATACGGCTGCATTTCACCCAGTATCTTTTCCGATAATTCGGCAATGGTCATTCGGGTATGTACTCCGGGCAAGCGGACTTCACTGGTCATACATTTTCCTTTGCAGAGATAGTAATAACCGTTATTGACCGAAAGCTGTTCGTCAGTCAGTTCGATATTCATTTCCACTTCGGGACAACCTGCTGCATAGAGTTGAAGAACTGCCCGGGCATCAATGATGCGTGCCATTCCTAATGGGACACTTGGCAGGGATTCTACAGGGGGAAGTTGAAGAATAATCCGTTCAGTGCCGTTTCTTAGTCCGGCCCGGTAGAGTAATTGTGCCCGGACAGCCTCATTGTCAGCAAACAACTCGTTGATATACGAGCTATCATCGTGTTTATAGACAACAGCTATACCCGTTACTCGATTATCCTTCCGGGCAATGAGAACGGTATTTTGTGTCAAGGCAAGATCGGCAAGGACTACTTTAAAATCTGTAGGCGTATGTTGTAAACAACAGGCACGTTCGGATAGCTTGCCGGTCAGATATTGATAATAATCTTCTTGATATTCCGTCGTTTCTTCAATCATGGTATCCGGTTCCGGATCAATGGTCAACTCTGAAAGTGAGAAGACTTTGTGGGAGATACGGAAAGCGGGAATATAGCCTGTTTTGGCGTAATAACCGAATAGCCAGGGTTCGGCAGGAATCAATGTACTAAACAGAACACCGTTACGGAGCATGCGGGCAAAACTCTGTGATAATAACTCCCGCATCACTCCTTTCGCACGGTAATCGGGATGCGTACACGCACCGGAGATATACGAAGTAGGTACTATTTTATTGCAGAATGTCATTGGATAAGGGAGCATTTGGAGCGCAGCAATCACTTCTTCGCCACTTTGAATGGCTAAGTTGACTTCGTTATTGTAACGAAGCCGGAAGTAAAGTTCGATGAATGCCTCGCTATCATCGAAACAAAGTTTCCATAATGATTTTACCTGCTCCTTTATCATTGGATTATGCTACCATTTTATCATTTCTACAGGCTGCTCTTTCAGGCAAGCCATATATTTCTCCAAAATAGTTTCCGGGTGGTACGAAAGCTTGGCTTTGCGTAACCCTTCTATTCCTAAATCTTCTTCTCTGTTGATGTAAATATATTGTTCGGGGATGTGATTGGCAAATTCGTAATTGATCATGGCATAAGCGCCATCGATGCTGGTATCTGCTTTTTCTACATGTACACCGAAAGTTTCTTTATTGATCGGCATGCCGAAAGTGAAGGCTACAATCTGTCCATTGACGTGCAGGATACCTCCCGTCAGTCCTAACTCTTCGAAATGATTGAGAGCGTAGATCAGGGCACGTCGCTCGTTTCCGGTCCCTTCCTGTTGGTCGCAGTCATTGGCTTTGCACCATTTGGCTTCTAACTCCAGGCATTCCTGTATTCGGTCTTTGGTGATCGGAGAATACTCATAGTCAGGATATGTATTGCGGAATTTGTTAATGTGATTCCGTTTGGACTGGAATTTTTTTCCTTTCAGTGTTGCGAGATCACTACGTAAATAAATATAATCGGCATAATCACGGTCAACCGTAAAGCCAAACTGACCGGGCATAATGGCCTCGAGATCTTCGCGCATACATGAGCAGACTCCCAACATGCAGAAAGGTTCACCCTCCTGTCGGGCATCTTCAATCAGTTCGTTCAGAACTTCTTCAAGATTGCCTTCACCAACCGGCATCATATAGGCCAATTCATCGCCGGCCCAGAATTTGAAAACCAGAAAGTTATTGATAATGGCAAACTTGGTGTGATACAAGAACCGCCAACTGCATAAATTGGAAAAAGAGAGGTCGCAGTTGCGACGGCAACTATTCATCGTGTAGGCTGTGATGGTATCCTTGTCTTGGATCGTTATATCTCTGAATGCGATCATAAAGTTGTTATTTCCTTTTAACTGTTTATATATAACAAAGATAAAGCTATTTTGTTAGAGAATTCCTAATAATCGCAGAATAGTTGGGGTCAACAATGCAGTAAAAATACCGTTGAGGGTTAAACCGAGGCTTGCATAGGCACCGTATTTACTGCTGATATCCATGGCTGTTGAGGTGCCGACGGCATGAGCGGCCGTACCCATCGAAAGTCCTTGCGCGATAGGGCTGCCTACATGCATGATCTTCATCGTTTTGAAACCTAATACTGCACCCAGTAAACCCACACAAACAACTACTGCTGCTGTCAGAGACGGGATTCCACCCAATGTCTTGGTTACCTCCATTGCAATCGGAGTGGTGACTGATTTGGGAGCAAGTGACAGGATGACTTCCTGTGAGGCTCCCATAAGCTTAGCTATCAGTACGACTGAAATAACGCCTACGATGCAGCCGGCCAATTGGGACAGAATGATAGGAAGCAGCTGCTTCTTAATCGTTTCGAGTTGCAGGTATAGAGGAACTCCAAGAGCTACGACTGCGGGCTTTAGCCAGAATTCAATCAAGTGTCCGCCCTGATTGTAAGTTTCGAAGGAGATATTTGTCAGTTTAAGGAAAATGATGATGACTGCAATAGTCAACAAGATGGGATTGAGTAGGAGTATTCCTGTCTTTTTTTGTAAAAGCTTGGCAAAGAAGTAAATCCCGAAAGTGATTGCCAGCAGGAAGAATTCATTTTCTAAATAATTCATTTGAGTTTACGTGTTAATTGATGGACCCATCCGGTGATGACAAGCACAAGAAGGGTACTGACTAGAGTAGCTATCACAATCGGCCAGAACTGTGCCGCAATGATGTCGAAATATAACATCAGGGCTACTCCCGGAGGAATAAAGAAAAAACCAAGATTAGCAACTAGAAAGTCGGACATTCCCTGCACCCAATGCAATTTGATCCAACCTAATTTCAAAAAGAGGGTGAGCAGCAACATCCCGATGATGCTGGACGGGAGCTTAATCCCCGTGAGATAAACAATCAATTCACCCAAAGCCAAACAGCCAAATAAAATGGCACACTGACGTATCATACTATTACCTATTGATTTTTGAAAACGTTGCAAAGTTATGAAAAATAGAGTTAGGGTAGCAACTAATAAGGCACGAAGATTCTTATTTAACAGTGGGGAACTACAAAAAAATAAAGAAAAAGTAAACGAAATGGATTACTTTATATATTTTTGCAAAGTGAAAAACGAATATACATAACGAATATTAACCACTAAAAACAGAATTGATATGAAAAAGAGTTTGTTAATCAGTGTTTTTGCGACATTCGCAATGATGATTTCTTTAAATGCACTTGCACAAGAAAAAGCGACAGGTAAGGCTTATAAAGCTATTCAGAAAGATGAAAAAGTAATCAACAAAGATTTGCAGAAAAAAGCCATTAAAGAAGCACGCAAACAAGCGAAAGAATTGACGAAAGAAGGATTCAAGACTCCGGTAGGAAAGTTACCGTTGGACAAACAACTGGAGAATTCATGGGAAAAACAGATGGAAATTGATATGAATGGCAATCCATACTGGTATATTGCCACATCAAGAGTGATTGGTGGAAACCAGTCGGCTGCAGCTATGCAGGCTACCAACACGGCCAAAATTGATATTGCCGGACAGGTTCAGACAAAGGTTACACAGTTGATCGAATCGAAAGTAGCCAATGACGATATGGGGCAGGAGGAAGCTGCCAGTCTGTCGAGCGCAGTAGCTGCCGGTAAGAGTATTATCAGTGGAACGCTGGGACGTACTATTCCTTTGGTTGAAGTATATAGAACGTTGCCTAACAAAAATGTAGAGGTAATGGTAACCATCGGTTATAGCTTGGAAGCTGCAAACAAAGTAGCTGTCAAAGCACTTAGCGAAGAATTGGCTAAAAAATCACCGGAATTGGCTAAGGAACTGGATAAACTCGCTCAGTAAGTTTTAATATAAATAGGCAAACTGAATGAACGTAAACAGGCTATTAGGAATTTTAGCTATACTTTTACTGACTGCCGCCAACGCTCTTTATGCACAGAAACCCGTGAAGGTGAAAGGCGTACAGGGGCGTTGGCAGGTTAGCGATGACATCACATTGAAGCAGGCGGAAGAGAGGGCTTTCATGGAAGCGAAGAAAGCTGCTCTGCAGAAAGCGGGTGTGATGGAAAATGTGTGGTCGGTATTTGGCCAGATCACCCAAGAAGACGGCCAGGAGCTTCATGAAGCTTATTCGCAAATGAATGTGCTGGCTATCGGGGGAATGGTGAATGTTACTAATAAAAAAGTTGAAGAGGTTTGGGACACGGATACCCGTAGCCTGTATAAGGTAGTGACCATTGACGCCGAGGTTCGGAAAGAGGACAAGTCGGATAGTTCGTATGCCCTTGAGGTGAAAGGAGTGGAAACACTCTATCGTGAAGGGGATGTGTTTCACTGTAAGCTGACTATACATGGTACGGATTCATACTTGAAGTTTTTCTGGTTCGACAGTAATGGGGGGGCTCTGCTTTATCCTAACAGTTATGAACCGAATACATTGTTGAAAGCCGGTAAAGAATATGCGATCCCTTTTAGTAATGCTGTCGACTATCGTATGGAGAAGCAGCATGGTAAGGAAAGCGAGAAGATAAATATGATGATGGTGGCTACCAAGGAAGATATCCCATTTACCAAAGAAGTCACTTATCAGAATGTATTGGAGTGGGTGTACTCTATCCCGGCGGTTCAGCGTTGTGCTTTTTATGATATGGTATTGATAAAATAGTGATTCCCGAATCACTGACCGTTAATCATTAATCACTTATTATGATGAAAACGAAACATTACTTTTCTTTCGTTTTTGCTTCACTTTTTCTGATACCGTCCGTTATCACAGCACAGGACGTGAACTATCAGAAGGAGTTTGATACTTTTCAAGAGAAACAGCAAAAAGAATATAAAGAATTTAAGAATAAAGCAGACGAAGAGTTTGCCACTTTCCTGAAGGAAGCGTGGCAAAAGTATAATGCCTCTATGGAGGATTCGATGCCCACTCGGCCGGAACCGGTGAAACCGACACTTTTTGATAAAAAAAAGCCGGTTCCTGCTCCGGTAGAGATTAAGCCGGCGGTGCCTAAGATACCCATAGCCGATAAACCGGGTGTAGGAGGCGAAGTGAATGTGGAAGTCAAGAAGCAGGATCTGCCGGTAGTGGCTGATAAACCGGCTCCGGGTGTTTATGTTCCGGGCAAACCTTATACCCCTGTAAAGGTAGATATCCCAGCTCCGTTGCCCGGAAGTTCAGCGCATCGCAATGCGATTGAGTTTTATGGAACACGGTTTGAAGTGGCTACAGACGTGATTGACGGTTTTGAATTGGGCGGAACAAGCGAAAGTAAAGTGGCAGGTGCCTGGAGTCGTTTGTGTAAAGCCGATCATGAACAGTTGATTAACGATTGTATTCGTTTAAAGAAGGAGCATCAGATGAACGACTGGGCATTTTTAATGTTCATCAAGCAGTTGGGAGTGCAGGTGTGTGGTGTTGCCAAAAAAGACGATGTAGCTTTTCTGCAGATGTTCATCCTCAATAAATGTGGATATAAGGTGCGTTTGTCCAAGATAAACGATAAATTAAAATTATTGGTGGCTCCGGCAGGAACTATTTTCGGCATACCTTATATTACCTTCAAAGGTGTGAAGTACTATGTCTTTGAGGCGGATAAAGGTGGGTCAATGGCTGTTTATACATATAGTCAGGATTTTGCCAATGCGAAGAATCTGGTATGTATGGATCTGAGCGCCGTGCCTCAATTCGGCATGCAGGAGTTTAGCAAGACAGTGTCTCCATCCGAAAAATCTCTCCTTAAAGTCAATACGGCAGTCAATAAGAACCTGATGGATTTCTATAAGGACTATCCGCAATGTGAAGTTGCTGTTTACTACAAAACCCCTATGAGCAAGGAGTTGAAGAGTGCTCTTTACCCGCCTTTGCAGGCGGCAATAAAGGGGAAATCGGAGAAAGATGCTGCGAATATCCTGATTGATTTTGTGCAGAATTCATTCCAATATCAGACGGATGGTGAACAATTTGGGTATGAAAAGCCTTTCTTCATGGACGAAAATTTTTATTATCCGGCTTGTGATTGTGAGGATCGAGCCATTCTGTTTTCTAACTTGGTGAAAGATTTGTTGGGACTGGATGCTGTGTTGCTCGACTATCCGAATCATATCGCTTCGGCTGTACGGTTCAACGAAGATATTTCGGGTGATTACATTCTGTTGGATGGTAAAAAATATCTTATTTGTGATCCGACTTATATCGGTGCTCCGATAGGAATGTGTATGGATCGTTTCAAGAGTGTACCCCCGGAAATAATCCGCTAGTGTTAAATATTATAATAATTGCAAGTTCGGGGTAAAAAATACCCCGAATTGCAATGTTGATATTGCAATATTGTGTACTTTTGCGGCGTGAAATAACACACCCTACTGAATTTATATACAATATTAAATATCTATGCTTAATTTAATTAACTCTATCGTTGCGCGTGCGCAAGCAAATCGTCAGCGCATTGTCCTTCCCGAAGGTACGGAAGAACGTACTTTAAAAGCTGCTAACCAGATTTTGACAGATGAAGTTGCAGATTTGATTCTTTTGGGTAACCCGGAAGAAATTAATGCAGCTGCTGCCAAATGGGGACTCGGAAATATTAATAGGGCTACTATTATAGATCCTGAGAACCATCCGAAGAAAGAAGAATATGCGCAGTTATTGTGCGAGCTTCGTAAGAAAAAAGGTATGACCATCGAAGAAGCCCGTAAGTTGGTGCTCGATCCGTTGTACTTGGGTTGTCTGATCATTAAAAGTGGTGATGCTGACGGTCAGTTGGCAGGTGCCCGCAACACTACGGGTGATGTACTTCGTCCGGCACTTCAGATTATTAAGACTTCTCCGGGAATTACATGCGTTTCGGGTGCTATGTTGTTGTTGACACATGCTCCGGAATGTGGTCAGAATGGTTTGCTGGTGATGGGTGACGTAGCCGTAACTCCGGTTCCGGATGCTTCGCAGTTGGCACAGATCGCTGTTTGTACTGCACGTACGGCACAGGCTGTAGCAGGAATTGCTGAACCGAAAGTGGCAATGCTTAGTTTCTCTACTAAAGGTTCGGCAAAACATGAGAACGTGGATAAGGTGGTAGAGGCATTGAAATTAGCTAAAGAAATGGCACCGGATTTGAATATCGACGGTGAAATGCAGGCAGACGCTGCATTGGTGCCTTCGGTAGGTGCAAGCAAAGCTCCGGGGTCTCCGGTTGCCGGCGAGGCTAATGTACTGATTGTTCCTAGTTTGGAAGTTGGTAACATTTCTTATAAACTGGTTCAGCGCTTGGGGCATGCCGACGCGGTAGGACCGATTCTTCAAGGTATTGCACGTCCGGTGAACGACCTTTCACGCGGATGCTCTATTGAAGACGTATACAGAATGATTGCAATCACAGCTAATCAGGCGATTGCTGCAAAGAATGGTAAATAATTAAATCGAAAATCAGATATGAAAGTTTTAGTATTGAACTGTGGTAGTTCATCTATCAAATACAAGCTGTTCGATATGGACAGCAAAGAAGTGATTGCCCAGGGTGGTATCGAAAAGATCGGTTTGAAAGATTCATTCCTGAAATTGACTTTGCCGAATGGTGAAAAGAAAATTTTGGAGAAGGATATCCCCGAACATACCGTAGGTGTGGAATTCATCTTGAATACACTGGTAAGTCCCGAATATGGTGCTATCCAATCACTCGAAGAAATCAATGCCGTAGGTCATCGTATGGTGCACGGAGGTGAACGCTTCAGTAAATCAGTACTGCTGACTAAGGAAGTGCTTGAGGCTTTTGCTGCCTGCAATGATCTGGCACCTCTCCACAATCCTGCTAACCTGAAAGGAGTTGACGCCATTACAGCTATTCTGCCGAATGTTCCGCAAATCGGTGTATTCGATACTGCATTCCACCAGACTATGCCGGAGCATGCATATCTGTATGCTATCCCTTACGAATTGTACAAGAAGTATGGTGTGCGCCGTTATGGTTTCCACGGAACTTCTCACCGTTATGTTTCTCAGCGCGTATGCGAATACCTGGGAATTAAACCGGAAGGTTTGAAACTGATTACTTGCCATATCGGTAATGGTGGTTCGATTGCTGCTATCAAAGATGGTAAGTGTATCGATACTTCTATGGGACTGACACCGTTGGAAGGATTGATGATGGGTACTCGTTCCGGTGATATCGATGCCGGAGCTGTTACATTCATCATGGATAAAGAGGGCCTGACTACTACGGGTATCTCTAACCTGCTGAATAAGAAAAGTGGTGTAGCCGGTATGATGAACGGCTCAAGTGATATGCGTGACTTGGAAGCTGCCGTTGCCAAAGGTGATCCGCAGGCTATCCTGACTGAACAGATGTACTTCTATCGCATTAAGAAATATATTGGTGCGTATGCCGCTGCTTTGGGTGGGGTCGATGTTATTCTGTTCACAGGTGGTGTTGGTGAAAATCAGGCGACTTGCCGTGCCGGTGTTTGTGAAGGACTGGAATTCTTGGGTGTGAAACTCGATCCGGAAAAGAACAAGGTTCGCGGTGAAGAGGCTATTATCTCAACTGATGATTCAAGAGTGAAGGTAGTAGTGATCCCGACTGATGAAGAATTGCTGATTGCTTCTGATACAATGGCTATCTTGGATAAATAAAGGTTGATAAGTAATTATAGATAAAAAGCCGGAGGCAGAGATCTACTCTCTGTTTTCCGGCTTTTTTATATGAGGCAGGTTAGAGATGGCAGTTTGGGTTGAAGGGTAATTGATGCTCGGTGATCTATTTAACAGAATATTCATATCTCTTTCTCCTTTTCTTCTTTTTAAAATTTTTATCTTTGCTATCACTAACTCGAATAAACTTAAAATAGTACAAGAATGAAACGACTTTTTTATTTCTTTCTTTTTGTCTGTGTGGCAGTTATAGCCAATGCTCAGGCAAAATATGTTTTCTATTTCATTGGTGATGGAATGGGTGTCAATCAAGTGAATGGTACGGAAATGTATCGTGCCGAAATCCAGAAGGGCCGCATTGGTGTAGAGCCTTTGCTTTTTACACAGTTCCCGGTGGGGACAATGGCTACTACTTTCTCTGCCACTAATTCCGTGACTGATTCTTCGGCTGCGGGAACTGCTCTTTCCACCGGCGAAAAGACTTATAATGGTTCCATTGGGATGGATGGTCAGAAGAATCCTTTGCAGACAGTTGCCGAGAAAGCAAAGAAAGCCGGTAAAAGGGTGGGAGTTACCACCAGTGTCAGTGTCGATCATGCTACTCCTGCTGCTTTCTACGCACATCAGCCGGATCGGAATATGTATTATGAAATAGCTACCGATCTTCCTAAAGCAGGTTTTGATTTTTATGCCGGTGCCGGTTTCCTGAAACCAACCACTACTTATGATAAGAAAGAAGCTCCTAGCATTTTCCCGATGTTTGAAGAAGCCGGTTACACCATTGCTCGTGGGTATAACGATTATAAAGCCAAAGCTGCTGCGGCAGGTAAGATGATATTGATTCAAGAAGAAGGTGCCGATACGGGCTCTTTGCCTTATGCTATCGATAGTAAAGAAGGAGACCTGACTCTGGCACAGATTACAGAAAGCGCTATTGACTTTTTGACTAAAGGCAAAAACAAAGGTTTCTTTCTGATGGTAGAAGGGGGCAAGATAGACTGGGCTTGTCACGGGAATGATGCCGCTACGGTGTTCCACGAAGTGGCGGATATGGATAATGCCATCAAAGTTGCTTATGAGTTTTACAAGAAACACCCGAAAGAAACTTTGATTGTGGTAACTGCCGACCATGAAACAGGAGGTATCGCATTGGGAACTGGAAAGTATGCCTTGAATCTCAAAGCACTTGAGAACCAGAAAGCATCTGCCGAAGTACTCTCTAAAAAGATCAGTGATTTGCGCAAAGCTAAGAACAATCATGTAGCTTGGGAAGACATTAAGAATCTACTGTCCGAAGAGATGGGCTTCTGGTCTGTACTTCCTATCACCTGGGAGCAAGAGAAGAAACTGCATGACGAATATGAAAAGTCATTTGTAAGAAATAAAGTGGAATTTGCCGAAAGTATGTATGCCAAGACTGAGCCGATGGCTGCTAAAGCCAAAGAAGTGATGGATCAAATCGCTATGGTAGGCTGGACAAGCGGCGGACATTCTGCAGGATATGTGCCGGTATTTGCTATCGGTGCCGGTTCCGATCTGTTCATCGGTAAAATGGATAATACGGAGATACCGAAACGCATCGCAAAAGCCGGTGGGTATAAATAACCCGTTAATTTATCCTCAATATTCTCTATCTTTCAAAGAATTTCTTTAGCTTTGTCTTATGAATTTTCAAAGAAATACAGATATGACTAAGTTTGAAATAGAAGAAAAGATAGTAGATATGCTCAAAACCGTATTCGATCCCGAAATTCCGGTAAACGTATACGATCTGGGACTGATTTACAAAATAGATGTTTCCGAGGATGGAGAAGTATCTATTGATATGACCCTGACTGCTCCTAACTGTCCTGCGGCAGATTTCATTATGGAAGATGTACGTCAGAAAGTAGAGTCGATTGACGGGGTAAACTCTGCCACAATCAATCTGGTTTTTGAGCCGGAGTGGGATAAAGATATGATGAGCGAAGAGGCTAAGTTGGAATTGGGCTTTTTGTAACCATTGTCAGTTTACCTCTATTCTTAAACGATCCATTCTTACAGTATGAAAAACGTATATTTCCTTTCTGATGCCCACTTGGGGTCACGTGCCATAGAGCATGGACGTACGCAGGAGCGGCGCCTGGTCAATTTTCTCGACAGCATTAAGCACAAAGCTGCCGCAGTATATCTGCTGGGCGATATGTTCGACTTTTGGTATGAGTTCCGTTTGGTTGTTCCCAAAGGTTATACCCGTTTTTTAGGGAAACTCTCCGAACTGACTGATATGGGAGTAGAGGTGCATTTCTTTACGGGAAATCATGATATCTGGTGCGGCGACTATCTGACTAAGGAGTGTGGGGTGACGATTCATCGTGAACCGGTTACCACTGAGATTTATGGAAAAGAGTTCTACCTGGCACATGGTGACGGGCTGGGAGATCCGGATAAAAAGTTCAAGTTGCTACGTACTATGTTCCATAGTCGTACGTTACAGACTTTGTTCTCTGCGATTCATCCCCGATGGAGCATTGACTTGGGATTGAATTGGGCCAAACACAGCCGGCTGAAGCGTGAGGGTGGAAAAGAACCGGATTATATGGGAGAAAATAAAGAGTTTCTGGTGCTTTATACCAAGGAATACTTGAAAAGTCATCCTAATATTAACTTCTTTATTTACGGTCATCGCCATATCGAACTTGACTTGATGTTGAGTGCTACGGCGCGAATACTTATCTTGGGGGACTGGATCAACTTCTTCTCTTATGCTGTGTTCGATGGTGAGAACCTGTTTCTTGAGAACTATATCGAAGGAGAAACCCAACTTTAATTTTTCCGGATTCCAATCGTTATGCCGGTCAGATAAGCCCTTCGTCAGCAAAACTATAAAAGCAACCGTCGCAGACAATGACATGATCCACCAAGGTGATGTTCATCGTTTGCGACGCTTTTTGTATGGCGCCCGTCAGGCGTTTGTCTTCTTGGCTGGGCTTCGCATGGCCCGATGGGTGATTATGAATCAGGGCTATTTGTGTGGCACGTCCTATCAGTGCTTCTCGTAAGATGGTGCGTACATCGGCATAAGTTCCGTCAATGCCTCCTGTACTGATACGTAATCTGTTGATTACTTTACATGCTTGGTTCAGAAGCAGAATCCAGAACTCTTCTTGCGGCAGATCACACATCAGTGGATGGAACAGCTTGTAGATGTTCTCTGAACATCTGATCTGTTCTCGTTCTTTGCTTTCCTGCAGTTTACGCCGCTTGCCTAGTTCCAGAGCGGCCATGATGGTGAGGCTTTTGGCCGGTCCCATGCCTTTGAATGAAGAAAAGTTCCGTACTTCCCATTTCCCCAGTTCATTCAGGTTGTTGTCGCAAGTGGCAAGTATTCTTCTCATCAGTTCAACGGCACTCTCTTCCGTATTGCCCGAACCTATCAGGATGCCCAATAGTTCAGCGTCGCTCAATGCTTCGGAACCTTTTGTCATCATTTTTTCGCGTGGCCGATCGGCTTTGGACCACTGCTTGATGTTTAGTTTCTGTTTGTTCATGATTTAATGTGTTTTGCGGGATAAGGTTTTGTTGAAGCATCTTTATTTATAGAAGTTCTTGCGGAAAGCCTCAAATTCGTTCCTTCCCAGTATACAGCGTTCCCACCAGGCACGCCAGAATCCTGTGCCGTATCCGATAAGTTGGATGAAAGAAGCAGCGATGGAATAGATGCCGATGCGTAAGCTTTTGTTTTGCAGCGCAGAATCCAGGCAGACCAGTAAGGCATAAAGCAGAATCGGGACGAGGCTGAACAAGCAAAAGGGAGTGCATAATAGTAGAAGTGCAACTCCTAACGTGAATACAGCCGGCAGCAAATGGACGACTTTCAACGATTCGGGATATTTTTTGTAGAGATTGATACGTGCAATACCGGAGTTGTGCACTTGCTTGAAGAATTTCTTAAAATCCGTACGTCGTTTGTGGTATACCCAGGCATCGGGAAAGAGACGGCATTGGTATCCTCCCTTGAATATGCGGATACTGAAATCGATGTCTTCGCCGAAACGCATATTGGAGAAACCTCCTAATGCCTGATAAACCTCCCGGCGGACACCCATGTTGAAACTTCTCGGATAGAATTTATCCATTTTCTTTTTGCCTCCGCGGATGCCTCCCGTGGTGAAGAAAGAAGTCATGGAGTAATTAATGGCTTTTTGTATATCGGTGAAAGAACTATGTGCCCGGTCCGGCCCTCCAAAGGCATCGGCCGGGTCGGTCTGCAGTTCTTTCTCTACTGCATCGAGATATCCTTCGGGCAAGATACAGTCCGAATCCAGTATGATGAGATATTCGCCGTTGCTACGTTCGGCACCGTAATTACGGGTTTGTCCGGGACCGGAGTTCGGTTTGTTGTAGTAATGTATATCCAATTTTCCCTGGTATTGGTTCACTATCTTTTCGCAAGGGACAGATGATCCGTCTTCTACAACCACGACTTCGAAATCCTTGAAGTGTTGGGCTGTCAGGCTTTGCAATAGTTCGTCCACTTCGTCGGGACGGTTGTAAACGGGAATAATAACGGAGTATCGCATCATATATGTATAGTTAATCTTCATATTTAATATTGGCAAAGATAAATTATTATTTTCCGATAATCTCTTTTAATGCACTCTTTTTGTCCATTATGCTTTGTCTTGAATACCTTTGGGGTCAAAGTGGTGTTGGTTGAAAACCAGGAAGCCTTTGGTTTTTAAAGGTAGTGGGTACAGCCTTTGAAGATAGGAGCGCGGCTTCTCCACTTTCGATGTTTTCAGGCTTCTTTCCGGAAGTTTGGTAAAGATTTCTGTAGAATGGTTGAATTTGTCTTATCGTAGGGGACAGGGAGGTCATAGAGTTTTTCTCTCTTTTAGATATGCATATATCGTAGTTCCAATCTCTGTAGTCTTTGTGCTTTGGGGGGATGAAAGGTGGCGATAAAATAGAGCTCCCTGCATTCCAACCGGATATTCCGGCAGAATGCAGGGAGGCTGTGTTAATGAGTCTGTGTATACTTATGCTTTCACACGACCTACGTAAGAACCGTCACGAGTATCGATCTCGATTGTTTCGCCTTCACTGATAAACAGCGGGACACGAACGGTTGCACCTGATTCTACAGTAGCCGGTTTCAAGGTGTTGGTAGCAGTGTCGCCTTTCAAGCCCGGTTCTGTATAAGTAACTTTCATCTGAACTTTGATAGGCATATCAGCATAAAGCACGGTTTCGGTAGATGCATCCGATACAACTTCTACTACTGCACCTTCCAGCAAGAAATCTACACCGTTGATCAGGTCGTGAGCGATCGGGTGTTGATCGAATGTTTCCTGATTCATGAAGATATAATCTTCACCTTCTTTGTACAGGTACTGATAGGGACGACGTTCAACGCGTACGTCTTCCAGCTTCTCACCGATATTGAAGCGACGTTCGAGAACGTAGCCGCTTACTACATCTTTCAGTTTTGTACGCATGAAGGTGTTACCTTTACCCGGTTTAACGTGGAGGAATTCGATACAGAAATACAGTTTGCCATCCATGCGGATACAAGTTCCGTTCTTGATGTCTTGAGCATTAATCATACTTGATATTCTTTATTTTATAGATTATTATTGAGTTATCTTTGAACCTTTTCGGGTGCAAAAGTAATCTAAATCGGCAAAAAACACAAAATGTTTTGACTAAAAATGACTTAACTCTTGGTTTATTTAAAAAAAGTGCCTATTTTTGCAGCCCGAATCCGTAGAAGTAATAACATAAAAACAAGATACAGTAATGAAAAGAACATTTCAACCCTCTAACAGAAAGAGAAAAAACAAACACGGTTTCCGTGAGAGAATGGCTACAGCTAACGGCCGTAGAGTATTGGCTGCACGTCGCGCTAAAGGTCGTAAGAAACTGACTGTTTCTGACGAATACAACGGAGTGAAGGCATAAGTATTAGCCATTGCAAACGAATAAGAAGAAGTGAAGGAGGATTCCTTTGCTTCTTTTTGTTTTAGAACCGGTTCCAATTTGATTACGGTATCAGGCGCAAGGTGGAAAACCCAAAGAGAGGGTTTTGATACGCTTTTTTAAAAACTCGGTGAAAGTCTGTGATACTGTGTAACGAAAATAGTATCTTTGTCCGCATTAACAGCTTATAATTATGACGATAAAAGAATTTTTTTCTTTCAAGGCCAATAGATTCTTCTGGATAAACATCATAGCCATGGTTGTAGTGGCTGTGCTCATAGTGGTTGGCACACTTAAAGGACTGGATATATACACACGCCATGGCGAAGCTGTAATAGTGCCCGACGTAAAAGGAATGTCTGTAAGCGAAGCGGAAAAGATGTTCCGGAATCATGGACTGACTTGTGTGGTGTCCGACTCCAGTTACGTAAAAAATAAACCTTCCGGCATTATCCTGGATCTTAACCCATCGGTCGGGCAGAAAGTGAAAGAAGGACGAACAATCTATCTGACAATAAATACCCTCAGTACTCCTTTGAGTGTGGTACCTGATGTAGCCGATAACAGTTCCGTGCGCCAGGCGCAGGCAAAGTTGATTGCTGCAGGCTTTAAACTTACCGAAAACCGGATGGTGAGCGGAGAGAAGGACTGGGTATATGGCGTGATCTATCAGGGACGCCAATTGCAGATTGGAGATAAAGCTCCCATCGGCGCTACGCTGACTCTGATGGTAGGTGACGGAGTGCAGTCTACCGCAACCGATTCTGTCGATATGGTGGAAAATGCTGCTATGTCTGTTGAGGATTCTGGAACAGATGATGATTCCTGGTTTTAATATAAGAAACGTATACGTAGAAAAAACGCATGATAGAAGAATTGCCTGACGATATTGAACAGGACGAATTGGATGATATAGAACCCGTAGGTGACGAAAACCAGCTCTATGAACATTTCCGCGTGGTAGTGGATAAAGGGCAGGCAATGGTCAGGGTCGATAAATATTTGTTTGAACGCATCGTCAATGCTTCGCGCAATCGCATACAGAAAGCAGCTGAAGACGGTTTTGTCATGGCCAATGGCAAACCGGTGAAGAGCAGCTATAAAGTGAAACCTCTGGATGTGATTACGGTGATGATGGATCGTCCCCGTTATGACAATGAGATTATTCCGGAGGATATTCCACTTCATATTGTCTATGAAGATAAATACCTGATGGTGGTGAATAAGCCGGCCGGACTGGTGGTGCATCCGGGGCACGGAAACTATCATGGTACGTTGGTCAATGCCATCGCCTGGCATCTCAAGGATGATCCCGTTTACGATGCCAACGACCCACATGTGGGGTTGGTGCACCGCATCGATAAAGATACTTCCGGATTACTGGTTATCGCTAAGACGCCGGATGCCAAAACCAATCTGGGCGTCCAATTCTTTAATAAAACTACTAAGCGCAGATACCGCGCACTGGTATGGGGCATTGTCGATCAGGATGAAGGTACCATCGTAGGCAGTATTGCCCGCAATCCGAAAGACCGGATGCAAATGGCCGTTATGGCCGATCCTACCCAAGGGAAACATGCCGTCACCCATTACCGGGTGCTTGAACGTCTGGGATATGTCACTTTGGTGGAATGTATTCTTGAAACCGGGCGTACGCATCAGATACGTGTGCACATGAAGCATATCGGTCATGTACTCTTCAATGACGAGCGGTATGGCGGTCACGAAATCCTGAAAGGGACTCACTTTAGTAAATACAAACAATTTGTAAACAATTGCTTCGACACTTGTCCGCGGCAGGCTTTGCACGCCATGACGCTGGGGTTTGTGCATCCCGTCACTGGCGAAGAGATGCATTTTACTTCGGAGTTGCCGGACGACATGACCCGGTTGATAGAGAAGTGGAGAGGTTATATTAGTAACAGAGATTTAGAATGAAACGCAACATTGCCATTGTGGCAGGAGGCGATACCTCCGAAATCGTAGTTTCCCTGCGTAGTGCACAGGGCATTTACTCCTTTATCGACAAGGAGAAGTATAATTTGTACATCGTAGAAATGGAAGGTCGGCGTTGGGAAGTGCAATTGCCGGACGGAAGTAAAACACCGGTGGACAGAAACGACTTTAGTTTTATGAATGGGGCGGAGAAGGTCGTGTTCGACTTTGCTTATATCACCATTCACGGAACACCGGGAGAGGACGGACGTTTGCAGGGCTATTTCGACATGATGCGCATTCCGTATTCATGTTGTGGCGTACTGGCCGCTGCCATCACTTACGATAAATTTGTCTGCAACCAGTATCTCAAAGCATTTGGTGTGCGTATCTCCGAATCGTTGTTGCTACGTCAGGGACAGGCTGTCTCCGATGAAGATGTGGTGGAAAAAATTGGCCTGCCTTGCTTTATCAAACCCAATCTGGGAGGATCCAGCTTTGGTGTGACTAAGGTGAAGACGCGCGAACAGATTCAACCTGCCATTGCCAAGGCTTTCAGTGAAGCTGAGGAAGTGATGATAGAAGCCTTTATGGGCGGAACAGAATTGACTTGCGGTTGTTATAAGACGAAAGAAAAATCGGTAGTCTTTCCGTTGACCGAGGTCGTGACACATAATGAATTCTTCGATTACGATGCAAAGTACAACGGACAGGTGGACGAGATCACTCCGGCACGTATATCGGAAGAACTGACCCGGCGTGTCCAGACTTTAACCTCGGCTATTTACGATATATTGGGATGTTCCGGCATTATTCGAGTGGACTATATCATTACGGAAGGTGAGAAGATCAATCTTCTGGAGGTGAATACCACACCGGGTATGACCGCTACCAGTTTTATTCCCCAGCAGGTGCGTGCCGCCGGACTGGATATAAAAGACGTGATGACTGATATTATAGAAAATAAATTTTAGCTGTAAGCTGCGGGCCACGAGCTACAGTCGGCAAGCCGCACCGATTCCGTACGGGATAGAGCGGTGCAGCCTTTGTAGCTTATCGTTGATTACCTGTAACTCGTTGCTCGTCACTTGTAGTTTATAAAAGAATAAAAGCTATGAATACAACAGAGTTTGATGAAATCCGTCCTTACAACGACGAAGAACTCTCCGGGGTTTTCGAAGAACTGATTGCCGATCCGGCTTTTCAGAAGGTGGTTGCCGGGGTGATACCGGATGTACCCTTTGAGATGCTGGCACAAAAGATGCGTGCCTGTAGAACGAAACTGGAATTTCAGAAAACCTTTTGCTACGGTTTGCTATGGAAACTTGCAGGCGACTGTACGGATGGTATTTCATTGGATCATACGGCTATTCCGGACAAGAGCAAAGCATACACCTACATCTCGAATCACCGTGACATCATTCTTGATTCCGGTTTCTTATCTGTATTGTTAGTCGACCAGGGGATGGATACGGTGGAGATTGCCATTGGCGATAATCTGCTGATTTATCCGTGGATCAAGAAGTTTGTCCGGGTCAATAAATCATTTATCGTGCAGCGTGCACTGACCATGAGGCAAATGCTTGAGTCGTCTGCCCGCATGTCCCGTTATATGCACTATACAATCGGAGAAAAGAATCAGTCCATCTGGATTGCACAACGTGAAGGACGTGCCAAAGACTCTAACGACCGTACTCAGGACAGTGTACTCAAGATGCTGGCAATGGGGGGCGAAGGGGATGTGGTCAGCCGTCTGATGGAGATGAATATTGCTCCTCTCGCTATTTCCTACGAATATGATCCCTGCGATTACCTGAAAGCACAGGAGTTCCAGCTGAAGCGTGATATAGAGGGCTATAAGAAAACGATGGCAGATGACCTGAAAAATATGCAGACCGGTTTGTTTGGCTATAAAGGCCGGGTGCATTTCCAGACGGGAGCTTGCCTCAATGACCTGCTTTCGACAGTAGATCGCTCTTTACCGAAACCAGAGTTGTTTGCACGTATCTCTACGTGGATCGATCAGCGCATTCATAGCAATTACCGTCTTTATCCGGGCAATTATGTAGCTCACGATCTGTTGACTGGTAAGAATGATTTTGAATCCCACTATACGTTGGCCGAGAAGCAACGTTTTGAGGCTTATGTGGAGAAGCAGCTTGAAAAGATAGAAATTCCCAACAAAGATATTTCTTTCTTGCGTGAAAAGCTGTTGTTGATGTATGCCAATCCGTTGACCAACTATTTGGCCGCTCGTCAATGAGAATATGGACGTTACATATCGTCCTGTCTGTATTGTTTTCCGTCTTCCTGTTTTCCTGTAACGAAGATGATGGTGCTCCTTACCCTTCCGTGAGGTTGGAGTTTCTGACTGCAGAGTCGGGAGCAGACGGTCGGTTGCAAACGTTGGTTACGGATAAGGGAGAACGTCTGGTCGTGGCGGAGGACCGCACTGGATCGGAGCTGTTACCCAATTCCTCTAGCCGTGTGGTGAGCAATTACGAAGTGCTTTCGTCGGTAGGAGGGCGGAAAGAGATACGCATTTATGCATTAGCTAATACGGTTTCTCCGGTTCCGCTGCCTGCCGGAGAGTTCCGGAATGGCTTGAAATTCGATCCGGTTGATATGCTCAGTATCTGGATGGGGCGTGATTATCTGAATATGACTCTCTCTATCCGGGCACAGAATGCGCGGCATACGTTTCATTTCATTCAGGAGTCTGTGGAGCGGGATGCTGTAACCGGAAAGCTGAAAGTCCATTTAATGCTCTATCATGACGATGGGGGAGATGTGGAGGCTTATGCCAAGCGGGCTTATGTCTCGGTACCGTTGAGGCAGTACACGTCCGATATCGGGGAATCAGTGATCATTTATTTCAGTTTTCATACGTATGACGGGGAGGTGCAGACCTATCAGTTTGAATACGTACCCAGTCACTTAACCATTAATTACTAATTATATGTCGAAAATGAATTCAATGCTTATGGGAATATGTTTTCTTTTGTCTTCTCTCTTTTCTTGCCAGCAGTCGAAAGGGAATTTCAAGACAGTGCCGGTGAAGGAGTTTGCTTCGCTGATTGAGGATGCAAGTGTGCAACGGCTGGATGTCCGTACCATGGCTGAATATTCGGAAGGCCACATTCCGGGGACGATCAATATCAATGTGCTCGATGATTCGTTTGCGGTTATGGCAGACTCCACACTTCAAAAAGATAAACCGGTGGCTTTATATTGCCGCAGTGGCAAGCGAAGCAAGAAGGCGGCTGCCATTCTTAGTGAGAAAGGATATAAAGTGTACGAATTGGATAAAGGATTCAATGCCTGGCAGGAAGCAGGCGAGAAAGTGGAGAAATAAGAATGAACGATTATTGAACAATGAATGATCAACGATGAACAGGCTATGTATTATTATCGTTCGTCGTTGATCATTTATTATGGATCGTTCAAAAATCGTTATGGTAGATTTTCCAGCAGTCTTTTCAGTACCACTGTCGCCGAGATTTCACGGTTTGCGGCTTCCGGGATGACAATGGATTGCGGACTCTCGATAACATCATCCGTCACAATCATATTCCGTCTTACAGGGAGGCAGTGCATGAAGTAGGCATTATTGGTAACGGCCATCTGACGGTCGCCTACGGTCCAATTACGGTCTGTACTCAGAATCTGTCCGTAGTTGTCGCCTGTATAGGCTGCCCAGTTCTTGGCATATATAAAGTCGGCTCCTTCGAAAGCTTTCATCTGATCATATTCTACCCGTGCGTTTCCTACAAACTTCGGATCGAGTTCGTAACCTTCGGGGTGGGTGATGACAAACTCATAGTCTGTGGCATTCATCCATTCGGCAAACGAGTTGGGCACTGCCTGTGGCAATGGCCGCGGATGGGGAGCCCAGGTCATTACTACTTTAGGGCGGGCTGTCTTTTTGTATTCTTCGATGGTGATCAGGTCGGCAAAGCTCTGCAACGGATGACGGGTAGCTGCTTCCATAGAGAACACCGGGCGTCCGGAATGTTGTATGAACTGATTGATGATCACTTCATTATAGTCATACTCACGGTTTTCGAAGCGGGCAAACGAACGTACACCGATGATGTCACAATAACATCCCATCACCGGGATGGCTTCCAGCAGATGTTCCGGTTTGTCACCGTCCATGATGACACCGCGTTCGGTTTCCAGTTTCCAGGCCCCTTGATTGATGTCCAGTACAATTACGTTCATACCCAGGTTGAGAGCAGCTTTCTGGGTGCTGAGACGGGTGCGGAGGCTGGAGTTAAAGAAGATCATCAATAGAGTTTTATTACGTCCCAGTTCTACATATTTGAACCGGTCTTTCTTGATCTCGAATGATTCGGCAAGGGCTGATTTCAGGTCGCCGATGTCTTGTACGCAAGTAAATTTCTTCATAATTGTCTTTGTTAGAATGAATATACCTTTTCCGCAAAGGTATGATAAAATTTTCAATTGGCAGGCTGCGCCCATGAAAGATACTCCGTTTGCCGTGGAGACAGGAAGGTGCTGTTGGCCAGATAGTCCTTGTTGTTGGCGTAGATAAAGAGCACACTACCTTTTTTGATTGTGTCGATAATCGGTTTGGCGAGTGCTTGCGGCAAGGCAGGGCATCCGAGGCTCCGTCCCAAGCGTCCGGCAGAAGCGGTGATGTTGGGATTGGCATATGCGGCACCATGCATCACGATGGCGCGTTGTTTGGCTTGGTCGTTAATTCCTTTTTCCAGCCCGTTCAGCACCAGGGAGTAACCGTTGCGTCCCTGATAAGTGTTTTCGGTCAGGTAAAAGCCAAGCGAACTTTTGTACGAACCGTTTTTATTGGAGAATGAGGTTGCATAGTTTCCTCCGCTATTTTTGCCGTGTGATACGACGGAAGTATATAGCAACTTTTTGTTTTTCATATCGAGCACGTAAAGGCGCTTCTCGGTAGATGGTTTTGAAAAATCGATCAGGGTCATGATGGACTTGCTTTTCTGCTCGATTTTCCGATAGCCGGTCACTGCCTGTCGGAAAGCTGTATAGCTGACAATCCCGTCCAGCTGCATATCATCGAACAGTTGATCTATTTCGTCTGTCTCCGGAGTAGAGGCTACAGAAACAGGCTCACTGGCCGGTGCATGGTTGGGTACTTCTGCCAGTGGGAGCAGAAACAATAGGAGGAATAGAAATACTTTTTGCATAGGAAACTGAGAAAATAACGGCGCAAAGATACGGATTTCTATTCCAAAACAAAAATAATTGTCTCATTTACAGGAGCCCAGTCGAAAATAAACTTGGAATGTGATGTTGCATTCCGTACACACATGTGCGAGCGGGGCGTGGTGCCCAGAGACGGGCTGTACTCTATAAGTGCTTTACGGGGCTCGTTTACCGGGACTCCGTGAATGTATCCTCCGTCTGAGAATCGGCTGGCATAAGGCGCAAAACCTCCGGTGGCGGTGGAACCGTCTTTGAGGAATATCATGCGTGTCTTTTTTTCCTGTAGGACGAATATTCCTAATGGTGTCTCTTGTGCATACGGAGGGCGATGCCTTCCGGTAGTGGCGGGGTTCATACTCCGTACGGTCCATTGGGCTTCACTGGTTTGTTCCAAAGTCATTATGTTCTGGTCTCTTCGGTCTATCATGATTGTTTTGATGAAGTGTGTCGTATCCGGGAGCACTTTGACGTACCTCTTGGGTACATACCACTCTTCGCCAATATAGATAGGGGATACCTTGACGAAATTCTCTCCGTCGGCCAGGAAGCGGACCAGCGAACCGTCTTCTCCATAACGTTCGGGCACAAGCGTATCGGTGAGCAAATAGAGCGGGACGGACTGGTAGCGCTCTATGCCCAGCGTGTCGGCAATGCGTTTATAGGCATTCCGTTTGTAATGGCGTACCAATGGAGCCTCGCCGTTCCGGTTCTTATAGTTCTGCAAGATGGCCCATTGCGAGGGTGTCTGCTGAATGTTTTCGAGCAGTGCCAGGCGTTCTTTGATCTTATCCCATTGAAAACTGCGGGTCGTATCTTTGTACGGATACGTATCTTCAAGAGTATATTTATCATAGAGCAAATCTTTCTTGATCTCTATCTGTTCTGCGGAGATGGCTTTGGGCTTCTCTTCCGGAGGCACCGTTTCCAGTGAATCTGCTACACCGGTGACTTGGGGCTGTGGCAAATTTGTTCTGTTTTCTCTATTACATGCGCAGAGAAGGCAAGAAAGGGTGAGCAGGTATATATAGGCTGTTTGCTTCATAATGGGATAGGTTTGGAGTTCATTTACAAATATAATGTTTTTTATAAGGAATAGCAAGGCGTTTTGTTCTCGTATTACTAATAATTTGCATAATTGCCTCCGTTTTTGTCAAGAGTAAGTTTACGCTTCCTTAACATAAGCGCTCTCCGGATTATACTATTTATACTTTTCGAATCTTGTCCGGTGGTGTAGGCCCGGATGCAGTCGGAAGGGTAGAGGGATCAACCGTCTCCAACTGCCGGATCAACCGTCTTTGGGTCGGAACGCAGGCTCTTCCGACAAGAAACCCCGGCTCTGTTGAAGCGTAATCCCGGCTCTGTTCACGAGGGGTGCCGGCTGTAAAAAAAGAAAGGGGAGAAGCAAGAGCCTTTCCCCATTATCGCATTTTAAATTGAATCTATGGTATGATTGTGTCTACAAAGATAGTACAATCCGGAGGTTAAGTCAAGCTTTGAACCGATTATTTTCCTGACTTTCGCCGAAAGTATCACTGACGTGTCTGTCCGTCACCCTCTATGATCCATTTGTAGGAAGTGATCTCTTCCAATCCCATCGGTCCGCGGGCATGCAACTTTTGTGTGCTGATGCCGATTTCTGCTCCTAGCCCGAATTGTGCTCCGTCGGTGAAAGCGGTAGATACATTGGTATATACACAGGCTGCATCTACCATGCGGGTGAAAAGCGCGGCGCGTTCCGGGTTTTCGGTGACGATACTTTCGCTATGTCGTGAGCTGTATTCCTGGATATGTCCGAGTGCGTTCTCAAAACTATTCACAGTTTTGATTGCCATTTTGTAGTCCAGAAATTCAGTTCCGAAGCTCTCGGGGGTGGCAGGTTTCAGCAACCCGGCAGGATAGTGTCCCTCGAGTGCCTGATAGGCTGACGGATCTGCATAGATAATCACCTTGTCGGCTTTGAGCTTTTCACAAAGGAGAGGCAGATCGGACAATCTGCTTTCGTGAACAATCACGCAATCGAGTGCATTGCAAACACTCACGCGGCGTGTCTTGGCATTATGGATGATGGCAGCTCCCTTGGCCGTATCTCCGTATTCGTCAAAGTAGGTATGGCAGATGCCTGCACCGGTTTCTATTACCGGTATAGTAGCATTTTGCCGTACAAAGTTAATCAGGGCGCTACTGCCGCGAGGAATGATCAGATCTACGTATCCGGCAGCGTGCAGCAGTTCCCGGGTTGCTTCACGGTCGGTCGGTAGCAACTCGACCATGTGAGTGTCTATGTTAAACTGTCGGAGTACTTGGTGTATCACTTCTACGATGGCACGATTCGAATAGTCAGCATCGCTTCCCCCTTTCAGGATACAGGCGTTACCGCTTTTCAGGCAAAGCGAAAAAACGTCGAAGCTGACATTGGGACGAGCTTCGTAAATGATGCCGATGACCCCGAAAGGAACACTTATCTTAGTGAGTCTCATGCCATTGGGACGAATGCTCTCTTTCAATATCCTGCCCAGAGGAGAGGGGAGAGTGGCCACGTTGCGTATATCGGAAGCGATTCCCCGAAGTCGTTCTTCGGTCAACCTTAGCCGGTCGTATTTCGGATTGTCGGGTGACATCCGTTCCAGATCTTTCCGGTTCTCAGAGAGGATGTAGGAAGTCTGTTCCAAAGCAGCTTCTGCCACGGCATTCAGTATTTGGTTGATCCGATCGTCGGGTAATAGTGCCAGATGGCGGCCGGCTGCCTGTACGGCAGCAAAAGTATCATTCAGATTCATAATGCAGTTCGTTTATTCAATGTAAAGGTAGTCATAATGGACTACTGCTTTTTTTCCATGTTTTCCGATGGAGTCCCGTGCCTGCATGGAGTCACAGTTGACTTTGCCTACACCTACCGGAGTACCTTGGTAATCGATGATGCGCACGATGTCGTCTTTCTCAAATTCTCCTTCAATGCGGGTGATTCCGACGGGAAGAATGCTGACTGCCTTGTCGGAGTTCAACACTTCGGTAGCCTGTTCGTTGATATGTATCTCTCCCTTAGCGAAACCTTCGCTGTGAGCTATCCATTTCTTGATACTCGATACGGGTTGGGATGCGGGGATAAAACGAGTGCAAACCGTCTCTTCGGGATGCTCTATGAGGTTGATGAGGATGTTGTCGCGTTTGCCATTGGCAATAATTACTGTAATACCTTCATCTGCCACTTTGCGGGCAATGTTGGTTTTGGTCAGCATGCCTCCTCTCCCGAAACTCGATTTGCTGGTCTGAATGTAGTTACTCAGGTCTTTTCCCTGTCCAATCTCCCGGATCACTAATGAGTCCGGATCGGAAGGGGAACCGTTATAAATGCCGTCGATGTTACTCAGGATGATAAGGGCCTGTGCATTCATCATTGAGGCGATGAGGCCCGACAGTTCGTCATTGTCTGTGAACATCAGTTCGGTGACAGAGATGGTGTCGTTCTCGTTGACGATAGGAATGACGCCGTTCTCAAGCATCACCATCATGCAGTTTTTCTGGTTGAGGTAATGACGGCGTGTACCAAAATTCTCTTTGGTGGTGAGTACCTGTCCTACAGCAATGCCATGATCGCGGAACAGCTCGTAATATCGGTTAATGAGTTTGGCTTGACCCACTGCCGAGAACAATTGGCGCTGATCTACGCTATCGAGTTTCCTGAGGGTACGTATTTCGCTTCGTCCCGAGGCAACAGCTCCCGAAGAGATAAGAATCACCTCTACTCCGGCTTTATGCAAGGCGGCTATCTGATCGGTTAGCGCAGACATCCGGGTGACATCCAGTGTTCCGTCCTGTCGGGTCAGTACGTTACTTCCCACTTTTATGGCTATTCGTGTAAACTCCTTTTTCATTATGCTGACGATTTGAAAGCACAAATATATGGATTTTTGTCGATATGTTACCTCTCCCATACGGATATCTTGAAAGAGAATGTCTGTATGGCAGAGAGGGGATCGGGGGGAATTTATTCGTTTGCCTTTTCGCGGTTTCTCACTATTTCCATTGCATTTTCATAATCGTCTTCATTGACGAGGACAGCTATTTCCTGTCCGATGTAGTAAGGTGCCAAAGCTGCGAGCCCACCTCCGTCTTTCAGGATAGATTCTATTCCATTGCTTTCGAGCAATCCTTTGATGAACTCTGCTTCCCAAGGCGAACCGGTGAAGACTTCTACTACGCGGGTGTCTTTATCTTCTTTCATAATGGTAGGGATATAATGTGTTTATCTCTTACAAATATAACAAAAAGAACTTAGATAAAGTTGTTTTACCGATAGATTATTCTAAAGTTATTCGTTGCACTGTAATGTTCTCGTTGAGGAACATGGAGGCTGATTCAATAAATTTGTCTTCGGCCTCTGTGGTGTAAAAGCGGCATTTACCTTCCCGAGTGCACTTCATGTCCATTTCGGGATGACGGTGAAGGTAATCTTTCAGACTGGTAGCCACATATTCTCCCTGTGCCACCACTTTCACTCCTTGGGGAATGAATTTTTGTATCTTGGGCAATAGTATCGGGTAATGGGTACATCCCAGAACAAGGGTGTCTATCTGCCGGTCTTTGGCAAGTAGGTTGTCGATGTATTTACGAATAAAGAAGTCGGCTCCTTCGCCGCTGGCTTCATTGTTTTCAACCAGTGGAACCCACATGGGACAAGCTTCTCCGCTTACTTTGATATCCTCAAACAACTTATGCACTTCAAGCGGATATGATTCTGATTTGATGGTACCGGCTGTAGCCAATATTCCTACATGGCGCGTTTGGGTCATACTGCCGATACATTCTGCAGTTGGGCGAATGACTCCTAGCACCCTCCGGTCCGGATCTATATTCGGAAGGTCGTTCATTTGTATGGTTCTCAGTGCCTTGGCCGAGGCTGTGTTGCAAGCAAGTATCACCAGATGACAGCCCATCTCAAACAATTTGTTGACAGCCTGTAAGGTGAACTCGTATACGATTTCAAAAGAACGGGTCCCATAAGGAGTCCGTGCATTGTCGCCCAGATAGATGTAATCGTATTCCGGCAGCGCTTCCCTGATTTTGCTCAGGATGGTCAGCCCACCGTATCCGGAGTCGAATACACCGATAGGACCAGGTTGGTATGGAAGGGATTGTTTCATAATGGGGATATGGTTAAAAAGTTACGAGCTACAAGTAACAAGTCATAACGCATTTTGCATGGTACTTGTAGCTTGTAGCTCGTAACTTATTGCTCTTAACTCTTATTTGATGCCCAATTGGGTTTTTACTTTCGGAGTCAGGTTAATGCTTTGAGCTTCGTTTACGTAAGGTATCGGAGTACGTGCCATATCGAAAATGTAGATAACACCTTCTGCTGCACCTACTGCTTTGATAGCGTCATCCAGCTTCTTATATACCGGAGCCATCAGGTCATTGTTGGCTTTTTCCATATCCTGCTGAGCCTTAGCCTGGAATTGTTCTTGTCTCTGCATCATGTCTTCCAACTCTTTTTGTCTTCTTTCTGCAATGACAGCAGGAAGAGAGTCTTTTTGCTGCATGAATTCCTGGTATTTCTTGCTGAATTCTTCCTGAGATCTCTGTAAGTCTTGTCCGAGTTGTTTGTTCAATGCTTGTAACTCAGATTGTGCTTTGGTATATTCCGGCATGGCCGAAACAATTTCCATCGCATTGATGTGACCGAATTTAAGATTTTGTGCAAATACGCCCATCGGGAGTATTAACATCATTAAAAGTGCAATTTTTTTAAGCATAGTTTTATTATTTATTTGAATGATTACTTTTAAGTTATCGGGTGCAAATGTATGAAATTAATTTGAATATCCTAATTTCGCCAGCACTTCATTGCTTACATCAATGCGGGGAGTGGCAAAAATAATGCTTGAAGCAGATGCTCTGTCTACCACTACTGCATAACCGTTTTCCTCTGCTACAGCTTTTACCGCATTGTATATTTCGTCTTGAATAGGCTTCATTAACTCTTCTCTTTTCTTAAAAAGTTCACCTTCAGGACCAAAGTATTTACGTTTGAGCTCTGAAGCAGCTTTTTCTTTTTCTACGATGGCATCTTCTTTCTGGGTCTTTTGTGCGGCCGTCAGTTTAGCAGATGCAGCTTGATAGTCCTTAAACATCGTTTGTGCCTCTTTGGCTAATACTTCGACTTCACCCTGCCACTGTTTGGTTGCCTGGCTCAATTGTTCGTTGGCACGTTCGTAAGCCGGAATGTTCTTCAGGATATACTCCATATCGATCAGGGCAAACTTTTGTGCTTGGGCTGTCATACCTACGGCAAACAGCAAGATGATAAATAGAACAGACTTTTTCATAACGCTTAGTTTTTAGTGAAACAATTAGAATTCCTGGCCCAATACGAAATGGAATCTGCTTCCACCTGCGCTCTTGTCGCCAAGTACTTTGTCGAAACCGTATGCCCAGTCGATACCCATCATACCAATCATCGGAAGGAAGATGCGGACACCCACACCTGCCGAACGTTTCAGGTCGAACGGATTGAAGTTTTTCACATCATGCCAAGCATTACCGGCTTCCAGGAATGTTAACGCATAAATATTGGTACTTGTTTCCAGCATTAGCGGATATCTTAATTCAAATCCGATACGGGTATAAGCATAACCTTCTTGTCCGCGGTACGGAGTTAAAGAACTGTTTTCATAACCACGGAGGGCGACACTCTCGGTTGCATAGCTTGAATATCCGGTCATACCGTCACCACCGACATCGAATGTACCGAACGGTGATTTCTTATATTTGTTGTAGTGACCCAATATACCGAATTCAACACGTGTCATTAATACCGGAGTCTTTTTCACTACAGTCGGGTTCAGCAATGGGATGTATGTTTTTGCTTTGAATTTCCACTTGTGGTATTCTACCCATTTATGCATCTTGTTCATATCGTTCTGGTTGTACTCGTTGTACTTGCTGTAGTCTACCCCATCGAACAATGAGTAAGGTGGTGTGAACTGTACGGACAGCGAGAAGTCAGAACCACTACGGGGATAGATCGGGTTATCGTAAGAGGCGCGGGCCAATGTCAAGCCGATACTCAGGTCATTACATTTACCGTTGGTCACCGGGAAGTATTGCCAGTCTTTCAAGATATATCTCTGGTAAGAGAGCTCGGCTGAAAGCTGGAAGTAGTCATCCGGCCAGTTCAGACGTTTACCCCATCCTGCTGACAGACCCCACATTTTGATTGACTTATCCGGGTCATAATAGTTCTCGTAATTGTTATAGTTACCATAATTGTACATACCGTAGCCACCCAAGCCGCTGTAATAACTGTTGTAGTAGTTGTTATAGTAGCTTGAATTGTAGTAACGGCTACTGATATCGGTCTGTACGGAGAAGAATGCTGACAGAGAGAATGAATTCGGGCGTTTACCTCCGAACCAGGGATCAAAGAACGAAATGCTATACTGTTGATAGTATTGTGCATTGGTTTGTCCACTGATGGTCAGTGTCTGTCCGTCGCCTTGAGGCAGGATACCGCGATAATTTTCTCCCGGATGCAACAGGTTCGCCAAAGAGAAGTTCGTAAACTTCAGACTTAACTTACCGATAACACCTGTTTGTCCCCAACCGGCAGAGAACTCTACCTGGTCATTTGCTTTCGATACAAGATCGTAAGCGATATCTACCGTTCCGTTTACAGGGTCCGGCTGGATATCCGGCTTGATGTTTTCCGGGTCGAAGTGTCCCATTTGCTGGATTTCACGCATAGAACGCATCAGGTCCTCGCGGCTGAACAACTCACCTGGACGAGTACGGAGTTCACGGCGGACAACGTTTTCGTACAAACGGTCATTACCATTGATCTTGATCTTGTTGATACTGGCTTGCCGACCTTCAAAAATTCTCATTTCCAAGTCAATGGAGTCATTATCTATGTTTACTTCCACCGGATCCAGTGTATAGAACAGATAACCATTATTATAATAGAGGTTACCGATAGCATCTTCGTCGGTTGATAAGCGTTCATTTAACAATTTCTGGTTATATACATCCCCTTTCTTCATGCGGAGCATGTAGTTCAATTGCTCTGAAGGGTAAAGCGTATTACCTACCCATGTAACGTTGCGGAGATAATATTTATCGCCTTCTTCCAGTTCGATGAATACGTCTACGGTCTTATCGTCAAATTTGGATACACTGTCTTTCACAATGCGTGCATCGCGGTAACCCAATTCGTTATACTTATCAATAATCAACTGTTTGTCCTCTTCATATTTCTCGTTGACAAACTTCTTGGTGCGGAATAAGTTCAGCAGTTTTCCTTTTTCGTTTGTCTTCTTCATCACGCGTTTCAGCTTAGATGTCTTGATGGCATGGTTGCCGGCAAAAGTGATGGCATGTACTTTTACCTTTTCTTTCTTATCGATGTCAATATCGACTAATACCTGATTTTCATTGGCAGGATCATCTCTTTGGGTGATAGTGATTTCAGCATTCTTAAATCCCTTATCGTCGAAATAGCGTTTACTTAAAACTTTCGCACGGTCTACCAGGTTCGGAGTGATCTGACTACCCTTTATCATGCCCAGTTTGGTTTGCAGGTCTTCACGTTCCGACTTTTTCACACCGTGATAGCGTATATCGGAAATACGTGGGCGTTGGGCCAAAGTGATCTTTAACCATATTTTATTACCTTCTATTTTTTCAGCGGTAATCGATACATTAGAGAACAGACCATGACGCCAGTAGCGTTTGATTGCACCTGTGATTTCATCTCCCGGTACAGTAATGGTTTGTCCTACAGAGAGTCCGGACAGTCCGATAAGAACATAATCTTCGTAGTTCTTGACACCTTCGACTTTGATGTCGGCTATTTCATATTTTTTCGGTGTCCCGGAATACATGATAACGGGTTTTGATTCGTCAGTGTTAGCATCTTGTGCTACGCCCGGCAATGCAAAGCAAAACAGGCTGATAAACGTTACGAATATGAAGGAAATACGATAATGCATTTATGTTATAATTAAGTTTTGAGTTAACTGATTTGTTCGCTGGTTTTTCCGAATCTGCGTTCGCGTTTCTGGTAGTCACAGATAGCCTTGCACAATTCTTCTTCCTTAAAGTCGGGCCAGAAAGTTTCACAGAAATAGAGCTCCGAATAAGCACATTGCCAAAGCAGATAATTGCTTAAACGAACCTCTCCGCCTGTCCGGATCAGCAAATCCGGGTCGGGCATAAAGTTGGTTGTCAGATGTGTCCGAATACTTTCTGAAGTAATTTCTTCAGGGTTCATTTCTCCATTTTGTACCAATGTGGCAATCTGCCGTGTAGCTTCGGTTATTTCCCATCTGGCAGAATAACTGAGGGCAAGTATCAGGCACATACCTGTATTCTTGGAAGTATGTTCTACACAAGCATTCAGGCGCTCCCGTACATTCTCAGGTAGTTTGTTGATGTCTCCGATGATACGGAAACTGATATTGTTTTTCATAAATGTTTCCTCTTCGATAGAGTCGAAAAGGAGGCTCATCAATGCAGCGACTTCATCCGAAGGCCGGTTCCAGTTTTCTGTAGAAAAGGTATATAAAGTAAGGAATTTGATTCCTAACCTGGCCGCCTCTTCAGTAATGATATGCACAGTCTCGGCTCCGGCCTGATGTCCAAAACTCCGTTCGTGTCCGCGTAGTTTGGCCCACCGTCCGTTACCGTCCATGATAATTGCTACATGCTTAGGTATCCGGTTTAAATCTATTTGTTCTTTATAGGACATTTCGTTAGTTGTTGTTCTGTCTTTTAAAACCAAATTTATTGATTCGTCCGCGCCATACTTCGTTGGCACCACCGTTACTCCATATTACCCAGATAAAGTTATTTTTGTCTACTACGGTTGAGTAATTGTTTTCTCTGTCTTTGAATTCGGCCGGCAGGAAGATTTTCTTGTTGGCTTTATACCAGGCAATACCTGCTTCCGATGTATAGATTGTTTCAAAATTTCCTCCGAATGCCAGAAAAGCATTATCATAATAGAAGAAAGACGGATTATCCAGTTTCGGACAATAGGCGGTACTCGAGGAAGTTTTTAGAGGTATCCAAAGCAAACCGTCTTGTGAGGTCCATGCGATGGAAGTTGTATCGTTTGCATTACGGTTGTTACCCATTACGGCTATTGTCTGGATTCCTGTTGCTGTCAGGTAAGAAGTTGCAGACAAATTCTCCAAGGGGAAGTCCGCACCTACTGTTTCGGAACCAATGTTCCACGCTGTTGCTTCAGGATTAGTTATGGCAAATGTAGATTGATCACCATTATTAATAATACCGGCAATTCCGGAGATACCCAGCAGATTACCTTCATTTTTCGGGAAAGGGGCGATCAGCATCTCTACTTTACCGTTTTTATTCAAATCGGTTGCAACATTCCATAATGCTCCATCAGATGAAACGTATGCACTTTCACCGTTTGTGGCATATAGTTTTCCGCCGAAAGAAATAATGGAGGAAAGCTTGATGTTGTCCGGAAGCCCTGTTATGGATACTGGTGTCCAGCTTCTTCCTTTACTGATAACATCTCCGGATGATTTGTATGCAGTCGTATTCGATGTATAGATCAAGAGATCTTCATTCAGGGTAACTGATTTCTGATATCCGCTATAGTTTGCGAAGTTATCTGTCATTTTGGTCCAGTTCATGGAATCCGGGTCCTGTTGATGTACGCGTACCGAAATAGTATACTCTTTGGTATATTGCATGTCGGCAGCCCACACTTTTATTCTCATCGGTTTTTGCATAGTGCCTCTGAAGTCGATAGAATCGGAATAGTTGAACAGAGTATCCTGACCCTCTGCGTTTTTGGCAGTGATTATTCCGGAAGTTGTGGTCAGTGTCTTGATAAGAATACGGTCAATAATTGTATCGGAACCTACAGGTAGTGAATCCTGGTTATAAATAAGTCCTACTCCATCGGGACCAAGTTGGTCAATTGTAAATTTATAGTTCACCCCATGTATGGTGTCAAGTGCAAATGCGTGTATGGTAGCATCCGGGCTATATTCAATTTCTTCTGTGTCAAGGCACGAAGTAACGGCAAACGATACAAGGAAGAAACTTACAATTACTGATAAAAACTTTATTCTCATTTGAAAGATTGTGTTTATTTACAAGTTGCAAAAATAGGAACATTTTTCTCTATATTGAACATTGAAGGGAAGTTTTATATAAAATTATAGATAATCTGCTCGATTTTGTCGATATAAAACTCCTTGAATGCAGCGAATTTAGGTATTTCTCTTCAAGTAATGCCTGAAGGTCGTACAGAAATGTTTTTCTTCCGAATAACTAATTTTATCGCTTATTTCAGGTGCTTTAACACCGGAATAAAGCAGTTTATCGCTCTTTTCTATGATGACTTCATCCCATATTCCGGAACGGATAAATGACTCCAGAAGAATCCTTCCTCCTTCTACCATCAGCGACTGTAGGTTGCGTTGATAGAGGGCAGACAATATTTGTGGCAGAATATCTGTCTGGTAATTGAGTGTGATGTATTCCAGGTTTTCTTTTCCGGAACGGGGATGTTCCGTAAAAACGAGCGTAGATACGCTGTTATCCGACAAATGGGAGGTTTGAGGGAGTGAATGATTACGGTCCATCACTATTCGCACCGGATTGTGTCCGTACCAGTTGCGTACCGTGAGTGCCGGATTGTCCAGTAGTGCGGTTCGCGTACCGACCATGATAGCGTCCGACTCTGCTCTTTTTTTGTGTACCAGCATGGAAGTGAGAGGAGTCGATAATATGACAGGTTGTCCTTCCGTACGTTCCAAGTCGATGAAACCATCGGCTGATTCTGCCCATTTCAAAACGATGTAAGGGCGGTGAAGGGTATGGAAAGTGATAAATTTCCGTATAAGTTCGCGACATTCCGGTTCCAGAACTCCGACAATGACTTCGCATCCGGCATCCCGTAACTTTTGGATTCCTTTGCCTGCTACTTTGGAAAATGGGTCTTGGCATCCGATTACAATCCTGGGAATTTGTTTCTCTATGATTAAATCAGCGCATGGGGGAGTTTTTCCATGGTGGGAGCAAGGCTCGAGACTTACATATATAGTACTGTGTTTCAGTAAAGACGGATCCTTTACAGAGCGGATCGCATTGACTTCGGCATGTGCTTCTCCGCAACGGATGTGATAGCCTTCACCGATTATTTGTCCCTCACATACGATGACAGCTCCTACCATTGGATTGGGAGATACGTTGCAAAGACCGTTTTTTGCCAGTTGGATGCAACGCCTCATGTATTTTTCTTCTTTCATCTTTTAGGCTGATAGCTATATTATTTGTACTTTTGCACCCCAAAATAAGGAGAATGAACCACGTCACCACTTATATCCGCCAGGCTTTACACGATATTTATCCACCGGGAGAACTCAGGAGTCTTACAAAAATCATTTGTTGTGATCTGCTGGGTCAGGATGCTATTGATTATTATCTGGGCAAAGATATAACATTATCTGTAAACGAGCAGTGTGATTTAGAAAGCATTGTCGAACGATTGAAGAAAAACGAGCCGATCCAATATATTCAGGGCGAAACCTGTTTTTATGGGTCTATGTTTCGGGTAGCTCCGGGTGTGTTGATTCCTCGTCCTGAAACTGAGGAGCTGGTTGATCTGATAGTGAAAGAAGCTGCAACCGGTACCCGTTTGCTGGATATAGGAACCGGTAGCGGGTGTATTGCCATCAGTCTGGCTAAACATATTCCGCAGGCTGTGGTCACCGCATGGGACGTATCGGAAGAGGCTCTTGCCATTGCCGGGGAGAATAATCGGGAATTGAAGGCCGGAGTGCATTTTGAGAAAATGGATGTTCTGTCTGCAGAACCTGTTGGTGATGATCAATATGATATGATTGTCAGTAATCCTCCTTATGTTACAGAGAGCGAAAAAAACGAAATGGAACCCAATGTGTTAGATTGGGAGCCCAGACTGGCCCTTTTTGTGCCGGACAATGATCCGTTGCGCTTTTATCGGCGTATCGCATCTTTAGGAAGAAAAATGTTACGCCTGCACGGCAGGCTCTATTTTGAGATCAATCGGGCTTATGGTGAAGAGGTTCTCCAAATGCTTCACGAACAAGGGTACGAAGAACTCCGTTTGATAAAAGATATATCGGGTAATGATCGAATTGTAACCGCCAAACGATGAATACAATAACAGAAGAAGAAGCGTTAAATCGCATGGCTGCCTATTGTTCCGCAGCCGAACATTGTAAAGCCGAAGTGAATGAAAAACTCCAGAAATGGGGCTTACCTTATGAAGTGATTAACCGAATCATCGATCGTCTTGTTGTCGAGAAGTTTATTGATGAAGAACGTTATTGCAGAGCGTTTGTCAACGATAAGTTCCGTTTTGCCAAATGGGGTAAAATGAAGATTACACAAGCTCTGTATATGAAAAAAATTCCTCGTGAGGTAACTTACAGGTATCTGAATGACATTGACCGGGAAGAATATCTTGCGATTTTAGGAGATCTGATAGCAGCAAAACGTAAAAGTATACATGCCAAAGATGAATTCGAGCTGAATGGGAAATTGATTCGTTTTGCCATGAGTAGAGGATTTGAAATGGACGATATCCGTCGCTGTGTGCAGGTAGAAGAAGAGTAAGTGACAAATAACAAAAAAATAATACGGATTCTTCTTTTTAGTCTCGTTCCATTTCCGTATTTTTGCATCCTGTAATTATCATAGTTAGTTTAGTTATGAAAAATTTAGAGAGATTATTCGCCGAGAAGTTGTTGAAGATTAAAGCTATTAAGCTTCAACCGGCAAATCCGTTTACATGGGCTTCCGGATGGAAATCACCGTTTTACTGCGACAATCGTAAAACCCTTTCTTATCCTTCTCTTCGTAGTTTTGTTAAGTTCGAGATTACACGTTTGGTTCTGGAACGTTTCGGACAGGTAGATGCTATTGCCGGAGTTGCGACGGGGGCTATCCCTCAAGGGGCTTTAGTGGCTGATGCATTGAATCTTCCGTTTGTGTATGTTCGCTCTACCCCGAAAGACCATGGTCTGGAAAATCTTATCGAAGGCGAACTTCGTCCGGGAATGAAAGTCGTTGTTGTGGAAGATTTAATCTCTACCGGTGGAAGCAGTTTAAAAGCTGTAGAAGCTATTCGTCGGGATGGTTGCGAAGTTATTGGTATGGTAGCTGCTTATACTTACGGATTTCCTGTTGCCGAACAGGCCTTTAAAGATGCTAAAGTGCCTTTGGTAACATTGACTAATTATGAAGCTGTGTTAGATGTTGCACTTCGTACCGGTTATATTGAAGAAGAAGACATTGCAACGTTAAACGAATGGCGCAAGGATCCGGCTCATTGGGAAACCGGAAAATAAAACTGATTTTTTTGATGATTAAAATATAGAAAGAAGAGCCATTCGGACAGAATCTGTTCGGATTGTTCTTCTTTTTTCTTTATAAGTAAGATAAATAAGATGACTAAATTTGAAAGTAGTGTCAAGGTGATACCTTATAGCCAGGAACGTGTGTACGAGAAACTTGCCGATCTTAGTAACCTGGAAGCTATTAAAGATCGTTTGCCCGAAGACAAAGTGAAAAATATGAGTTTCGATACTGATACACTTAGTTTCAATGTGGATCCTGTAGGACAACTGACCCTGAGAATTATTGAACGGGAACCCAGTAAATGTATTAAGTTTGAGACTACCAATTCGCCTCTACCTTTTAATATGTGGATTCAGCTTGTGGCTGTATCCGAAGAAGAATGTAAACTAAAGGTAACTATTGGGCTGGAAATCAATCTGTTTATGAAAGCGATGGTACAGAAACCTTTGAATGAAGGATTGGAAAAGATGGCTGATATGTTATCTATGATACAATATTAATAGCTATGGCACAGAAACTTTGGGAAAAATCAGTTGAGGTAAATAAGGATATAGAGCGATTTACCGTTGGACGTGACCGTGAGATGGATCTTTATCTTGCAAAGCATGATGTACTTGGTTCGATGGCTCATATCACGATGCTCGAAAGTATCGGATTGCTCACAAAGGAAGAATTAGCTCAGTTGCTGACCGAACTGAAAGATATATATGCTTCTACGGAGAGAGGCGAGTTTGTAATAGAAGAAGGAGTTGAAGACGTGCACTCGCAGGTAGAACTGATGCTTACGCGTCGTTTGGGTGATGTCGGTAAGAAGATTCATAGCGGGCGTTCTCGTAATGATCAGGTGTTGCTTGATCTGAAACTTTTCACTCGTACTCAGATCAGAGAAGTAGCAGAGGCTGTAGAGCAATTGTTTCATGTTCTGATTCGTCAAAGTGAGCGTTACAAGAATGTTCTGATGCCGGGTTATACTCATTTGCAAATTGCGATGCCTTCTTCGTTCGGGCTTTGGTTTGGAGCGTATGCTGAGAGTTTGGTAGATGATATGCTTTTCCTGCAGGCTGCTTTTAAGATGTGCAATAAGAATCCTTTGGGCTCCGCTGCCGGATATGGCTCTTCATTCCCGCTGAACCGCACGATGACTACGGAATTGCTGGGATTCGATTCTTTAAACTATAATGTAGTGTATGCCCAGATGGGACGTGGAAAGATGGAACGCAATGTCGCTTTTGCCTTGGCTACGCTTGCAGGAACGATTTCTAAATTGGCTTTTGATGCTTGTATATTCAATAGCCAGAATTTTGGTTTCGTGAAGTTGCCGGATGAATGTACAACCGGATCAAGCATTATGCCACATAAAAAGAATCCGGATGTGTTCGAACTGACACGTGCCAAATGTAATAAGTTACAATCGTTGCCGCAGCAGATTATGATGATTGCCAATAATCTGCCTTCCGGATATTTCCGTGATTTACAGATTATAAAGGAAGTCTTTTTACCGGCTTTTCAGGAGTTGAAAGATTGTCTGCAGATGACTACCTATATCATGAATGAAATTAAGGTGAATGAGCATATCCTCGATGATGATAAATACCTTTTTATTTTTAGTGTAGAAGAGGTGAATCGTCTGGCACGTGAAGGTATGCCATTCCGGGATGCTTATAAGAAAGTAGGGCTGGATATTGAAGCCGGTCACTTTTCGCATGACAAGCAAGTACATCACACCCATGAAGGAAGTATTGGCAATTTGTGTAATGATGAGATTTCCGCATTGATGCAACGTACCATCGAGGGTTTCAACTTTCAAGGTATGGAACAGGCGGAGAAGACCTTGTTGGGGCGTAAATGATCCATCCAGACCATGCATAGAGTTATCTCTTTTGCATGGTCTTTGATTATAAAATATCCTTTTCCACCTTTATTGAAATATTTTCATCGGAAAAAGTTTGGCAGAAAGGTAGAAACTACTTATCTTTGCACCCGTTGAAAAAATGCGGAAATAGCTCAGTTGGTAGAGCATAACCTTGCCAAGGTTAGGGTCGCGAGTTCGAGTCTCGTTTTCCGCTCTCTTTGAAAGGATGCTCGAATGGTGGAATGGTAGACACGAAGGACTTAAAATCCTTTGGCCATTGCGGCTGTGCGGGTTCAAGTCCCGCTTCGAGTACGAGCGTCTAGTCAGAAGCCTTGTAAGCCAAATGCTTACGAGGCTTTTTAAATTTATTACAGGCAATATATAGAAATAGTTCATGTTCTACGTGCGTATATTAGCTTCTCTTACAAACATACATTTCGATCTTCCATCTTTTACCTTTTTATACTTACTCCCTTAATAGTCAATGTGATGAATGGGTGGAAAATCGCGTTTTTAGTCCGTTTATCTTCTACTCGTATCTTCCATCTTCCACCTGAATATTAGAGAACCTTATAATCGATAATATGCTGATTTACAATATTAAGAAGCATGTTGATTAACTAAATACGTTGTTTAAAGCATCTTGTTTTCTTTTATTGTTTAGTCGAAAATACTCTGTTCTTTATCCTGTCCCTGCTGTCTGTGTTCACGAGCCCACGTATCTGTGCCCATAGGTCCGCATACCGGAGACCATGAGCTCGCGTACCAGGGCTGAGATAAAGATATTGAGATTCATTATAATAGACTTGAATACAATGTCTTAAGAGTAGGGGCAAATATAGTTGTTTGGTTTATGATTTGTAAAGAAGAAAAGAATCGTTATGCTCTATCGGGATGGTAATTGGGATAAGGTTATATTGATTAAGATCATTTTCTTTTTAATTCCGATCCATAAATTGAGACTGGGATTACGTATCACACTTCTAATGTGAATTACTTTAGTCGGGTTATTGTATTCTCTTTTGAAAATACTTCTGAGGATCTTTATGCTTTTAGGCTATTGCATGGACTTTCTTGAGATTCTTCTTCTTTTTTATACCTAAAAAAGTACTACTTTTGTAATAAGCCTTTGTCTTTTTGTAAAAAGGATATTGATACTTTTATATATGTTCTAATTATCAGTGATTTGTATTACTGAGAAGTATAATCGACTGTTAAACACACACGCATTAAATATGAAGTTAAAGTTTCTCTTTCTGTTTCTAAGCTATAGCTTATCGATACATTCGCAAAATAACTTATTGTATGCTGACTCGTCAAAAGATTCGCTTTTTTTTGAACAAAAAAAGGCACTGCTTACGGCAACATGGCATAAACCTTTCAGTTATAGCAGTATTCAGAGCAATCATGCTCCTTTAGGCCCCTATATGGGGAATGGAGATGTAGGGGTAGTGGCATTTACATCGGACAATAGTCAGACATTAAAGATATCGAAAGTGGATTTTGTTACGGATGGCTGGACAGACTGGGCAGGCAGTGGTCCGGCTGCTTTGCCCATTGGCGGGGTGAATATCACTGTAAACTCTCCGGTATATTCCGGCTTTGTCACAGTCAACCGGGCGGACCCTTCCGGATTTAGTTATCAGATGGACCAGTTAAATAGTGAGTTACGAATGACTACTGCTACTGCTCAGCAGGTTAAAATGGTCAGTTGGATGGGAGTGAATGAAAATATGATAATAACTGAGTTGACCACCTCTTCAAAAACTCCGGTTCCTATTTCGGTAGATACTTATGCTGATAATCAATCTGCTTCTTATACAACTACAGCACAGGTGAATGGACAAATAGCTCAAGTCACTCGGCAAACGAAGACTGATGCGGTGAGATGGATTTCCTGTGCCGGTATATCCACTAAAATAGTGGGAGTTATGTCTAAACCGGAATGCCTGTCCGAGTCGATGGTCCGATCAAATTTTCAGCTGACAGCTTCCGATACGGTTCTCGTTGTGGTATATGTTTCGGGAGGTGGAAAAGGAAATGATCCGCAACTGCCAACGGCCTATAACAAACTGTTGACTTTAAATAAAGCGGATGTGACTCAATTGAAAATGGCGAAAAAAGCATGGTGGAAAGATATGTGGACCCGTTCGTATGTGGAAACGAATGACGAGTTGTTGAATCGTCACTACTTGTCGTCCATTTATTTACTGGCTTCTGCCTATAACGAACATTCACCGGTATCCGGTGGCATGTATGGAGTCTGGAATATGGATGACAAAATGATGTACCATGGTGATATCCACCTGAACTATAACAGTCAGGCGGGATTCTATAGTGCTTTTTCATCCAATCGTCCGGAAATAGCCTTGCCTTTCTATAAAACGATAGAGTTGCTGATACCCGAAGGAAGACGGCGGGCAAAGGAAGAAATGGGAATTATGCATCCATCATGGGAAGGAAAGTCTTGCAGGGGAATACTATTTCCTGTGGGGGCCTTGGGTATCGGGGTATTTTATAATTATTATTGGCAACAAACCATGAATGCTCCGTTCAATGTTCCTCTGTTCAGTTGGTATTATGAATACACCGGTGATTTGAACTTTTTACGGTATCGGGCGTATCCTTATATTCGTCTTTGTGGCGATTTTTATGAAGACTATATGCAGAAGGAGACATACGGCAAATCATATCGTTATACCATAACGACAGGAGGACACGAGGATTCGTGGGATCTGAACCCTCCTTCCGATTTAGCTTTTGTGAAACAGACGTTCGGTTTGTTAGTGAGGTACAGTAAGTTGTTGGGAGTAGATCAAAAACGACGGAAGAAATGGAACGACATTTTGTCTCATCTTCCGGAGTATAAGGTGATAATGCCGACCAAAACACCTAATCAAGGCTTGCCTGTCTATGCGAAGAACGAGGCCGGATGGGATTTGCCAAGCCATGCCATACAGCTGCATGCTGCCTATCCCTGTGAAATACTGAATTTACATTCGGACTCTACAGCCTTGCAGATAGCCCGAAACACATTGTATTATTATGAGGTTTCTCAAAAGGGATTTACCAATACGATGAACGAATTGGGATTGAGTGCTTTTGTGATGGGGGCCCGTATCAGATTTGATCCCGATCTCTTATTGGAAAATATGAAGACTTTGATAAAAACGGCCGGAACTAATTTTCTGATTATCGACGGGCATCATTGTACTGAGAAAACTGCTGTTATAGAGACGGTAAACTCAATGATGCTCCAAACGGTGGAGGGTGTCATCTATCTTTTTCCATGTTGGACACAAACACCGGCTGCGTTTACGAGGCTTAGAGCAAAAGGAGCCTTTCTCGTTTCTGCCGATTATGACGGAACGTCAGTGGGCGGTCTGAAAATCTTTAGTGAGAAAGGAGGTATATGCAGACTGAGCAATCCTTGGAGGGGAAGAAAACTTCGGGTCACCGAGAATGGAAAACCCGTCTCCGTGAAAGAACAAAACAATGTCTGTTCATTTATTACCCGAAAAGGAAGCACTTATACGATAGTAGGTCTTTAACGGTACGAAGCGTCATTCTTTTGTGAGAACAAAAGTGGTACTAATGGAATATAAGTGCTGTCAATCAAAAAAAAGCCGGAATGCAACACGATACATTCCGGCTTTACTTTCCTAATCAAACCTAATCTAACAAACCATTTATGAAGTTGTCCGGCCGCCGATTACCCGCATCGCTGCCGTGTAATATTCACATGGAACGGAAAGCAATATGCTGCCTATACCTTTGTCTTTCATAGCCACTTCGATAGATGCGGCTTTCAGGAGGCTTTTGACACTTGCTACTTCCCATGGACTGCCCGCGAACACTTCAATCTGAGAAATCTTTCTGCTTACTATCATTTGCTCTTAATTGTTTAATGGTTACGGATGCAAATATAGCAGGTTGTTTGTTCATTTAAGAACAATTTCTGTTCAGATTATAACACTTTTGTTGCAAACGTTTGCTCAATTTCGTATTTGATTGTTTTTTGTTGTTTTTGAGACATGATTATTTCTCGTCATTCTTCCGAATTTCCACTCGTCGGATTTTACCGCTAATGGTCTTAGGCAATTCGTCGACAAATTCGATGACGCGTGGATATTTATAAGGAGCTGTGACTTTTTTCACATGATTCTGGAGCTCTTTTACCAAGTCTTCCCCTTTGCGTTCACGATACTCTTTGGCCAGAACGATGGTAGCTTTCACTACCTGTCCGCGTATTTCGTCGGGAACGCCGGTTATGGCACATTCTACTACGGCGGGATGTGTCATCAATGCACTTTCCACTTCGAACGGACCAATACGGTAACCGGAACTTTTGATTACGTCATCGGCGCGTCCCACGAACCATAGATAACCGTCTTCATCTTTCCAGGCTACGTCGCCAGTGTAGTATATTCCGTCGTGCCATGCTTCGTGTGTACGCGAGGCGTCCCGATAGTATTCTTTGAACAGTCCCAGTGGCTTTCCTTTGTCAGTCCGGATTACGATCTGTCCTTGCTCTCCGGCTTCTACCGACCGTCCTTCGTAATCGATCAGATCAACATTGTATTGTGGATTGGGCACCCCCATACTTCCCGGTTTGGGTTCCATCCATGGGAAAGTGGCTACTGTCAGTGTAGTCTCGGTCTGCCCGAAGCCTTCCATCAGTTTGATGCCTGTTAACTTTTTGAATGTGTCGAAAACAGCCGGATTCAAGGCCTCACCTGCAATGGTGCAATATTCCAATGACGAAAGGTCATATTTCGTCAGGTCTTCGTGGATGAGGAAACGGAAAATGGTGGGAGGGGCACAGAGTGAAGTGACATGGTAATTTTGTATCTTTTCCAATATATCGGCAGGAGTGAACTTTTCATGATCATACACGAATACATTTGCTCCGGCAATCCATTGTCCGTAGAGCTTTCCCCACACTGCTTTTCCCCAGCCGGTGTCGGCAATGGTGAGATGGAGGCTGTTTTCTTTCAGATTGTGCCAGAAACTACCGGTTACGATATGCCCCAATGGATAAGTGAAGTCGTGTGCAACCATCTTAGGCTCTCCGGTTGTTCCGCTGGTGAAGTACATCAGTGAAATGTCATCGTTGGTGTTCGGATGTTCCGGCTTTACGAAAGGCGCCGCATGCTCGATGCCCTGATGGAAGTCATCAAATCCTTCGGGTATTTCGGGCCCTACGCTAACTAAATGCTTTACAGTAGGAGAGTCCGGCATAGCATCTATTATGTGTTTGGTGACCACTTCTTCTCCGGCAGCCACAATCATTTTTATGTCGGCTGCATTGCAACGGTATACAATGTCTTTCTTGGTTAGCAGGTGTGTAGCCGGAATAACGACTGCCCCTAGTTTGTGCAGGGCAATGATGCTGAACCAGAATTCATAGCGTCGTTTCAATATCAGCATGACCATATCACCATGTCCGATACCCAGGCTCTGAAAATAAGAGGCTGTCCGGTCAGTATATTGTTTCATATCCGCAAAAGAGAACTGGTGGTGTTCACCTTTGTCATTAGTCCATAATAAGGCCGGTTTGTCTGGTTGTTCGGCAGCCCAGGCATCCACTATGTCATATCCGAAGTTGAAGTTGTCCGGAACGTGTATCTTTAAGTTTTTCACAAAGTCTTCCTGTGAACTGAAGGAAGTTTGAGATAAAAATCTATCTATCATCTTGTTTATTTAAATAATTACATGATTACTGCCAGGAAACGTACTGTTTTCCCGTCGAGTGCTTTCATTCCATGAGGTAGTTTTGAATTGAAGTACAGGCTGTCCCCTTCGTTTAATATCAAGTCTTTTCCATCTATACTGATCATCATGCGGCCTTCAAGTACCAGGTTGAATTCCTGTCCGCTATGACTGTTATAGTGTATCGGCTCGATGTCGGGTTTGGGTTCGACAGTTACAATGAACGGGTCGGCATTCCGGTTCATAAAACCTGCTGCCAGTGACTGGTATTTATAAGCCTTTGTGCGCTCAATACTGGTTCCTTTTCCTGCACGGGTCAGGAAGTAACTACTCATCTTGGGCTCTTCGCCAAACATCAGAGCGTCGAGAGCGATTCCGTATTTACGTGCGATTTTTTGCAGCATACTCACTGAAATGTCGTAATCTCCCGTTTCCGCGAGGCGATATTCTTCCGCTGAAATCTCGCAATCACGGGCGATGTCTTCGGCCGTCAGTTCGAGTACGTCACGTAATCCGCGCAGACGTTCTGCTATTTGTTTAATTTGGTCGTCCATATCAATTTTAGTGTTTAGTGATTATTTGTTTTATATTTTGTGATTACAGTGTCCGGCCACTATCTTGATGCTTTCATTGCTTTAATGATGGCAGAGGTGAATCCATTATGCTCCAGTTCGTTGATGCCTTTAATGGTAATTCCGCCGGGTGTAGTCACTTTGTCGATCTCAACGCTTGGATGGGTGTCATTGTTCAGTATCAGTTCGGCGGCACCTTTTACAGATTGGGCAATCATATCCATGGCATCCGATGGCCGGATTCCCATTTCGATGCCCGCTTGCATGGCAGCCTGAATATATTTCAGTACGTAAGCGATACCGCAGGAAGTCAGGGCGGTAGCCGCTTCCAATTTGTCTTCAGGCAAAATCATTGCCATACCCATCTCGCTGAATAGATTGACCATCAGTGCTTCTAATTCTTGGCCGGCATTTCGCGAAGCAATCAGTGTCATGCTCTGTAATTCACTGATAGCTGTGTTGGGGACAATACGGAACATAGGCATTTCAGGTTCTACTACATCATGAGCCAATTGTTCGAAACTGATACCGGCAGCAACAGAGACCAGAATCTGTTTGCTTCTTAGTTTCATTTCTCGGAGTACACCTCTGATCAGCCAAGGTTTCACAGCTAGAATCACGATATCAGCACCAGTAGCAGCTTCAGCATTATTGCGAGTGATAGCAATAGAAGGAAATTCTTTCTTTAGTGCTTCCAGCTTTCCAATGCTGGGGTTGGATACTATTATATCGGAAGCCGGAATCAGCTTACCTTTTGCCAGTCCGCAGGCAATGGAGCCCCCCATATTTCCTGCACCAATGATAGCTACTTTCATATTATATAATTATTTAGTCTGTTTCTGACAAAGGTATAAGTAAAAAGTGAAAATACGAGCAAACGTGGCAGGTATTTTCACTTTTTCACTTTCCTTATAAGGATGCTGATTATTAACCGAGTACTTTTCTTAGCCGGGCGAGGAATTCATCGGCTTCCTCTTTGCTGAGGCAGAGAGGAGGCAACAATCGGATTACGTTCGTACCGCTGGCACCGGTAAATACTTTTTGTTCGTGGATCAGGCGGCTCCGGATTTCCTTTACCGGTTGGTCAAATTCCATTCCGATCATTAATCCGCATCCGCGCACTTCTTTGATTTCCTTGAATTTTTTCAGTTCTTCCAGCAGATAGGAGCCGATATTGGCTGCATTTTCTACTAAATTCTCCTGTTCGATGACATCCATTACTGCCAATGCAGCCGAGCAAGCCAGATGATTGCCCCCGAAAGTTGTTCCAAGCATGCCATATACGGGTGTAAACATAGGACTGATCAGTACTCCGGCCATCGGGAATCCGTTTCCGATTCCTTTGGCAACTGTAATAATATCCGGTTTGATTCCGGCATATTGGTGAGCGAAGAATTTGCCACTACGTCCGTAACCGCTTTGTATTTCATCCAGAATCAGGATTGTTCCGTGTTCTGTACAGGCTTTGCGGAGCTCTTGCAGGAATTCGGGAGTCGGTATTTTGATACCGCCAACTCCCTGTATGCCTTCAATGATGACAGCACAAATATCTTCTTTTGCCAATTCGGCTTTCGCAGCCTCTATGTCATTTAGCGGAAGGTAGGTGATGTGTCCGTTGGCATTGATCGGAGCTATAATTTTAGGATTATCTGTGGCCTCGACTGCTAGTGAAGTGCGTCCGTGAAAAGCTTTCCCAAAAGAGATCACTTTGGTACGTCCGTTATGGAACGAAGCCAGTTTCAACGCGTTTTCATTTGCTTCGGCACCACTGTTTATCAGGAATAGGGAATAATCTTCATACCCGGATATTTTTCCGAGACGTTCGGCTACCTGTTGTTGCAGCTTGTTGATTACGGAGTTTGAATAGAAGCCCAGGGTTGCCACCTGCTTGCTAATCATGTCAACATAATGGGGATGAGCATGTCCGATAGAGATAACGGCATGGCCTCCATAAAGATCCAGGTATTCGGTTCCATTCTCGTCCCAGACGTGACAACCCTTTCCTTTTATTATGTTTATATCGAAAAGTGGATATACATCAAATAAGTTCATTGTTTCTTCTTAGAATGCAGAGGGCTTGAGGCGCAGGCCTACCGTTTCCTCCAGGTTAAACATCAGGTTCATGTTGTGGACAGCCTGTCCGGATGCACCTTTCAATAAATTGTCGATGCAAGAAATGATCAGTAATTTATCGCCGTGTTTTTCCAGGTGAATCAGACATTTATTGGTATTTACTACCTGTTTGAGGTCTATGTTTTTATCAACGATGTGGACAAACGAATCTTTGGCATAATATTCCTCATACATGCGTACGATCTCTTCCAATGCTACTTTTGTTTTCACTACCAAAGTGGCAAAGATGCCGCGGGGGAAATCGCCGCGATAAGGGATAAAATCAATTTCCGCATCAAAACTGTTCTGGAGTTGTTTCAGCGATTGCTTGATTTCAGGAATGTGCTGGTGTTCGAAAGCTTTGTATACACTCATATTGTTGTTACGCCAACTGAAATGACTGGTTGCACCGGGTTTTACTCCCGCTCCCGTGCTTCCTGTAATGGCGTTTACCATTACGTCCTCATTTAGCATCAGGTGTTTTGCCAGTGGGAGCAGTCCCAGCTGGATGCAAGTTGCGAAACATCCCGGATTAGCCACATGCTTTGCTGTGCAGGTTGCACGACGATTTAGTTCCGGCAGACCGTATATGAAGTCATGATCCGGTGAAGCTATGCGATAATCCATTGAAAGGTCTATAATTTTCAGTTCCTCCGGGATATTATGGCTTTCCATAAATTTCTTCGTATCCCCATGGGCTGTACAGAAGAACAGTACATCGATATCTTCCAACGGAAGTTCGTCTGTAAAAGTCAGGTCACACTCTCCGTAAAGTCCCTCGTGTACATCAGTAATTTTGTTTCCGGCGTTACTGGTACTGTTGATAAATACGATTTCAGTCTCGGGATGATTGATAAGCAGGCGGATAAGTTCGCCTGCTGTATATCCTGCTCCACCAATGATTCCTGCTTTTATCATACCTCTTCGTCCTTATGGTTAGCATAGTAAACACGTAGTGGGGTAGAAGTCACCTTGATGAAGCCTTTTGCATCTTCGGCCGTCCAACCCTTTTGCATTTCTCCATATTCACCAAACTTGGTCTTTACCAAGTCGTCTTGTGATTCTACACCGACAGTAGAGAATGACAACGGACGGAGCTCAAGGATGGCTGTACCGTTCACATTACGTTGTGATTCTTGAAGCATTGCTTCGATATCACGCATCACCGGTTCCAGGTATTGGCTTTCATGAAGGAACATACCATACCAGTTAGCTACCTGATCTTTCCAATATTGTTGCCATTTGCTCAATGTGTATTTCTCAAGGAAACGGTGTGCACCGATGATCAACATTGGAGCGGCGGCTTCGAATCCTACACGTCCTTTGATACCGATGATAGTATCACCTATATGCATATCACGGCCAATACCGTAAGCAGCACCTATCTCTTCCACTTTTTGGATGGCGGCAATTTTATCTTCGAACACTTCTCCATTCACGGCGTGAAGTTCACCATTCTTAAATTCAAGGCGCAGAAGTTCACTTCCCTCTTTCGTTACTTGCTTCAGGTAGGCCGTTTCGGGCAATCCTTGTGCACTGTCCAGAATTTCTCCGCCGCAGATTGAAGTCCCCCATAGTCCGACATTATAAGAGTATTTTAGTTTTGTAAAGTCTGCTTCGAAGCCATTTTTGTTCAAGTAGTCGATTTCTTCCTGACGGCTGAGTGCCATATCGCGGGTCAGCGTAATAATTTCTACGCCCGGAGTCATGACAAGGAATGTCATGTCGAAACGAATCTGGTCGTTACCGGCCCCTGTCGAACCGTGTGCAATGGCTTCCGCACCAATCTCTTTCGCATAGCGTGCGATGGCCAATGCCTGGAAAATACGTTCGGAGCTGACAGAAATAGGATAGGTACCGTTACGTAGTACGTTACCGAATATCATATACTTCAAACTTTTTTCGTAATATTCCTGAGTGACGTCGAGTGTGACATATTTCACAGCACCCAGTTTGTAGGCATTCTCTTCATTCTGTTTCAGTTGTTCTTCGCTGAAGCCACCTGTGTTGGCACACGCTGCATACACTTCATATCCTTTTTCCTTGGCCAGGTACATTACAGTGAAAGAGGTATCGAGACCTCCGCTGAATGCAACCACTACTTTCTTTTTCTGTTCCATAGTGCTGTATATTTTAAATGTTATTTCTTTCTTGTTCTTTTTTTATGTTATGCGGATCTGTCGGATCATATAGCATAGCGGTGCAGATGCAGAATTTACGGTCCTTCGCCATCAGTATTTCATGGTTTATGCACCCTTCACATCCTTTCCAAAAGGCTTCGTCGTCGGTCAGCTCGTTAAAAGTGACCGGTACATATCCCAATTCCGTATTCATTTTCATCACGGCTGCGCCGCTGGTCAGACTGAATATTTTAGCTCTGGGCCATCGTAAACGAGCCAATTGGAAAGAGGCTTGTTTGATACGTTTGGCCAGTCCTAATCCTCGGAAGTCAGGGTGTACGATCAATCCTGAAGTAGCAACGTATTGCTTGTTTCCCCATGATTCAATGTAGGTAAATCCGGCAAATACATCTCCGCAAAGAGCTATGATTGCTTTTCCTTCTTTCATCTTGGTGGCTACGTACTCGTGTGTACGTTCTGCTATTCCGGTTCCGCGTACTTTTGCTGCGTTTCTGATTGTCTCCAAAATAGTGTCAACGTAAACCTCATGCGAGGCGTCGGCTACCATAACATCTATTTGTTGAGTGTCCATTGTTGATTTAGTATAGAGTATAATTGTTGTTAGTTAGTTGATATTCGGAATAATGAGAGACAAGAAATGTCGTACGGCAGTGGGCGTTGCCCCTTCACGTAGTACCAACATAATGGTATCGTCTCCGGCAATTGTTCCCAAAATGGTGTCAGATTCACGGTTGTCGATGTCGTAAGCCATGCTGCTGGCATAGCCGGGGCGAGTTTTGATTACTGCGATATTTCCGGAAAACTGAAGGGAAATGAAGCCATTGTTCATCAACATTTCACTGGCACTCTGGTCGCCGACACGTTTGTACATGATGTCGTTGGGTAATACATATACATATTTTCCGTTCATGCTGGCGGCTTTGGCCACTTTCAGTTGTTTCAGGTCACGTGAAAGAGTAGCTTGTGTCAGTTCAAATCCTTCCTGACCTAATTCTTGCAAGAGTTCTTCCTGTGAACCTACTTCCTTACTGGAGATAATCATTTTGATGGCGTCTAACCGGTTTGCTTTCTTCTTCATCTTGTATAATTATTCTAAGAATGACGCAAAAGTATGCAATATTTTGGAAATAGTATGCATAAAAAGCTGTTTTTTTACTCTTTTTATACATAAAAATAGCATGTGATGTAGAAATATGCAGAATTTGGATTGGAAGTGATATATAATTTAGGGGGGAGTAATTTTTGGGGTGAAAGTAAAAAGAGGAATTTAGATTGATCCGGGAATTCTCTCAAAATTTAGGTATGATCCCAAATTTTCAAACTGAGCTACAATCCGTTAATTCCGATTCTTTTTCTTAAAAACAAACAAGCCACTCAAATAGAGTGGCTTTTTTTTTGGGATGTTGGGAAGAGGGGGCTCCAAAATCAAAACA